>Ga0214471_10003362_pt1 | contig 12423 bp, 11 predicted proteins | sample RVTome_5_FD_207665 | JGI IMG/M metagenome (GOLD analysis project Ga0214471, IMG submission 207665) | Soil microbial communities from uranium-contaminated site in the Upper Colorado River Basin, Wyoming, United States - RVT142D155 | ecosystem: Environmental > Terrestrial > Soil > Contaminated >...
CCCCACGGCCGCCGGCGTGACCGGATCACCCCCGGGGTCGAGTCCTCCGTCGAGTCATCGCCATGAGCATCGCGTTGCCGCATCGCGGGTGGTTGTTCGACCTGGATGGGACGGTGTATCTGGGCGAGGCGCTGGTGCCGGGGGCGGCGGAGACGATCGCGGCGTTGCGGGCGGACGGGCGGCGGGTGGCATTTCTCTCCAACAAGCCGCTGTCCACGCGGGGGGATTACGCGGAGAAGCTCACGCGCCTCGGGATTCCCACGACGGCCGACCAGGTCGTGAACTCCTCCATCGTGCTGGCGCGTCACCTGCAAAAGCTGGATCCCGGGGCGCCCGTGTTCGTGATCGGCGAGCCGCCGCTGATCGGCGAGTTGCGCGAGCACGGCTTCGAGGTGCGCACGGACGCCGACGTGCGCTGGGTGGTGATCGCATTCGACCGGACGTTCGACTACGGCAAGCTCGACACGGCGCTGCAGGCGGTGCGGCGGCACGACGCGCGGCTGATCGCGACGAATCCCGACCGGACGTGCCCGACCGAGGACGGCGAGATCCCCGACTGCGCCGGGATGACGGCCGCGGTGGAGGCGGTCACCGGCAAGCGGGTGGAGGCGATCGTGGGCAAGCCCTCGCCGATCATGTTGGAGGTGGCGCTGGAGGCGCTCGGGGTCGGAGCCAGCGACTGCGTGATCGTCGGCGACCGCGTCGAGACCGACATCGCGATGGGCAAGGCGCTGGGGCTCGGCACCGTCCTGGTGCTCACCGGGGTGACGCGCGCGGACGACCCCCGAATCCGCGAGCTGAGGGCGGATCTCGTCGTGCCGTCTCTCCGCGCCTTGCTGGGGTGAGACGGGATCCGCGAGCGACCGGTCCCCCCTGCCACTTGGCAAGGCGCTGAGGCCGGACTATCGTGGTCGGCATGAGAACGCTGACGCCCGAGTGGACGCAGGAGATCGAACGCCGCCGCGAGCTCCTCGTCGCCCTCCGCCGCGACTTCCATCGCCATCCCGAGCTGTCGTTCGAGGAGCGACGGACCGCGGAGATCGTCGCCGAGCGCCTGCACGCCGCCAAGCTGGAGGTGCGCACGGGACTCGGGCGCACCGGCGTGGTCGGCGTCCTGCGCGGCGACCGGCCGGGGCGGACGATCGCCTGGCGCGCGGACATCGACGCGCTGCCGCTGACCGAGACGTTCGACGCGCCGTTCACGTCGTCGAAGCCCGGGGTCATGCACGCCTGCGGCCACGATGGGCACACGGCGATCGCCATCACGCTGGCCGAGATCCTCGCCGCCCGACGGCGCGAAATGCCCGGGACGGCGGTGTTCGTCTTCCAGCCGGCCGAGGAGGTCTTCGGCGGGGCGGCGCCGATGATCGCGGCCGGCACGCTGGACGACCCGCGGGTGGAGGAGATCTACGGGCTGCACCTCACCACGCAGACCGCGGTGGGGCAGGTGAGCATCGTGGCGGGCCCTTCGATGGCTTCCGCCGACTTCTTCGACGTCCACGTCAGCGGGCGGGGCGGCCACGGCGCCTATCCGCACCTGTCGATCGACCCGATCACGGCCGCCGCCAACATCCTGCTCGGCATGCAGAACCTCGTCTCCCGCGAGGTCTCCGCACACGAGACGGCGGTGCTCACCGTCGGACAGATCGTCGGCGGGACCAAGCACAACATCATCCCGGCCAGCGCCGTCATGCGGGGCTCGCTGCGCACGTTCGACGAGACGGTGCGGGGGCAGATCAAGGGCCGGCTGGCCGAGTTCACGGCCGGCATCGCGCGAGCCTACCGGACGGAGGCCCGGCTGACGTTCGAGGGAGACGGGTGCCCGGCCGTGGTGAACCACGCCACCGAGACGGCCTTCGTGCGCGAGTGCGCGACGGCCGAGCTGGGCGCGGGCGCGCTCAGTTCCGCGCCGCCGGTGATGGCCAGCGACGACATGAGCCTGTTCTTGCAACAGCGGCCGGGCTGCTACTTCCGGGTGGGCATCGCGCCGGCCGCCGGCGGGCCGTATCCGCACCACGCGCCCGAGTTCCAGATGAACGAGGACGGGCTGCCGGTCGGCCTCCGGCTCGGGCTGTCCGTGATGCTGAACGCGCTTGGCGCCTGAGCCCTCACCGGCGCGCCCGTGGGCGCTGGCCGACGCCGACTACGACGTCGTCATCGTGGGCGGAGGCATGGCGGGGGCGGGCGCCGCCCGCGACCTCGCGCTGCGGGGGCTGTCGGTCGCGCTGGTCGAGAAGGGTGACTTCGCCTCGGCGACCACCGCGCGCTCCTCGAAGCTGATCCACGGCGGCCTGCGCTACCTCGAGCTGTTCGACTTCGGCCTCGTGCGCGAGTCGCTGGCCGAGCGCGAGCGGCTGCGGCGGCTGGCGCCCCATCTGGTGCGCCCGCTGCCGTTCCTGGTGCCGATCTACCGCGAGTCGTCGCGCGGGCTCATCAAGGTCCGCATCGGGCTCCGGCTCTACGACTGGCTCACGCCGGGGCGTGACCGCGAACGCTACCGCGTCCTGAGGGCGGTGGACGCGCTGAGCCTGGAGCCCGGCATCCGGTCGGAGGACCTGCGCGGGGCCGGCTACTACTTCGACGACCTGCTGCTCTTTCCCGAGCGCCTGTGCCTGGAAAACGTGCTGTCGGCGTGCCGTCACGGCGCCCGCGCCTTCAACTACACGCAGGTCGAGGAGATCCGGCGCGATGGCCACGGGGCGATCACCGGCGTGCGCGCGCGCGACCTGCTCACCGGCGCCGTCGCCACGCTGGGCGCCCGCATCGTGGTGAACGCCACCGGGCCCTGGGTGGACGAGCTGCGAGCGCTGGCCCGCGTGCAGGACCGCGGCGCCCACATCCTGCGCCGGACCAAGGGCATCCACTGCCTGTTGCCGCGCCTGTCCGAGCGAGCCATCTACCACTCGACGCAGGACGATCGGATGATCTTCGTGATCCCGTGGCGGGAGCTCTCGCTGGTCGGCACCACCGACGACGACTTCGACGGCGACCTCGACCGCGTTCACGCCACCCGGGCCGAGGTGGAGTACCTGCTCGCCGAGGTGCGCCACGCCGTGCCCGACCCGCGCGTGGCCCCCGCCGAAGTGCTCTATACCTACGCGGGCGTGCGCCCGCTGTCGTTCGAGGAGGGCCGGCGCGCGTCCGACGTCTCGCGCGCGCACAAGGTCGTCGAGGAGGCGGGCGGCCGGTTCCTGTCCATCACGGGGACGAAGCTCACGTGCTTTCGCAGCCTGGCCGAGGCGCTGGGCGAGCGCGTCTGCCGCGCGCTCGGCCGCGACGGCGCGAGCCGCACGGCTCATCTCACGCTCGACGGCGCCGACGAGGAAGCCGGGCGCGTGGAGGCCCACACCTGGCTCGACGTCTCCGGCGACGCGGCCGCCAGCGGCCTGCCGCGGGAGACGCTGGAGACCCTGGTCTCGCTCTACGGCCGCAACTATCCCCGCGTGACGGAGCTGGCCGGCAAGGTGCCGGGCGGCGCCGAGCGGCTGTGCCCCACGAACCCCGACGTCGTCGCCCAGCTGCACCACGCGGTCCAGGACGAGCTGACGGTGTCGCTGCAGGACTTCCTGCTCCGGCGCACCGGCATCGGCACCAGCCGCTGCCAGGGGCGCGACTGCGCCGAGGCGATCGCGCACCGGATGGCCCCGCTGCTGGGCTGGAGCGCCCGGCGCCTCGACGCCGAGCTGGAAGCCTACCAGGCGCACGTCGCGCGCTCCCAACGCTTCCGCGGGTGAAGCGGCCGGACGCGGACGTCGTGTGATAGCATGCCGAGCGTCGAGCGCCCGGAAACCGTCGAAGACGCCAACGCCTCGCAGGGGGAAGACGACGATGCGACCTCATCAACTGCTCCTCGGCGTGACGCTTGCGCTCGCGCTGGCCACGGCCAGCACGCATGGGTTCGCCCAGCCGGCCCGCGCGCCGATCGAGATCCACATGTGGATGGGCCTGACCGGCCTCGGCGGCGAGCTGCTGGCCAAGTACGGTGAGGAGTTCAACAAGGCGCAGAACGAGTTCAAGGCCGTCGTGTCGTTCAAGGGCCAGTATCCCGAGCAGCGGGCGGCCGCCGTCGCCGCCTACCGGGCCGGCAACCCGCCCCACATCATGCAGATGTTCGACGCCGGCTCCGGGGACATGATGGCCGCCCGCGGCGCGATCGTACCGGTCTCCGACGTGTTCCAGCGCGCCGGCCTGCAGTTCAACCCCGCCGACTTCATCGCGCCCGCCCGCGGGTACTACGGGCTGCCCGACGGACGCCTGCTGTCCATGCCCTTCAACGTGTCGACGACGGTCCTCTTCTACAACAAGGATGCGTTCGCGCGGGCGGCCCTCGATCCCGAGAAGCCGCCCCGGACCTGGCCGGAGCTGATCGACGCCGCCCGCAAGATCCGCCAGGCCAACGCCACCGCCTGCGGCTACACGACCACCTGGCTGGCCTGGGTGATGCTCGAGCAGTTCAGCTCGCGGCACAATGTCCCCATCGGCACCCAGGGCAACGGTCGCGGCGGACTCAACGCCGAGCTGACCTTCAACACGTCCCGGCCGGTGCGCATGGTGCAGACGCTGGTGGACATGCAGAAGGACAAGAGCTTCGACTACGGCGGACGCTCGAACGACGCCGCCGCCAAGTTCATCTCCGGCGAGTGCGCGATGCTGACGCAGTCGTCCGGGGGGCTCGGCTCGATCGTCCGTGACGCCAAGTTCAAGTTCGGGGTCGGCCAGCTGCCCTACTGGCCCGACGTGCAGGGCGCGCCCTACGCCACCACGATCGGCGGCGCCTCGCTCTGGGTGTTCAACGCGCCGACGCGGTCGGCGGCGGAGTTCAAGGGCGTCGCCCAGTTCCTCGCCCACCTGCGCTCCACCCCGGTGCTGACCGACTGGGCGAAGCGGACCGGGTTCCTGCCGGCCACCAACGCGGCGTTCAAGGCGATGCAGGCCGAGGGCTTCTTCAAGGACAACCCCGGCCGCGACGTGCCCATCCTGTCGCTCATCGAGGGGCGGCAGGGCGAGCACACCAACGGCTATCGCTTCGGCCGGTGGACCGAGATCCGCGACTTCTATCACGAGGAGGTGGAGCGCGCCCTGCAGGGCCAGCAGACCGCGCAGACCGCGCTGGACAACGCCGTCCGGCGCGGCAACGCCGCGCTGCGCGCCTTCGAGCGCACGGCCGCCCCGAACTGAGGCCCGGCCCGGCGCCGCCGCCCGCCCCCGGTCCGCCGGGCGCGGCGGGACGGCGCGGCCCGGGCGTCGACGACATGCGCCGCAAGGTCATCTTCAACAACAAGGTCCTGCCGTACGTGCTGGTGGCGCCCCAGCTCGCGATCACCCTGGTGTTCTTCTTCTGGCCGGCCGGCCAGGCGGTGTACATGTCGGTCCTGCAGCAGGACGCGTTCGGCGAGTCGGTGCGCTTCGCGGGCCTCGCCAACTTCGCGTACGTGCTCGCCGACCCCGATTACGTGAAGGCGCTGTGGCGCACCGCCTACTTCTCGGTGGCGGTCACGGCCCTGTCGCTCGTCCCGGCGCTGGTCCTCGCCGTCATGGCGGACCGGGTGATCCGGGGGGGCACGGTCTACAAGACCATCGTGATCGTGCCGTACGCGATCGCGCCGGCCGTCGCCGGCGTGCTGTGGCTCTTCCTGTTCAACCCCTCGGTGGGCGTCATCGCCTACGGCCTGCGGGCGGCCGGCGTGCCCTGGAACCCGACCCTCGAGGGGGCGCACGCCATGATCCTCGTCATCATCGCCGCGTCGTGGAAGCACGTCAGCTACGCGTTCCTGTTCTTCCTCGCCGGTTTGCAGGCCATTCCGCGCTCGCTCCTGGAGGCGGCCGCGATCGACGGCGCCTCCGAGGCGCGCCGCTTCTGGGCCATCGTGTTCCCGCTGCTGTCGCCGACCACCTTCTTCCTCCTCGTGGTCGGCGTCGTGTACGCGTTCTTCGACACCTTCGGCCTCATCCACGCCGTCACCGCGGGCGGCCCCGCCAAGGCGACGGAGATCCTCGTCTACAAGGTCTACTACGACGGCGTGCACGCGCTGGACCTGGGCGGCTCCTCCGCGCAGTCGGTGATCCTGATGGCGATCGTGATCGCCCTCACCGCCATCCAGTTCCGCTACATCGAGCGCAAGGTGCACTACTGATGGCGACGGTCGACGCGCTCGCCGCCCGCGGCGCGGTGGGGACGCCCGGCCGCCGGCGCGGCCGGACCGACTGGCTGCCGCACGTGGTCATCTGGGTGGGGATGCTGGTGACGGCGTTCCCGCTCTACCTCATCTTCGTCGCCTCGACCCTCACCCCCCAGGAGATCGCCCAGGCGCCGATGCCGCTCGTGCCCGGCGACCGGCTGGTCGAGAATTACTCCAAGGCGCTGGTCACCGGCGCCACCGGACGGTACCTGTCGCCTCCGGTGGGCCGGATGATGCTGAACAGCCTGCTCATGGCCCTGGTCATCACGTTCGGCAAGATCGTGGTCTCGGTGCTCTCGGCCTACGCCGTCGTCTTCTTCGCCTTCCGGCTGCGGATGGTCTTCTTCTGGATGATCTTCATCACGCTGATGCTGCCCGTCGAGGTGCGCATCCTGCCCACCTACAAGGTCGTCTCCGACCTGGGATTGATCAACTCCTTCACCGGGCTGACGCTGCCGCTCATGGCCTCGGCCACCGCGACGCTGCTGTTCCGGCAGTTCTTCCTGACCATCCCCGACGAGCTGGTCGAGGCCGCCAAGATGGACGGGGCGGGCCCGATGCGCTTCTTCCGCGACGTCGTGCTGCCGCTGTCCCGCACGAACATCGCGGCGCTGTTCGTGATCCTGTTCATCTACGGCTGGAACCAGTACCTGTGGCCGCTCCTGATCACGACCTCGAACAGCATGGATACAATCGTGATCGGGATCAAGAAGATGATCGGCACCGGCGACGCGCTGACCGACTGGCACACCGTGATGGCGACCACGATGCTCGCCATCCTGCCGCCGGTGGTCGTCGTGGTCCTCATGCAGCGCGCGTTCATCCGCGGGCTCGTCGAAACCGAGAAGTGAGGCGGCGGCCGTGGCCCGGGTGGCGCTGGTGGGAATCCGCAAGGCCTTCGGCGAGGTGCCGGTCATCCACGGCGTCGACTGCGAGATCGCCGACCGCGAGTTCGTCGCGGTCCTGGGGCCCTCGGGCTGCGGCAAGTCCACGCTGCTGCGCATCATCGCCGGCCTCGAGCGCCCGACCGCCGGTGAGGTCGTCATCGACGGCCGGCGCGTGAACGACGTCGAGCCGAAGGACCGCAACATCGCCATGGTGTTCCAGAACTACGCGCTCTACCCGCACATGACCGCGTACGACAACATGGCCTACGGGCTTCGCATCCGCGGCATGGACAGGGCCCAGATCGCCGGGCGGGTGACCCGGGCGGCGGACACCCTGGCGCTGGGCGGGCTGCTGCTGAGGACGCCGAGGCATCTCTCCGGCGGCCAGCGCCAGCGGGTGGCGATGGGGCGGGCGATCGTGCGGGAGCCGCAGGTGTTCCTGTTCGACGAGCCGCTCTCCAACCTGGACGCGACGCTGCGCGTGCAGATGCGCATCGAGCTGAAGAAGCTGCACATGAGCCTCGGCGCGACGTCCATCTTCGTCACCCACGATCAGGTCGAGGCGATGACGCTCGGCGACCGGCTGCTGGTCATGCACGCGGGCCGCGTCGAGCAGGTCGGCCGCCCGCTCGAGGTCTACGGCCGGCCGGCCACGGCCTTCGTCGCCGGCTTCATCGGCTCGCCGGCGATGAACCTGCTCGACGGCCGGGTGGACGCGGGCGCCGTCGCGCTGGCCGGGGGTGTCCGGGTCGCGTTGCCGCCGGGCGCGGCCGCCGAGCGGGGGCGCTCGGTGGTGCTGGGCATCCGGCCCGAGCACCTGGCGCCCGTCACCGACGGCGGCCGGCCGGACGTGACGCTCGCGGTCGAGCTGGTCGAGGCGCTCGGCGCCGACACCGTCGTGCACGGCCGTCTCGGGGACGGCGCGCCGGCGCTCACTGCGCGCCTGCCCGGACACCTGCGCGTCACGACGGGCCAGCGGCTGGCGCTCGCGATCACCGGGCCCGTCCACCTCTTCGACGCCGCGAGCGGCCTGCGCCTCGAGAGGGGCCCGTAGCATGCCGCCCCGCTACGTGGCCCACCGCGGGGGCGCGGCCCAGTGGCCCGAGAACAGCCTCACGGCCTTTCGCAGCGCCATCGCGCTGGGGGCAAAGATCCTCGAGCTGGACGTCCACCTGACGGCCGACGGCGAGGTGGCGGTGATCCACGATCCCACGCTCGAGCGCACGAGCGACGGCCGCGGGCCGATCGCCCGCTGCACGGCGGCCGACCTCACGCGCGCGCGGCTGCGCGGCCGCGACGGCGCGCTGACCGAGGATTGCGTTCCCACGCTCGCCGACGTGCTGGCGCTGGCGGCGCCGGCGGGGGTGGCGTTGCTGGTCGAGGTCAAGACGCCGGGGCCGGCGGCGCGCTACGAGCGGCGCGGCGACCGGGTGGCGGCGGTGCCGGGCGCGCGCTACGAGGGGCTGGAAGGGAGGGTGCTGGAGGCGCTGCGGACGTTCGGCGCGGCCGAGCGCTCGTTCATCATGGCCTTCAACCCGGCGGTGCTGGCCGAGGTGCGCGCGCTGGCGCCCGCGCAGCCGACCGCGCTGCTGGTCGACCGCCGGCACGTCGAGGAGTCCGGCGCGCGGCCAGTGGACGCCGTCGGCTGGGCCCGGGAGGCGCGGGCGCGCTTCCTCGGGCTCCACCACTCGCTCTGCGACGCCGAGGTCGTGGAGGCCGCCCACGCCGCCGGCATCGCCGTCGGCGTGTTCACCGTCAACGACGAGGACGCGATGCGGCGGCTGGCCGGCGACGGCGTGGACGTGATCATCAGCGACCGCGCCGACCTGGTGGCCCGCCTCCAGGCCGAGGCATGACCGTGCGCCGCCTGATGGTCCTCGGCGGCCTCGTCATGGCGGCGAGCAGCGCTGCCGGGCCGGCGGTCCAGGTCGCCGCGCACCGCGGCGGCGCGCTGCTGTGGCCGGAGAACAGCCTGCTCGCGTTCCGCAACGCCATCGCCCTCGGGGTGGACATGCTGGAGACGGACGTTCATCTCACCGCGGACGACGAGGTCGTCGTGCTGCACGACCCCACCCTCGACCGGACGACCACCGGGCGGGGCGCCGTGCGGGACGCGCGGCTGGCCGATCTCGCGCCGCTCCGCCTGCGCGCGGCCGACGGGGCGCCCACCGGCGAGCCGATCCCCACGCTCGCCCAGGTCCTGGACCTCGTCGCCGGCGCGCGCGGCGTCGGGTTGCTGCTCGAGGTCAAGGTCGACGCCCATCGCAGCCGCTATCCCGGCATCGAGGAGAAGGCGCTGGCGCTGGTGCGGGCGCGGGGATTGCTCGATCGCACGCCGATCATGGCGTTCCAGCCGGAGACCGTGCGGCGCGTGCGCGAGCTGGAGCCGGCCGCCCGTACGGTGCTGCTCGTGAGCCGGGGCCGCACCGAGCGCGAGCGCGCCAGCGCGGCCGAGGCCGTGCGCCTGACGCAGGAGGCGGGCGCCGCCTGGCTCGGCATCAACCACCGGCTGCTGGACGCCGACGTCGCCGCCGCCGCCCGGCGGGCCGGTGTCGGTGTGGCCGCGTGGACGGTCAACCAGGCGAGCGACCTCCGGCGCGTGCTGGATCTGGGCGTCGACGTGGTCATCTCCGACCAGCCGGACCTGGCGCTGCGCCTCGCCGGCCGGGCGACGCGGAAGCCATGATTCGCCGTTACGTCCTGGCGCTCGATCAGGGCACCTCGGGCTCGACCGCGCTCGTCGTGGACGCCGAGGGCGCGGTGCGCGCGCGCGGCTACACGGAGCTGACCCAGCACTTTCCGCAGCCGGGCTGGGTCGAGCACGACCCCGAGGAGATCTGGGCCAGCGTCGGGGAGGCGGCCCGGCGCGCGCTGGCCGAGGCGGGGGTGGCGGGCGGCGAGATCGCCGCCGTCGGGATCACCAACCAGCGCGAGACGGCGATCGTGTGGGACCGCGCCACCGGGGCCCCGATCCACCGCGCGATCGTCTGGCAGTGCCGGCGCACGGCCGCGGCCTGCGACGCCCTCAGGGCCCGAGGCGTGGAGCCGCTCGTGCGGGAACGGACCGGCCTGGTGCTCGATGCGTATTTTTCCGGGACGAAGGTCGGCTGGCTGCTCGACCACGTCCCCGGCGCCCGGCGGCAGGCCGAGCGCGGCGAGCTGGCGTTCGGCACCGTCGACGCCTGGCTCCTGTGGAAGCTCACCCGCGGGCGCGTGCACGCCACCGACGTCACCAACGCCTCGCGCACGCTCTGCCTGGACCTCAGGTCGGTGGACTGGGACCCCGAGATGCTGAGGGTGCTGGAGATCCCGCCCGAGATGCTGCCCGCCGTCGTCGACTCCGCCGGCCCGATCGCCGAGACGAGCGACGTCGACTGGCTGCCGGCCGGCGTGCCGATCGCCGGCATCGCGGGCGATCAGCAGGCGGCGCTGTTCGGGCAGGCCTGCTACGAGGTCGGCAGCGCCAAGAACACCTACGGCACCGGCTGCTTCGTCCTGCTCAACACCGGCGCCGCCCCGATCGCCTCCGGCCACGGCCTGCTCACCACGATCGCCTGGCGCATCGGTGGGCGGATCACCTACGCGCTGGAGGGCAGCGTGTTCATCGCCGGTGCCGCCGTGCAGTGGCTGCGCGACGGCCTCGGCCTCATCCGCCAGGCGGCCGAGACCCGGGCGCTCGCCGAATCGGTGGCGGACACCGGCGGCGTGTACTTCGTCCCCGCCTTCGTGGGGCTGGGCGCCCCCTACTGGGACCCGTACGCGCGCGGCACGCTGGTGGGCCTCACCCGCGGCACCACCCGCGCCCACCTGGCGAGGGCGGCGCTGGAGGCGATCGCCTATCAGAGCCGCGACGTGCTCGACGCCATGGCCGCCGACGCCAGGGTGGCGCTGCGCGGGCTGAAGGTGGACGGCGGGGCCGTGGCCAACGATTTTCTCTGCCAGTTCCAGGCCGACGTCCTCGACGCGGCCGTGATGCGCCCGAAGGTGATCGAGACCACCGCGCTCGGCGCCGCCTTCCTGGCCGGGCTCGGAAGCGGCCTCTGGCGCTCGCTCGACGCGCTGGCGGCGCGCCAGGCGATCGAGCGCACGTTCTCGCCCCGCATGGAGCCGGCCGCGCGGGCCCGCTCCTATGACGGCTGGCGGCGCGCGGTCGAGCGCGCCCGCCACTGGGAATCCCCGACCTCATAAGACAGGAGATCCTGCATGCGACATCCGATCGTGCTGATGCTCGTCGTTGCGCTGGTCACCGGGCTGGTGGGTGGCGCCGGCGCCCAGGCGCCCGCCATCGAGAGCGAGCTGACGCTGATCACGCCGGTGTCGAAGTTCATCCACGATGCCGCCCTGAAGGCGTTCGCCGAGTACGCCAAGGAGAAGTGGAACGTCACGGTGAGGACCAACGCCATCCCGGCCGGCACGCCGGTCGCGTACGGGCGCATCGTCGAGTGGAAGGGCAAGCCCGACGCCGACATCTTCTGGGGCGGCGAGTCGGCGCTGTTCCAGAAGCTGGCCGAGCAGAAGCTCCTGCAGAAGGTGGAGATCAGCAAGGAGGCGTGGGACTCCATCCCGGCCGCGATCGGCAAGCCCAAGCCGATCCCGCTCAAGGACAAGGACGGCTTCTGGGTCGGCACCGCGCTGGAGCCCTACGGGCTCGTCTACCACCCGGTGAAGATCAAGCGTCTCGGGATCCCGGAGCCGAAGGACTGGGAGGATCTCCTGAATCCGAAGCTCAAGGGCGAGGTCGCCCAGTGCGCGCCCACCCGCTCGTCGTCCTCGAACGCGACGTACGAGGTGATGCTCTCGATGCACGGCGAGGACAAGGGCTGGCAGTGGCTGAAGAAACTGGCCGCCAACACCGGCCACTTCACCGCCCGGAGCCGGGACGTGCCGACCGTGGTCGCCAAGGGCGAGTACGCCGTCGGCTTCGCGGTGCCGTCCTACATGGCGTTCGAGGAGAAGCTGGCCGGCTTCGACATCAAGTTCGTGGCGCCCAAGAACGCCTTCGTCACGCCGGAGCCGATGGCGATCCTGGCCGGCTCGCGCAACCCGCGGGCGGCGCGCGCGTTCGTCGAGTTCCTGCTGACCGAGCGCGGGCAGAAGGTGTTCATGGAGCGCGGGCTCTTCCCGATCACGCCGAAGTACAAGGTTCAGGGGCCGCCCGGCTCGACGGCGGAGCTGGCGGTGCAGTTCACCGGCGGCGTGCGGTCGTACTTCGACGGCGACATCGCCAACGTGTACGACGAGACGACGGCCGCCAAGCGCTCGGAGGCGCTCAAGACGCGCTTCCGGTCGGATATCGAGGCGGTGTGGAAGAAGCCGAACTAGCTGGCGGCGGCGGCGCCGGGGCCGGCCGGGGGTGG
>Ga0214471_10003363_pt1 | contig 12419 bp, 5 predicted proteins | sample RVTome_5_FD_207665 | JGI IMG/M metagenome (GOLD analysis project Ga0214471, IMG submission 207665) | Soil microbial communities from uranium-contaminated site in the Upper Colorado River Basin, Wyoming, United States - RVT142D155 | ecosystem: Environmental > Terrestrial > Soil > Contaminated >...
GTGGCGATGACGGACCTTTTGACCGCCGACCCCTCACCGCAAGGCTGAGAACAAAACCGGAGGCGACCATGCAACACGAGACCATCGAAGGTTATCCGCTCTCACCGCAACAGCGCCGGGCGTGGCACGCGGCAACCCAGCCGCCGGCCGGACGGGTGCAGTGCTGCGTGCTCCTGCGCGGCGAGCTCGACCGCGGCCGCCTCGTGGACGCCCTTGCCGAGGTCTTCCACCGCAACGAGATCCTGCGAACGGCCTTCGTCCTGCTGCCGGGGATGGATCTGCCGATCCAGACCCTCGTCGAACGGCGCAGCGTCATGATCGACCCGCACGACTTGCGCGGCGTAGCCGAGGCCGATCGGCAGGACGCGCTCGACGCCTTTCTCGCGCAGCAGATAGGGCTTGACCTCGAGCTCGAGGTGGGCACCACCGGCCGCGTCGCGCTGATCGACCTCGCCGGCGACCTGCACGCCCTGGTCATGACCGTCTCCGCCGCGTGCTGCGATCGGCTCGGCCTGCGCAACGTGCTGCTGGCGATCGCCGCCGCCTATGCGGGCCAAGCCGGTCCCGAGGACACGCTCCAATACGCCGACTTCTCGGAATGGCAGAACGAGATCCTGGAATCGGAAGAAGGTCAGGAGGAGCGGGCCTGGTGGCAGCGCCAGGATCTCGCCCTCCGGGATCGCGGGGAAGGCCCCCTTTTCGCCTCATCGCAGGAGGGAAGCCTGCGCAGGTGGACGTCGGCGGTGCCGCCGGACCGTCTGCGGGAGCTCCGACGCCTCGAGAGCTCGACCGAGGTGCCGATCGCGTGCCTGTTGTTGGCGGCGTGGCAGGCGGTGCTGTGGCGGCATGCCGGCCACGAGCTGAGCCTGGGCCTGGCGTTCGACGGCCGACACTACGAGGGCCTGGAATCCGCCGTCGGCACCTACGCCCGATTCCTGCCGCTGTCCCTGGACGCGTCGGCACGGGATCCCTTCCTCGCGCTCGCCCGCCGCAACCGCGACCTGGTTCGAGACCTCGCCGCCCGCCAGGAGTACTTTTCCTGGGACGAGGTGAAGGTCCCCGGCGGCGGATCCGCCCTTCGGCGAGGGTTCGGCGCCGCCTTCGAGCCCGTCGCCAAGGCTCCGACTCTGAGCGGCGGCGGCCTGACGTGGACGGCGACGCGAGAGGTCGCGCACCTGGATCGCTGCCGACTGAAGCTCGTCGTCGTCGAAGGCGACGAGACGCTCGACCTCGAGCTGTGGCACGACTGCGGAGCCGTCTCGGCCGACGTCGCCGAGAAGCTGGGCGCGGCGCTTCTCGCCCTGCTGGCCAGCGCCGTCGCGAATCCGCAGGCAAGGCTCCGGGATCTCGCATACCTCGGAGAGGAAGAGCGCCGGGAGCTGCTCGTGGATTTCCACCGCACGGCGACCGCGGTGCCGGCCGCGGACCGGTGCCTCCACGCGATGTTCGAGGAGCAGGTGGCGCGCACGCCGGAGGCCCCGGCAGTCGTCCACGACGGCAAGAGCTGGACCTACGCCGAGATCGACGCCTGGGCCGAAAACGTCGCCCACCGCCTCCGAGCCAGGGGCGTCGAGCTCCTGGTCCCGGTCGGTCTCCTCATGGATCGCTCGACCGCCATGGTGGCGGCGGTCCTCGGCATCCTCAAGGCGGGCGGCGCCTACCTGCCCCTCGACGCGGAGCTTCCCCGCCAGCGGTGGCTCGCCATGCTCCGAGACGCGCGGTCCCGCCTGCTCGTCACCGAGCGGCGGCACCTCCCGCCCTCCCTCGAGGGCGTCGAGGCCATCGTCCTCGACGCGCCGGCGCCCGCCGCGCCAGGCCGCGCCCCGCTGGGCGGCCGGCCGGCGTCGCCCGACCAGCTCGCCTACGTGATCTACACCTCCGGATCCACCGGCGCTCCCAAAGGCGTCATGGTCTCGCACCGCGCCGTCGTCCACCGGCTGCTCTGGGGACAGTCCGTCTACCCGCTGACCAGCGCCGACCGCGTCCTGCAAGGGGCGTCCATCGGCTTTGACTTCTCGGTCTGGGAGATCTTCGCTCCGCTGGTGACCGGGGCCACCCTGGTGCTGCCTGCCGCGGGCGCAACGCGGGAGCCCGCCTCCCTCGTCGCGCTGATGCGCGACGAACGGATCACGGTCGCACACTTCGTACCCACCGTGCTGCGGCTGGTGGCCGGCGACCCCGGGCTCGCGGCGTGCGCCGAGCTGCGCTACCTTTTCTCCGGCGGCGAGCTGCTTCCCGTCGCCCTGCACAACGATGTCCTCGCCCGCTTCGGCGGCACGCTCTACAACCAGTACGGGCCGACCGAAGCCACCGTCGACGTGACCTGCTGGCCCTGCGAGCGGGCTCGCAAGGCGCCGTTCGTGCCGCTCGGCCGGCCCTGCGGCGACGCCCGGATCTACGTGGTGGACGGCGCGCTGCGGCCGGTGCCGCTCGGGGTCGCCGGAGAGATCGCGATCGGCGGCGCCGGGCTCGCCGACGGTTATCTCCACGGCCCGCGGGCGACCGCCGAGCGATTCGTTCCCGATCCGTTCGCCGACGCGCGCGGAGCACGCCTCTACCGCAGCGGCGATCTGGCCCGCCATCACGCCGGCGGCAAGCTGGAATTCCTCGGCCGCCGCGACCGCCAGCTCAAAATCCACGGCATTCGCATCGATCCCTCCGAGGTGGAGGCCGCGCTGGCCACCCACCCCGGCGTCGAGCGAGCGGTGGCCGCGGCCTACGACGAGCCTGACGGGCAACGGCGCCTGGCCGCCTACGTGGTGGCGCGCAGGCGCTACGCCTCCCTCGCCGGAGGGCGCTCCCGATACGCCCTCCCCAACGGCATGGCGATCGTCCATCACGACAAGATCGAGACCGATCCTCTCTACGCGGAGATGTTCGAGCGCCGGACCTATCTGCGCCACGGCATCCGGTTGCCCGCAGCGGCCTGCGTCTTCGACGTCGGCGCCAACGTCGGCATGTTCTCACTTTTCCTCAGCACCCACTATCCCACGGCTCGGGTCTTGGCTTTCGAGCCGATCGCGCCGCTTTTCGCGACGCTCGCCCTCAACGTCGAGCTCTACGGGCCCAACGTCCGCGTCTTCCCGTTCGGTCTCTCCGACCGCGACCGGACGGAAACCTTCACTTTCTATCCCCGCTACACCGTGATGTCCGGCCTTGCCGCTTACGCCGATGCGCAGGAAGACATCGTCTTTCTCAAGACCTACATGGCAAACGAGCAGCAGGCGTTGGGCCGGCTCGGGCTGGCGCCGGAGGCCGAGACCCTGCTGCGGGAGCGCTTCACCCCGCAATCGCTGGACTGCCGGTTGCGCCGTCTTTCCACCGTCATGAGAGAAGAGGGCGTCGATCGCATCCACCTGCTCAAGCTCGACGTCCAGCGGTCGGAGGCGGACGTCCTGCGCGGCATCGACGCCGAGGACTGGCCGAAGATCGATCAGATCGTCCTCGAGGTCCACGATCTCGAGCTCGGCGACGGACGCCGGCAGGTCGACGAGGTCCTCGCCCTCCTCGACGCTCGCGGGTTCGACGCCGCCGTCGATCAGGATGAGAACCTCCGCGGCACCGACCGCTTCAACGTCTTCGCGCTGCGCCGGGGCCGCGCGATCGAGAGCGACGCCATGCTCGAGTCGCCGCCGGTCACGGGGATGCTCACCACGAGTGAGATCCACCGCCATCTTCGCCCACGCCTGCCCGAGTACATGCTGCCCGCCGCGGTGGTCGAGCTCGAAAGCCTGCCGGTTCTGCCCAGCGGGAAGCTCGACCTCGGCGCACTCCCCCGGCCGGACGCAGCGCGGCCTCACCTCGACGTCGAGCTCGTGCCCCCCGCGACGCCGCGCGAACGGTTGCTCGCGGAAATCTGGCAGGAAGTCCTCCGGGTCGAAAAGATCGGCCGCCACGACAATTTCTTCGAGCTCGGCGGGGATTCCATCCTCTGCATCCAGATCACCGCCCGAGCCCACGAGAAAGGCTTGCGCCTGCCGCCCATGGAGGTCTTCCAGAACCCCACCATCGCCGAGCTGGCGGCCGTGGTCGAGGGCGAGTGGGAGCACGCGGTTGCCCACGGCGAGGCTGCTGAAGGGTCTTCCTCCGAGCAGCTCGGGGCGCCACAGCTCGACAGGATCCTCGGTCAGCTCGCAAGGGCCGAGTCCTGAAACCACGATCGGGGAGAACGAACGTGAACGAGCGACATCCGGCAGCCACCAACGCGCACCGCGACGAGATCCTGGCCCGCGTCATCACACGGCAGCTAGGGATCCTGCGGCTGCAGTTGGAGCTTCTCGAAGAAGCGCGCGGCTCACGAGCCGGCGCCCCGGCGCTGGCGCCGGAGGAGGCGCTCACGGCGCCGATGACCGAATCCCAGCGCGGGCTCTGGGCGGTGACGCGGCTCGGCCCCGACGCCTCGGCGGCCTACAACGAGACGCTCATCCTGCGCCTGTCGGGGCCCCTCGACGTCGCGGCTCTGCGGCGCACCTGGCGCCGGCTGGTGGCGCGGCACGAGGCGCTGCGCACCGCCTTCGACATCGACGGCCGGCAGCAGCGGATCTCTCGCGAGGCGTCGATCGAGGTTCCCCTGATCGACCTCGCCGGCGCCGGCACCGAGCGGCACGCCTTGGCGCTGGCGTCGGCGGCGGCGCGCCGCCCCTTCGACCTCGTCCTCGGCCCCCTGCTGCGCGTCGCCCTCCTGCGCCTGGCCGGCGAGCGCCACCTGCTCCTCCTCGTCATCCATCACCTCGTCTGCGACGGCCGCTCGCTCGGCGTGCTGCTGGCGGAGCTGCCCGAGATTTACCGCAGCGAGCGGCACGGCACGCCGTGCGCGCTGCCCGCGCCCGTCGCCTTCAGCGCTTACGGCCGACTGCTCGCCGACGGCGCAGGGCGGCCGAGCGCGCAGGCGGCGGAGCGATTCTGGCTGCGCAAGCTGGCACGCCCCCCCGCCCCCCTCGAGCTGCCGATCGACCGTGGCCGGCCGCCGATTCAGACCTATCGCGGCGAGCGTGCGCGGGCCGAGCTCGGCGCCGAGCTCGGCGCGCGCCTGCGCGCCGCCAGCACGGCGGCCCAGGCGACGCTCTTCATGACGCTCCTTGCCGCCTTCGAGATCCTCGTCCATCACCTGACGGGTCGGACGGATTTCGTTCTCGGCGTGCACTCGGCTCAACGCGCCTTGGACGCCGGTCCGCATCTCTTCGGCCTTGCCATCCAGACGCTGCCGCTACGGCTGGAGATCGATCCGAGGAAGAGCTTTCGCGAGGTCGTCGACGCCACCAAGAGCGAGCTGCTGCGAGCATTCGAGCACGACGACGTCCACATCGGAAGACTGATCCGAAAGCTCAAGATCGGCCGCGACCCGAGCCGTCCACCGTTGATTTCCGTCATCTTCAATCTGGAGGCGGCGGCGGCCGAGCTCGAGTGGGACGACCTGCGCGTCGCGGTGGTAGCCGAGCCATCGCCGCCGGCACGATACGACGCTTTTTGGAACTTGGTCGTCGCCGGCGACGCGCTGCGCGTGCACTGCACCTACAACGCCGACCTTTTCCACGCGTCGTCGGTGCGGTCCTGGCTCGCCGATTACCGCGCCATCCTCGAGATCGCGGCCAGCGAACCCGCGGCCAGCATCGGGGCGGTGCTGCGTCGCGCTGCGGCCGAGCGGCAAAGGCATGCAAGACACGAGAAGTCGCTACGCAAGGAGCGGTTGCAGACCGCTCGCCGCAAACCCGTTCAACTTTGACGTCCCCTCCGGAGAAAACCATGGGCACCAAGACACTCAAGATTCGAAGCAGGAAGGCCATCGATCTCAGTGCCTCCGCGGTCGTGAGGACGCGACTCTTGAATGACCACCGTCTGCCGCTGGTGGTCGAGCCGGAAGCCCCTGACCTCGAAGCTGTCGCATGGGCGCAGCAAAACAGGCCATGGGTCGAGGATCGACTCTCGTCGCACGGCGGGGTGCTCTTCAGACGCTTCGACCTCGGCTCGATCGCGGAGTTCGAACGCTTCGCCCGTGCCCTGTGCTCCGACCTCTACAGCGAGTACGGCGACCTTCCCCGCGAGCAGGAGGGAAAGCAGGTCTACCAATCGACTCCCTATCCCGCCGATCAGCGGATCCTTTTCCACAACGAGGCCGCCCATACTCCCTGCTGGCCCATGCGGCAGCTTTTCTATTCCGTCGTGGTCGCGCAGAAAGGCGGCGAAACGCCCATCGTCGATTGCCGGGCCATGTACGAGGCGCTGCCATGCGAGATACGGAGCCTTTTCGCGGACAAGGGCCTGCTCTACGTCCGCCACTTCGTGGACGGCTTCGACGTAAGCTGGCAGGACTTCTTCAGCACCGAGAGCCGGGCCGAGGTGGAGAAGATCTGTCGCGAGAACGGGACGGCCTGCGAATGGACCCGCGAGGGATTTCTCAGGACCTCTCAGAGCGGTCCGGGCACCGCCCGGCATCCGCGGACCGGCGACCACGTCTTCTTCAATCAGATCCAGTTGCACCATCCGGCCTGCCTGTCGGCAGGGCTGCGCCGATCTCTCGCAGACCTTTTCGGGGTCGAACGCCTTCCCCGCAACGTCAGCTTCGGCGACGGAACGCCGATCGACGACGCGATCGTCGAGGTCGTCAACGGTCTCTACGACCAGCTCGCGGTCTCCTTCCCTTGGGAGCAAGGCGACGTGTTGATGGTCGACAACATGCTGACGGCGCACTCCAGGAATACGTTCGTCGGTCCGCGCAAGGTGGCCGTCGCCATGGGCGAGATCTGCCGCCGGGAAGATCTCGAAAGCTGACGGAAGTCAAAAACTGACGCAAGGACGGTGAAGCATGGCGCCTGTCGACACGATCGTTGGTTTTCGCCTGTCCCCGGAGCAGGGCCATCTCTGGGACCTGACGAGCACCGGCTCGCTCTATTGCGCGCAGTCGCACTGGCGGGTCGAAGGCGAGCTGGACGAAGCGCAGTTGCGGCAAGCGGTCCGGGACGTCGTCCTGCGGCACGAGATCCTTCGTACCCGCTTCGTCGCGAGGCGGGGATTCAAGACGCCGTTCCAGGTCATCGCCGAACGCGACGAGCCGCGCTGGCGCCGCGTCGAGCTCCCCGCCGACGAGGAGGCTCGCCGACGCGCCCTCGAGTCGATCGCCCACGAGGACGGAGCGGAGCCTTTCGATCTCGAGCACGGACCGCTGCTCCGCCTGACGCTGGCGGCGGCAGCGGAGCGGAGACATGTTTTCCTCACCCTGCCGTCGCTGGCCGCCGACGTGGCGACGCTGAACCACCTGGTGGCGGAAATCGGCCGCTCCTACCTGGCCCGCCTGCAGGGACGGACGCGCCACCAGGAAGCCTTGCAGTTCGCCGACGTCTCCGAAGCCCTCCACGAGCTGCTCGAGGACGACGCGGCGGCGGCCGGCCGCAGATTCTGGAACCAGCGCCAACCGGCCGATTCCGCGGACGTACGCATCCTCTTCGAGCGTCCTCGAGCCGGCGACTTCACGCCCCGGGAACATCCCTTCGACCTCTCAGTCGAGCGCGTCGAGAGCATCCTCTCCCGAGCGCAGGCGCTCGAGGTGAGGCCCGAGTCCTTTCTCCTTGCGTGCTGGAGGATCTTGCTCTGCCGCTTCAGCCGCCGCTGGGACCTTCCCGTAGGCGTGGCTTTCGACGGCCGCTACTGCGAGCAGCTCGCCGACGCGCTCGGCCCGTTCGCGAAATACCTGCCCCTGAGCGAGCCCCTGCGCAAGGCGGACCGCTTCCGGGACACGGTGAGAGCGACCGCGGCGCTGCTCGGGGAGTATCGCGAATGGCAGGAGCTCTGCCGCGGCGGCACGTTCTCCCTCCCCTATCTGTTCGAGGCGTACCCGACGCCGGCCCCCGTCGATCTCGGCGCGGCCTGCCTGGTCCCCATGGAGCTGCGCTCCGACCCCGACCGTTTCAAGCTCAAGCTCTGCTGGACGTTGCGGCGGGGCTCGCCGGCGGTGGCGCTGCGCTACGACTCGGCGCTTTTTTCCGAGGACGACGCCCGCCGCATCGAAGCCGGTTTCCAGGCGGTGATCGAGAGCGCTTGCGCCCACGTGGATTCCCGCCTCGACGACCTCCGGATCGATAGTTGCGAGCCGCCGCCACCGCCGCCTGGCCGGCCCATCGGGACGAACGTCGTACGCCTCTTCGAAGACGCGGCCGCGCGCTTTCCCGGTCGGCCGGCGGTCGTCTGCGGCGCGCGCCGGTGGTCCTACGCGGAGCTCGACGCGCGGGCCGACGGGGTGGCACGGGCTCTCCGGCGGCGCGGGCTTCGGGCCCAGGAAATCGTGGCCCTGTGCGCCGAGCGCTCGGTCCACCTCATCGCCGGTCTGCTGGGCATCTTGAAGGCCGGCGGCGCCTATCTCCCCCTCGATCCCGAGACCCCGCCGCAGCGGCTGCGCGAGCTGCTGCGGGACGCCGGCGTGTCGCGGGTCGTCACCGACGAGACCCTGAGCGATCTCTTTGCCGACCTGGGAACGGAGAACCTCCACCTTACCGTTCCCGAGGTGGGCTCGGGCAAATCCGAGCCTGCCGTCGAAGCGGCGCCCGACTCGCTCTCGTTGGCCTACGTCATCTACACCTCCGGCTCGACGGGACGCCCCAAAGCGGTGGCGATCACCCATCAGGGGCTCGCTCAGTACGCGCAGACGATCCGCGAGCTGTTGGACCTCGGAGCCGACGGCGCGGCGCCGGCGATGAGCTTCGCGGCGGTCTCGACCATCGCCGCCGACCTCGGCAACACGTCCGTCTTCGTCTCCCTCGTCAGCGGCGGCACCCTCCACCTCGTCGAGCGCGAGGTGCTCGCCGGCGCCGAAGCCTTCGCGAGCTACGTCGCCGAGCACCGGATCGACGTCTTGAAGATCGTCCCGTCCCATTTCGCCGCGCTCGCCGCCGCCGGCAACGCCGGCGAGGTCTTGCCCCGAAAGTTCCTGATCCTGGGCGGCGAGGTCTTCTCGCCGGCGCTTCGGGAGCGACTCGCGCAAGCCGCCGCCACGCCCGAGGTGATCAACCATTACGGCCCCACCGAGGCCACGGTAGGGGCGACCACCTTCCGCCTCCGCGGCGCCGATCCTGAGCTCTTCACGTTGGCCCACTCGGTGCCCATCGGGCGCCCGATCGCGCAAGCTCAGGCGCTGGCGCTCGACGAGCGCTTCGGCCCGGTGCCGGTGGGCGTGCCGGGCGAGCTCCTGATCGGCGGTCCGGGTCTGGCGCGGGGCTATCTCGGCCGCCCCGGCGAGACCGCGGAACGCTTCGTGCCCCACCCGTACTCGGCCGCGCCCGGAGCGCGCCTCTATCGCACCGGCGACCACGTCCGCTACCTGCCCGGCCACCAGCTCGAGATCCTCGGCCGGATCGATCAGCAGGTGAAGATACGCGGCTTCCGGGTCGAGCCAGGAGAGGTCGCGGCGCGCCTGAACGCTCACCCCGGAGTGCGGCAGGCCGTGGTCGTGGCACACGACGCTCCCCCTGCTGCGATTCGCCTGGTGGCGTATTGGGTGCCCGCGCAAGACGAGCCGACGGTGGACGCCCTGCGCCGTTTCCTGCGCGCGACCTTGCCCGAGTTCATGGTGCCGGCGAGCTTCGTGGCCCTCGACGCCCTGCCGCTGACGCCCAACGGCAAGGTCGATCGGCGGCGGCTGCCCGCACCCGACGTCGCCCGGCGCCACGGTGAAAGACCTTTCGTGGCGCCGAGGAACTCGACCGAAGCCATGCTCGCCGACCTGTGGGCCGAGGTGCTGGGGGTCGAGAGGATCGGCGTGCACGACAACTTCTTCGAGCTCGGCGGCGACTCGGTCTACGGCATTCAGATCGCCGCCCGCGCCAATCAGACGGGAAGGCTGGAGCTCTCGCCGATGGCGATCTTCCGCCATCCCACGATCGCCGAGCTGGCGGCGATCGCCGCCACGGCCCGGGTCCCGCAGTCCGTAGACCAGGCCTTCGGCCCGGCGGCGGAGGAAGTGCTGCGCCGGATCTCCGGCCAGGTCGGCCGCGCCGAGGATTGACGGAGACAGACGATGCACCGAGAAGACATCCAAGACGTCTATCCCCCGTCGCCGCTCCAGCACGGCATCCTCTTCCACGGGCTCCTCCATCCGCGGCCGGGGCTGTATACCTCGCAGTTCACCTGCTCGCTGGAAGGCCCTTTCGATCGTCTCGCCTTCCTCCGGGCGGCGCAGGCGCTCGTCGATCGGCACGCCATCTTCAGGACCGCCTTCGCCTGGGAGGGTCTCGACGAGGCGGTCCAGGTCGTCTTGCGCGACGTCAAGCTGCCGGTCCGGGAGCTCGACTGGAGCGATCGCTCCGCGGCCGATCAGCAACACGATTGGACCCGGCTGCTGGAAGCGGACCGCGAGCAGGGCTTCCGCTTCGACCGGGCGCCGCTGACGCGTCTCGTTCTGTGCAAGCTGGCTTTCGACCGCTGCGACCTGCTGTGGAGCTTCCACCACCTGATCATGGACGGCTGGGCGGAGGCGATCGTCGTCCGCGAGCTGCTCCGGCTCTATCAGGCGTTGACCGGCGGCGAAGAGGCGCGGCTCCCGCCCGCGCCGAGCTTCCGCGGCTACATCGAATGGCTGCGCGGCTGGACGCGCCACGGAGCCGGGAGCGGCGCCGAGGCGTTCTGGCGGGACACGTTGCGCGGCTTTCGCGCTCCCACTCCTCTGCCGGCCGACCGCGAGCCCGACCGCGGCTCGCACGCGGCGGGCGACGGCGTCGACGCGCGGCGGATCCAGCTCTCGCGACGACGGACGAGCGCGTTGCGCGAGCTGGCGCGCCGGCACCGGCTCACCCTCAACACCCTCGTCCAAGGAGCCTGGGCGCTGGTTCTCGCTCAGACGAGCGGCCGCGACGACGTGGTCTTCGGGGCCGCCGTCTCCGGGCGGCCCCCCGGATTGCCGGGCGTCGAATGGACGGTCGGCCCTTTCGTCAACGCCGTGCCGGTGCGGGCGCGCGTCGAGCCGCGGCGAGCGCTTCTCGACTGGCTGCGCCAGCTCCAGGACGCTCAGCTCGCGATCCGGCAGTATGAGTTCTGCCCGCTGATCGACGTCCAGGGTTGGAGCGAGCTGCCTCGAGAGCGCCCCCTCTTCTCGACGTTCCTCGCCTTCCAGAACGGCCCGGCGCTGGCGGCGCCGGACGCCGAGGCCGGCGCTCTGAGGGTCGCCCACGCCCGTTTCCGCGGCGGCTCGACCAACTATCCCCTCACGCTCGAGGCGGAGCCGGAGGAGGAGCTGATCCTGATCCTGAACTTCGACCGCTCCCGGTTCAGCGCCGGCCGGGTGGGGCAGCTCCTCGGCGATCTCTCGACCGTCCTCGACGCCTTCGCCGAGCGGCCCCGTCAAGACCTTGCCGCCGTGCTCGAGGACCTCGAGCACGGCCGCCGCCAGCGCGAACAGGAGGCGGCGACGAAGCTGCGGCAGGCCAACGTCCAGCGGTTGCGAGGTCTCAGGACCGGAAGACAAGACGTGCATGCTCTTCAGAAAGGAGCGAGTCGATGACAGCGCTAGCCCCTGAGGTATTTCGGCTCTCGCCGCAACAGCGGTATCTCTGGTCCCTGGGCCGGGTGGACGGCGGCCAGGCTTATCGGGTCGTCGGTGCGATCGAAATCGGCGGCGACCTCGACCGGCAGGCTCTCGCCGCCGCGCTCGCGGCCACGGTGGAGCGCCACGAGATCCTCCGCACCTGCTATCAGTGCGTTTCCGGCCTCAAGGTCCCGGGTCAGGTGATCCGGGACCGCTGTGCGCCGGCCTGTGCCGAGCGGGACCTCACGGACCGCGCCGAGGCGCAGCAGGAGGCGGAGCTCGAGGCCATCTTCGAAGAGCTCCGGCAACGGCCCTTCGACCTCGAGCAAGGCCCCCCTCTCCACCTCTGCCTGGCACGGCTCGCGCCGCAGCGATGGGTGCTGACGCTCGCCCTGCCGGGACTGTCGGCGGACGGTGCCGCATTGGACCTGCTGGCTCGGGAGCTCAACCGGTGCTACGCCGCGCACCTGGCGAGCGAGGATGTCGCCGACGAGCCCATACAGTACGCCGACCTCGCCGAATGGCAAAACGGACTCCTGGAGGTCGAAGACACCGAGGAGGGCAGGTCGTATTGGCGCCAGTGGGACCTCTCGAGCCTCTCCGCCCTCGCGCTGCCGATGGCGGCGCGGCACGACGGAGGCCACGAATTCGCGCCCTGCTCGCTCGCCTTCCGCATCGAGCCGGCGGCCGTCCGCGCGCTCGAGGACTGGGCCGCGCCGCGCTCAGCATCGCTCGCGACGTGCTTGCTGGCCGCCTGGCAGGCGCTGCTCGGACGGCTGATGGAGCGCTCCGAGGTCGTGGTCGGTGCCGCCTGCGACGGCCGCAAGTACCTGGAGCTCAAGGAGGCCCTGGGGCTCTTCGCCAAGGACCTGCCGGTGCGGGCGCGGCTGCGCCCCGGGCTGCGCTTCGACGA
>Ga0214471_10003364_pt1 | contig 12419 bp, 11 predicted proteins | sample RVTome_5_FD_207665 | JGI IMG/M metagenome (GOLD analysis project Ga0214471, IMG submission 207665) | Soil microbial communities from uranium-contaminated site in the Upper Colorado River Basin, Wyoming, United States - RVT142D155 | ecosystem: Environmental > Terrestrial > Soil > Contaminated >...
AGCATGGCAATGGCTGAGGGACAATACGAAACCCCGCAGCATGCTGCTCAAAATTAAATCACTCCGACCCCTTTTCAAACCTTCTTTTGCAGCTTGCGCTGCAAGGTGCGCCGGTGCATCCCCAGGCGCCGCGCGGTCTCGGAGATGTTGCCCTTGCTGTCGTTGAGCACCTTCTGAATGTGCTCCCACTCCACACGCTGCACCGACAGCGGACGGTGCGCGACCGCCGCGCCGGCGTCGCCGCCGAGCCGGCCGAAGGCCGCGACCACGTCGTCGGCGTCGGCCGGCTTGGTGAGGTAGTGGATGGCCCCGAGCTTGATCGCCTCGACGGCGGTGGCGATGCTGGCGTAACCGGTGAGCACGACGATGCGGGTGTGCTCGTCGAGCTGCTTCAGGCGTTTGACCAGCTCCAGGCCGGACGGTCCCGGCATCTTCAGATCGACCAGCGCGTACTCCGGCGGGCTCGCCTCGGCGGCCTTGAGGCCGGCGGCGACGTCGTGCGCCAGGCGCACCTCGAATCCGCGCTTGGCGAGCGCGTCGCCCATCACCTCGCAAAAGGTCTTGTCGTCATCGACCAGCAGCAGGTCCGGCCGGTCGCCGTCGTCGTCACGTGTTTTCTCGCTCATAGTGCCTCGCTTACCTGGATGGTTTCGAGCGGCAGCAGGAGCCGCGCACAGGCCCCGCCGCCGTCCCGGTTGGTCAATGTCAGGCTGCCGCCCAGGCGCTGGGCGGTGGCCCGCGCCAGGAACAGCCCCAGACCGAGCCCCTGGCCCGGCGCCTTGGTGGTGAAGAACGCGCTGCCGGCCAGGCGCGCGACCTCCGCCGGCAGCCCCGGCCCGCGGTCGCAGACCTCGACGGCGACCTCGTCGGCATCCCAACGCGCATGCAGCTCGACCCGCTCGGGCGAGGCATCGGCGGCGTTGTTGAACAGATTGGTCAGCGCCTGGCTGAGCGTCTCGTCGACGACGATCGCCGGGCCGGGCCGCGGGGCGTCGAGGCGCGTTTCCAGCGCGACGTCCGGCCGCAGCGCCCGCCACTGCGCCGCCAGCCCGGCGAGGTAATCGGCCACCGGCAACCCACGGCCCGAGGCCGCCGGACGCTCGCCGGCGCTCGCGGTGAGGCGCGCCAGGATCTCCTTGCAGCGCTGCACCTGGTCGCGCATCACCGCCAGCTTGCGCGCGCGCTCGCCGGCGGGCAGGTCGCCGTCCAGCTCGCGCGCCAGCACCGCCACGGTGGACAACGGCGTGCCGAGCTCGTGCGCGGCGCCGGTGGCGAGCGTGCCGAGCGCGAGGATGCGCTCGCTGCGCAGCGCGTCCTCGCGCAGCCGCGCCAGCGCGGCGTCGCGCGCCCGCAGCGTCTCGCCCATGCGCACCACGAAGTAGGCGATGAGCCCCGCGCTCAGCACGAATCCGAGCCACATGCCCAGGACGTGCAGGTCGAAATCGGCGCCGGCGTGGCCATGGGCGTGCGGCAGCGGCACGTAATGGAACATCAGCAGGCTGTAGCAGGCCGCGGTCGCGCCCGCCATCATCCAGGTGTAGCGCCCCGGCAGCGCCGCGGCGCTCAAGGTGATCGGCATGAGGTAAAGCAGCGTGAAGGGATTGGTCGAGCCGCCGCTCAGGTACAGCAGGCCGGTCAGCACCGCCACGTCCACCAGCAGCTGCGCGAACAGCTCGTGCTCCGACACCGGCCGGCCGCGTGTCAGGCGCAGCGCGGTGATCAGGTTGACCGCCAACAGCGCCGCGATCAGCGCCGCCAGCGGCGTGACCGGCAGCGCCACCCGCAGCACGCCGACCGCCACGCCCACCACCGCGATCTGCCCGGCGACGGCGATGAAGCGCAACGCCACCAGCCGCCGCAGGTTGCGGGCATGGCCGGCGGTGATGGCGGTCGGATCGATGGCGGACATGACACTCGCAAGCTGCGGCAGGACGCCACCCAAGGCAGTGTAACGTCCCGGGCGGGCGCGGAAAAGCCGGCGGCTGCGACCGATTGTCGCGCGACAATCCGTCCAATTGCCATGGCCGGACGAGTTGCTAGGCTGGGGAAGAGCACGAGAACAAGACCGATTCGCATTGGCACAATTTCCCAGGGGGATCGATGCACCTTCATCTCAGCAGGCGTCTGCTGCCGGGCGTTGCCGTGCTGCCGCTGTTATGGGCCGCCGCGCCGGCTCATGCCTCCTGCGGGGCGGCGTTCTGCAGCTTCGATATGCACGGGCTCGCGCCCGGGATCGAGTCGGGCACGCTGCTCGGCCTGCGCTACGAATACATCGACCAGAGCCAGCCGCGGCTGCGCAGCGAGCGGCTCGCGGTCGGCGAAGTCCACCGCCACCATGACGAGATCCGCACGCGCAACCAGAATCTGATCGCGAGCGTCGACCACGGCCTCGGCGCCGACACCGCGGTGTCGATCGAGGCGCCGCTGGTGCGGCGCGCCCACGATCACATACACCACCATGCCGGCAGCCGGTTTTACGACCGCTGGGACTTCCACGGTCTCGGCGATGCGCGCCTGAGCCTGAGCCGGCAGCACGGCGCCTGGATCGGCAGCGCCGGCGTGAAACTCCCGACCGGCCGCTATGACCGCAGCAACGACGACGGCCAGGAGGCCGAGCGCAGCCTGCAGGCCGGCAGCGGCACGACCGACGCATTGCTGGGCATCGCCTACCACGGCACCGTGGAGATCAATAACCGCCCGGCGCGCGGCTTCGCGCAGCTGCGTGCCCAGCTGCCGCTCAACATGCGCGACGAGTACCGGCACGGTAACAGCGTCGGCGTCGATCTCGGTATCGGCTATCCGCTCAGCCACGCGCTGCAGCTCAACGCCCAGCTCAACCTGGTCGTGAAGGGCCGCGACCGCGGCGACCAGGCCGAGCCGCTGGACAGCGGCGGACGCTTTCTGTGGCTGAGCCCCGGACTGTCGGCGAATCTCGGCCGGCGGTGGCAGCTCTACGGTGTCGTCCAGCTGCCGCTGTACCAGCGCGTCAACGGCGTGCAGCTCACCGCCGACTGGACGCTGGCCGCGGGGCTCGCCTACCGGCTGTAACCGGACCTGCGACCGGTGGCCGCGCGGCAATCCGCCCAATTGCCGGAACCGCAGGGATCGGTAGCTTTGCGCTGACACGCAAGACGCGAGTGATCAGAAGAGGTCTGGGTGAATCGGCCGATGAGAACGCGATCTTGCTCCTTCGGTCCCGCAGTTTCCCGCCTAGTTCCTCCATCGCCCGCCCATATCAGCCACGCGATCGGCACCCCCAAGGCCATGGCAAGGCGCTCCAGATTGTCTATCCCGACGTTTCGCTCCCCACGCTCAACATAGCCCACGTAGTTCCGGTGCAACCCTGCCACCTCGGCCAGGACCTCTTGACTCCAGCCGTGCATCACCCGCAGGACCCGGACTTCGATCCCCACCTGCTGGCGCAGAGTGCTGATGGGTCTGGTCAATAATCCTTCTACTGTAGACGGGACTTCCAACCCCGCCCTGGCTGCCCCGGCCGTAACCCTGCTACGGCCCACGCTTCGGTCCCTCCCAACCTAACTCCGTCAGTTCCTCCCGCCAAACCACAAACCGCCGATCCGCCTCAATCCCCAGCCGTACCTCACGGCGTTCCATGACCCGTGTAACGACGATCTCTATGGCCCTATTCACGAAGAGCTCCCCGATGGGTGCATCGTGGGGCAGCCATAAGGCGGGGTGGATGAGGATAGCTTGGTGGGGTTTATGGTATCCGTCCGCAATCCGCATTGCCGCACGAAAATCTTCCATATCGTCAGCAATCTCGGACCCGAAGTGCAACTTCGTTATGCCCGAAGTTCAACTTCAATACCATAAAGCGGCTCCTGTCGCGGAACCGCCCATGGGAAAGCTCAAGAAAAAATTTGGCAAACGTTTACAACAGCTGCGAATTAGTGCCGGGATTACTCAAGAGCAATTGGCCGACGGCACCGGATTGACGGTAGAGTCGATCAGCAACATTGAGCGTGGAATATTTGGTCCGAGGTTTGAGACGCTCGAAAAGCTTTCAGGGGTTCTCAGGATTCCGGTCAAAGAGCTTTTTGATTTCGGGAAGGACTGATCAAGAAAAACTTTTCTTACATCATTTCTGTCGGTCTTCTTTTTCTCTGAAATCGGGTACTCGACTTCCTGGCGCGACATGATTTGGGGATCATAAATGCCAGACAAAATATACTCGCCCACCGGGCATTGGAAGTCCGCAATCTACCGGATAGAGCTAATTGCTGCCACAGGTACAATCTTTGTCGCGCTTGCGATCGGATTGGGATTTCCGGCGATCTACTTTCAAATGAACGATCTCGGAGTGCCATCACACCTAATTTCATTTCATCGTTCACTTTATGCAGGCGCAATTCCAGCAGGTTGTTTGGTATTGGTTGGCCTGTATTGTTTCTGGTTAATCAATAACACGGCTCGCAAAAGCGCGAGAATTCGTAAACGTAGGTATTGGTACCTTATTTCCCAATTTGGAATTGTCGGAATATCGTTTGCGGCTGCCCTGGGTTCAACGTTCCTGCTGGGAGGATTGTCGACAATCTTTATTGTTTTCTGGTTCTTTTCTCAATTGCTGATTTGGCTTACATCCTTGATAGTTCCAATGACGCCCTCCCATACTCAGATCTTCAATGTAGCTATCACTCTCATGATTGTGGCTTTTTTCGGATTTGCGGCGTTGATGTATTGGCCCACACAAGGTAGAGATCAGGTTGCCAAACGGCCGACCAAACATGCTATGTCCAAAACACCAAGAAAGACACAAACCGGTAGCTCGAATTTTCAGTCAGTGGACTGGGGACTCGTGTTCTTTCTCGTGTCCGTTCCAATTCTGTGCGCCGCTTCTCTGTCCGCCGCTCATGTCGCTATGGAATCATACTTATAGACAACTCAATGCCTCCACGCGGCATTGTTGTGCCACGACATAAAGTTGATTTTGTATCATGGTAGGAGGGTGCACCTAGCTGCGCCGGATTCACAGAAGATGTCCAGCGAACGCAGTACTTCCGCCAAGCCACCGTGGCCTGACACAGCGCGTCGCTTTCTCAAATCTGCTCGCACGCGACTTCGCCGTCTAGTGGTCGAGCCGGATCTGAGCGGGCGACATCACCCGGCCCAGCCTTACCCATCACACTCGGATCAAGGGGTCGGAGTAGTCGAAGAATTTATAACTCTTATTCCGACCCACAAACCACGCAGGCCTTGAACGCACTACTTACCGAGACGCCTGGGACTTGAGTCATCGCCGCTCGGATTGCTCGCCGGAACAGACAGCCCGCCAGCTATCGGCGACGCAAGCCTTCCCTCCGGCGGACTCGGCGCGCTCGAACAATTCTTTCGCCTCGGCGCAGCGGCCCTGGCGGGCGCGCAGGTAGCCGAGCAGGGCCTCCTTGGTTCCCGGCGCGGCAGTTCGATCGACCTTGGCCAGCAGCCGCTCGGCCTCGGCCAGCAGGCCGTCGTCGATCAGCACCTCGACCGCGGCCAGGCGCTTGCGGTGCTCCAGCCGGCGCGCCGGCGACGCGCCCCGGGCGGCGAACTCCCGTTCGACGGCGCGCAGGCGTTGCGCGGCGCTGTCCTCGTCGACGATCCGCACACCGTCGACGAGCACGAAATGCGCGTCACGCTGCGTCTCGCTGAGAAAGCGGCCGTCCGCCGCGAAGGCGGCGATGTGCACGGCGTATTCCCGGTCTTTGGCGCCGGACGTCGACTTGAAAGAACCGAGAGGGAGCTGTGTGGCGTCGCGCAGCTGGCGCGTCGCGATCTCGCGACTGGTCCAGCCGCCCGCGTGACGCTCGACCTCATAAATCGATACCGCGTAGGCCGCGGCCTCCGGATAGGGACGCCACTTAACGGTCGCGTCGGCCAGCGACACGCGCGGACGCTCGCCGCGCGGCCACTCCAGCGCGACTTCCTGCCGGATCGCAAACTGCAGCGGGTTCGTCACCGGCTGCGCGGTCACGGTCACCGGCCAGCCCTGCTGGTCGCCCACGACACCCCGCCGATGGTAGCCGCCGAGTTCGGGAAGCGGCGCATCGCGCTCGCTGGACAGGACGAATTCGCCCTGCGACGGGCGCCCGGTCCATGCCGTGGTCCGCAGACGATTGATGAACCAGTCTCCGGGCGGCAGCCGCAGGGTGAACAGGCCGTCGTCGTCTGTGGTCAGCGTCGGCGTCCGGAATTTTCTGTTGAGGGTCAGATCCAGCGACACCCCGGCGGCCGGCCGCTCGTCGAAGGCGATGCGTCCCACCAGATAGCCGTCGCCGGGCGGCGGCGCGGGCAGCTCACCGTCGTCACCGGACATGCCGCCGAAGTAAAGATACTGCCAGAAATTCTCCCGGGACAGCGAGTGCCGGACCTCGGCGGCCCGGTCGCCGACCTCGGACTCGCCACGCCACCACAGGCCGGTCGCGACCGGCGCGAACGATATCGCCATCGCCGCCACGTAATACAACAGGCCGAAGACGACCAGGCTCAATACCAGCGCGCTGAACCGGGCGGCGATGCCGGCCGGCGGCTTGGGTGGCGCGGCGGCGCCGGCATCGCGGAAGCTGATCACCAGGCTGGAAAGCCAGGTTGCCACGAACCCCAGGACAATGAGACCGACCGTCCATCCTCCGACACCAATACGCTCGCCGTCGCGGGAGACCGCCAGGGCGACGATGAGCACGACCGGCCAGAGGAAGAACAGCGCAAGGAACAGCTGCGCGCGGTCGGCGCGGCCGTTCAGGAAATGTCCGCCGATACCCGTCAGCGCGGACAACGCGGTCGCCGCAGTACGCTTGACCATTGGCACCCTCCCCTTAAAGGGTTTAAAGGGGTCGGAGTGATTTATTTTTGAGCAGCGTGCAACTATATCGACATCTTTGTTTACTTTGCCGCGCTGCTCAAAAATAAATCACTCCGACCCCTTTATCCAGTCACTCTAATTCCGGCCCGCAAACCACACAGGTCTTGACCGCACTACTTACCGAGACACCTGGGACCTTGAGTCATCGCCACCCGGATTACTCGCTGGAACAAACAGCGCACCACCGATCGGCGACGCAAGTCTGCCATCCGGCAGACTCGGCGCGCACGAACTATAAGTAAAGGGGTCGGAGCCCGGCGGCCGGCGGTTCAGTCGTGCAGCGGCCTATACGTGTTGAATCCGGCCAGGTGATAGAGCGGACAGTAGCCGCTGACCGCGGACACGATGGTCAGAACGCCGACCAGCGCCAGCAGCATGCCCGACATGAAATCCGCGGTCAGCCACTCCGAGAACGGTCCCAGATAGATCAACGCCGCCCCCATGGCGGTACGAAACACCTGATCGACGGGGCCCATGTTTCTCTTCAGTTTCATCACCCTGCACCAATGACGTTCGACTTCATTCGGGGGCCGGCGGCGTGCCCGCTCGCGGTTTGCCGCCGGCCTCACTCGCCAGTGTAGCCCACCACGCCGCCACCGGCGTTCTTGGCGGCGTACATGGACCGGTCGGCCTTGCGCGCCAGTTCCACCAGCTCCTGGGCGTGGGTGGGGTAGGTGGCCACGCCCATGCTGGCGCCGATCCTGATGTCATGCCCCAGCACCGTGTAGTCGCGGGTCAGGGACTCGATGATGCGGTCGCAGAGCGCGCGGCAACTGTGGGTGTCGGAATCGGGGAACACCAGGATGAATTCGTCGCCGCCGGTGCGCGCGACCAGGTCGCCGTGCCGCAACGCCTGGCGGAAGCGGTCGGCGACCTGGCGCAACAGCTCGTCCCCCGCGTCGTGCCCGAAGTGGTCGTTGACCTGCTTGAACTTGTCCAGGTCCACGATCGCCAGGGCGAATCCCGGGCTCCGGGTGCGCGCGGATTCAATCAACTTTTCAAGATGCCGGAACAGGTAATTGCGATTCGGCAGACCGGTGAGCGCGTCGTGCAGCGCCAGGTGCTCGACCGCGTCTTTCTGCATGCGCAGGCGCTTGGTGAGGTTGTTGAGGATCAGCGCGACCCAGACCGTCATCCAGATATAGAACGCGGCCGGCACGATCAGCCGGCTCCGGTAGGCGCTCATCAGCGCCTCGGCGTTGCGCGACACCAGCTCATGGGCCGCCAGCAGCTGATGGGGGCTGCCGGGAATGGCGACCTGCACCCAGGTCAGGCCGCGACCCCCGGCATCGGTATAGCCGCCGCGCCGGTTGATCCGGGAGCGCTCGAGCTGCGACGCGCTGATCCCCAGCGGCGGCCGCGCGATCTCCACCGCGCGCAACGCGCCGTCGCGCACCGCGATGACCGGATAAGCCGGCGTTCCCAGGGCGGCGGCCAGTTTCTCGACGTCGGCGAACGACAGCGGAGCGCCCCGTTGCGCCGTCTCGTGCGCGACACGGTCGAGCAGCATGGCGTGCAGGTTGTCGACGGCATGCACGATCTCGAGCTCCTTCGAGGCGTTGCGCACGGCAAGGAAGGTGAGCGCCACGCCGATTACGGCGGTGCCCACGAACATCGCGATGAACTTGAAGGGCGAATGCCTGGACCGCGAGGACCGCTGCTGCCCGGCTGCGCTAGAACTGGCCATGGGAGGAAAAACGAATCACTCCGACCCCCTTTTATTGAAGCTTCTTCTTGAGCAGCTCGTTGACCTGGGCCGGGTTGGCCTTGCCGCCGGTGGCCTTCATGACCTGGCCGACGAAGAAGCCGAACAGCTTGTCCTGGCCGGACCGGTACTGCTCCAACTGCTTCGGGTTCTTCGCGATCACCGCGTCGATCACCTTCTCGATCGCGCCGCTGTCGGTGATCTGCTTCAGGCCCTTCCTGTCGATGACGGCGTCGGCGTCGCCCTCGCCGCTCCACATCGCGTCGAACACGTCCTTGGCGATCTTGCCGGAGATGGTGTTATCGGCGATGCGCTTGAGCAGGCCGGCGAGCAGGGCGCTCGTCACCGGCGATCCGGCGATGTCCTTGTTCTCCTTATTAAGGTATCCGGACAGCTCGCCCGTTACCCAGTTCGCGGCCAGCTTGGGATCGACCCCGGCGGCCTCGACCGCCGACTCGTAGTAGTCGGCCATCTCGCGCGTGGCGGTGAGCACGCCGGCGTCGTAGGCGTTGAGCTGGTAATCGCGCATGAAGCGCTCGCGCTTGGCGTCCGGCAGCTCGGGCAGGGTCTTGCGGGTCTCCTCGATGAAGGCCGGCTCCAGCACCAGCGGCAACAGGTCGGGGTCCGGGAAGTAGCGGTAGTCGTGCGCCTCTTCCTTGCTGCGCATCGGGCGGGTCTCGTCCTTCACCGAATCGTAGAGGCGCGTCTCCTGCACCACGCTGCCGCCGCCCTCAATCAGGTCGATCTGGCGCTCGACCTCGAATTCGATGGCCTTCTCGACGAAGCGGAACGAATTGATGTTCTTGAGCTCGGCGCGCGTGCCGTACTCGTGCTGGCCCTTGGGTCGCACCGAGACGTTGGCGTCGCAGCGGAACGAGCCCTCCTGCATGTTGCCGTCACAGATCTCGAGGTAGCGCACCAGCGCATGCAGCTTTTTCAGGTAGGCCACCGCCTCCTTCGCCGAGCGCATGTCCGGCTCCGAAACGATCTCCAAGAGCGGCGTGCCGGCGCGGTTGAGATCGATGCCGGTGAGCCCGTGGAAGTCCTCGTGCAGCGACTTGCCGGCGTCCTCTTCCAGGTGCGCGCGCGTGATGCCGACAATCTTCTCCCGGCCGTCGACGTCGATCGAGAGCTTGCCGAGCTGCACGATCGGCAGCTCGTACTGCGAGATCTGGTAGCCCTTGGGAAGATCGGGATAGAAATAATTCTTGCGCGCGAACACCGAGCGGTGGTTGATCGTGGCGCCGATCGCCAGCCCGAACTTCACCGCCATGCGCGCCGCCTCGGCGTTCATCACCGGCAGCACCCCCGGCAGCGCGATATCGACCGCGCAGGCCTGGGTGTTGGGCTCGGCGCCGTACTTCGTCGGCGCGCCGGAGAACAGCTTGCTCTGGGTGAGCAGCTGGACGTGGACCTCAAGACCGATGACGGTTTCCCATTCCATATTAGAATCCGAGAAAAGAGAAAAGAGAAAAGTGAAAAGAGAACGTCAATGATCCGTGCCCGTAGGGTTATCCGAATGTCTTTTCTCTTTTCTCTTGTACCTTTCCTCTGCCGTCATTCAAACCCCTTAGGCACGCGCCGGTGCCAGTCGGTCACCAGCTGGTACCGGTGCGCGATGTTCAGCAACCGCGCCTCGTCCATATACTTGCCGATGAGCTGCAGGCCGACCGGGCGATTCGCGGCGCCGAAGCCGGCGGGGATGGACATGCCCGGCAGGCCGGCGAGGTTGACCGAGATGGTGTAGATGTCCGACAGGTACATGGCCACCGGGTCGTCGGTCTTGGCGCCGAGCTCGAAGGCGGTCGTGGGGCTGGTCGGGCCCATGATCACGTCGCAGTTTTCCAATGCGCGTTTGAAATCGTCGGAGATCAGCCGGCGCAGCTTCTGGGCCTGGAGATAATAGGCGTCATAGTAGCCGGCGGACAGCGCGTAGGTGCCGATCATGATGCGGCGCTTGACCTCGGGGCCGAAGCCCTCGGCGCGCGTGCGGCTGTACAGGTCGAGCAGGCTGTCGTACTTCTCCGCCCGGTAACCGTAGCGCACGCCGTCGTAGCGCGCCAGATTGCTGGAGGCCTCGGCCGGCGCCAGCACGTAGTAGCAGGGGATCGCGAGCCGGCTGTTGGGCAGGCTCACGTCCACGACCGTCGCGCCGAGCTTCTTGTACTCGGCGATCGCGGCCTCGACCGCCTTCGCCACCTCCGGACTCAATCCCTCACCGAAGTATTCCTTGGGCAGGCCGATCCGAAGGCCCCGGATGTCCCGGCCGAGGGTCGCGGTGTAGTCCGGCACCGGCGCGTCGACGCTGGTCGAGTCGCGTTCGTCGAAACCGGCCATGACATTCAGCAGGTAGGCGGCGTCCTCGGCCGTGCGCGTCATCGGCCCACCCTGGTCGAGGCTGGAGGCGAAGGCGATCATGCCGTAGCGCGACACCCGGCCGTAACTGGGTTTCAAGCCGGTGATGCCGGTGAGCGCCGCCGGCTGACGGATCGAGCCGCCGGTGTCGGTGCCGGTCGCGGCCGGCGTAAGCCGCCCGGCGACCGCGGCGGCCGAGCCGCCGGAACTGCCGCCCGGGACGGTCTTCGGGTCCCAGGGGTTGCGGACCGGCCCGAAGAACGATGTCTCGTTGGACGAGCCCATGGCGAACTCGTCCATGTTGGTCTTGCCGAGCGTCACCGCCCCGGCCGCCTTGAAGCGAGCGATCACTGTGGCGTCGTAAGGCGCGGTGAAGTTGGCCAGCATCTTCGAGCCGCAGGTGGTGGGCCAGCCGTCTGCGCAGAAGATGTCCTTCTGGGCGATCGGGATGCCGGTCAGCGCCGTGGCCTCCCCCCGGGCGAGGCTCGCATCGGCCACCTTGGCCTCGGCCAGCGTCCGCTCGCGGTCGACGGTGATGAAGGCGTTGAGGTCGCGGTGGCGCTCGATGCGGTCCAGGCAGGCCTGGGTCAGCTCGGCGCTGGAAAACTCGCGGCCCTGGAGGGCCCGGGACAGCTCGGCGACCGTTTTATCGAACATGCTGATCCTTAAAGGAAACGACGCGAAGCAAGGGCGCAAAGCGGCGGTGATGCCCGCCGTGCCAAGTCGTAGCGGCCTCGCGCCCTGGCGTGGAAGCTCACTCGATCACCTTCGGAACCAGATACAGCCCCGCTTCGGTGGCCGGGGCGATGGCCTGGAACTTGTCCCGCTGGTCGGCTTCGGCGACCTGGTCGGGACGCAGTCTCAGGGCCGCCTCCTGGGGATGGGCCATGGGCGCGACCCCGCGGGTATCGACGGCGTTCATCTGCTCGATCAAACCGAGTATCCGCGACAGGCTCTCGGCATAGGCCGAAAGCTCTTGTTCGCCCACCTCGAGGCGCGCAAGATGCGCGATCCGCTCGACGTCGTGTCGGCTCAGGGACATCGGGTCAGACTCCTTGGGGCCAAGCCGGGAAACCGCGCACGGTACCATATCCCGCCCGTCGGTTGAACCGGCCCCGGGCGGTTGCTACAGTTGAGACATACTATAGAATTCGTCCACACCACACTATATCCAAAGGTAAAATTCCTCCCATGTTTCGCACCCTGCGCGGCTACTTCTCCAGCGACCTGGCCATCGATCTGGGGACCGCCAACACCCTCATCTACGTCCGCGACAAGGGCATCGTGCTGAACGAGCCCTCGGTGGTCGCGATCCGCCAGGACTACGGCTCGCGCAACAACCGCAGCGTGCTCGCGGTCGGCGCCGAGGCCAAACGCATGCTCGGCCGCACGCCGGGCAGCATCCAGGCCATCCGTCCGATGAAGGACGGCGTGATCGCGGACTTCACGGTCACCGGCGAGATGCTCAAGTACTTCATCCGCAAGGTGCACGAGAAGCGC
>Ga0214471_10003365_pt1 | contig 12418 bp, 15 predicted proteins | sample RVTome_5_FD_207665 | JGI IMG/M metagenome (GOLD analysis project Ga0214471, IMG submission 207665) | Soil microbial communities from uranium-contaminated site in the Upper Colorado River Basin, Wyoming, United States - RVT142D155 | ecosystem: Environmental > Terrestrial > Soil > Contaminated >...
AGGGCCGTCCGAGCGGTTGAGCGCTTTGTAAAAGGCCAGCGTCGGTTCGCCGGCCCGCACCGTCATCTCCAACCGCTCTGGCCGGAATCGCCAGGGCAGCGCCGGGTTGACGTTGGCGTCGAAGCGCACGGTGATGGTCCTCGCCGACGGCTGGGCCACCACCGGTGCCGAGATATTCGGGGTGCCGGCAAAACCGGTCACCTGACAGAACCATTGGTAAAGGGGAGCCGCGGCGAAGGCCAGCCCGCCCATGCCGCCGGCAACGGCGAACAGTAGGACAGCGGTCAGGTGGTTTTTCGCGCGGGCCTTGGCCATGTGTCGATTCCCGGTTTCCTTCGACCCCTTACTCGGCCGGCTGTTTGCCCGTCATGTCCGGCAGGTCCTCGTGGGTGTGGAAGGGCGCCGGGCTCGCCACCGTCCATTCCAGCGTCTTCGCGCCTTCGCCCCATTGATTGGCCGCAACCTTCTCGCCCGAGGTCAACGTCCGCCAGACGATGTAGAAGAACAGGAGCGTCGCGAACGAGGTAATGAACGCGCCGGCGCTCGAGACGTAGTTCCAGCCGGCGTAGGCGTCCGGATAGTCGGGGATGCGCCGCGGCATCCCGGCCATGCCCAGGAAGTGCTGCGGAAAGAACACTAGGTTGACGCCGACGAAGAACGTCCAGAAATGGATTCTCGCCAGCACCCTCGGATACTGGCGGCCCGACATCTTGCCGATCCAGTAGTAGTAGCCGGCGAACATGCCGAAGACCGCCGCGATCGCCATCACGTAGTGGAAATGGGCGACCACGAAGTAGGTGTCGTGCCACGCCAGGTCAATTCCCGAATTGGCCAGCGCCACCCCTGTGACGCCACCCAAGACGAACAAAAAGATGAAGCCGCAGGCAAACAGCATCGGGGTGCGGAAATCGATCGAGCCGCCCCACATGGTGGCCAGCCAGCTGAAAATCTTGATGCCGGTGGGCACGGCGATGACCAGCGTGGCGCCGACGAAATAGGCCCGGGTATCGGCGTCCAGGCCGGCCGTGTACATGTGGTGCGCCCACACCACGAAGCCGACGAAGCCGATGAAGACCATGGCATAGGCCATGCCCAGGTACCCGAAGATTGGCTTCCTGGAAAAGGTGGAGACCACCTGGCTGATGATGCCGAAGGCTGGAATGATGATGATGTAGACCTCCGGATGGCCGAAGAACCAGAACAGGTGCTGCCATAGGACCGGGTCGCCGCCGCCCGCCACTTCGAAGAACGCGGTGCCGAAATTGCGGTCGGTGAGCAGCATGGTCAGCCCGCCAGCCAGCACCGGGATCGCCAGCAGAAGCAGGAAAGCCGTCACCAGGATCGCCCAGCAGAACAGCGGCATGCGGTGCATGGTGAGGCCGGGGGCACGCATGTTGAAGATGGTGGTGATGAAGTTGATGGCGCCGAGGACCGACGACGCGCCCGCCAGGTGCAGGCTCAGGATTCCGAAATCGACGGCGGCGCCGGGGTGGAAATCGATGTTGGAAAGTGGGGGATAGACGGTCCAGCCGGTACCGGGGCCGCCTTGCGTGAAGGCGGCGATCAGGAGCAACAACAGGGCCGCGGCCAGAAGCCAGAAGCTGATGTTGTTCATGCGCGGAAACGCCATGTCGGGGGCGCCGATCATCAGCGGCACGAACCAGTTGCCGAAGCCGCCGATCAGCGCCGGCATGACCACGAAGAATACCATGATAAAGCCGTGGCCGGTCACCACCACGTTGTAGAACTGGAAATCGGTGATGTACTGGATGCCGGGCTCCATCAGCTCGAGGCGGATCAACATTGACATCCCGCCACCGATCAGCGCCGCGACCATCGACAGCACGATGTACATGGTGCCGATGTCCTTGTGGTTCGTGGAGTAGACCCAGCGGCGCCATCCCGTCGGGCGGTGTTCGTGCTCGCCGGGTGCCGTCGCTGCTTGGTTAGCCATCACTCAAACCCTTTCCATAAACACGCCAACGCCACGCCCTAGCGGTCCGGCGCGCCCGCCGCCATGCGCACGGCGGCGGCGTTGTCGGTGTTGGCGAATTCCTGCTTGGCCTTGTCGATCCACGCCTGAAACGCCTGCTTCGAGACGGCCTTGACGTGGACGGGCATGAACCCGTGGTTGACGCCGCAGAGCTCCGAGCACATACCGTAATAATCGCCCTCCGCGTTGATGCGGACCCAGGATTCGTTGATGCGCCCTTGCACCGCGTCGAGCTTGAGCCCGAGCGAGGGGACTGCCCAGTCGTGGATCACGTCAGCCGAGGTGAACAAAAGGCGGACGTTGGTCTGGGCCGGCAGGACGACCGGGTTGTCCACCGTGAGCAACCGGGGTTGCCCTTTTTTCAATTCGTCATCGGGGACTATCACGCTGTCGAATGAGAACCCGCCGTGGTCGGGGTAGGCGTATGTCCAGAACCATTGATTGCCGGTGATCTTAAGGGTCATCTCGGCCTTTTCGACCCTGTCGGCGTAATAGAGAAGCTTCATCGAGGGAACGGCGATGATGATCAGGATGAGAACCGGAACCGCCGTCCAGGTGACTTCCAGCAACGTGTTGTGGGTCGTCGTCGACGGTACCGGGTTGGACTTGGCGTTAAAGCGGACGATGACGTAACACAGAATCCCCAACACGAGGATGACAACCCCGACCTCGATGGCGAATATGATGTCGTGGAATTCGACAATCCTTTCCATCACCGGCGAGGCCGGTTCTTGGAACCACATCTGCCAGGGTTCGGAACGGCCCGCCGCCCACGCGTTTCCGGCCATCGGAACCGCGCCGAGCACCATCGCGGGCGCAAGGAACCTTACTGCTTTGAGCATACCAACCATATCGATGACGCCTTGAATGTCAGGAAATTGCCGGTCCCCGGTCCTTTCTATCCGCCCGATGCCGATCAGGCAAGGCCCACTTTCCATCCGCCGGTGCACGATCAGCACGCTTCGTTTTCAAACGTCATTTGATCTATTCCAGTGGTTGCCGGACGGCGCCATTCGGCCCCGGGAACCGCCTTCTGGCGCCGGAAATTCGACGTCCTTGCCGAGGCCCGGGGGCGCCGACCGCCGAAAACCGCGCCGGCGGATCGGTCAGGGTTTGCATGAGCCCGCCGGGGTGGGTAGGAAGCGTCTCCGTCTCACTCCAGGAAGCGGGGACGTCGATCACGGACAAACGTGCGCTGGCGGCGATTCTAGCCGCCGTGGCGGTGTTCATGTACGCGTCTCTCTTCATCAAGCGGTCTCCTCGCCGGGCACTCCGACATGCCGGAAATCCAGGACCTCACGCACGATATCGCGGCCCTCAACGGCGCGTCCGCTCTCAATCTCGGCACCGCTCGTGCCATGGGTCGAGGCGGGCGAATCGATCTTGCGTTTGCGATCTCGCAACACGGCTTTTCAACATCGTCCCACGCGTTCTCGTATCCCTGGGGACTCACGGCAAAACGATTCGATACGTCAACGAAGTTCTCGCGATGCTCTCGTTCATCCACATCAGACAATATGACTGGTCCACTCCCGCGACGAATTTATCGGCATGGGCAGTGATCCCGGTCAGTCGGACGGGGAAATTGGTCGTAAAACCTTCGTGGTAATGGATGTTGAATTCAACGGGATGGTCCGACCGAAAGTCGTATTGAATCTCGTCCCGCGCCGCCATCTCGAAACACAGTTCGCGGAACTCAAGGGGAGCCGGGGCCAGCTTGTCCGAAGGCGCGTGGAGTGCGCTCAGCCTGGGGCTCTCGATGATTGGCTGGGCGAGAATCCACAAGCTCATCATCGTGTACGCGACCATCAGGACCAGGAACGGATACTGGCTCCTGAGCGCGGCCCTGGCCGTCTCGAAGACCCGAAGGGCGACAAAATGCGCCACGCCCACGGCAAAGACGTGGCCGACAACGATCGCGACCACGGTGGTGTACCAGACGAACTTGGCGCCGATGATGCTGATATCTATGGCATAGGCAGTCGTGCCGAAACGGTTCCAGCCGATCCCGAAGGGGTCGGAGGCGAGCGGGATGATGAGCTGTCCGGCGACCAGCAGATACGAGAAATAGTGCGCCAGATGGTAGGCGATGGCGATCGGTACCAGGGAGAACACGAAGAGGCCGGCGATCTCCGTGACCGGGCGCTCGCTGCCGGAGGCCCGCTTGGCAAGCCAGGAGACACCCAGGTAGACCAGGAAGAACAGGAGCGGGAAGACGGCGAGTATGACGGTCTCCAGCACGACAAGGAGTTCGAAACCGAGGTCGTGGAGCCGGCGGAGCAATGGATCGAACCAGGGCTCGGACCACATCCATTCCAACAGACGGGCCAAAAGCGGCGTTTCCTTGAACCCGTCGAAGGTCACCGTCGAGAGCATCAAGAGCACGAATACCGTCATGGATGGACGGCAGGGCGTGTCCATGACCAAGCCGCCGGCGTATGGCCTGAGATGCCAATGGCTAGGCATGCCATCGGCGGAGTTCCGCCCCGGCTCGGCGATCGGCGCGAAGCGTCCCAACACCCCGAAAGCGAGCGAGAAGGCTTCGCCGTGGGCAAGCCAGACATCGCGGCCGAACGCAATCATGCCGGTCCAGGTCAGGCCCGAATAGATGAGGATGAATGTCGCTAAAGTGGCGGGAACTTTCGCCGCTTCGGAGATCAGCTCGAACCACGCGAAGAGGCCGAAAAAAGCGACGGCCGGTTAGACCCCGAGCCATGACGGGTAGGCGAGCCCCAAGCCGAGGCGCGTTCGCCGTCCGAAGAGGCGAATCAATCTCTCAAGCCAGAAAAAGAGGATGGACCAGGGATTGACGGCAGGCCACAGGTTGCCGGCCAACGCCGCCACGTAGGCGAGTCCGACCCACCAGACGATCCAGATGAAGGTGGGCCCGAAGTTCCTGAGCGTGTCTTGAGTGCCGAAGAACCCGGCGGCCAGGACCAACACGAAGAGACCGACCGAAACGGCCTGAGGGACGCCGCTCACCGCCGGGTGAAAAAAAGCGTGCATCGGCCTGAAACGGAGCAAGTTGATCCACGGCCGCTCGATGCGGGCGGGCCGGGCGCGGAAGACGAGCGCCATGATCACGAAGGAAAGCGCGACCGCACCCCCGGCGCCGGCCAGATAGAGCTCCAGCGGTAGTGGCAGATCATAGCGTGCGCCAAAGGCATGCGCCTCGGCAGGCGCCGCCCTCAGGAAAATCATATATGCGGCACCGGCCAGCGCCATCGCCGGCCGGCGGACGGCCCGCATGGATGGTTCAGCGCGGATAGACTTCAAGGTGGGTCAGCGTGTCATGACCGTGGCCGTGGCTATGCCCCCCCTTCGCCCCAGCCGTGGCTGGTGATGGGGAAACGGCCGGTGGCGGTCGCCTTGATGACCATCGCCGCCGGTTCGTCCGGCCGAACGTGGATTTCCAGGTCGTAGCCGTGCAGGTGCAGCTCCACCGGTTCGTCGCTCGTCTACCGCAGCGCGATCACGTCGCCCTCGGTTATCCGGACCGCCTCCCTGGGCTGGACCACCTTGCGGTTTTCGATCCGCACCTCGATCACCCGTCGCGGGCCACCCTGGGCGACGGCCGCCCAGATCAGCGCGGAAAACATGAACGGAGCCGCGGCAAGCCCGAAAAGCCAGGTTCTCCGGGAAACATCCATTGCCGTCCCTCCTCCCGTTATCGTTCAAGCTTCGGCGACAAGGATTCCCCCTGTCGGCGTCGTCAATCCTTGGTTACGGCTGCGCGCACCGATAACCGTCGGCAGCGGCTTGATGCCGCTATTCGCCGCCGCCGTCGCGCCGCGTCTTGCGCTGGCGCCATTTCCTCTCGGCCACGAGGACAACAACGACGATGGCGGCAGCGGCCAGGAGAACCAGCGGCCCGAAGCCGCCCGCCGAGTCGACGCCGCTTGCGCCATGGGCCAACGCGGGTGAAATCAACATTCCGGCCTGCCAAGACGGCCTTACGGGTGGTTTTCCAGGGGCATATGGAACGGTTCGCGCCGGCTTGTGAATGCTGGCATGGCGAAGGCGGCTAGGTTCCCCCGGCGAAGAACAGGCCCCTGATCAGGAAGGTGTTGTCGGCCTCGTGGGTCATCAGGAAGATAAACACCATCAACAATATGGTCGGAAGGCCGATGGCGTAAAGCAGGGCCAGACGCTCCCACCACATGTGCATGAAGACGGCGATGATCAGCCCGGCCTTCATGAACATGAACACCAGGATCAGGGTCCACCGCAGGTAGCCCTCGAGGTGGAAATAGTCGACGAGATAGGAACACGTGCTGAGAACGAACAACCATGCCCAGATCTTGATATAGATGCCGAGCGGGTGTTGTTGTCCCTGGACGTGTCCTTCCGCTGCCTGTGCTTCCGCGTTTGCCATGGTTCCGCCCTACCAAAGATAGAAGAATGCGAAGATGAAGACCCACACCAGATCGACGAAGTGCCAATAGAGGCCCATGGTCTCGACGATCTCGTAGTTGCCCTTGCGGCTGGTGAAGAACCCGCGTGCCTCGTTGTCGTATTCGCCGCGCCACACCTTGCGCGCGATGAGGATTAGGAACAGCACGCCGACCGAGACGTGGAAGCCGTGGAAGCCCGTGATCATGAAGAAGCTGGAGCCGAACTGGGCGGCGCCGAAGGGGTTACCCCAGGGGCGGACGCCCTCGTCGACGATCAGCTTGGTCCACTCGAACGCCTGCATGCCGACGAAGGTGGCGCCGAAGGCCGCCGTAATCAGCATGAAGATCATGGTTCGGAGGCGATCCTTCCGATAGCCGTAGTTGACGGCCAGCACCATGGTGCCGCTCGACGAGATCAAGATGAAGGTCATGATGGCGATCAGAATCAACGGGATCGGATCGCCGCCGAACGACAAGGCGAATATCTCGCTCGGGTTGGGCCACGGCACCGTCGTCGACATGCGCACCGTCATGTAGGAGAGCAGAAAACAGCTGAAGATGAAGGTGTCCGAGAGCAGGAAGATCCACATCATCGCCTTGCCCCAGGGCACGTTCTTGAACGCCCGCTGGTCCGACGACCAGTCGGCGACGATGCCTTGCAAGCCTTCAGGCCGCGCGACGGCTTCTCCCGGATTTGCTTGTGCCATGTATTCGTTGCCCCCTTTACGTCAACAACAACAGTCCGAACAACACCAGCCAGACGACGAGCAGGAAGTGCCAGTAGACGGCGCACAGCTCGACACTCATGCGGACCTGCTCGGCCTCGAAATTCCGCCACCATGCCTTGGCCGCGGTCCGACCCCAGGCGACCAGGCCGCCCAACAGGTGCACCGCGTGCACCGCGGTGATCAGGTAAAAGAACGCGTTGGCCGGGTTCGATGCCGCGTAATAACCGAGCGCTAAAAGCTGTTGCGCCGCCCAAAGCTGCCCGGCCAGGAAGGCGACGGCGAATCCGCCCCCGGCCAGCAGGCCGGTCCTGACGCCGTCCATGTCACGCCGGTTCACGGCGATCCGCGCCTTTTGCATCCCGACGCTGCCGAGCACCAGGACGGCCGTGTTCAGCCACATCAGCCACGGCATGGGCAGCGGGCGCCAGTCCGTTAACGCCATCCGGTCGATGTAGACGACGACGAACAGCGAGAACAGAACCGTGACCACGGCGAGAAACACCCGCAAGCCCAGCTTCTCCACGGGCAGCGCGAATTCGCCGCTAATCTGGAGATTCTCGGCCCGGTCCTGTCCCGGCAGCCAGGACTTGTCGGTCAGTTGATCGATGAGACCCACGATTAAGCTTCCTCGGCCCGATGCATTCTAGCTTTTGGCTTTGGCGACCTTGTCCGGTGGAACGTTCTGCGGGATGAAGTCGTCGGCGGCGCCCGGCACGCCGTAGTCGTAGGCCCAGCGGTAGACCACCGGCAGCTCCTTGCCGAAGTTGCCGTGCCCCGGCGGAGTTTCGGGCGTCTGCCACTCCAGCGTGGTCGCCCCCCACGGATTGCTGCCGGCGGGCTCGCCTTTGAAACAGCTCCTGATGATGTTGTAAATAAACACCAGCTGGGCAAAGCCGACGATCAACGCGATGATCGTGATGAACTCGTTCAGGGTATGGGCCGATTCGGGAATGAAGGTGGTTTCCCCCATCTCGAAGTAGCGGCGCGGCACGCCCAGGAAGCCCAGGTAGTGGATGGGCAGGAAAATCGCGTAGGCGCCGATGAAGGTGACCCAGAAGTGGAATTGGCCCAACGGCACGTTCAGCATTCGCCCCGTCATCTTGGGATACCAGTGGTAGATGGCCCCCAAGATCACCAGGATCGGGGCCACGCCCATCACCATGTGGAAATGCGCGACCACGAACATGGTATCCGACAGCGGCACGTCGACGACCGCGTTGCCGAGGAACAGGCCGGTGATGCCGCCGTTGACGAAGGTGATGATGAACGCGATGGCGAACAGCATCGGCAGCGTCAGCCGGATGTTGCCCTTCCACAGCGTCAGCACCCAGTTGTAGACCTTGAGCGCGGTCGGAACGGCGATGATCAGCGTGGTGGTGGCGAAGAAGAAGCCGAACCACGGGTTCATGCCGCTGACGTACATGTGGTGCGCCCACACCACGAAGCTGAGGCCGCCGATGGCGACGATCGCCCACACCATCATCCGGTAGCCGAAGATGTTGCGCCGGGCATGGACGCTGATCAGGTCGGAGACGATGCCGAAGCCTGGCAGGGCGACGATGTAGACCTCCGGATGGCCGAAGAACCAGAACAGGTGCTGGAACAACAGCGGGCTGCCGCCGGCGTAGTTCTCGCGCACCGCCCCAAGCTGAACGATGACCGGCATGAAGAAGCTGGTCTCCAGGATCCGGTCCAGCGTCATCATCACCGCGCCGACGAAGAGCGCGGGGAAGGCCAGCAGCGCCAGAATGGTGGCGACGAAGATGCCCCATACCGTCAATGGCAGGCGCATCAGGGTCATCCCCCGGGTGCGGGCCTGCAGCACGGTGACCACGTAGTTCAAGCCCCCCATGGTGAAACCGATGATGAACAGCGCGAGCGAGACGAGCATCAGGATGATGCCCCCCCCGTCCGCCCCCGGGGTGCCCGACAGGATCGCCTGGGGCGGATAGAGCGTCCAGCCGGCGCCCGTCGGCCCGCCCGGCACGAACCAGCTCGCCACCAGCACCAGCACGGCGAGCAGATAGACCCAGTAACTCAGCATGTTCACGTACGGGAACACCATGTCCCGGGCGCCGCACATCAGCGGGATGAGATAGTTGCCGAAGCCGCCCAGAAACAGCGCCGTGAGCAGGTAGATCACCATGATCATCCCGTGCATGGTGATGAACTGGTAGTAGTCGCCCGGTTCAATGAACGAAAAGCTGTCGGGAAAGCCGAGCTGGAGGCGCATCAGCCACGACAACACCAACGCCACCAGGCCGATCGCGATCGCCGTGAACGCGTACTGGATGGCGATGACCTTGGCGTCCTGGCTGAAGACGTACTTCGTCACCCAGCTTTTCGCATGGTAGAGATCGACTTCCGGGATCTCGGCCGGGGGGACGCGATCGAATTCTGCGGGTCCAACATAAGTCATCAGATCATCCTCTTCGCTACTCTATCCGTTCGGCGCCTGTGGCCCGGGCCTCAGCGCGTGATTCCTTTCTCGGCGGAACCGGTGTCGGCCGCCTCCAAAACTGGTTTCGGGCTGTCGCCCGCGCTGGGAGCGGCTTTCGCCATCGATTGCTCGAACGTCTTTTGCTTGTTCAGCCACTTCTGAAAATCGGCTTGCTCCTCGACCACGACATTGCCGCGCATTTGGTAGTGGCCGACGCCGCACAACTCGAAGCACAGTATATCGAATGTCCCGGGCCGGGTGGGCGTGAACCAGAAGTAGGTGACCGCGCCGGGCACCATATCCATCTTGGCCCGGAACTCGGGCACATAGAAGTCGTGCAGCACGTCCTTGGATCGGAGCAGCATCTTGACGGGGATACCGAGCGGAAGATGCAGCTCGGTGTCCTCGATCAGGACGTCGTCTCTTCCGTTGGGATCGTCGGGATTGACGCCGAACGGGTTGCCGTCGTTGATCTTGGCGTTGTTCGAGGTGCCCAATTTGCCGTCCTTGCCCGGGAAGCGGTATCCCCAGGTCCACTGCTGGCCCACGACCTCGACTTCCGCCGCACCTTCCGGAACCGTGACGAACTGGTTCCAGACGAAAAGGCCGGGCGTCAACATCGCCGTGACGCCGACGGTGGTGAACACGGTGAGCCACACCTCCATCTTCGTGTTCTCCGGCTCGTATTCCGCACGTCTATCCTCCCGGTAACGATAGCGCCACACGCAATAGGCCATGAACAGGACGACGACGACGAACACGACGCCGGTGACCCAGAAGGTGATGATGATCGTGTCGTCGATGTAGCCCCAGTTCGAGGCGATGGGCGTCCACCACCACGGGCTTATGAAATGGAACAAGACAGTGCCGACGGCGACTAAAATCAGTATGACCGCTACGGGTATGTGCGACATTTTGTTTCGCTCTCGACCTCTTTGAGTGCCCCGTCCGGGCACCTGCTGCGGGTTCGTTCGGTGAATCCGCGCTAACCGCCGCCAACTTGGAAATAATCTATTTCATATCCAGAAACAAGGGATTTAGGAAGCCCTGCCAAGTCCCGGATCGGGCCCCGCTAGGGCCGGCGGGGCGGGTTTGGATTCCGTCGTCGGCTGTATCTTTCAGACGATCTCAGTCAATGGGATTTCGGCCCCTTTGCCCACCGTTCGGCGGCATCCTCTTCCGATTCGGAGCGGACCGGGTCGTGGTCTTCATGGAATTGCGACGATGGGGCGCGTCAGATCTCCACGACCTTGCGGTAGACATGCCAGGTCGCGTGTCCCAGCACCGGCAGCACGACGGCGAGGCCGACGAAGAAGGGCAACGCCCCGATCAACATGGCCATGGCGACGATGACGCCCCACATCGCCATCGTTACCGGGTTCTTGACAACCGCCTTTATCGACGTTTGAACCGCCATCACGATGCCGACGTCGCGGTGCATAAGCATCGGAAAGGACACCACGCTCACGGTGAACACCACGAGAGCGAAAAGGAAGCCGACACCGCCGCCGACGATGATGAGCTCCCAGCCGTCGCGGGTCAGGAAAACCTGGCTGAGGAATTCCTGAATCGATTCGGGGGCTACCTCGCCGAAGTTTTCTTTCCACAGGCTCAATGCCGTTACCAGCCAGGCAATGTAGATCACCATCAACAAGGCGCCGAGTGCTCCAATAGAGCGGGTGGCGTGCCGTTGAAGGATGTGGAAGGCTTTCCTCCGGGAGAAGTCGAGGCCCTTCTCGCGGCGGCGGCTCAGTTCGTACATGCCGGTCGCCACCACCGGGCCGATCAGGGTATATCCGGCCAACAACGGGAAAAGCAGAGGCAACATGTCGTACCCGGCATAGGTCCTGGCGGCGACGAGCATGACGACGGGATAGATCACGCACAGGAAGACCACGTGCGTGGGCATCGCCTCGAAGTCGGCGAGGCCCTTGGCCAAGGCGTCCCGGAGGTCGCCTGGGCCGATGGTGTGGATTATTGGTTGGGCGGGTGCGTAGGCGCCCGTATCGGCGATCGAATTTTCATTCCCCATTGTCAAGCCTCCTGACCCGCCGGTCCCCGCGGTCGCGCCGCCAAAGGTGACCGAGAGCGCCCGTTCCGGCCGCTGGTCACGGCGAGCCGCAACCCGCAGTCTTGCATGATTATACCCTGCCGGTCGAATTTTTTCGCCCACTCTCTGAACACGTTCGCGGGTCCTTGCGCGTCGGGGCGCGGCCGCGGCTGCGTCGGAAGCGCCGATCTTGCGAGGAAACTGCCGCCGATAGTGCTTCGGTACGAAAAAGCTCCGGCAGAAGCGTTCTCGATTTTGCTGGGATTTCGTTTATACTGGATACCGAAACGGAATATGAATGGGGTTTGTGATGGCGGAAGACAATGACCATAAATCAGAAGACTTTGACCATAAATCCGTAGCACTAGTGGCGACGACAATCGGGGGGGTTGTCCTGTTGTTAGGATTTGCCGGTCTGTTGGTTAATCTTTGGTGATCATAGTTTATATCGCCCTTGGCATCCTCGTGGGTGTAATCTTGGGGGTGATTTTCCCATGGGCGTTGTTGCGGAAGTTGGAGCGCGAGGACAAGGGAAGAGAAGAAGGGTAAGGCCCTGTACGGGCACGAAAACGAACCGATTTCCGTACATCATTGTCACTGAACAGCCTGCTACAGCGCAGCCGGACCTCAATAAGGTATTTTCAAGAGGGTTTCCCCTACAGCCGATTGTGGGAGAATTTGCGCTTTTGACTCACGTTCCTTGGTCCGCCTCTGGTTGGCATTGTTGAGAAAAGCGCTAATCTCTGGAACCGGCGCCGCCCTTGCCGTATAACGGGCGGCGTCCGGGGATGGCGGGTCCCCGAAAGACGAGGT
>Ga0214471_10003366_pt1 | contig 12417 bp, 6 predicted proteins | sample RVTome_5_FD_207665 | JGI IMG/M metagenome (GOLD analysis project Ga0214471, IMG submission 207665) | Soil microbial communities from uranium-contaminated site in the Upper Colorado River Basin, Wyoming, United States - RVT142D155 | ecosystem: Environmental > Terrestrial > Soil > Contaminated >...
AGGGAAGAGGCCGAGCGCAAGGCGAAAGTAGAGGCCGAGCGCAGGGCCAAGGAAGAGGCCGAACGCCAGGCCAAGGAAGAGGCCGAGCGCAAGCGTCGCGAGGAAGAGGAGCGCAAGGCGAGGGAAGAGGCCGAGCGCAGACGCAAGGAAGAGGAAGAGCGCAAGCGTCGCGAAGAGGAAGCGCGCCAGCGCAAGGAAGAGGAAGAGCGCCGCCGCAAGGAAGAGAAAGAGCGCAAGCGCCTCGAGGCCGAGGAGCGCCAGCGCCGCGAAGCCGAGGAGCGGGCGCGTCGCGAGGAGGAAGCGCGCCGGCGCAAGGAAGAGGAAGAGCGCCGCCGCAAGGAAGAGGAAGAGCGCAAGCGCCTCGAGGCCGAGGAGCGCGCGCGGCGCGAAGAAGAGGAGCGCCGGCACCGCAAGGAGGAAGAGCGTCGCCAGCGCCGCGACGAGGAGGACCGCCGCCGCGCCGAGGAAGACAAGCGCCGCCATCAGGAGGACGAGGAAATTCGGCGCCGCGAGGACGAGGCGCGCGAGATCGAGGAGCGCCCGATCAGGGAGGCTGAGGAGCGCCAGCGCCGCGAGGAGGACCTGCGCCGCGCCGAGGAGGACGAGCGTCGCGGCGCTGAGGACGAGGCGCGCGAGGTCGAGGACCGCAAGCGCAGAGAGGAAGAGGCGCTGCGAGCTAAGGAAGAAGCGCTCCAGCGCAAGGAAGAGGAGCTCCAGCGCAAGGAGCAGGAAATTCGCCGCGCCGAGGAAGAGCGGGCGGGGCGCGAGGAGGAGGCGCGCGCGAAGCGAGAGCGCGAGGTCGAGGCGAAGGGCGTCGCGAAGCCCTCCGGGGACAGGTTCGCCGACCGGCTGCTCGACGACCTGGATTTCGTCGGCAAGAAGGACGACGAGGAGGCGCCCGCGAAGCGCGAGCGCGAGCAGGAGGCCGAGGCGAAGCCCGTCGCGAAGTCCTCCGGGGGCAGCTTCGCAGAGCGGCTGCTCGCCGACCTGGATCTCTTCGGCAAGAAGGACGAAGAGGAGGAAAAGCGCAAGAACGAGGAAGCGCGCCGCGCCAAGGAAGAGGCCAGCGCGCGCAAGGCGCGCGAGAAGGACGAGAAAAAGCGCAAGGAGGAGGCGGCGCGCCGGGCCAAACAAGAAGCCAAGGCACGCGAGGAAGCGGATCGCCAGAGCAAGAAGGAAGAGGAGCGCCGCGCTCGCGAGGAAGCGCAACGCAACGCGCAGAAAGACGCCGAGCGTAAGGTGCGCGAGGATCAGGAGCGCACAGCGCGCGAGAAGGCGGAGCGCCGGGCGCGCGAGAGGCTGGAACGCCGGCGTAAAGCCGCCGCGCCCGAGAAGCCCGCGAAGGAGACCGACGACGTCGATGTCACCGATGACGACCTCGGCATGGACGACGTGCGGCGCGACGAGGCCCTGCTCACGCCAAAGGCACGCGAGGCGGCGCGCGAGCGCGAGCGGGAGGATCGACGCCGGGGGAAGGAAGTCGCGGCGATCGCACCGCCGCCCACGTACCGCCGCCCGATCAAGTGGGGCCGGCCGCTTGCAATCACGCTGCTGGTAGGGCTCGCGGCCGGATTGATTGCGATTCACGTGGTGCCGATCGCGCAAGAACCCTACGAGCGGCTGGCGAGCACAACGCTGGGCCAGTCGGTCAGGATCGGCTCGGCGCACATGTCGCTTGTCAACGGCCTCGAGATCCGCTTCGAGAACGTGCGCGTGGGCGATATGTTCCAGGCGCAGGTGGTGCGCGCCGCCCCCGAGTTCACGTGGCTGTTGGGCGAGAACACGGGCTTCCGCCGCGTCGATATCGGGCGGGGCGTCCTCTCCCAAGCGAGCCTCGCGCAGCTGCTTCGCGGCAAGCTCGCCGAGGGCGGCATGCGCGTGCAGCGAATCTCCGCGACCGAGCTCCGTCTCGAGGGGCCGGTGCCACTGCCTGCGCTTAACGCGGACGTGCAACTTACCTCGAGCGGCGCGCTGCAATCCGGCACCCTGAACGGACCGGACAACCTGCAAGTCAAGATCGGCCGGCTCGGTTCCGACATCACTATCGAGGCGAGAGCCGATCGCCTGTCGGTGCCGGTCCTGCCGGCATTGATACTCGGCGATTTCTCAATGAACGCAACGGCGAGCGCCACCGGCATGAACATCGCCGAGTGGGACGGAAGGCTCTACGATGGAGTGATCAAAGGCAATGCGCGTGTGCAGTGGCGCGACGGCTGGAGCGTGCAGGGCGACATGCGCATCGTCGAGATGAACGCGGGGGTGTTCGCGCCGGCGATGCTTTCAGCGGGCAAGGTTGAGGCGAACGGCAGGTTCGTGCTCGCCGGCCCGAACCCCGCCAAGCTCGGCGAAGGCGTGCGCCTCGAGGGCAAGCTTGCGGTCAGTAAGGGGGTGCTTGGCAGCGTCGACCTGTCGCGCGCCATCCAAAGTGGCGGGCGGAACGTGATAGGGCGAACGCAGTTCAACGACTTGTCCGCCGATGCCGTCTATGACCGCGGCGCGGTGGCGTTGCGCAACATTGTGATCTCCGCCGGGGCGCTGGGCGGCGGCGGGAGGGTCGATATCAGTGCCGCGGGCAGGCTCGTCGGGCGCATCGTCGCCGAGGTGAAGACGCCCTCGCAGCAACTGCGCTTGGTGTTGGACTTGAGCGGCACGGCCAGGGAACCGCAGGCGAGCGCCGGCAACTGAAGGGCGCCGCGGCGGACGCTGGGCGCGGTGCGAAGTGCGTAGGCAGTGCCGGTATAATCCGGTTTTACCGATTTCGGCCAGTGTTCTGTCCCGGAAATAACTTGCATGGCGGATCTCGAAGCGACGGGTCTGCCACGCAACCTGACGCCCAAGCCTTCACGTTGGCCCTGAAAAACCGACCAGGCGAACGCCAGGCGAGGCGCTCGCCGCAGCGAATATCGGCAATCTTCGCAAGGCGCGCAACGACGCCTGGCGCTCGTCCTGGCGCGGTTTTTCGGCAAGATGTTTTCGGGACAGGACGCTAGCGATGTCCCAGATCCTCAAATTCCGCGGCGCGCGCGCGCTGTCGGAGTTCCGCCTCGCCAAGCTCCTCCCCTCCCTGCAGAGAATCCGCCCTGGCGCGCGCGCCGTCGCCGCCGAGTTCTGGCACTTTGTCGAATGCGACTCCGCGCCCGGGGCCGAAGAGCGGCGGCTCCTCGAGCAACTTCTCGAGTACGGCCCGGCGCTCGAAGCTGAGCGCAAGCATGAGGCGTTTTTCCTGGTCGTGCCGCGCCTGGGCACGATCTCGCCGTGGTCGTCCAAGGCGACGGACATCGCGCGCAGCTGCGGCCTAGCGAAGGTGCGGCGCATCGAGCGCGGCTGCGCCTACCACGTACGGCTAAAGGGCGAGGGCGGCTCGTTTGGCGCACGTGGGCGCGCGGCGCTCGGCGCCGCGCTGCACGATCGCATGACCGAGACGGTGCTCGGCTCCCTCGAGGAGGCCGAGGCGCTGTTCGCGCATGTCACGCCGCGCCCGCTCGGCCGCGTACCGGTCAGGGCAAGAGGACTTGATGCGCTCACCGACGCGAACGCAGCACTCGGCCTGGCGCTCTCGGAGGACGAAATCGACTACCTGCTCAAGGCCTACCAGGCGCTGGGACGCGACCCGACCGATGCCGAGCTCACCATGTTCGCGCAGGCGAATTCCGAGCATTGCCGGCACAAGATCTTCAACGCCCACTGGATCGTCGACGGCGAGAGAGAAAGTCAGTCGCTGTTCGACATGATCCGCCACACGCACGCGGCCAACCCGCAGGGCACGGTGGTGGCCTACTCCGACAACGCGGCGGTCATGGAAGGGCGCCTTGCGCGGCGCTTCTATCCGAACGGCGACCATGTCTATCGCCAGCACGAGGAGCTCACGCACACGGTGATGAAGTGCGAAACGCATAATCATCCCACCGCCATAGCGCCGTTCCCGGGTGCGGCCACCGGCGCCGGCGGCGAGATCCGCGACGAGGGCGCGACCGGACGCGGCGCCAAGCCCAAGGCGGGGCTGGTGGGCTACTCGGTCTCGAACCTGCGCATTCCCGGGATGCTCCAGCCCTGGGAGGCGAACGACCCGGGCAAGCCGAACCGCATCGTCTCGGCGCTCGAGATCATGCTCGAGGGGCCGATCGGCGCCGCCGCGTTCAACAACGAATTCGGCCGACCGTGCCTCGCGGGCTACTTCCGCGCCTTCGAGACGGAGGTCGCGGGCGTGCAGCGCGGCTACCACAAGCCGATCATGCTCGCCGGCGGCATCGGCAACATCAGCGCCGCACACACGCAAAAGGCGCCGCTCGCCCCCGGCGCGCTGCTCATTCAGCTCGGCGGACCAGGCTTGCTGATCGGCATGGGCGGGGGCGCTGCCTCGTCGATGGGCGCGGGCGCGAACACCGAGGACCTCGATTTCGACTCGGTGCAGCGCGGCAACCCGGAAATCCAGCGCCGCGCGCAGGAGGTCATCGACCGCTGCTGGCAGCTCGGCGAGGCGAACCCGATCCTGTCGATTCACGACGTCGGCGCCGGAGGGCTATCGAATGCGCTGCCCGAGCTCGTGCACTCGGCAGGCCGTGGCGCGGCGCTCGAGCTGCGTGCCGTGCCTTCGGAGGACAGCGGCATGTCGCCGCGCGAGATCTGGAGCAATGAGGCGCAGGAACGCTACGTGCTCGCGATTGCCCCCGAGTCGCTGGAGAGATTTCGCGCGCTGTGCGAGCGCGAGCGCTGCCCCTTTGCCGTGCTCGGCACCGCGAGCGGGGACCGGCAGCTGCGGGTGGCCGACCGCGAGCTCGGCGAGCCGGCGATCGACCTCGAGCTCGAGCTGGTGTTGGGCAAGCCGCCGAAGATGCTGCGCAACGTCAAGCGCCTGGCGCGCTCGCCGGCGGCGCTCAGCATGGCCGGCATCGAGTTGCAGGAGGCCGCCTACCGCGTGTTGCGCCACCCGACGGTGGCCGACAAGACCTTCCTCGTCGCGATCGGCGATCGCAGCGTCGGCGGCCTTTGCTCGCGTGACCCCTTCGTTGGACCCTGGCAGGTGCCGGTCGCAGATTGCGCGGTGACGCTGCTCGACTACGCCGGCGTCGCAGGCGAGGCTTTCGCGATCGGCGAACGTACCCCGCTCGCGCTGATCGACGCGCCGGCATCCGGGCGCATGGCGGTGGCCGAGGCGATCACCAATCTCGCGGCGGCGCGCATCGCCGCGCTCGATCGCGTCAAGCTCTCGTGCAACTGGATGGCGGCGGCGGGTTACCCGGGCGAGGACGCGGCGCTGTTCGACACCGTCAGAAGCGTGGCACTGGAATTGTGCCCGGCGCTCGGCGTCGCGGTGCCGGTGGGAAAGGATTCCCTGTCCATGCGAACCGCCTGGTCGAACGACGGCCACGACAAGGAAGTCGTGGCGCCGCTCTCGCTCATCGTATCGGCGTTCGCGCCGGTGGAAAATGCACGCGCCACCCTTACTCCGCGCCTGCGCACCGACGCCGGCGAGACCGAGCTCGTGCTTCTCGATCTTGGTCAGGGCATGAACCGCCTTGGCGGCTCGATCCTGGCGCAGGTCTATGGGCGCCTCGGCAACGACTGCCCCGACCTGGACGACCCGAGACTTCTCAAGGGCCTGTTCGAGGCGGTGCAGCGGCTCGCGCACGAGGGCCTCGTGCTCGCCTACCACGATCGCTCGGACGGCGGGCTGTTCGCCGTGATCTGCGAGATGGCCTTCGCCGGGCGCTGCGGCGTCACCGTGAATCTGGACGAGCTGTGCTACGACGAATGGATGGGGGACGTCGACGGCCTCGAGCGCCGTCCGGAGCTGCTCATCGGGCGCGCGAACGACCGCACGCTCGCCGCGCTGTTCAGCGAAGAGCTGGGCGCGGTGCTGCAGATTCGCGCCGGCGATCGCGAGCGCGTGATGCAGGCGCTGCGCGAGGCGGGCGTGCACGGCTGCGCCTATTTGATCGGCTTTCCGAACACGAAGGACGAGGTGCGTTTCACGAGGAACGCGAAGCCGGTGTTCGCCGAGAAGCGCGTCGAGTTGCGGCGCGCCTGGAGCGAGGTGAGCTACCGCATGCAGGCGCTGCGCGACAACCCGGAGTGCGCGAGGGAAGAGTACGAGCGCATCCTGGATGCCACCGATCCTGGCCTGTCGTTCTCGCTGCGTTACGATCCGGCCGAGGACATCGCCGCCCCGTTTATCGCAAAGGGCGCGCGCCCGCGCCTCGCCGTGCTGCGCGAGCAGGGCGTCAACAGCCAGGTCGAGATGGCGGCGGCGTTTCACCGCGCGGGCTTCGAGGCGGTCGACGTGCACATGTCGGACCTGATCGCCGGGCGCGCCTCGCTCGAGGGCTACAAGGGCCTGATCGCCTGCGGCGGCTTCTCCTACGGCGACGTGCTCGGCGCAGGGCAGGGCTGGGCGAAGTCGATCCTGTTCCACGCCGCGACGCGCAGCGCGTTCGAGCGCTTTTTCGCGCGCGGCGACAGCTTCGCGCTCGGCGTGTGCAATGGCTGCCAGATGATGGCGGCGCTGAAGGAGCTGATCCCGGGCGCCGAGCACTGGCCGGCGTTCCTGCGCAACCGCTCCGAGCAGTTCGAAGGGCGCTATGCGCTGGTCGAGATCGCGGAAAGCCCCTCGATCCTGTTCCGCGGCATGGCGGGCAGCCGCATGCCGATTGCCGTGGCGCACGGCGAGGGGCGGGCAGCGTTTGCGCAGCCCGGCGACGCAACCAAGGCGCTCGTTACGATGCGCTTCGTCAACCACCGCGGCAACATCACCGAGACCTATCCGTACAACCCGAACGGCTCGCCGCAGGGCATCTCCGGCCTCACCACCGCCGAGGGGCGCTTCAACGTCGTCATGCCGCACCCCGAGCGCGTCTTTCGCACGGTGCAGATGTCCTGGGCGCCCGATGAACTGGGCGAGGATTCGCCCTGGATGCGCATGTTTCGAAACGCGCGTGTCTGGGTCGGCTCTTGACCCGGTAGCGCGCGCTAATAGCGCTGAGTCGCCGGCGGCACGGCCCAAGGCTTTTTTTGGCCCATGCCGCGCGCGGGCACGTTAAAATCGCGCCCCTCGACCTGAAGCTGCGCGACCCGGGCCCGGCCCGGCGCCGACGGCCGGGATCGATCCAACATTCCAGGAGGAGTACCCAATGCAGCAACGCAAGTCCCTATCGCGCCCCGGAACCCGGCGCGCACTCGTCGCCGCGGCGCTTGCCGTGGCGCTCGCCCCGCTTTGGGCGCCCAGCGCGCTCGCGCAGCCGGCCGTGATGCGCATCAGCCACCAGGTGCCGCCCGCGCACCACCTGAGCAAGCTGCTCGAAGGCTTCGCCGCCGACGTTAAGCAACGTACCAACGGCCAGGTCGAAGTGCAGCTCTTCGCCAGCCAGGCGCTCGCCAAGGCGGGCGAGAACTTCCCGCAGGTCGCCAAGGGCAACATCGAGGCCGCGGTCAGCGTCAACTTCCAATGGGGCAACACGCTGCCCGAGATGAACGTGTTCACGATCCCGTTCTTTTTCGGCGAGCTCGACAAGATCAAGCGCTTCCCGAACTCCGAGGCGCGCAAGTTCCTCGACGACAAGCTGATGCAGCGCGGCGTGAAGAGCGTCGCCTGGCTCTACATCACCCGCCAGTCGATCTTCACTTCGGGGAAAAAGGAGCTGAAGAGTCCGCGGGACTTCGACGGCGTGAAGATCCGCGGCTTGAACCCGATGGTCGACAGCGGCCTCAAGGCCGCCGGCGCCGCGCCCTCGGCGATGCCCGGATCCGAGGTCTATCAGGCGCTGCAATCGGGCGTGCTCGACGCCGGGTTGACCGACGTCTCGGCCGCCTACAGCCGCAAGTACTTCGAGGTGCAGAAGTTCGGCACGGTGACGCCGTTCTTCACCGTGTATTTCCACCTGTACGCGAACCCGGCGTGGTGGGAGAAGCTCTCGCCGGCGCAGCGCCAGGCGATCGAGGCGGCCGCCGCCAAAGCCGAGCAGGAAGCGGTCGGCGTCACCGAGGCCACCGCCGAGGCCGCGGTCGGCCATCTGCGCGACAAGGGCATGACGCTGCATATGCAGACGCCCGCCGAAGGCGCGCAGTGGAAGGCTGTGATGCAGCGGCCGGTGATGGACGCATTCCTCAAAGCCGCGCCCGAAGGCGGCCAGAAGATCATCGAGCTGGTCGGCAAGATCTGAGCGCAAAGCTCGGAGAACCCGCGGGCGGCGCTAGAGGCGCCGCCCGCGGCCTTTTCGCTTCAAGCTGAATACGCGCTGAGCAACGGATGCGACTCGTCGAGCGCCTGATCCACTGGCTGTGCGCGCTCGGAGTGGCGATCGCCGCCGTATCGGTGCTTTTGTCGCTCGCGTTGATCGGCTACTCGGTCGTGATGCGCTATTTCGTGAACGACCCCGTGCCCTGGGTGGATGAGCTGGTGGGCTACCTGCTGGTCGTGAGCGTGATGCTTGGCGCGGGCGAGGCGCTCAGGCGGGGCGAGCACATCTCGGTGGACATCGTCACCGAAAAGCTCGGTCCGCGCGGCAAGCGCATCGCGCAGCTTTTCAGCGTCGCCGCGGTGGCGCTGACCGCAGCGATTCTGGTGTGGCAGGGCTGGAGCACCGCGGCCTTCTCGAGGATGGCCGGTGTGATCTCGAACGGCTACCTTGCCGCGCCGATGTGGATCCCTCAGCTCGCCGTGCCGGTGGGCGCGGCCATCCTGCTGCTGATGGCGCTCGCGGTGTTCGTCGCCGTGCTGTGCGGCGATCCCGACGCGCTGAAAAAGAGCGATCACGGTGCCCCCGGCGGCACGGCGCGTCCGCCGCGATGAGCTTCGCGCTGCTGCTCGTCGGGCTGGTGCTGGTGCTGCTCACCGGGGTGCCGGTGTTCGCCGGGCTGATGCTTTTCTCGCTTGCCATCCTGGTCGCGGTCGAGGGCAATCTTGGCGGGGTGGGCGAGATCGTGTTCGGCAAGCTGGACACCTACCTGCTGGTGGCGATCCCCCTCTTCACCCTGATGGCGCACGTGATGATCCGCGGCAAGGTGGTGAACGACCTGTTCGGCGCCGCGCACACGATTCTGCGCCACCTGCCCGGGGGCATCGCCGTCGCCACGGTCGCGGCGTGCACGGTGTTCGCCGCGATCTCCGGATCGAGCGTCGCCACCGCGCTCACCATCGGCTCGGCGGCGATTCCGCTGATGGTGCAATACGGCTACCCGGCGCGAGTCGCCTACGGCGTGGTAGCCGCCGGCGGCACGCTCGGCATCCTGATTCCGCCCTCGGGGCCGATGGTGCTCTTCGGCGTGGTCTCGGACACCTCGATCGGGCAACTCTTCATGGCGGGCGTGCTGCCCGGGCTGATGATCGCCGGGATTTTCGCGCTCTGGGCGACGGGCTCGGCGCGCTTCGCCGGGCAGGTGCAGGCCGAGCCGCGCGCAAGCTTCGGCGAGATCGCCATCGCGCTGCGCAAATCGTTCTGGGCGCTCTCGCTGCCGGTGCTGGTGCTGGGCGGGATGTACTTCGGCGTATTCACCGCGACCGAAGCCGCCGCGGCCGGCGCGCTCGGCGCGCTCGCGATCGCGGCGCTCTTGTACCGGAATTTCGGGCTGCGCGACCTGTGGGCTTCGGCAATCGACGCGGCGCGCACCTCGGCGATGCTGTTCCTGATTCTCGCGGCCGCGGCAGTGCTCGGCAACGTGCTCACCAAGCTGCGCATCCCGCACGAGATGGTCGAGCTGGTGGCGCAACACGAGCTCTCGCAGGTGGGCTTCTTGCTCGCGGTGATGGCGGTTGTGTTCGTGCTCGGCATGTTCCTCGAGACGATCTCGATCATTCTCATCACCACGCCGGTGGTGCTGCCGGTGCTGGTCGCGCTCAAAATCGATCCGGTGTGGTACGGCATCCTCTTGATGATCAATCTTGAGCTCGCCCTGATCACCCCGCCGGTGGGGATGAACCTCTTCACCATCAAGGCGATCACGAACGCGCCGATCCGCGAGATCATCGCCGGCGTGCTGCCCTATGTCGGGCTGATGATCCTTGGGCTCGCGATCGTGCTCGCGGCGCCGCAGCTCGCGCTCTGGCTGCCGGGCACGATGATCGCGCGCTGAGGGTTTCATCGCGCCCGCACGGGACGCTTGTTGCGCGGGGCGCGAAGCACGTAGCGTGAGGCATGCAGCCGGCGCCCGCACGTCGCCGGCGTCAGAAGGAGGGCGAAGCGATGCAGAACTGGTCGATCGAACCGGTCATCGACTGGCTGATGCACAAGGGCCGTCAGATCTACGATCTCGAAACTCTGGTCGCCGCGGTGCTCGAGCACGGCGGCGAGGTGCTGCGCTTCATCGGCGACGCGTCGCTGGCGGTGTTCCCGATGGCGACCGACGCTGGCCGCGAGGTGCGGCGCGCAACCTGTGTCAAGGCGGTCGATGCGGCGAAGAGCGCGCGCGAACGCGTGCGCGAGGCAAACGTGCGGCGCAACGCCGCCGGCGATGCGCCCTTCGCCTGCGGCGTCGGGCTGCACCTGGGCCGGGTGCTCTACGGCAACATCGGCACGCTGACCCGGCTCGAGCTCTCGGTGATCGGCGCCGCCGCGAACGAAACCGCGCGCATCGAGTCTTTGTGCAAAAAGACCGGGCGCGACGTGGTGCTCTCGCGCGCGGTGGCCGAAGCGCTCGATGCGCCCTGGCCGAGCCTCGGCGAATTCGAGCTCGCCGGGGTAGCACGGCCGATGGAGGTGGTGGCGCTGCCTTGAGCGGTGCGCAGCGGCCCGTCCGGCCCGGGGCCGGAGCGCACGTCAGAGCATGCGCGCCGGGTCGATATCCTTGATCGTTGCGCGCTCGACCCACGGCTCGCTGTAGAGCGCGCCGGTCCAGCGCATGTCGTTGACGCTCTCGTAGTCCCAGAGACGCTGCAGGCCGCTTTCCTGCTCGGCGACGCTGGGCCGCGTCAGTTCGGTGAAGAGCCCGCGCGCGTAGCATCCCGAGTAGCTCTCGAGGAGCTTCAGGCGATCACCGAGGCCGCTCAGTACCGCCTCGACACCGAGCAGCGCCGCGAGGCGCCGCGCATCCCCGCGGGCGCGGTAGCTGCGCCAGATATTCTTCAGGATGCTCCAGTGCAGCACCGCGCGGCGAACGTCCTTGCCGCGGCGGTCGGGCTGAATCGCCTTGAGCGCGCGGTGCACGCCGTAGCGGAACGCCTGAAAGGATGAGGGATCCGGGCTGTGCACCGCGATTGGAACGGGGGGCAGGTACTGCCGGTGCCCATGCCCGGGAAAGACAGGGGTGTGGTCGACCATCAGCTGGTCCGGGCTCGCCGGCCAGCGCACGCGGTTCGAGTAGCTCTGCATGCCGGCCGGGATCGGCGTGTCCGAGATCCAGTCGTGCGCGTCGGTCACCAGCAGGTCGCGCTCGGGCACCTCGAGCAGCGAAAGGAGGATCTCGAGGCTGCGCTCGCTGTTAAGCACGGTATCCGCGTCCAGCTTGAGAAAAAAACGGAAGCGATCGGCCTTCTCCATGAAGGCGCGGTACAGCGAATCGTGCGCCTGCTTGTTCGGCAGGTTCTCGATCCGCAGCAACTCCCAATCGCCGAGCGTCTGGCGCTCCACGCTGCGCCGGCTCTCCGCGTACTCGTTCTCGCCCGAGTACAGCATGCCGATGAGGAAAGTCTTCATGCGCCCTGCCGGTGTCGTTCAGGTGCTGCCCCAGAGTTCCCGCGCCACCTTCACCACCAGCTCCATCTTGCGCTTCTGGTCGTCGAAGCTGATCGGCTGGCCTGATCCGGCGAGCGAGCTGAAGCCGCACTGCGGGCTAATGCCCAGGCGCTCGAGCGGAATGAATTTTGCGGCCTCGTCAATGCGGCGCTTGAGCGCGTCGAGCGATTCGAGCCGCGGGGTCTTGGTGCTCACCAGCCCAAGCACCACCTTCTTCGGTGCCGGAACGAACCGCAGCGGGGCGAAGTCTCCTGCGCGGGGCGTATCGAATTCGAGCAGGAACGCGTCGACCTTCAGCTCGCCGAACACGTGCTCGGCGATCGACTCGTAGCCGCCCTCGGCCATCCACTGGCCTTTCAGGTTGCCGCGACACATGTGGGTGGCTTTCGCCATGCCCGGCGGGCAGGCGGTGAGCACCTCGTTCGCGAGCCTGACGTAGCGCGCGGTGAGCTTGTCCGGGTCCTCGCCGCGGGCGCTGACCTCGGCGCGCGCGTGTGGATCGCAGTTGCACGGCAGCGCCGTATCGTCGAGCTGCAGGTAGCTGCAGCCGAGCTGGGCCAGCTCGGCAATCTCGGCGCGGTAGATCGTCGCCAGATCGGCGTAGTACTGCTCGATGTCCGGGTAGAGGTTCTCGTCGACGCTTTTCGGCCCGAGGAAAAAGTGCATCACGTCGGGTGCCGGCAGGGTGACCTTGGCCAGGCCTTTCTTGACGATGTTCTTCAGGAAGGCGAACTCGTCGGTGGCGATGCCGCGC
>Ga0214471_10003367_pt1 | contig 12415 bp, 18 predicted proteins | sample RVTome_5_FD_207665 | JGI IMG/M metagenome (GOLD analysis project Ga0214471, IMG submission 207665) | Soil microbial communities from uranium-contaminated site in the Upper Colorado River Basin, Wyoming, United States - RVT142D155 | ecosystem: Environmental > Terrestrial > Soil > Contaminated >...
GGCCCGGGCCCGGGCCCCCCTCCTGGGGGGAGGAAGCATGCAGGATCGGGTGATCGAGATCGGAGCGGCCAACCGCGCAGAGCCTCCGCGCGCGACGAGGGCGGTCTCCATCGACGCCCCGCTGTTCGTCTTGGCCGGCGCACTGATCGTGCTGGGCTCCATCGGGACCTGGGCGAGGATCGGCGGGCCGGGCCAGAGCGAGAGCATCCTGAGCGGGACGGTGGGCGGGCTGGCACTCGCCGAGGGCAAGGTGACCCTCGCCCTCGGCCTGGTCGTGGCCGTGGCGGCCGCCGCCCTGCTCCTCCGCTCGGCCGGGTTGCGACGGGTGCTGCCGCTCATCGTGCTGCTCACCTCGCTCGTTGCGGGAACGATCGCCGCCGTCGATGCCCTCCGCGCCGATGAGCTCTTCCGCGCGGCTCGGATGGATCAAGTGGCACGCAATATCTCGGACACCACCGGCTTTCCGTTCGACCCGATCCGCGCTCGCCTCGCGTCTCAAACAGCGGGACCGGCGGAGGTCACGCTGGGCGGCGGCATGGCCCTGGTCCTCGCGGGCGCGGCGCTGGGCGCGGGTACGTCCGCGGTGATGCTGGCCGGTTCGAGGAGGCGCTCCGCTAGGGCTGGATGACGACCGGGGTCCCCAACGGGATCCGCCGGAGCAGCTTCATCCCCAAGTTGTAGACCCTCACGCAGCCGTGCGAGACCTCCCCTCCCCGGTCGCTCGGGTCGGCGGTGCCGTGGATGGCCATCCTCCTCCCGCCCGGCCAGTCCAACAGGACCGGCGAGAACACCGAGAGCCCCAGGGCGTAGATCCCGTACGGCCCGTACCACTCGTCGAAGTTGACCTTCTGCCACACGTAGAAAGTCCCGAGCGCCGTGGGGTACCGAGGGCGGCCGATGCCGACGCGGAACCGGTCCAGCAGCTCCCCGTCCCGGTAGTGCTCGAGGGTTCGCTTCGATAGGTCCACCATGAGCTGGTCGTACCGCGGGACCAGGCGCACGTCGCCCTGGCGAACCCACGCCGCCGCTCCGTTCGGGCGGATGGGGAGCTGAACCCGGAGCCACCGCTCGCCGTTCGTGTCCCTCTCCCCCACCACCAACATCCGGCCGAACCCCACGCCGGCCAGCCAGCTGTCGAACACGAACGCCGGGTTCGGCCGGCCCGGCTTCTTCCACATGTCGAGATAGCGCTCGCTGATGGACCGGAGCCGAGACGCGCTCGAGCCCACCTCGCCACCGCCGCAGGCAGGGGGATCACGGCCCAGGCGGGCGCGTCGGCCCTGCGAGACGTGAACGTCTCGGGTGGGGACGTCGCAGCCGCGAGAGGGAGGACCCGCCTGAGCATGGCCCCCACTATGCGGATCGATCCGGGCGGCTCCTCGGCAGTGGGGCGTACGATTCGGCGAAAGGCCAGCGTGGAACGCGTCCCGAGGGAGGGTGGCATGTTCGTGGTCCTGTTCTCGACGACCGAAGCGACGACGTGGATCTGTGCGAGTATCGCCAAACGTCGGCCCGGATGCACGAGCTGGTCTCGCAGGTACCCGGGTTCATCAGCTACAACAGCTACGGATCCGAGGATGGACCAGGGGTGGCCGTCGTTCGCTTCGACTCCGAGGAAGCCCTGAGCGCCTGGAGGACGCTTCCCGAGCACCGGGCGGCGCAGGAGCGGGGGCGAGACGAGTTTTACCGGGAGTACTGGGTCCAGGTCTGCGAGACGGTCAGGGAGTACCGGTTCACTGGCGAAGGCGGATACGAGCACGACCTCCTGCGCCTGTTCGCCTCCGGATCGGAGATCCCTCCGGCGGCCGTGGGCGGCTAACGGGCTCGCGTGCGTTTGCGCGCGGAAGCGCGACGGGCGTAGGGTCTTGAACAACCTATGGAGGAGGGATCCGGATGCCGCTCTTCATGGATGTGCACGAGAAACTCCCCGACGGTGCAAGCGCGAAGGACGTGGCGCAGGCCCACGCGGCAGACGTGAAGACCCAGGACCAGTACGGAGTGAAGTACATGAAGTACTGGGTCGACGAGAAGGACGGAAAGGTATTCTGCCTGGTCGAGGCCCCGGATGCGGCCACGGCCGAGAAGGTCCATCGCGAGGCCCACGGGCTCCTTGCGGACCGGATCTTCGAGGTACAGGAAGGCTCCTAGCCCGGAGCTCAACCAAGGGTCACGGTCGGTACTGACCCGGGAGCAGTCAGGATGCGAGTTCGACGATCCTGACTTCGAGTTTGCCCAGCACGGCGTCGATGAACGCGTCGCCGGGCTCCTGGTAGACGTGCACCGTCATCGAGGCCTCGGGGATGCACCAGGCCGCGAAGTCCTCGGAGTCGCGACTCATCGCCAGCCCGCCCACCATCTCGATGGGGTCGAATCCGCCCTCGCCCTCGTGATAAGGGATGCACTCGTCCACGAAGAGAAGCACCGCCGTGAAGTCGCCGGCGCGGGCCGGGCAGCCTTGAATAGTCGTTGAAGACCTGCCTAGTCCTGGTCGACTGCATCCCCTTGGCCCGAGACCACATCGGCATCGTCAAGAGAAAGGCTGTCTGCGATATCGGCAGGCTGAACCCCTACCCGCTCGGCAATGACCTCGGCGGCTTCCTCACTCGATTCCGGTGCTTTCTTGAGTTTGGGCGGTGACGCCTTCCACAACCGCAAATTCTGCAACACGTCGCCATAGAAGCTCTGCGGGGTGGCCGTCACGCTGTCTGCGAACGAGCCTCGTCCACTGTCACGCTTCAGACCGATATTGGCCGCGAGGCTAAGTCGAAAAGCCCGGATGTCTCTCTTACTTCCCGGGTACAGGACCGAAGCATCTTGACGAGCATCGGCGAGCTGCGCGGCAGCGGAGTCACTCCAACGGGCGGCCCGCGCTTCCGCGACCACGCCGTTGGGCGCCTTCTGAAGCTGCCGCAGCAGCCAGGAAACGCGGCCCTTCGACGTACCCTCCTCGGGTGCATCGATGATGGTGGAGGCGGTCACTTGTCTTGCGCGCAGGTCGGCGAGTAGAAGCAATGGGCCCGCAGTGTCAGGGATGCTCAGCTCGGCGTAAAGCTGTACCTTAACGACGAGCGCGTCTACTAGAGCCTGGCGACGAGCTGTTGGCGTGCGCTCGGCCGGCGAAAGAACTTGACGCACTTCGCGACCCAGGTCTGCCGTCAGGGTCAACGCCAGGTAGCGCACAAGGTCATCCCACCGAGCGGCAACCTCGGCGGGAGCGCTGTCCGTCTTGCGCAAGGTGCCGCCCCGCGCTCCGTCACGGACAGCGGTCCAGCTTGGGCCCATCCCCTCGAACGCCACCGCCCCAGAGCGGGGGTCGCTCAGGTAGCGGATGAGTTCGTTGAGGATGTACGCCTGGTCCGGATCGCTAACGCCTCGGTGCTCTTTCTGCACAATAGCTGCGGTGAGGACATCGACCCAAGACCAATGATGAAGTACCACCTTCCTTAGCTTCCTGCGGTCGACCTCGATGGGGTAGCCGGTAGACGACGACACGTATTGGTTGGAGATGGACAGGACCGCCTCGAACTCCAGCTCGCGGGCAAGGTCGAGGTAGGTGTCCATCTGGTCGCTCTGTAGCGGATTCGCCGCGGTCTTGGTCTCCACGAGCGCGGTCCACGACTTGTTGCCCCGTGCCACGGTTAGAAGGCCATCGGGGCGGATGCTTCGCTCCCCGAGTTTGAAGGGCACCTCGATGAACGCCTCAAAACGACCAGAAGGCGCACCGAGGGGCTTCAATAGGGCTCGGGCAAACTCGGGCACCGCGTGCATCACTGCGAGCAAGGCGGATGCTAGGCGACGCTCTCTTGCGCCTCAACTCCCGACGCTGAGGAGATGGGAATGAGTCTCGCAACGGGCCACTGCTCGTCTCGGACCATTCGCCCTCCGAAGCTCGACAAGCTCATCGGGAACTGTGTCACCGGGAAGTCTAGAGGTCAAACTACTTGCCGCCCCGGTCACGCAATGCTTTTCCGAAGCGACGAGTCATCCCGTGAAGCCCAGGATGCCATCTGGTGGAACAGGCTGCCCTCCTCCCAGTCACATCTGAAGGATGGTAGAAACCACTGCCCGGCTCGCCCATCTACACTTGGCCCGCCAACAGCAGAAACGCTGCACGCGAGAGTGGCGGAACCTGGCAGACGCGCCGGACTTAGGATCCGGTGCCCGAAAGGGCGTGGGGGTTCAAATCCCCCCTCTCGCACCAACCGCGAAGGGAGATGTCGTGGCCCTGTCCAAACGAGCGGCGCTTCGCATCCTCGAGGGGGAGCATCAAGCGATCAGTGACTTGATCGGCTGGCTGGGGCCGGACGACTTCACCCGATCGGCCACGATCGGCGACGGCGATTGGTCGGCCAGGGACCTCCTCAGCCATCTCACCTCGTGGGACCAGCACGCGCTCGATGCACTCGATGCCTGGGGGCGGGGCGAGCCTGCACCCGTCCAGCGGCCGCTTCGGGCGAAGGGCCTGAACGCCCTAAACGCCGAGACGCTGGCCGCCGACCGGAGCCGATCCCCGTCGTCCGTGCGCCTGTGGTTCGACGAGGTCCATGGCCGGCTCATCGCGGAGATCCAGTCGGTCGGCGCTGCGACCTGGCAGGCACCGCCCACGGCCCGGGCCCGCCGTCCGCTCGGCAACGTCCTCGGCGGGATCGTCGGTGGCCCCGCGGGCCCGTTCGCGCACGCCTCCGCGCACCTGAGCGATCTGCGAGCCTTCGTCGAGTCGGTGGAACGCCCCGCCTAGCAGCGCTCAGGGATCCCGGGCCACCAGCTCGCCCAGCCCGCGAAACGCCCGGCCCCGGTGGCTGATCCGGTCCTTCTCTTCCGGAGTGAGCTCCGCCATGGTCCGGTCCCACCCCGCCGGCACGAAGATGGGGTCGTACCCGAAGCCGCCGCTCCCTCGCGGCTTCGAAAGGAGCGTGCCCTCGCACACGCCTTCGGCCCACACGTCCGGCCCGTCCGGCCGGGCCATGGCCGCCACGCATCGGTACCGGGCGGTTCGTCCCGGAGCCGGCACGCCGGCCACGGCCCTGATCAGCATGTGGAGGTTCCGCTCGTCCGTGGCCCCCTCCCCCGCGTACCTCGCCGATCGCGGCCCCGGGCCCCCGCCCAGCGCATCGACCTCGATGCCGGAGTCGTCGGCCACGGCGGGGGCGCCGAGCGCTTCGGCCACCGCCCGGGCCTTGAGCAGCGCGTTATCCACGTACGAATCGCCGGTCTCCTCCACGTCGGGCCACGGGCCGGCGTGCGTCTCCGAGGTGACCCAGTCCACCGGCCAGCTCGCGCAGATGGCCAGGATCTCCCGGATCTTGTCGGGGTTCCGGGAGGCGATGACCACGCGGGCCGGGAAGCTCACCCCCCGAGGACCTGGCGCTGAAGCTCCGTGAGCTGGCGGATACCGGCCTCGGCCAGGTCCACCAGGGCCTCAAGATCGTCCCGGGAGAACGACCTCCCCTCGGCCGTCCCCTGGATCTCGACCAGCCGGCCGGAGCCCGTCATCACCACGTTGAAGTCCACGTCGGCCACGGCGTCCTCCTCGTAGGACAGGTCGAGGATGGGCCGTCCACCGACCATGCCGGCCGACACCGCGGCCACCGTGTCGGGGAGGACTTCCTTGGTGATGGTGCCCCGCTCCTGAAGCGTCCGGACCGCCAAGGCCAGCGCGATATAGCCGGCCGTGATCGACGCCGTTCGGGTCCCCGCGTCGGCCTGGAGCACGTCGCAGTCGATCCAGAACGTGCGCTCGCCGAGCTTGTCGAGGTCGATGACGGCGCGGAGCGACCGGCCGATCAGGCGCTGGATCTCCTGGGTTCGGCCCGACGGCCGGCCCTTGCCGACCTCCCGGGGGGTTCGCTCGGCCGTGGCCCGGGGGAGCATGGAGTACTCGGCGGTGACCCACCCCTTGCCGCTTCCCTGGAGGAATCTGGGGGCCCGGTCGTCGTGTGAGGCGGCCACCAGCACCCGGGTCCGCCCCATCTCGAGCAACACGGAACCCTCCGCCCACTCCTGGTAGCCCAGCTCCACCTTGACGGGCCGGAGGTCCCTCGGGCCCCGCCCGTCGGGCCGTTCGCTCACTTCCCCACCTCGAGCCGCATCCCGTCCGCGGCGAGGTCGATGGGGCCTTCGAACTCCTCGCTGGCCTGCTCGACCGACGTGTCCTTGTCGAGCGAGGGCCAGATGTGGGTGAGCAGGAGGCGGCCGACCCCCGCTTCTCGGGCGTGGACGGCGGCCTGCCTCGACGAGAGATGGAACGGCTTGAGGTCGTCCCGGTCCTGCCACGTCGCCTCCGAGAGCAGGACGTCGGCATCTCGCGCCAGCGCCTCCACGTGGTGGGTGGGGCCGGAGTCGCCCGTGTAGGCGAGGACGGCGCCGTTCGCCTCGATCCGGAACCCCAACGCCACGAGGCCGAGGTGCGCCATGGGCTCCGTCTTCACCTTGAAGGGACCGATGTCGAACGACTCGCCGGGCGCCACCTCGCGCCAGTCGAAGGTCGTCCGCATCACGACCTGGCTGTCGATCGACACGAGCTCTCCGGCCCGCTCGGGAAAGCCGGTCGGCACGTACACGGGGAGGTGCGGCTCCCCGAGCTCGCCGTAATACTTCGCGTAGAAGCACGGGTACAGGTCCACCATGTGGTCGGGGTGCTCGTGGGAGACCAAGATGCCATGGATCTCCGGCACTTCGATGTGCCGCTGGAGGTTGGCCAGGGTCCCGCTCCCGGCGTCCATCCACAGGTTGAACCCGTCCTGTTTGACCAGGTAGCCGCTGGTGGCGGCCCCGGGGACGGGCCAGGTCCCGCTGGCGCCGAGGACGATCAGCTCCACGGGCCACCCCTCACCGGCTGCACCTCGAGACCGTCCACGTCGCCGACCTCCGGTCCCAGGAAGTGGTGGGCGACCCTCCGGAACTGCGCCGGGTCGCCCGTGCACAGGAACTCGTGTACGGGGTCGGCCCGATCCTCGCGCAACAGGTCGAGCCGGAGCAGGGTGGCGTACACGTCCTTGGCCGTCTCCTCCGCCGAGGAGACCAGGACCACGTCGTCGCCCATCACCATCTGGATGAGGCCCGAGAGCATGGGGTAGTGCGTGCACCCCAGGATCAGGGTGTCGACCTGCTGCTCGCGTAGCGGAGCGAGGTATCCCCGGGCCAGGTCCAGCAGCTGGTGGCTCGATGTGTCGCCCCGTTCCACGTGCTCGACGAACGCCGGGCAGGCCCGGGCGAACAGCTCCGCGGCGGCCCCGGTGGCGGCAACGGCCCGCTCGTACGCGCCGCTCACCACGGTGGCCTCCGTCCCGATCAGCCCGATCCGGCGGTTCCGGGTGGCCCGGACCGCCGCGCGAGTCCCGGGGTCGATCACGCCCACCACCGGGACCCCCGCGGCCTCGGTCACGTCGCGGATGGCCGCGACCTCGATCGAGTTGCACGCCACAACGAGCAGCTTCACGTCCCGAGACACGAGGTACTCGGCGATCTCCAGCGCGTAGGTTCGGATCTCCTCGAGTGGCTTGGGACCGTACGGGAACCGCGCCGTATCGCCCACGTACACGACGGGCTCGTGGGGCAGCAGATCGAACATGGCCCGGGCCACGGTGAGCCCGCCGACACCGGAGTCGAACACGCCGAGTGGGCGGCTATCGGGCACCGGCTACCACCGCTACCACCACAGCGTCTCCGACACGCCCTTCTCGGCGCGCTCGATCTCGGCCGCCCAGGCCTCGGTGGACAGGTACTTCCACCCGCCGTCGGCGAGCAGGCACAAGACGTCGCCCCGGTCGATCTCGGCGGCGATCCGCTGCGCCACGTTCACCACCGCACCGGAGGAGATGCCGGCGAAGATGCCTTCCTTCTCCGTGAGCTCGCGGGTGGCGCGGAGCGACTCGGACGAGCTCACCAGGAACTTCCGGTCGAGCACGCGCTCGTCGAAGATCGGGGGGATGAACCCATCATCCAGGGACCGGAGCCCGTAGACCATCTCGCCGAGCTCCGGCTCGGCCGCGATCACCTGGATGTCGGGGTTGTGCTCGTGCAGGCGCCGGCCCGCACCGGTGAGCGTGCCGCCCGTCCCCAGGCCGGCCACGAAGTGCGAGACCTCGGGGAGGTCGCGGACGATCTCCGCCCCCGTCCCCTCGTAGTGGGCGAGCGGGTTCGCCGGGTTCCCGTACTGGAACGGCATGTGGTAGCGGTCGTCGCGGGCCAGGGCCCGGGCCACCTCGATGGACCCGTTCGTCCCCTTCTCCCCCGGCGAGTACACGATCTCCGCGCCGAACAGCTCGAGCAGCCGGATGCGCTCCTCGCTCGCGTTGTCCGGGATGACCACGGTGAGCCGGTAGCCCTTGCGGCGGGCCACCATGGCCAAGGAGATGCCGGTGTTGCCCGAGGTCGGCTCCAGGATGATCTTGTCCGGCGTGAGCTCCCCGGAGGCCTCGGCCGTCTCGATCATCTTCTTGGCGATGCGGTCCTTCAGCGAGCCCGAGGGGTTCTGGCCCTCCAGCTTGGCCCACAGCCGGACCTCCGGCTTGGGACTCAGGCGGGGCAGGCCCACCAGCGGAGTCTCGCCGATCGCGTCGAGGATGTCCCGGTAGCGCACGGGCCCGATTATCTCAGCACGGGCCCCGACGACCGGCCGCCATCGCCCCAGGACGGCTCGATCGCATCAGCGTCGCCGGTACACCTTCCCGCGGTGTTGGGCGCGGTGAACCAGCACCACGTGGCGGGCTTCGTCGATCTCGTAGACGACGCGGAAGTCGCCTCGCCTCGCCGAGTACAGGCCCTCCAGTTCACCGCGAAGCGCCTTACCGGCGCGCTGCGGATTCTCGGCGATCGTGCCGAAGATGGCCTCAAGGACGGCGTTTCGAACCTTGGCAGGGAGGCGGTCGAGATGTCGCAGCCCTTCGGGGGTGATCTCGACCTCGAAGGTCACTTCCTCTGATCGCTCAGACGGAGCCGCTTGCCCTCCGCCGCCTGCTGCCGCGACACTCGGATCGACTCCATGAGCTCGCGGTCTTGAAGCATGTCGACGGTCTCCTCCAAGGCCTCCAGGTCGTCGGGGCTGATGAGGACAGCGGCGGCCCTGCCGTTGCGAGTGACGAGGAAGCGCTCGTGTTCCTGCTCCACCCTGTCGACGAGCTCGGACAGGCGGGCCTTGGCGTGGGTGAACGGAACGGTTTCACTCATGACTGGTCAGGATTCTAACCAGAGTGGCGGGACGCGGTCAACGGCCGTGGCTCAGCCGCCGGCCACGGCCGGGAGGATGGAGACGGTGTCGCCCTCCTTCACGGCGGTCTCCAAGGAGCCGAGGTACCGCACGTCCTCGTCGTTCACGTACACGTTGACGAACCGGTGCAGGCCGCCCTCGTCGGACACGACGTTCTTCGTGATCCCCGGGTACCTTGATTCGAGGTCCGACAGCAGCTCGCGGAGGGTCGCGCCGTCGGCGTCGACCAGGGCCTCGCCCCCTGCGTGCTTTCGGAGGATGGTGGGGAGCTTCACGCGAACGGACATCCGATCCCCCTCCTGCTATGCGAGCGTCGAGACGCCGTGCTCGGCCTCGGGCGGGACCTGCCCGGGGGCGAGGCCGCAGAACGCGTCGTAGTCGATGAGCTCGGTGATGGTCGGCTCCTTGCCGCACACCGGACAGTCGGCGTCCCACCGGACCTTCACGGTGGTGAACTCCATGGCTTGCGCGTCGAAGACCAGCAGCTTCCCGATGAGCGGCTCGCCGACCCCCGTGATCAGCTTGATGGCCTCGGTGGCCTGGATGCTTCCGACGATCCCGGGCAGCACGCCGAACACGCCGCCCTCGGCGCACGACGGCACCGTCCCGGGCGGTGGCGGCTGCGGGAACAGGCACCGGTAGCACGGCGCGTCCCGGCCCGGCATGAACACCGTGGCCTGCCCGTCCCACTGGTAGATCGAGCCGTAGACGAGCGGCTTGCCGAGCATCTGCGTGGCGTCGTTCACCAGATAGCGGACGGGGAAGTTGTCGGTGCCGTCGATCACCACGTCCCACGGCTCGAGGATCTCGAACGCGTTCGTCGAGGACAGGACGGTGTCGTAGGGCACGATCTCGATGGTCGGGTTGATGGCCCGCAGCCGGTCCACGGCGCTCTCCACCTTGGGCCGGCCCACGTCGGGGGTCGAGTGGAGGATCTGGCGCTGGAGGTTCGACTCGTCCACCCGGTCGAAGTCCAGGATCCCGAGGGTTCCCACGCCGGCGGCCGCAAGGTACATGGCAACCGGCGAGCCCAGGCCCCCGGCCCCGATCACCAGGGCCTTCGAGTCGAGCAGCTTGCGCTGCCCCTCCCCGCCGATCCCCGGCAGGATGATGTGGCGGGAGTACCGCCGGACCTGCTCTTCGGTGAAGCCAAGGCTCATGTGACGGTCACTTCCTCTTCGGCGACCTCGCCGTCCAGGATCCGGAATGCCCGGAGCTCCGGGTTCTCTCGGTCGGACAACGACAGGATGAGGTAATGGGAGTCCGGATAGAAGGCCAGGCCCCGGTCGGTCTCCGACGGGAAGGCCTCGGAGTGGGTGTGCGAGTGGTAGATCGCGAACAGGTCCCAGCCCTCCTCGTCCATCTCGTTGAAGGCGTGCAGTTGCTCCTTCGGGTCCAGCCGGTAGGACACCGGGCTGGCGTCCAGGTTGCGCAGGGTGAACACCTTCACGGGCCGGCCGTCCCTGGCTGCGACCAGGCCGCAGGCCTCGTTCGGGAACTCCCGGAGCCCGTGCTCGACGATCTCCTTGAAGAACACGGGGTCAAGCTGGACCATTGCAGTAGCAATAACTGTATCAGCGCGGTGCTATTCCCTGAGTGTCCGTTCAACCCGGCGCGAGCCGCCCTTCGACGCCGACGTGGCCGGGTTCCCCCGCCTCCGTGAGACCGATCTCCACAGCCTGGACCCCCAGCTCGACCAGGCGGAGCCGCATCTCCTCGGGGTTCGTGGAGACGATCAGCAAGCCCCCGGAAGTCTGGGCGTCGGCCAGGACCAGTTGCTCGGGCAGCGTGAGCTCGCCCCAGTTCACGAAGGGCCGGAGGTACGCGTGGTTCCGCTTCGTGCCGCTCGGCACGACATCGGCTCGAGCCAGGTCCAGGGTCCCGGGCAGCAGGGGCACGGCGCCGGCGAACACCGTGGCCGCCACGCCGGAGGCCTCGGCCATCTTCTGGAGGTGACCGAGGAGGCCGAACCCGGTGACGTCGGTGCCGGCCTGCGCTCCGGCCGCCAGCATGGCCCCCGCCGCGTTCGCGTTCAGCGTGGTCATGACCTCCACGGCCGTGCGGACCTGGAGGTCGGTGGCCCGCTCGCGCTTGATGGCCGTGGTGATGATCCCCAGGCCGAGGGGCTTCGTGAGGAACAGTGCGGCGCCGGCCGGCGCGGTCGAGTTCCGCACGATCCGCTGGGCGGAGACGAACCCCAGGGCCACCATCCCGTACTTCGGCTCCGGGTCGGTGATGGAGTGCCCGCCCACCACGGCCACGCCGGCCTCGTTCGCCACGTCCTGGCCACCCTGGAGCACCCGGGCCAGCAGCTCGAGCGGGAGGTCGTCCACCGGCCAGCTCGCGAGGTTCAGGGCGATGGCCGGCGAGCCGCCCATGGCGTAGACGTCGCTGAACGCGTTGGCCGCGGCGATGCGGCCCCAGTCGTAGGGGTCGTCCACGATGGGCGTGAAGAAGTCCACCGTCGCCACCAGCCCCCTGCCGTCGGGCAGGAGATAGACGGCGGCGTCGTCGCCGGTCTCCGCGGAGACCAGCACCTCCCTCGGCATCGCCGGGGCCTCGAGTTGGCCCAGGACCTGGGCCAGGTCACTCGGACCGAGCTTGCACGCTCAGCCGGCGCCGTGGCTGAACTTCGTGAGGCGAACCTCTTCCCGCATGGCCGCAGGATACGCCGGGGCCTCGACGGGATGGCAGACTGCCTCCGTGCGGGTGGCCGTGGTCGGGCACGTCGAGTGGGTGGAGTTCGCGCGGGTCGATCGGTTCCCCGGGCCCGGGGACATCGTCCACTCGCTGGATTGGTGGGAGGAGCCGGCCGGGAGCGGGGCCGTCGGCGCCGTCCAGCTCCACAAGCTGGCCGGGGACTGCACGTTCCTCACGGCGCTCGGGAAGGACGCGACGGGCAAGCGAGCCCACCTCGAGCTCGAGGCGCTCGGTCCGAGGGTCGAGGCGGCCAGGCGAAGCGCTCCCACCCGCCGAGCCGTGACGTTGATCGACCCGAGCGGGGAGCGGACCATCACCACGCTCGGCGAACGGCTCGAGCCCCGGGCCGACGACCCGCTGCCGTGGGACGAGCTGGCCGGAGCGGACGCGGTGTACCTCACCGCGGGCGACCCGGGCGCGGTCCGAGCTGCGCGCCGGGCCCGGGTGCTGGTGGCCACCGGCCGCGTCTTGGAGCTGCTGACCCGGGCGGAGGTGCAGCTCGACGCC
>Ga0214471_10003368_pt1 | contig 12415 bp, 10 predicted proteins | sample RVTome_5_FD_207665 | JGI IMG/M metagenome (GOLD analysis project Ga0214471, IMG submission 207665) | Soil microbial communities from uranium-contaminated site in the Upper Colorado River Basin, Wyoming, United States - RVT142D155 | ecosystem: Environmental > Terrestrial > Soil > Contaminated >...
GCGGGCGAGGGTGGTCTTGCCCGTGCCGACCTCGCCGGTGATCAGGATGAACCCCCCGCGCTCGCGCCGCCCGAACTCCAGGTGAGCGAAGGCCTCGGCGTGCCGCTGCGAGAGGTAGAGGAACTTCGGGTCGGGGGTCAGGTTGAAGGGCTTCTCGGTGAACCCGTACCAGTCTTCGTACAAGGGCGCGACTCCCGCCCGCGAGTGTAGCACTCGCGCCCCCCGGCCGTTCGCGCCGGGGAGACCCGGGGCGCGATATCCTTCGGGCCCATGGAGGACGTGCGCATCCCGGGGGACGGAGGGGGGGGCACGGGGTCCGTGCACGGCTCCGGGGGCACCGTCATCGTCCTGGGCCACGGAGCGGGGGGGGACCGCCGCACTCCGCAGCTCGTCCGCTTCGCGGAGTCGCTCGCCGCGTCCGGACGGCGGGTGCTTCTCTACAACTTCCCGTACAGGGACCGGGGCCGGCGCGTCCCCGACCCGCCGGAGGTGCTCGAGGCCGCGGCGCGGGCGGCCGGGGAGTACGCGCGGACCACCCTCGGGGCCGCGCACCTCGTGCACGGCGGCAAGTCGATGGGGGGACGGATCGCCTCGCAGGCGGTGGCGGCGGGAGCGCCGGCCGACGGCCTGGCTTTCCTCGGCTACCCGCTGCATCCCCCCGGCAAGCCCGGCCAGCTTCGTGACCGGCACCTGCCGCGTATCGCCGCGCCCATGCTCTTCGTCCAGGGGACCCGCGACAGCTTCGCCCGCCCCGACCTGGTCGACGAAGTCCTCGGCCGCCTGGCCGGGCGCGCAACCCTCCATCGCGTCGAAGGGGGGGACCACTCGTTCGGGGTGCCGAAGCGGTCGGGGAGGACCGCCGCCGAGGTCGAAGCCGAGGTCGAGCGCGTTCTTGTCGCCTGGCTCGAGCGCCATGGGTTCTAGCAGCGAGTGTCGCTCCAACTTGTCGAGCCCGATAGGCAAGAGGCAGGTGATCGATTCCGAGCCGTGAACCTTAGTCGATGAAAGTTGGAGCGGCACTAGGAGAGTCGCCGATGGAGAGTTGGTGGCCGGTCGCGCGCGCGGGCGAGCTGGTCTGCTACCTGACGGACGACGAGCACGAGCGGCTGCTCCAGCTGGCGGAGCCTTGTGTCGCCGAAGCGGGCGATCTCGTGTTCCAGAAGGGCAGCCCCTCGCGCTCGCTCCTCCTCGTCGAGGACGGGCAGCTCGAGGTCTTCGACGAGTCGGTGGGGCAGCGGGTGGTGCTGGCCCTGGTCGGGCCGGGGGGGGTGGTCGGCGAGGTGGGGTTCGTGGACGGCCAGCCCCGCACCCACCACGTGCGGGCACGCGGGCGCTGCCGGCTGCGGCGCCTGGGCCGCGAGGCCCTGCTCGGGCTCGTCGAGCGCGACCCGGTCCTCTTCGCGAAGCTGGCGATCGGGCTCGCCCAGCTCCTCACCTTCCGCTTCCGCTCGGCGATCGAGGAGCTGGAGCCGGTGCGCTCCTTCGCGGCCGCGCTCCGCGAGCCCCTCGACTTCGAAGAGGCGAGCCCGCAGTTCGACGAGCTGGAGGCCCCGCTGCCGAAGGAGGACCCCGACGCGCCGCCCGCGGGACGCCGGAAGAGGGCGCGGCCGGGCAGGGGGTCACGGCCGGAACCGGACCCGGCGGAAGCGGTCAAGATGATCCGGAAGGTGGCGCGCAAGGGCCGCAAGAAGGGCGGCTCGGCCGCGGTCTGATCGGGCCGTGACCCATGCCGGCCCGCGGCCCTCAGGCCCTCGCGCTCTCGTCGACCTCGGTCTGCAAGGACTCCCACTGGCCCATGAGGTCCCCGACCTCCCACATGAGCGTCTTGTGCTCCTCCGCGGCCTGCTCGGCACGCGCCCAGTCGTCGTAGAAGCCCGGCGAAGCCATCCGCGCCTCGAGGTCCTTCACGGCCCGCTCCTTGTCCGCGATGCGCTTCTCGAGGTCGGCGAGGCGCGCCTTCATGCGCTTCAGCTCGCGCTCGCGGGCCTGGCGGTCGGGGGGAGCGCCGGGCCTGCGCAGGCGGGGGGCGAGCGGATCGTAAGCAGGGCCGGCCGGCCTGCCGTTCGCGCGCCCATCGACCGTGGGCCGTGCCTCCCGCGATCTCGGCCGCGGGGCGGCCTTCGGTGTCGCGGCTGGCTTCGCCGCAGCAGGGGCCGCGGGTGGGGCGTCCTCTTGCTCGTCCGGCTCCTCCAATCGCCGTCCGGCGGCCGCGCGGGGCGGCGCCGCCGGCCCCCCTGCCTGGCCACCGGCCTGCGCCGCCGCCTGCTGCTTCTTCCAGTAGAGGAAGTCCTCGTACCCGCCGGGGTAGAGCGGGGCGGCGCCGCCGCCGACCTCGATCACCTTGCCCGCCAGCTTGTCCACGAGGTAGCGGTCGTGGGAGACGAAGACCAGCGTCCCCCCGTAGTCCGACAGGGCGTCGAGGAGGACCTCTTTCGAGTCGAGGTCCAGGTGGTTCGTCGGCTCGTCGAGGAGGAGCAGGTTGCTCGGGCTCAAGAGCATCTTGGCCAGGGCGAGGCGGTTCCGCTCGCCCCCCGAGAGCACGGCCACCTTCTTGTTCGCGTCGTCGCCCGAGAAGAGGAAGCCCCCGAGGACGTTCCGGATCATGGGGACCATGGTCATGGGGCTCGCCGACGACATCTCCTCGTAGACGGTCAGTGCCGCGTTCAGCACCGACGCCTGGTCCTGGGCGAAGTAGTCGGGGATCACGCGGTGGCCGAGCACGCGCTGGCCCGCGTCGGGACGGTCCACCCCGGCCAGGAGGCGCATCAGGGTCGACTTGCCGGACCCGTTCGGTCCCACCAGCGCGATCCGGTCGCCCCGCTCGACGATCAGGTCCACCTGCCTCAGCACGACGTTCTCGCCGAAGGCCTTGCGGATCCCCGAGAGCTCGAGGACGACCCGCCCCGGCTTGGGGGCGTCGGGGAACTTGAACCGGATCTTCTTGCGCTCGGGCGGGATCTCGATCCGCTCGACCTTGTCGAGCATCTTGATCCGGCTCTGCACCTGGCGCGCCTTCGTGGCCTGGTACCGGAAGCGGTTGATGAACGCCTCGGCCCGGTCGATCTCCTCGGTCTGCCGTTGGTGGGCTTCGCGCAGGCGGGCCATGCGCGCCTCGTGCTCGACCACGTACTTCGAGTAGTTGCCGTGGTAGTCGGTGAGGGTCCGCAGGCCGACCTCCGTGATGCGCTTGACGGTGGCGTCGAGGAAGTAGCGGTCGTGGGAGACGAGGACCACGGAGCCCGGGTAGTCGGCCAGGTACTCCTCGAGCCAGTTGCGGGCGGGGAGGTCCAGGTGGTTGGTGGGCTCGTCCATCAGGAGCAGGTTGGGACGGGCCAGCAGCAGCTTGGCCAGCGCGATGCGCATCTGCCAGCCGCCGGAGAACTCCTCGCACTTGCGCGGCTGGTCCTCCAGCGAGAAGCCGAGGCCCTTGAGTACGTCCGCCACCCGCGAGTCGATCTCGTAGCCGCCGAGGTGCTTGAAGCGCTCCGTCACCTCCGCGTAGCGCTCGAGCAGCCTCTCGTGGCCTCCCGCGTCCTCGCTGGCCCGGGCGAGCTCGTCCTCGATCCGGTGCTGCTCCTCCTTGAGGGCGAGCAGCTCCTGGAAGGCCAGCACCACCTCGTCGTAGACGGTGCGCCCGCCGTGGACGATCCCGTCCTGGGGCAGGTAGCCGATCGTGGTGTCCGAGGCCATGCGGATCCGGCCGGAGTCCGGCTCCTCGATCCCGGCCAGCATGCGCAGGAGGGTCGTCTTGCCCGCGCCGTTGGGTCCCGAGAGGCCGATCCGGTCCCGCTTCTTGACGTGCCAGGAGACGTCCTCGAGCAGGACCCGGTCCCCGTAGCGCTTCGACAGGTGCTCGACGTGGATCATTCCGCGACTCTGCGGCCGCCGTCAGCCGGCCGTCACGCGGTTTTCGCCAGGCCGAGAAAATCGAGGCACGTCCGCTGCAGCATCGCGCGGTGCTCGGCGTCGAGGAAGCTCAGGCGGTACTCGTTGATGACCTTGACCTCCATCCCCTCCCACTCCTTCCAGCACGCGGCGCAGACGGACGCCAGCACCTTCTCCTTGACCTCGGGCGGGAAGGGGATGCGGTGGGCGGACGGGGCCTCGCCGGCCTGTCCGCAACGCTTGCAGGTGAGAGTCATTCTGCACTCCGTCAAACTCACCATTATACCTCCAGCCGCCGCGGCTTGCGAGGAGCGCTCGGCCGCCCCGATAATGGTCCTTCATGGACATCGCGATCACGGACAGGAGCTTCGCCGCCCTCGACCTCTCGGCCCAGACCCTCGCCAGCCTGGAGGCCATGGGCTACAAGACCCCCACCGACGTCCAGCTCGAGACGATCCCGCGGGCCCTCAGCGGCGAAGACCTGGTGGTGCAGTCGCGCACGGGCACCGGCAAGACCGCGGCCTTCGGGATACCGATCGTGGAGCGGATCGACACGGGCCGTGACGGGGTCCAGGCGGTGGTGCTCGCCCCCACCCGGGAGCTGGCGCTCCAGGTGGCCCAGGAGATCGCGGAGATCGGCCGGGGCAAGGGGGTCAAGGTCGAGTCGGTCTACGGCGGCGATTCCATGGAGCGGCAGCTCGAGGGGATCCGCGCGGGGGCCCACGTGATCGCGGGGACGCCGGGGCGCGTCCTCGACCACCTGCGCCGGAAGACCCTGCGCTTCGACGCGGTCAAGACCCTCGTCCTGGACGAGGCGGACCGCATGCTCGACATGGGCTTCGCGGTCGAGATGGGCCAGATCATGGAGTTCGTGCCGGCGGAGCGCCAGACCCTCCTCTTCTCCGCCACCATCCCCCTGGGGATCCGCGGCCTCATCTACCATTACCTCTCCGACCCCGAGTGGGTGCTGCTCTCCGAGGACCAGATCTACGTCAAGGAGGTCCAGCACCTCTACTGCCTGACCCCGAAGCTGCACAAGGAGGCGACGCTCTACAAGCTCCTCGAGTACGAGAACCCCGCCTCCTCGATGGTCTTCTGCAACACCAAGGAGGAGACGCGCCTGGTCCACACGTTCCTGCTGGGCAAGGGCCTGCCCGCGGCCATGCTCTCTTCGGACCTGCCCCAGCGCAAGCGCGAGAGGGTGATGGCGCGCTTCCGCGCGGGCGAGATCCGCCACCTCGTCACGACCGACGTGGCCTCCCGCGGGATCGACATCGAGGACCTGTCGCACGTCTTCATCTTCTCCACCCCCGACTCCCCCGAGCAGTACATCCACCGGGCGGGGCGCACGGGCCGGGTGGGCAAGAGCGGGCGCGCGATCAGCCTCGTCTCGGCCATGGACCTCATGAGCTTCAACCGGCTGGTCAAGCGCTACCACGTCGAGGTGGCGGAGCTGCCGGTGCCGTCGGACGAGGAGGTCCAGGCCCGGACGGTCGAGCGGATCGTGACCCGCCTCGCCGCGGAGGGGCAGACCCTGCCCCTCGACGACTACGCGGAGTTCTCCCCGATCGCCCGCCGGGTCGCCGACCACGAGCATCGCGACCGGATCCTGGCCCTGCTCCTGCGGAAGTACTTCCAGGCCCCGCCCCCCGAGCCCGAGGACGAGGAGCCCGCGGACGCGATGCCGCCGCCACGGCGCGAGGGGAGCGGCTTCCGGCGGCGCCGCCGGCGTCGATAGGTCGCTGCGGGTCTCTAGGCCCGCTCGCCGACGAACCCGAGGACTCCCTCGGACCACCTCTGCGGGTCCTCGAGCATGGGATAGTGCCCGAGCTGCTCGAGCCAGGTGAGCCGGGCGCGCGGGATCGTGGCCGCCAGCCGCTCGGCGATCGCCGCCACCGCGATCGGGTCGCGCCGGCCCCAGAGGACGTGGGCCGGCAGGTCGAGGCGCGAGAGAGCGCCGACCCATCGATCACGGAAGCGGAGGCGCTCCTCCTGGTAGGAGGAGATCCGGGGGAGACGCGCGCGGCCCCCCGCCCGCTCGAGGGCTTCCCAGAGGAGGTCGAGCTCCGCCTCCGTGACCGAGCCCGGGTCGCCCACGATCCGGCGCATCTGCCGCTTGAAGACCGCCCGGCCGGCGACGCGCGCGAAGAGCGGCCCCAGGGTCGGGCTCCGGAGGATCCGCTGGGCGAGCCGCAGGTGGGCGAGCTCGAGCAGGACGCTCCCGTTCGAGAGCGTGAGGCTCAGGAGCTCGACCGGAACCAGGCCGCGCTCGCGGCGGGCGAGGATCTCGCTGGCGACGCTCGTCCCGTAGTCGTGGGCGACCAGGTGCCCCCGGGAGATCCCGAGCTCGCGCCAGACCCCGAGGGCGAACTCGGCCTGCTCGAGGAGGGAGTAGGAGTAGCGCTCCGGCTTGTCCGACAGCCCGAAGCCAGGGTGGTCGTGGAGGACCACGCGCCGGCGCGCCGCGAGGAAGGGGAGCGCCCGGGCGAAGTCGAGCGAGCATGTGGGGAACCCGTGGAGGACGAGGAGGGGCTCGGCTCCTTCCCCCTCGGCGAGCACGAAGACCTCCTGCCCGAAGACGGGCAGCCTCCGGCCTCGGTCGCGCCACGCCGCGAGCTCGCCTGAGAGGGTCTCGGGCATGGCGGCCCGTACCTAGGGTAGCTTGCCCTTGGCGATGGCCGCCTGCATCGTGTGGAGGGTCTTCTCCATGAGGGCCCGCAGCTCGTCGTCCTGCTCCAGGCGCGGGAGGGACTTGGCGAGGATGTCGTCGTAGCCGACCCGCTTCTGGAAGAGGACCGTCCCGTGGTCGTAGACGCGCACCTCGAAGGAGGCCAGCGCCTCGCCGAGGTCCTCCACCTGGATGTGGTAGTCCTTCCCGCCGTGGGGGAAGACGCGGTTCAGGCCGACGATCACACCTGCCTCGCGGCGCTCGTCCGGGCGGCGGTCACCCGGCGCAGCCAGCGCTCGAAGAACCAGTTGCCCAGCCGGTAGTCGCCGTCTTCATGGGAGGAGAGGTATCCGAGCATCATGAGGCCGTAGATCTGCGGCTCCAGGGCGTCCTCGCTACGGCCCGCGGCCTGCGCGAGGGCGCGGCGGGAGAGGCGGCCCTCCCTGGCCACCTCCTCGAGGATCGCGCGCTCGCCCTCCTCCAGGGTCTGGAAGTCCACGGAGAAGAAGTTGGCCACCATCTCGTCCGCCGCCACCTGGTCGAGGGTGGCCCCGAGGTCGCGGCTCTCGAAGAGCCGGCTGGCGATGAGCTGCACCAGGAAGGGGTGGTTGGCGGTCCGGGCCATGATCGTCTCCGCCTCCTCGGCCTTGAACGATCCCCGCGCGAGAAGGGCCCGGCACTCGTCGGCAGCGAGGGGGGTGAGGTAGAGCGGCGGGATGAAGCCCTGCAGGAACGGCGAGGTCGCGATCTCCGTGTAGTCGTGCAGCCGGGAGAGCAGCCGCGTCGAGGTCAGCACGGTCCGGACGTCCGCGCCCTTGTGGAAGACCCGCCGCAGGCGGGGCAGCACCGGGGCGTCGGAGCGGGCCACGGTCAGGAACTCCTCGGCCTCGTCCACGAGCAGCAGCAGCCGCCAGCCGCTCCGGACCGTGCGCCGCACGAGGGTGGCGAGCATCTCGCCCACGGGGAGGCTCTCGACGTCCTCCACCGAGATGTCGGTGGCGCGCCGGAAGGCCTCGCTGTCCTCCACGCTCCCCAGCAGCGACTCCGCGAGGCCACGGGCGTCGCCGCTTCCCTGCAGGTCCCAGTAGAGCGGCACGAAAGGCGTGTCGCGGCTGCGGTGGACCCGGTACTCGAGCTCCTTGAGCAGGCTGGTCTTGCCGAGGCGGCGCGCCCCCACGACCCAGAGCGAGTGGCGCTCGCCCTCCAGGATCTCCCGCAGGATGGCGGAGCGCCCGAAGAAGTTGTCGCCACGGACCCAGCTTCCGGCGATGAAGGGATTGCGCATGAGAACCGCGGCCCGCCCGGGCCGAGCCCCTAGTCTGCCACAGCTTTCAGGCGGTGACGCGCGTGGGGGCGTTCTCGGGCGCTCCCGCGGGGAGCCGTCCTTCGAACATGACCGCCGGGCGCGCCGCCTCGACGTCGGAAGCGCGCACGGTGGTGCGCCCGTCTTCCAGCATCCGGTTCACCGCGTGGATGCAGAACTTCTGGAGCAGGTAGGGCTTGAGCTGGCTCAGCTCGAGGATCCGCTCCACCGCCTCCGTCTTGTAGCGGAAGACCCCGGCGACCGGCGTCCTGACCAGGGCCTCCGCCTCCTCCCGCGAGAAGCCCGTGATCTCGATCTCGTCGAAGAAGTTGTACCAGGGGCTGACCTCGCTGTTCCAGGTGCGCTTCACCCCCACCCCGCTCATCACCGCCACCAGGTTCTCGGAGAAGGTCTTCATGAAGATGCTGCGCAGGCGCTGGTTGATCCGCTCCGAGTACTCGTTGAGGACGTCCACCTCGTCGATCAGCAGCGCCAGCTTCACCTTCTTGTCGGTGCGGGTCTTCAGCTCCTCGATGACCCGCTGCAGGTCGTGGCTGAAGTCGCGCCCGTCGTAGCGGTCGGCCTCCGGGGCGAAGCGCAGGGACTGCAGGGTGGCGGCGGAGAGCTCGAGGGTCTCCACCACGTCGGACATCAGCGCGTGGAAGAAGCCGTGCTCCGGGACGCCCTGGAGGTCGACGAAGACGGGGAAGAAGCGGTAGTCGCCCGCCTCGTCTGCGGCCAGCACCTTCATCAAGTGGTAGAGGAAGGTCGTCTTCCCGATGCGGCGCTCGCCCGTGATCATCAGGCTGTTGTGGTGCAGCACGTTCAACAGGCGCCGGGTCAGCTTCTCGCGCCCGAAGAACATCTCGTCCTCGAGGACGGGGGCGCCCGCGATGTAGGGGTTGAAGCGGCGGCGCAGGGCCCGCCGGCGGCGGACGCGCTGGACGACGAGGCCGGTCCCCAGGAGGCCCACGGCGGCCGCGCCCGCCGAGGGGACGAAGAGCCGGGTCTCGTAGAACCGCAGGCGCCGGGTGATCCGGAACGTCTCGGTCACGCTGAGGCCGCTCTCGTCGGTCGCGGTTACGACCACCTCGTTGAAGCCGGGAGCGAGGGTCAGCTCGCGCTCGATGGCCAGGGTGCGCCGGGGCTCCCCCGAGTCGAGGCGTGGCGGCGGGAGCTGCTCCGCCACCACCTCGTCGCCCACCCGGAACTCGACCCGCTTGAGGCCCCGGTCGTCGACGGCCACCCCGCGGACGGTCAGGGTCTGGCTCTCGATCTCGTCGCCGTCGGGCCAGAAGAGGGTGAGGCCCGGCTTCTGGTCGGGGAGCCAGCGGGCGAAGAGGGCCTCCCCGGTTCGGCGCTCGGCCACCGTCAGGCGCTCCCGGGCCCGGGCGTTGCCCGGGTCCAGGCGCAGCACGCCCTCGAAGGCGACCGCGGCCTCGGGGAACTGGCCGGCGGCGGCGAGCCGCTCGCCCCTCGCGAAGAGCTTGTCGATCTCGGTCTGGAGCTCCTTCTGCTTCCGCATCCCCTCCACCACGGCCCGTGCCTTCTTGAGAAGCTCCCGGGCCTGGACGTTCGCGGCGTCGGCGGTGGCCTCGGTGAGCGGGACCAGCGCGGCCTCGTACTGTCCGGCCTCGACGAGCGCCTTGCCCTGCTGGAAGGCCTCGGCCTGCTTCTGCCGCGTCAGGGAGGCCCGGATGCGCTCCTGGGCCGACCGCTTGCCCTCCAGGGCCTTGCCGTTCTGGGGATCGAGGGTGAGGACGTCCTCGAACGCCACCTGCGCCTCCGTGGCCTTGCCCTCCTCGAGCAGGCGCAGGGCCTCGGTGAGACGCTGGTCGATGCGCTGGGCCTTCTTCGCGGCTTCCTGGATCTCGCTCTCGGTGGCGCGGACCCTCTTCTGGGCGTCCGAGACCGTGCGCAGGGTCTCGGGATCGAGGCCCTTGGCCAGCTCGCCCGCCTGCGCGAGCTTGGCCAGCGCCTCCGGGAAGCTCCGTTTGCGGTAGAGATCGTCGCTCTCCCGCAGGAGCCGCTGGATCTCCTGGCGCGCCTCGCGGGTGATGCGGGCGCTCTGGGCGTTCATGGCCTCGGTGCGCTGGCGGGCCAGCTCCTTGTGGAGCGCCGACTTCTTGATCGCCCCCCGCTCCTCCTCCCTCTGGAACATCTCGAGGGCGCGGACGTCGTCTCCCGCCTTCAGGTGGCAGACCCCCATCCAGTAGTAGGGCAGGTAGTCGACGAACTGCAGGCCGTAGGTCTGCTCGTTGAGGGCGGAGCCCGGCTTGAGCTTCACCGCCTCCTCGAGGTTCTTGAGGGCCTGCGGGCAGCGCCCCGGGATCTGCTTGTCCCGGGCCTCCAGGTAGTACTCGTACCACTCGCGGATCGCCCAGGCGGGGGCGGGAAGCGCGAAGCTCGCCACGAGGAGCGCCGAGACGCAGGCGACCCGGCCCGCCGGGGACGCGGCCGGCCGATCGGGCGTCAAGGAGGGGCGGGCCAGGGTCCTACTTCTCGTACATCGCCGCGATCAGGGCCCCGCGCGCGGTGGCGGTCAAGGGGTCGGAAGCGAGGCGCAGCTCGGCGATCTTGACGGGCAGCGGGCGCGAGCGCAGCGTGCGCTCGAAGAGCTCCCGGAAGCCCCTGGGCTTCGAGGCCCCGCCCGAGAGGACGATGGGCAGCGGCCGGTCGGTGCGGGGCAGCTTCTCCGCCGAGGAGATCGCCCGGCGCAGGCCGTCCACCAGGGATTCCACGAGGTCCTCGTAGTAGATGTGGAGGGCCTTCTCGAACTTGTCCCGCGCGGGCCGGGAGAGGTCGAGGCCCTCCTCCTTCATCACCCTGACCCGGGTCGCGTGCTCGCCCACGACCGCCGCCACCGAGCGGTCGATGAAATCGCCGCCCTTGGCCATCGAGAACATGATCGAGGGGATCGAGAGGTACGCGAGGGTGGCGTTGCACATCCCGCCCCCGCAGGAGATCCCGATGCCGGTGAAGCTCTGGTCCTCGAGCTCCGCGAAGACGACGGCCAGGCCCTCGTTGATCGCGGTCGCGCGGTACCCCATGGCCTGGAGGTGCTTCCGGAGGGTGGCCTCGTGGTAGACGAGCTCGGCCTCCTTGCCGGCGATGGGGGCGGGGATCGAGAAGGCCAGGGTCTCGCCCGCCGTCCTCGCCTTCGGCACCATCGTCTGGAGGAGCGCCTCCACCACGGGCCAGGCCTGCTTCTCGGCGGGGTTCAGCAGGCCGTCGGCCATGGGCCGGCGAGCCTCGACGTTGAACATGTTCGCGAAGCGGTCGGTGGCGGACCCGAAGATGACGATCTCGTCGCCGTCGCGGTAGTAGGCGATCTCGGCCTGTGCCTGTATGGTCTTCTCGGTGAAGGGCGACCACTTCACCGGGATGAAGGCGTTGAGCTGGGAGGCGCACTGGACCTCCCTCCCGCTCCGCCGGGACGCCACGACCTTGGAGGTGCCGACATCGAGGCCCAGCGGGTTGGTCCCGGGCTTCACCAGCTCCTCGAGAGGCTGCTCGCCCTCCACGGCGACCGTCCACGCGTGCTCCTTGCTCTCGGCCATCGTCTCTATCCTCCGATCCGACCGGGGCCCGCGGCTCGAGTCCCCGCTCCGGCGCTCCGTGCTCCTCCGCCGCGCTGCGCCTCCGCCTTCGCCTGGTCCTTCGCCTGCTCGGCCAGCCACGCGTCGAAGCGCTCCTGCCGCTCCTTGCGGAGCTCGGACACCGTCTTGCCGAGCGCGGCCGCTTCCTCGGCCAGCATCCGCTCCGCCTCCCGCACTCCCGGCCAGGGCTTCCCCATGACGGTCACGAGGCGGTCGTCGTACCCGAAGCCGAAGAGGGCCACCGTGGGGGCGGGCTTCCCGTACTGGTCGGGGAGCCCGAAGGCCTCGAACGGGAAGCCGCGGGCCCAGTCGAGATGGTGCCCGATGAGGTGCTTCTGCACGTTCACGCTCGTGAGGCCGTGGGTCACGCACATCTCGGCCGGGATATCCCAGCGCTGGCGCAGGTAGTCGGTGAGGCTCCGCCCGGCGCCGAGCTGGGCCTGCGTGATGGGAAGCGCGCGGCCGCCCTCCCAGCGGGTCTCGAAGCTGACCCCGAGGAACGCGTTGTTGAGGTTGAGGTAGACCTCGTCTTCCCGCGTCCAGACCGAGTGGCCCGCGTGGTTCGCCTTCTCGGCCTCCTCGACCACGCGGAAGACCTGGCCGAAGCGGTCGATCAGGTAGTTGTAGACCCGGTTGCGCCGCAGGTAGCGCAGCAGGCCCTGGCTGCTGTCCCGGAGCCTCTCGTTGAAGCTCTCTTCCAGCGGCCAGATGTCGCTCTCCGAGGTGTGATAGAGGATGCCCGCCGGCCGCTCGTGGCTCGCCTCCTGCATCCCCGCCTGGGCGTCGAAGACACGGTAGCGGCGGGGATCGCCCCGGACCGCGTAGGTCGTGTCCACCCGCAGGCCGTTGCTGTAGAGCTCCCAGCCCTCACCCCGGTCGACCATCCAGATCCGGCTCGGGGCCACTCCGATCGGGAGGGTGGGCAGCGTCTCCGCCACGGGCAGGGACGCGCTCGCGGCG
>Ga0214471_10003369_pt1 | contig 12413 bp, 14 predicted proteins | sample RVTome_5_FD_207665 | JGI IMG/M metagenome (GOLD analysis project Ga0214471, IMG submission 207665) | Soil microbial communities from uranium-contaminated site in the Upper Colorado River Basin, Wyoming, United States - RVT142D155 | ecosystem: Environmental > Terrestrial > Soil > Contaminated >...
CCATAGCGGGCGCCCGGGGCATGATCTTCTGGCGGCAGGACGGCAAGGAGATGTACTACCTGACTCCCGATTGGGAGGTGATGGCAGTGGACATCACCACTACTCCGGCGTTCCACGCAGGCACGCCCAAGCTTCTCTTCAAGTTACCGGGCCGCTTGCCCTTGCCCGGAAATCCGGAACAGTGGAAAAACGTCAGCAGCGATGGCCAGCGTTTCGTGTTCACCATAAATGTGCCGGTGAGTGTGTTCGCGCGCTGAGGTTTCTGTCGAGCTGTGGAAGAACGATCAGGGCGCGTTTAGCCGCGAACGGCCAAACCTGGCCGACTGCGGCCCGACAAAGTGAGCGTGCTCGGACAGAATTGAGCGGCAGGAACACCTCCGAAGGAAGTCATTGGTCCGAGCCCGAAAACGAAGACTCATGCGGGTTCAGCTCGATCGGCCGATGTTCGACGATACGGCGGATCAATGACTTAACGACGCGTGCGCGCCAGCCTTGACCAGGCCGCGGAGCAATTACCGTGACGGTAAGTCCCCTTCGTCGACAACCAAAGGCCAATGATGACCCCGCCTCAGCACGACCGCGCGAAAGTGCCGGAAGTCCCAGGTCAGCACGGCAACGGAAGGTCGGCTATGGGGCGCAGAGCAGACATCGCGCTCCGAGTCAAAAACTAACGTCGATTAACGGCGATTTCCGGGCTGAAAACCGACATCCGAGTGGTATATTCGCGACATCGAGTCTGATGGCAAGAAGTGGCCGATAGCGGACCTAGTAGCACGAGCAGATCGTTGACATTGACTAATGGCCGGTTTGATGGCCGGAAGCGGTCCTTCAAATGTTTCGGGGATTAAGATGAAAGCTAGTTTTCTTCGAGTTAGCGCACTAGCCCTTGCGTTCGCTGCGCTCACAGAGCCCGCCTGGAGCGATACTCTTAACGTCAACGGTTTCGAAATGTATTACGAGACTGCGGGCCAGGGACAGCCACTACTACTGCTCCACGGATTCACGCAGGCTGGCGCTGAGTGGGATCCGATCAAAGATGACCTCAAGAGTGACTTTCGGCTGATCATTCCCGACCTGCGGGGTCATGGGTCTTCGACGAATCCGTCTGGGGAGTTCACCAATCGGCAGGCCGCTCTCGATCTATTCCTTCTACTCGATGATCTCGGGTTGGAGCGCATCCAGGCTATTGGGTTTAGTGTCGGTGGCGAGATTCTGCTGCACATGGCAACGCAGCAGCCAGACAGAATAGATGCCATGATCCTAATAGGCGCAGCACCCTATTTTTCTGAAAAAGCCCGGGAGGTCTTGAGGGATGTAGATCCGAATGATGAATCTGAAGAATCTATGCGAGAACTGCGATCGGTTCACAAACACGGTGATGGGCAAATTCGGGCTCTGCTTAGCCAGATGAATGGGTTCAAAGACAGCTACGATGATCAGAACTTTACGCCACCCTATCTTTCAACAATTACTGCTCGAACATTGATCATTCAAGGTGATCGTGATCGGTTCAACCCGGTAAGTATTGCTCTAGAGATGTACGACGCTATTCCTCGCTCATACCTTTGGATCGTTCCTAATGGCGGCCACTTTCCAACCCAAGGACCAGTCCAAGAGTACTTCGTATGCACCGCAACAGCATTCCTTCTTGATCAATGGCGACTCGGTGGTCCCGGAGCTCCCGCAAGATTGTGCGAATGAGATCGTCAATAGGAGTGCCCTGTAATGATTGAGCGAAGCACAGTAGTTGGCGCGGTCGTATATGGGCTCACGGTGTTTTGTTTCGTGGTTTCGACTCTGGGGGTCTACGCGCAGGAGACCTCAGATCAGGTGTTCGCTCAATTTGCCCGCTACGGTGCGGACGCGTGGGCGAGAAATCCAATGGCGAAGGTTTCCGGGGAAGGCGAAGCCTGCGTCAGCTGCCATACATCCTTGCCGTATGCGCTTGTAGAGCCATTATTGCCAGGGTCATATCCCGCATATACAGATCTGATCAATAATGTTGACAACCGCATACTGAGCTGGTCCGACAATACAGCCTGGTATTCAGACGGCAAGCTTGAGGAGATAGCGGCGCTCGCTAGTCGCCCGCCTGACGTACTCAAGTCGTTTCTTGACGCCGCCGATTCTAGGGGCGTTGAGGCAATCTTCAACGCTTTTATTCGCGGAATGCATGATGCGTATTCGAATACGCCAGCTCAGCTCGAAACTCAGCTGGCGTTCGAGCACATGTGGTCGGAACAAATTCAGTCAGGGCCGACGGCCGGACGATGGAACTGGATTGAGGCAAACCTTATCCCTTGGGAGGTTACGGATTCGGATCTCTGGGGTGCATCACTCGCCTGCGTCGTGGCGAGCGTGTTTCCAGAACTTGCACCTCAGGGCAATCTTCAGTTGCTTCACGCCGCATTAAATCGAGCAGCGTCAGGTGACGAAGTCAGCCTGCACGTGAAATCTGCCATTCTGTGGTGTGACACGGAAACGGGAGGGCGAGTCCTCGAAAGCGGTGCGGCAGCACAGATCGCATCTGGTCTGTTGGCGCTGCAACACGAGAACGGCGGTTGGGCTCTTCGTGAGATCGGGCCGTGGATCGAGTGGGAAGGCAGCGAAGCGGACTGTTGTGCAAACCGGGAGATTCGTGCAGATAGCTATGCCACTGGTTTCGTTACACTGGCGTTGGCGAGATATTACAGCCTTGCCACAGACCCACCCAGGGACCAGTTGGACAAAGCAGTTGCCTGGATCGACGTTCAGCTCGCAAATCCATATCCGGCAGCACCCCGCCATAACAGGCATGGCAGTGCCGATAGCCAATTACCTGAGCTTAGGGACAACCTTTACACCAACGCCGGCCATATGTGGGCTTTTCTGGCGAAGACCGCTTACGAGACTCAAACGGCGCTTTGGGCGAGGAATTGAGAAAGAGTCTAGAGCATCGTTCGCCGCTAACGACCGGCTGGTTATGTTTAGGGTTGTCGGTCGCCTGTGAACGCGGTGAGGTGTGACGCGCTGGTGCGCGCGGGCGCAGGCGACGGACAACCCTAAACAAAAGCGGACCTAGTAGAGAGGCCGGATCACGAACGTCGGTTAACGAGTAGTTCGAGTCCGGAAGCGGTCAGTCGGATGATGCATACGGATAGGACCTCTAAGGACTGTAAACGACCGATTCTGTTGAAAAAGTCGGTTTCGAGTGAGGTGGCGATTTTCATTTGCGATTTGAGCCTCGTTGCCTATGCTAGATACGAGGGGTCATTAGGAGGTGAAAACAGGTCCAGACTCCTCTCAGGAGCTGAGATACGAGCTTCTGGCTGCGCGTTCGGTCTTCGAAAAAATTTCATCGAAATTGGCCGTCTCCGAATCTCGGACTTTTTCAACAGAATCGATCCATTGCTGCCGTTTGGGGATCAGCGCCAGGGCTTGGGCTGGATGACCGCTTTGGAGAAGTACTAGGGAGACGTTCAGGTTCTTTTGCGTCCGACCGGGACCGCGGAATTTACCGGGAACGAGAAGCTTTTTGTTCCGGGACAGGTAGAATCAAGGCATAACAGCTACAAGGGGGGCGTCGTGTCCTTCTTCTCAGAGCTCAGACGCCGAAACGTCTTCAAGGTAGGCGCCGCCTACGCCATCGTCGCATGGCTCCTAATTCAGGTCGCCGATGTGGTCCTGCCAACCTTCAACTCGCCCGCGTGGGTCATGCAGGTATTCACCTTCTTCATGATCCTGGGATTTCCAATCACGCTGCTCATGGCGTGGGCCTACGAGATGACGTCCGAGGGAATCAAGGCTGCTGCGGACATTCAGCCTACCGCAAGCCTCATTCCTGCCACCGGACAACGACTCAACTATGTCATCCTCGGGCTCGTTGTCTTGGCCGTGGGATTTCTGGCACTAGATCGATTCGCGCTGGCGCCGCGGGCCACCATGATCGAGGATACCCGCGGCATCGCAATGCCGCCGGCGAGCGCTGCGGGTTTGGACTTTCGGCAACCAGGTACCACTCTGTCGCCTAGGGCAGTCCGGCGCGGCTACTATCACCTGGGCAGAACGAGGGCCATTGACAATACCCGCCTCAACGCCCATGTGGCGCTTTCGCGGGATGGTCGGCGGCTTGCGCACGCGGCCAATTCAGACGGCACCTTAAAACTTTACGTCCGTGAACTGAATCAGCTGGAAGCCCGTGCCGTTCCCGGTACCGAGGGCGCGCAGTACCCGTTTTTTTCGCCTGACGGTGAGTGGATCGCGTACTTTGATGATGACTCGGACCACAAACTAAAACGCGTGGCCGTCAGGGGCGGACAGCCGCAGATCCTGGCTGATATCCTTTTCGCTCCAGGAGGCTTCTGGGGGGACGACGACTCGATCGTTTTTTCGAGCAATACGGGCGGCGTAAGAAGCCTGTGGCGTATTCCCGCGACCGGCGGCACGCCGCCGGAAAGCCTCTTCGCTGCGGAGCCCGAGCTGTATGGTTATACCCAGCCTGCTGCGCTCCCCGGCGGTAACGCTATTTTGTTCGTGCGCCGTCCGGGGGCCGGGGGATCCGGTCTCGCACGCGACGGGTGCATCGCGGTACTTTCGCTCGAGAGTGGCGAGTATCGCGTGCTGATCGAAGGTGCACACACTCCGCGATATGTGCCGACGGGTCACGTCGTCTTCGCACGAGCCGGAGCGCTGTGGGCAGTCCCTTTCGATGCAGAACGCCTCGAGATCACGGGCCCCGAAGTACCGGTCATCGACGCCGCGCAGCAGAACGATCAGATCGGCGGCGCCGCTTTCGCGTTTTCGGATGATGGGTTACTCGTTTATCTGCCGGGGGGTGACTCGTCAGGGGCGCTAAGTGCGGAGCTTAAAGCTTTAGTCTGGGTCGATCGGCAGGGGCGTGAAGAGCCGTTGCCTCTTGAAGCGCGAGTGTACCGGAACCCTCGGCTCTCCCCAGATGGGCGATCCTTGGCCGTTAGCGTGGGTTTTCTGGACGCCACCGATATCTATATCAGCGACTTGGCGGGAGGCACTCCGAGCCGGCTCACGTTTGACTCCGGTGAAGAGTCCATCCCACTGTGGACGCCAGATAACCAGCGAGTAGTTTTCTGGGCGTCTTCCCCCAGCGGAGCTGGGGGATTGTTTAGTCGCGCAGCCAACGGCACCGGGCAGGCGGAACGCCTCACGACAAGTTCAGCGAAGCAAACGCCAGACGCGTTCGCGCGGGAGGGTACCGAGCTCGTTTTCGGGGCCCCTTACAGCCCGACCAGCGACCTGCACGTCCTGTCCCTCGATGGTGAAATTGACTCGCGGACGCTACTCCCAGAGACAGCAACAACATTCGAAGGAAATGCATCGATCTCCCCGAACGGGCGTTGGATAGCCTATGGGTCTGATGAGACGGGAGATACCGAGATCTACGTTCGACCCTATCCGAATGTCGACGACGGCAGATGGCAGATCTCCATCGCTGGGGGATTCGAGCCGCGATGGAAGGCAGACGGCACAGAGCTATTTTTCCGTGATGGCGACGCGGTCATGGCGGTCAGTGTCGAGACCGAAGGAGTGTTCTCGCGTGGAACGCCAGACGTACTATTTCCGGACAATTATTGGAGTGACGGCGCCAGCGCCCCGAACTATGACGTTGCAGCCGACGGGCGCTTCTTGATGATGAAGTCTGCGGGAGAGTCGGAGCAGGGGCCTGAGCAGGCTTTGGAACAAACGTTGTTGGTTACGATAGAAAACTGGTTCGAGGAGCTCAGGCGCCTCGCGCCGCCATCAGAGTGAATACGAACGACTGCACCTGGCGTGCGCCGTGCGAAGGCGGCGCTTCCCAGTGGGTGAGAGACCCACCCGGCTAACGCTCCAGCCGGAAGCAACCGGAGCAACTGTGGAGGTAACGAAGTGGTTGAAGCCTCCGGTGAAGCGCGTCACGAATTACGGTGACGGCGCGAGTGTGCAGGCCCTAACGTGAGTGAACGCTGAGCAAACCTCGAAAAGGACGATGCGCAGGCCAACCCGACCGCCATTTCGGGGAAGGCTGATACGGCTGGGGAAGAGAGCGATGTTTGCACCCAGTTGCTGCGCCGGGGTAGTGGCGAGGGCATGTGTACAAGGGAAGCGCGCGCAACACGGGAAGCCCCATCTCGTGACGAGGGATCGTCAACCGGTCACCCGTGAGGGATGGACCGGGCGGTATGGGGTGGCGGAGAGGTTCGTAGTACCGATGAAGCCGGGTAATGCCGATGGAGGGAAGGGACCTCAGTTCGAGACGGACGCAAGACGTAGCGAAGAGCCGGCTGCGAAGAACTCGGCATTCTCGCCGCCGGTTGCTTCGCAAAATGGTGTTCAGTTTCTGCGACGTCAGTCATATCAGACTTTCTGTGGAGCGCTGTCCCAGCATCGTGAAAAATCGGCGAGTTTTGACACAGCCTCGGCCGATAGCAGATCTCATGAAGAGCCGAAAGCGAACGTCGGTTGACAGTTCATGTTCAGTAGCGCGCGTATCTGGAGGGGCGAACGAAAGCGAATCGAATCAAAATTCATTGCGTCAACCTTCTCGTTGCTGGCGCTTTTGTCAGCTTTGTGCTTCTCAAGCCTACAGGCCCAGCAAGAGGAGCCGTTGGACGCGGAATTCGAGATGCCGGTGCCCATCAGAACCGTTCAGGAGATTTCGTTTAAGACATCCGTGTTTACTTTCGTACGAATCAAGTACTCCAACAGATCGGGCGCAGACCGTACTGGAGCGGCCTGGCTAACGGATTTTCCCGACGCTGATCGAGCCCTCTCCAACCAAGTTGAGAGATCAACCGGTCTCACGATCGACCCCGACGGGCTTCAGCTCGAGTTGACCGATCCGGCTTTACAAGACTATCCGTTCATCTACATTGTCGAGGCTGGACAAATGAGGCTGAGCGACGATGAGGCGGTAGCCCTGCGTAATTATCTTCTCGGCGGCGGGTTCCTGATGGCTGATGATTTCTGGGGAGAGTACGAATGGGGACTTTTTGCCGAGGAGTTGCACCGCGTCTTTCCCGATCGGGAGCCCGTAGAGCTTACAGTAGATCACGAGATCTTCCAGTCGTTCTATTACGTCAGCGAAACGCCCCAAGTGCCCGGCCGCGGCGGCGCGAGACCGGGTACACAAGACAGGCTTCTGGGGCTACTCGATGACAATGGCCGCTTGATGGCGATTCTCTGTCACAACCATGATTTTGGAGACGCGTGGGAACACTTAAACGATCCGTGGTATCCGAAAGAGATATCCTTAGGCCATGCAGTACCCATGGGGGTCAACATCGTTGTCTACGCGCTCTCGCGCTAGGCATCCTGTATGTCCGCCCATTGGCCGACCGCGGCCCGACAAAGTGAGCGTGCTCGGACAGAATTGAGCGGCAGGAACACCTCCGAAGGAAGTCATTAGTCTGGGCTCGAACATGAGGATTCATGCGGATTCAGCTTGGGCTGCCGATGTTCGACGATACGGCGGATCAATGAGTTAACGACGCTTACGCGCCAGCCTCGACCGGACCGCGGAGCATTACGGTGACGGTAAGTCCCCTTCGTCGACAACCAAAGGCCAATGATGACCCCGCCTCAGCACGACCGCGCGAAAGTGCCGGAAGTCCCAGGTCAGCACGCTTGCCCGTCGCAGAGACGCCATGGCCATGACGATGAGATCTGGAATGTCTACACCGCTGTCCGGATAGCGTTTCGCAAGCTTTAGTGCGAGCGCAAACTCCCCTGCGGTAGGCGCTTCCAATCGATGAATGCCGGCCGCAAGGCTTTCGGCGAACGTGGTCGCAGCGCGCGGGTATCCGCGAGCTCGCAGCAAGAGGTCGACCTCGACCAGAACGGGCCATGGAACGATGACGTCCCGCCCCAATCGAGCCAGCAATTCGGCGGCAAAAAGGTGTCTGCGGCGCTCCGCACGGTTGACTGCCGAGACGATCGGACCCGTGTCACAGATGATCAACGGCCGAGGCGCGCGAGGATTTCCTCGACCTTCTGGGAGAGATCCTCATCGTCCTCGATGAGGCCGGCGTAAGGCAGCCCTTCGGGCTGCTGCTGCACCAGTTCCGTCACGAGCGCCGAAACGGAGGTGTGGCGTCGCTTCGCCTCTTTGTCTAGGCGTTCGGCGATCGCGGGCGGGAGCGAGACTGTTTTTCGGACCGAAGACATGCGAGGAAGTATGAACGTCGGAGTATGAACGCGCAACCCTCTACGGAGCCGGCCCTGTCCCAGGAATGTTGATTTGCGCTCAATATTGATCCACATGAGCCAGCCAGTTGCATCGAACAGTGATCCGCAGCTTCTGCGACAACCGTACCGATGCCAGCAGTTAGTTTGAATCCGGCGGGCCAATCGCCAATGCAAAACCCGGGTCAATTTCGATGCAAAACTACAAACTTTGCCTATGGAGTCAGCAGGGGGATGATCCGGCGACCCTTCTGCCGGTAGATTCGGAAATCCGAATCGAGCGTAAGCAGCGTCGCGTTGGGTGTACGCTCCACGATCCTGACGAGGCACGCATCCGCAAGCGACATAGGTGTGCTCGAATATCGGCGGATGAGGCGGGCGATTGCGTCCGCATCGTCGTCGAACAGGCCTACCACTGTCAGCATGCCGCGGCTGACGAGATCGATGACGAGGCCAGGATCACTGCCAAGCCGCCGAATCAGAAACGTTGCCTCCGTGAGCACAGCCTCGCATGTCAACAAGGGCGGCCGAAGTTGCTCGATTCGCTCAACTGCCCAAGCGTGATTCGCCTCGTCCGCGTCGAGCAACGCAACGATCGGTCCGGTATCAACGACGACGCTTGGAGCCACGCCGGTCGCTCTGCATCATCGCCTTTTCGAGCAACGCTTTGTTGGTCGCCGAGTCCTTCCTACCGCTTCGCAGTGCACCGATAAGATCGCCCGCGACCTCCGCACAACTAGCAGGCTCTTTGCTGTTACTTGAGTTCGCCAACGCGCGTTCGATGGACTCGCGCACGATGACCGATTGCGCGACGTTGCGGCGACTGGCCTCTGCGGCTAGCTTGCGGCGCATGGCGGGGGGCAGCTTTACGGAGATCGTTTCCACGACGGCATGGTAATACGAACCGCTACAGAACGCAATACGGTCGGACGGCGGCTTCAACGTCGTTGAGGGTCGGTGGCCGAAGAGCGGCCCCGGGGGCGCGAGCTGTTCAGTACTCGCTGCGTCGACGGCCGAATGATTGGCAAATAAAACTCGCAGAAACTCCCGCAAACAGCGCAAAATCGCGCGAAACTCTGGAGCTCATTTGCCATTGGAGACGTAACATTCGTTTTATAGGTCAACGTGTTATGTCAGTTTGGAGGGCGGACTCATAACCCGAAGGTCGCAGGTTCGAATCCTGCCCCCGCTACCAAAATCAATAAGTTACGCGTTGTTTTCCTGACTGTCCCTACCAAATAATCGTCTAGCTTGATTCTATTGCCTTTTTCTGGAGGGTTCGGCTAGTGTTCCGGTCATGCTCAGATGGCTAGGAATCATAATTCGAACGCTGAGATCCGTGTTCCGGTCTCGGCAAGAGCTCGCCCTTGAGAATCTGGTGCTGCGCCAGCAGCTCGCGGTTTTCAAACATGCGCATTCACGGCCACGACTGACTGGAACGGATCGATTGTTCTGGGTCGTGCTATCGAAGATCTGGTCTAGATGGCGAGCGGCGTTACACATCGTTCAGCCCGAGACCGTTGTGCGCTGGCATCGGCAAGGATTTCGATACTACTGGCGCTGGAAGAGCTGCGGTCGGGGACGTCCGGAGGTCGATCCTGAGATTCGGAATCTGATCCGACGGATGTGCCGGGCGACTTCGCTCTGGGGCGCACCGCGGATCCATGGCGAATTGCTCAAGCTCGGGATCGAGATTTCCGAGACCACGGTGGCGAAGTACATGATCCGACGACGGGGACCGCCGTCTCAGGCGTGGCAAAGTTTTCTTCAGAACCACGCTAAGGAGCTCATCGCGCTCGACTTTTTCACCGTACCCACGGCGACGTTCAGGGTGCTGTTTGTGCTTGTGATCTTGAGCCATGAGCGGAGGCGGATCCTACACTTTAACGCGACAGAATATCCGACGGCGGCCTGGACGGCGCGACAGCTTCTGGAAGCCTGTGGGCTGGATGAAGAGGCGCGATACTTGATCCGAGATCGAGATGCTATCTACGGAGAGGCGTTTCGCCGGCAGGCGGCAGCGCTTGGAATCCAGCAGATTTCGACCGCGCCTCAGTCACCTTGGCAGAATCCGTACGCTGAGCGCGTGATTGGCTCGATTCGTCGAGAGTGCCTGGATCACGTGATCGTTCTGAGTGCGCGCCATCTCCGTCGCATCGTGTTGAGCTACTCCGACTATTACAACGGGACGCGCACGCATCTCTCCTTATACAAGGACGCTCCGGATGGACGAACGATTCAGTCACCGGAGCACGGCGCCGTTGTCGAGCTTGATCGCGTCGGCGGCCTGCACCATGAGTATCTTCGGATGGCCGCCTGATCGTTCGCGGATGATTAAATGGTAGGGACAGGTATATTCTCAGAATCGAGCCAAGCGGTAGCTGACGGGCGATCGCAGCGGTCTAAAAGAATCTTGGCGGCGCAGAATGCCGCGTGGGCCTGTGGAACTGGGGGACGTTCTAATGAAATTCAACGCGCTGGTCACTGTCGTTACGGGCTTGATCCTTTTACTGGTCGCATCGTCGGGGCTTACGCATCACGCCTTTTCTGCCCAATTCGATGCCGAAAAGCCGATCAAGCTGATTGGTACCGTCACGAGAGTCGAATGGAAGAATCCTCACGCCTGGTTTTACATCGACGTCGAGGACGACAGCGGAAACCGGGCCAATTGGGGCCTGGAGCTCGCGAGCCCGAATCTGCTCTTGCGCAGAGGCTGGACGCGATCGTCGATGAACGTCGGCGATACGGTTACCGTGGATGGATTTCATGCCAGGGATGGCAGCAATACGGGTAACGCGAGATCGGTGACGTTGAATGCCACCGGCGAGACCTTGTCTCTGAGTCCCAATGTCACCGGGAGTCAACCGTGAAGACGGCCACCACAGCCACCATTCTGGCGGCACTCATCGTCGGTCAATACGCACACGGTCAATGGGCGCAGTTTCCGGATAAATCCATTCCGCGCACGTCGACAGGCGAGGCGGATCTCACGGCGCCCACCCCCCGAACTGCCGACGGAACGCCGGATTTCTCCGGCGTCTGGCTCCCCGATGCCGATCCGCTCCCGGCGGGCGTTGAAAGCGTCGAGGGCGATCTGCCGCTTCCGCGGCACATGATCAACATCACGGCCGACCTCGGGCCGGAGGACGTGGAGCTTACGCCCTGGGCGGCGGAGCTATTCAACAAGCGGCTCGGGAATCGAGGCATAGACGCACCGCTGGCGCATTGCAAGCCAACAGGCATACCTCTTCTGAACGCAATCGTGCTGCCATACAAGATTGTCCAGACGCCCGATCTCGTCGTTATTCTCTACGAGGAGAACACGATCTTTCGTCAGATCTTCCTCGATGACCGCGAGCCCGTGGAAGATCCGCTGCCGCGTTGGATGGGCTATTCGACCGGCCGGTGGGACGGCGCTGAGCTGGTTGTCGAGACGACCGGGTTGACCGATGAGTCCTGGCTCGACGTGATGGGTCATCCCCATAGCGGCTCGTTGCGCCTGATCGAGCGCTTCCGCCGGCCTGATGCAGGGCACTTGGAGATCGAGACCACTATTGACGATCCCGGTGCGTACGCGCAGCCCGTCACGTACACCGTGACAGCGACGGCTCTTTCTGACGACGACCTGCTTGAGTATTTCTGCACGGAGAACGAGAAGAGCAGCGCTCACTACCAATAGCGATAGCGGCCCGCCAGAAGTTCGGCCCGAACGTCTGTTTGTGGCCGTTTTGGCGCGGTCGGAACTGGGGCGGTCAGCCATGGCCGAACGTGTCGGTGGCGAATTGATGATCAAGCAGCGACCGGAAGCTGGTATAGGCCGCGGCAGCTTGGTTTCCATCGGTAACTATCCAGGCGAACGACGTTTCGATCCGTATTGGCCGGTCTTGGATCGGGGACTGCGCCCCCGAGCCCGCCATGAACGCGCTCCTGGTTGTAGTAATTCATGAAATGCGAGAGCTTCTTCTCGAGGTCGCGGGCATTCCAGAACGGCACGTGGTCGAGAAACTCCCGCCGTATCGTTCCAATGAGCCGTTCCACAAACGGGTGCGAGAGCGGTACATAAGGCACGGTCTTGACCTCCTTGACCTCGAGGATCCGCAGGTTCGCCTTCCATCGATGAAACTCATAGAGCGGATCATGATCGCTGCTGAGGTAGCGGGGCAGGGTCGGTGTCTGTGAGATCGCCTGATTGAACATTCGGCACACCGCAGGGCCGTCGAGAATGCCAGCATGCACCG
>Ga0214471_10003370_pt1 | contig 12411 bp, 10 predicted proteins | sample RVTome_5_FD_207665 | JGI IMG/M metagenome (GOLD analysis project Ga0214471, IMG submission 207665) | Soil microbial communities from uranium-contaminated site in the Upper Colorado River Basin, Wyoming, United States - RVT142D155 | ecosystem: Environmental > Terrestrial > Soil > Contaminated >...
GCGATGAGCCGCCGATCTCCTCCCGACACGCCTGTCTGAAGTCTTCGGAGGCAATCGGGCCCGCGGTCAGGTGACGGTTGAAGATGCGGTGGGTCAGGGTTCCCAGGAATGCGGACCGGCTGTCGGGACCGTAGATCCCCTGGAGATGGGCGTTGGCTTTCCCGAGGCATTTCTTGTACGCCATGTAAATGGTCGCTGAGACTCGAATACGATCACCATCGATCACTGTTGGGAAGACCACCGGCACTGAACCTGAGGCTATACCCGGTAGATGGGAAGACTGCGACTAGGGACCCGCCCCCGGTTACCATCCGTCGGCCCATCCACTAGGCCGTTTAGGGCGGCCTTCTGAATGAACAAACACGTCTCCACTCGGATAACTACATGGGTCGCCCTTGCCCTGGGTTTGGGGGCGGTCTTCGCACTACTCCTAGGTCTCTATGGGCTCACACGGATCCTGTCCAGAGGCGAGGTGATGGGTCGCGTCGAGATTGCCTCAACCCCAATCGGAGGCCTCGACACAGAGCAAGCCCTGACCGCCCTGGTTGCGGTGGAGGACGTCTATGTGACCCGCCCGGCCATCTTCACCCTCGATGGGGCGGTGGTGAACGTGCTCCCCCCCGAAGCCGGGCTCGAAATCGACGAGCAGGCGATCGTGGACGATGCCATGTCAGTCGGCCGACAGGGCAACTTGATCTCCCAATTCGCCTGGTGGGTCGGGCATATCTTCGCCACGGTCGAGGTGCCGGTGTCGGGCTCGGTGAACGCCGAGGCGGTCGAAGCAATCTTCGACTACTGGGATGCGGAAGTAATCGCAAGCCCGGCCAACCCGGGCGGGGTCGAGCTGGTCGACGAGGAGCTGGTCCCCGTGTATCCCGAGATCGGCAAAGGGGTCGACCGCCCGGCTGCAGCCGCCATCGTCGAGTCGTCGATGCTGTCCCGCGAGGCGCGCAACCTGACCATCCCGGTGTTCACCGTCCTTCCCGAACTCACCGAGGCAGATGTCGACACCGCCTTGGCTGAAGCCCAAGAGCTGCTTTCGGACTCGATCGTATTGAGTCATGACGGGACCGAGGTGATCTTCACCCAGCCCCAGCTCCGTGAGGCGTTTCGCTCCGAAACCCTCGTCGAGGACACCTCACAGATAATCAACTCGTTCGACCCGGAAATCGTCGACAGCCTGCTCGAACCGATTCGGGCGGACTTCGAAGACGAGCCTCTGAACGCGGAGTTCGACATCTCAGGTGATGAGATCAGCATCGTTCCTGGCGAGAAGGGGACCGAGATCGACGCCACGGAGACCGCGCGCCGTCTCTTTGTCACCGGGCTCATCAGCCCGCGAAGAGGTGAGCTGCCATTGGTCGAAGGCGCCGATCCCGACGTCACCACCGAGTACCTGGAGGGACTCGGCATCGAGCATCTGGTCTCACAATTCACCACCTATCACGACTGTTGTCAGCCGCGGGTGACCAACATCCACACCATGGCCGACGCGATCGACGGGACGGTCGTGCCCTCCGGTCAGACCTTCAGTCTCAACGACACAGTCGGCGAGAGGACGCTCGAGGGCGGATATCTCGCGGCGCCGGGGATCCTCGGTGGGATCTTGGAGGAGTCCATCGGGGGAGGCGTGAGCCAATTCACGACAACCCTCTACAACGCCGTGTTCTGGGGGGGATATGAGGACGTGGAGCACAAGCCACATTCCTATTACTTCTCCCGCTATCCGGAGGGGATCGAAGCCACCTTGAGCTGGAGGAGCCCCGACCTCCGATTTCGCAACAACAGCGGCGGCGCGGTGTTGATCGACACCAGATACACCGACACCTCGATCACTGTTCGCATCTTCGGAAGCAACGACGGCCGGGTGATGAAGGGCGAGCAGAGCGGAGGCAACACATCCATCTGGACCGACGGTGAAGGAGGTCCGGACGCCCTCCATGTCAGGGGCGAGGTGTCCGAGCGCTACGCCCTCACCGATCCCCCGCCACCGAGATACGTGGCTAACCCCGAGCTCGGGGTGGATGACCAGGATCAGACCCAGACCGAGGCCGGAGGGTGGAGCGTGATGGTGACCCGCGAGATCCGGCGCGGCGAGGAGTTGCTGGACACCCGGGAATGGGTGGTCCGCTACGCCCCCAGGTTTGCGGTCTTCGAGGTGCACCCGTGCAAGATCCCGGGAACCGCAGTCGCCTGTCCCGCCACCACGACGAGCACCACGACGATGGTGCCGACTACCACCCCACCACCGCCGCCAACAACAACCTACTAACGGCGGACCGCCCTACGCCCCGTCACCGGGGTCGGGGTAGTGCCGCAGGAACGACGACGTCACCTCCAGGGACTGCCTCACCGATGCCGGGTCCCAGCCACCGGGACGGCGCAGCGAGATCGTGTTCTGCTGCACATAGACATGATCGATCCCGATGTCGAGACCGAGCAGCTCGGTGGCCAGCAGCCCGGGAACCGCGTCGCCAGGAGCAGCAGAGGTGATCGATTGACCGTCCTGACCGGTGAAGCTCCGGTCGGTGCTGATCATCAGCACGTCCCCCATGGTCACGCTGTCTCTGATGACGACTGTCTGACCCATGGGGACGAGGATCGTAATCAGGAGCCGAAGCCACCGGGATGGTCACCGATCACCTGGACCTTGACCAGGTTGGTGGAAGCCTGGATGTTGGGGGGCACGCCGGCGACCATCACGACCGTGTCACCGGCCGTGGCCAGCCCTTCGCTCTCCAGGATCGACGACGCGGCCGCCATCTCGTCGTCGGTGTAATCGCGTCGCTCGAACACATGCGGAGAAACGCCCCAGAAGAGGGCCATCCGGCGCAGCGTGGCGTCGTTGGGGCTGAAGGCGACGATCCGGCCCTCGGGCCGATACTTGGAGATGAGCCGCGCCGTGTTGCCCGACTCGGTGAAGGCGACGATCGCCGTGGCCCCCAAGTTGATTGCCATCTCGGTGGCCGCCTGGGCCACCGCTGAGGCAACGGTGTTCCCATCACCGACGAACGGGACGGGATGATCGCCCCGGTTCGACAAGGTGTCCTCTTCGACGACGCGACAGATCTCGGCCATCGCGGCGACCGTTTGCGCCGGGAAGTCGCCAACGGCGGTCTCCCCTGAGAGCATCACTGCATCGGTCCCGGCAATGACAGCCGTGGCAACGTCGGTCACCTCTGCCCGAGTGGGTCGGGGGTTTTTGGTCATCGACTCCAACATCTCGGTGGCGGTTATCGAGATCCGGCCCGCGGCATTGGTGCGCCTCAGAATATCGGCCTGGATCGAAGGGATCCTCTCCAGCGGCAGCTGCACACCGAGATCGCCTCTCGCCACCATCACCCCAAACGAGGGCTCGATGATGTCGTCGAGATTCTCATAGGCCTGGGCCAGCTCGATCTTGGCGATGACCGGAATGTCTCCGCACAGTTCCCCAACTCTCCTCACGTCGTCGCCGGTGCGGACAAAGGAGGCGGCGACAAAGTCGACACCCAACTCGCGGCCGAAGGCGAGGTCGATCTCGTCCTTCGGAGTGACGCTCCCGGTGGAGAGCAGGCTGTCGGGGAAGGCCACTCCCTTGTGGTCGGAAAGGTCGCCACCCAGTTGCACCTCGGCGACCAACCCGTGGTCGGCTTGCCCGATGACATCGAGGCGGATCAGCCCATCTGCCAACAACACGCGATGGCCGGGGAGGACATCGGTGAGGAGTTGGTCATAGCCGACAGGGATCACGTCGCGCCCGCCGAGGCCGCTGTCCGGCACGAGATGCACCTGGTCGCCCTTCTTGAGACGGATGGCACCTGCGGGAAACTCGCCGACCCTCAGCTTGGGGCCCTGAACATCCTGGAGGATGGCGACCGGCCGGCCGGCCTCCCGGGCGGCCTCCCGAACCCAGTTGGCGAGGAGCCGATGGAACTCATGATCACCGTGGGAGAAGTTGAGCCGGGCCACATCCATCCCGGCTTCGACCAGGCCACGGATACTCGCCTCGTCCGCTACCGCCGGGCCCAGCGTGGCGATGATCTTGGTGTGCCGCTCCATTTCGCACGAAAACTAACCGATGCGGGGTCACACTCTCGGTCAGGCCGAAAGCTGCTCCCGAAGCAACTCATCGACCAACCTCGGATCGGCCTTCCCCTGGGTTGCTTTCATCACCTGTCCCACCAGGAATCCGACAACCTTCTCATCTCCACCGCGATAGCCCTCGACCGCCCTTGGGCTGGCCGCCAATACCTCGGCGACCAGGGCGCCCAGGGACGTCCTGTCACCGATCTGGATGAGGTCGCGGGCCTCTGCGACCTGGCCAGGCGAGCCTTCTCCACTGAGGACGCCGTCGAGGACCTCCTTGGCCGCAGAGGACGAGATCCTGCCTTCGCCAACCATCCCCACCAGCTCCGCCAGTGCGGCACCGTCGAACTGGAGCTCTGATGCGGCCACGTCATGGCGTCGGGACCATCCGATGACCTCACCGGTCACCCAGTTCGCCGCAGCCTTGGGATCGGCTCCCTCCGCCACCGCAGCCTCGTATATGTCACGCAGGGCCGGGTCCGCAGCAGAGAGGACACCGGCCAGTGAACCACCAAGTCCGTCCCCTCGGTAGCGCTCGCGTCTTTGGGCGGGCAACTCGGGCAAGGTCTCCCGGATTCGCTGCACCCACTGGCGATCCAGGACCATCGGCACCAGGTCGGGCTCCACGAAATAGCGGTAGTCCGATGACCCCTCCTTGGTCCTCATCGAATGGGTGACCCCGGCTTCCTCGTCCCAATGACGGGTTTCTTGGACCACCGCGCCATCAGAGTCGACCAGCTCGATCTGGCGGGCGATCTCGTGCTCCACCGCCCGCTCCAGGGAGCGAAACGAGTTCATGTTCTTGACCTCGACTTTGGTGCCCAGCTCCGTGCTGCCTACGGGTCGGATCGAGACGTTGGCGTCGAATCGCATCGAGCCCTCCTCGAGCCTGGCATCGGAGACGCCGAGCTCGACAATCACAGAGCGAAGCTCCAGTGCGTAGGCCCTGGCCTCCGCAGCGCTCCTGATCTCGGGACGGGAGACGATCTCGACCAAAGGCACCCCGGAGCGGTTGAAGTCGAGCAACGTCGACTCGGCAGCATGGATTCGGCCGCCGGCCCCGACGTGGGTCGACTTGCCGGTGTCCTCTTCCATATGAGCGCGCTCGATCCCCACGCGGTGGATGACTCCGTCGACATCCACGTCGAGATGGCCGTCGACACAAACCGGGTTGTCGAATTGGGAGATCTGATAGTTCTTGGGGAGATCGGCGTAGAAGTAGTTCTTTCGGTGGAAGACCGACCGCTCGGACACTTCACAGTTCAGGGCGAGCCCGATGGCCATAATCGACTCGATCGCCGCCCGATTGGTCACCGGGAGGGCGCCAGGAAGCCCAAGACAGGTCGGGCAAACGTTGGTGTTGGGCTCGGCGCCGAATCCGACTGCACAACCACAGAACATCTTGGAATCGGTGAGAAGCTCGACATGCACCTCTATCCCGATCACGGGCTCCCAACTCACGAGGCGACCTCTTCAAGGCCTGGTGCCACGTCGAACCCGGCCAATCGCTCTACTTCGGCTGCGACCCGGTACATGACCCCTTCCCCAAGCGGGGGCGCCATCACCTGGAACCCGATCGGAAGGCCTTGGCCGTCGAGCCCCACCGGGAGGGAGATCGCAGGGTGCCCGGCGAGGTTAGAGGGGATGGTGCAGATGTCGGAGAGATACATGGCAAGCGGGTCGGAGGTGCGTGCTCCCGCTTCAAAGGCCACGGTCGGGCTCGTTGGCGAGACCAGCACATCGACCTGCTGATAAGCCCGACCGAAGTCTTCCTGAATGGCTGCCCGGACCCGCTGCGCCTGTCCGTAGAAAGCGTCGTAGTACCCGGCCGACAGCGCGTAGGTGCCGAGGAGGATTCGCCTCGTGACTTCCGGCCCGAAACCCTCGGCCCTGCTCCGCGCCATCAGGGCCTCGGTGGTCGCTCCCTGACCCCGATGCCCGTAGCGAATCCCGTCGAAACGGGCCAGGTTCGCAGAGCACTCGGCGGGTGCGATCAGGTAATAGGCAGAGAGAGCGATTTCGAAGGACGGCAACGACACCTCGACGACTTCGACCCCGGCACTCTCGAGTTTGGCGACCATGTCAGCGGTGGCCGACTCGACGGCTGGCTCGTACCCTTCGCCGGAGAGCTCCTTCACCACCCCGACCCGCAGACCCGTCACCCCCCGGCTCAGCCCGGCCTTGGGATCCGGATAGTCGCCGGAGTAGGAGGTGCCGTCGAAGGGGTCGTGGCCCCAGATGGCTTCAAGGGTCAACGCCGAGTCCTCGACCGTTCGAGTCAGGGGCCCGATCTGATCGAGCGAGGAGGCGAAAGCAATCAGCCCATACCTGCTCACGGTCCCATAGGTGGGTTTCATCCCCACCACGCCGCACAGCGCGGCCGGTTGGCGAATCGAGCCGCCGGTGTCGGACCCCAGGGCAGCGGTGGCAGAGCCGATGGCGACTGCTGCTGCCGAGCCGCCCGAGGAGCCACCGGCCACCCGTGTCGTGTCCCATGGGTTGTAAGTGGGGCCATATGCCGAGTTCTCGGTGGAAGAGCCCATGGCGAACTCGTCGAGGTTGGTCTTGCCCACGACCACCGCGCCCGCCTCGCCCAGCCTGGAGACCACGGTTGCGTCGTATGGGGGGCGATACCCGGCGAGGATCTGGGAGGCGGCTGTGGTCTCCATCCCCCGGGTGCACATGTTGTCCTTGAGGGCTATGGGAATCCCGTGCAACGGCCCGCGGTCGATCCCGTCTGCCAGATCGGCGTCAGCCTGAGCCGCCGTCTCGAGTGCTCGATCCCGGTCGATGGTGAGAAAGGCGTGGACTTGGGCCTCGGAGCTGCCGGCCCGCTCCAGGACGCCTTCGAGGAGCCGGACCGAGGTGGTCTCTCCAGCACGCAACTGACGGCCCGCCTCGGCCACACCGGGACCCGGCCTCACTCGCCCTCCATGGCAGGCGGAACCACGAAGTAGCCGTCGATCGTCTCAGGCGCGTTCTCCAGCACCTCATCCCGGTCGAGGGAGGGAAGGACCACGTCTTCACGAAAAGTGTTGAAAAGCGCCAGCGGATGGGCGTTTTCGGGGTTGGGATCGGCATCGAGGGTCTGGACCCGCGCCGCATGCTCCAGGATCATGCCGAGCTGGTGCTTGTACTCGTCGAGCTCCTCGTCGCTGAGATCGAGCCGCGCCAGACGTGCGACGTAAGCGATGTCGATTTCGACGGGCATGGCTCCCGGAGTGTAGAAACACCCAGACGTTCCATTTCTGCCCCCACAGAACGAAGTGAACGTCAGGGGGAGTCAGCGAAGCGCGGCCGACAACGACTCATAGGCCCAACTCAGGTCTTGGACTCGGACAGACTCGCCCGGCTTGTGGGCCAGCGCCGGCTCGCCCGGGCCGAAATTGACCGCCGGGATCCCCGCTACGGAGAGCTGCGCCACATCGGTCCATCCCTGCTTGCCGGAAACCGCGGCTGCCGACACCTCCAAAAGCCGCCGGAACAACGGGTGATCGATGCTCACTCCACCCGCAGGAGCAGAGTCGGTGACTGTGAAACGATCCCCGGCCGAGCACACCTCCTGGAGATGGCCGACCGCCTCCTCCATCGATCGATCTGGGGCGAAGCGGTAGTTCACATTCAATGAGAACGCGGCGGGAATGATGTTCTTGGCCACTCCCCCGTTCGCCATGGTCACTGACATCACTTCCTTGAACTCGAGACCTCCCACCACATGGAGGTCGGGATCGAGCGAGCGCATCCGAGTCAGGAACTCACCTGCCTTGGTGATCGCGTTGTCGCCAAGCCACGGCCGCGCCGAGTGGGCCGCCTCGCCATCGAAGGTCAGTTCGGCGTTGACGACACCCTGACAACCAGCTTCCAGGCCGCGGTCGGTCGGTTCCATAACGACCGCCGCCGACGCCGTTCGTAACCAGGGTGCGGCGTCAAGGATCATCCCGAGTTGATTTCCCGACAGCGGGCCCTCCTCGCCGGCGTAGAAGACACAAGCGATCTGGCCTGGCCCAAGTGACTCGATGAGATGGATCATCACCGCCAGCCCGCTTTTCATGTCCGTCGTGCCAAGACCATGGACCCGGTCGCCCTCCTCGGTCGCCCCGACATGACCCTGAAGCGGCACGGTGTCGATATGACCCACCAACAACACTGCCTGCTCCCTCGGCTCGCCCACAACCAGCGAGGCTCCGACGGCCTGGGATGGCATCGACTCCAGGCGTTTCGATATGGCGTCGCGGAGGCGGGACTCGTCCCCGGTCACGGATGGGATGTCGACGAGCCAGCAGAGCGTCTCGACGAGATCGGTCACAGCTGAACGCCGAGATCGCGGAGGTAGTCGTTGAGGGCGGTCTTTTTGTCGGTGGCCTCGGTTCTTTGACCGATGATCAGAGCGCAGACCAGGTCATAGGTCCCGCTGGGGAATTCCTTGGGACGGGTCCCGGGGACCACCACCGAGCCGGCCGGGACTCTCCCCCGGTGCTCCACCGGCTCCGGCCCGGTGACATCGATGATCGGGGTCGAGCTGGTCAGAACCGTGTTGGCACCCAGTACCGCACCTTCTTCGACCAGAACACCCTCGACAACGATCGACCGGCTGCCGATGAAGGCGCCGTCCTCGATGATGACCGGGCGTGCACCCGGAGGTTCGAGAACACCGCCGATCCCAACCCCTCCCGACAAGTGGACCCCCTTCCCGATCTGGGCGCAGGACCCGACCGTGGCCCAGGTGTCGACCATGGTGCCGGCCCCCACGTAGGCGCCGATGTTCACATAGCCGGGCATCACGATCACCCCAGGCTCGCAGTGTGCGCCGTAACGAACTGTCCCTGGAGGCACCACCCGCACCCCTTGCGCCGCCAGTCCCTTCTTCAGCGGGATCTTGTCGTGGTATTCGTAGCCACCGACCTCGACCGTCTCCATCACCCGAAGCCGGAAGTAGAGGAGGATCGCCTCCTTCAGCCATTCGTTGACAACCCATCCGTCGGCAGTCTTCTCGGCGACGCGAGCCTGGCCGCGGTCGAGCGATTCGATGGCCCGTTCCACCGCTTCACGGGCGGTCTCGATCTCGACGTCGCCGGCAAAGGCCGACCTGATCAGTTCTCGGTCCGACAAACCTCGATCACCTCACAACGGTGTCCGGGCGGCAGAGTAACTGGGCACAGCTACGGTGCCCGCGGCATGTCCTACCGACTCATCTACCTGGGGTTGGGTCTGATGGCTCTCGCCGCCATCGCCTTCGGCATCGCCTTTGCTACCGAGGGCGACGAGATCTCGTTGCCGGGACCGGTCGAAACGGTTTCCCCCGAACCCGGCCACCTGGTCCCACCGCAAGCCTCGATCGAGATCGATCTCGAGGTTGGCTACGAGGCTGAGATCTATGTCGACGGGTGGCTGGTATCCGACGCCACCTTCGTCGAAGGGACCGCGGTCTACCGCTGGGCGCCGAGCCCGGCCAACCCGACGATCATCGAATGGGCGTCTGGGGAGCACACGATCCGGGTGGTCTATGACACGGTGACGGGTCTCCCCGACCCTGGCGAGTACTCCTGGTCGTTCCGCGTGGGCTGAGACGCCGGCAAATCCCGTTCTGGCGCCAGAACGGAAGACGACCCCGCCGGGCATAATCGCCCCAACGCGATCAAGGAGCCGACATCACGAGACTGGGTTCATCCATGACCGAGCTGGTGGGCAACACCCCGGTGGTGAAGCTGGCCAGGGTGGTCCCCGAAGGAGCGGCGGACATCTTCGTCAAGCTGGAGTGGTTCAACCCCACCGGGTCCTACAAGGACCGGATGGCGCTGGCAATCATCGAGGAGGCGGAGCGGCGCGGCGACCTCCGGCCAGGGATGACCGTTGTCGAGTACACCGGGGGGAGCACCGGGTCTTCGCTGGCTTTCGTCTGCGCAGTGAAGGGATACCGCTTCAAAGTGGTCTGCTCCGACGCCTTCTCCCCCGAGAAGCTCAAGACGATGCGAGCCTTTGGCGCCGAGCTCACGATCGTCCCCAGCGAGGGCGGGGTGATCACCCCTGATCTGATCCCCCGGATAATCGAGAAGGCCAAAGAGTTCGCTGCCGAGCCGGGCACCTACTTCACTGATCAGTTCAACAATTCCGACGCTCTGATCGGGCATCGCAATGCAGGTCGGGAATTGTTGAGCCAGATCGGCCAGCCGATCGATGTGTTCTGCGCTGCAGTCGGGACCGGAGGCTTCTCGATGGGTGTCGCCACCGCGCTGCGAGACGCGGGTGCCGGGACTCGTATCGTCCTCCTCGAGCCAGCCACGACGGCGGTGATCTCAGGGAATGCGGCAGGGAGCCACCGCGTCGAGGGGATTGGGGTCGGATTCGTGCCACCCCTACTCGACGAGAGCCTTTACCACGAGGTCAGGGCGATCGATGAAAGCGAGGCGCGGACCATGGCCAGGAGACTGACTACCGAGGAAGGGCTCCTCGCCGGCACCTCCAGCGCTCTCAACGTGACCGCGGCAGTTGAGTTGGCTCGGGAATGGGGGCCCGGTCACACCGTGGCCACGGTCGCCGTCGACACCGGTCTCAAGTACCTGGCGGGCGACCTGTACGAGAACTGACCATGGCCACTCAGACCTGTTCCAGGATCACGACCGGGATCTCGCGTTCGGTCTTGGCCTGGGGATGTCGGTGAATCCTCCGAGCGCATCAGGTCAGTCTCGCAGGGCTCCAGGCTCGAACCGCGACGAGACCTGGGTTCTCGGGCCCGGGACGCATCCCTTCGAGCCGGGCGACCGTGGGGACCGGGATCGAGAGGAAGAAACAGGACCCGCCGAGGATCTCGGAGCGGTGATAGCCGGCATGCCCGCCGTGGGCCTGCGCCACCATGGCCACGATCGCCAGGCCGATCCCCGACCCCGGGACCCGGCTGTCCAGTTTCCTGGGCCCGCGCTCGAATCGGTTCCAGATCGACCACTCGTACTTGGTGGGCACCCCGGGACCGTCGTCGTGAACTTCGATCACCAGGTTCACACCTCGCTCCGCAGTGACCAGGACCTGCCCGTTGCCGTACTTGATCGCATTGGAGACCAGGTTCGCGATCGCCTGCTGGAGCCGGCCTCCGTCCACTTCGACCGTCAGAGCATGGACTCGGATCTCAACGGCCTGACTGCCTTCGACATGGGACACAGCCGTTGTGATCAGCTCGTCCAAATCCACGGGCATGGGCACAATCTGGACGAGTCCATCGAGGTCGCGTGCCACCAGCATCAGATCGGACACGATGCGCCCCATGTAACGGGCTTGCCCGGTGACCGTTTCTAGGAACTCATCGTGTTCCTGCGTCGACAGGCGCTCGTCTCCAAGCCGCATCAGTTCCAGCATCCCGACCATCGCCGTCAGCGGGGTCCGCAACTCGTGGGAAATCGAGGAGACCAAGTTCTGCCGGTCTTCCTCGGCCTGGAAACGGTAATCACGGATCGAAACCGCTTGTCGGGCGATGGTGAGCGCCACGACCGCCATCGTCCCCACCGCGAGGAGAACGACATGGCCCGCCTCGGACTGGACGGCGTGCCATACCAGCCCCAACGACATGAAGGCGGCAGCGCCATAGGGAGCGATCAGTGTGATCCACCGTCTTGGTCGGTCGGCGAATTCCCGGGGCGCCGGTCGCTGGCTGACGATGGAGGCGGTTGCCAGGAGGAAGAACCCAGCGGCGAGGTTCAGGGGGTATATCGGTTGGGCCTCGACGAACATGTTCCCTGCCCCGCTCGCCGCGAACGCCAGGTCGGCTGCCACCTGGAAGGCAACACCTATCGAGAGCAGGAGCAGACGCGGATCAAACCGGTACCTGGACCGGCGAACCGAGAGCATCAGGAGACAGATCAGAATCGCCACGTCCAGGACCGGATAGGTCATGGCGATCACTCGCTGCATCGGCGGGGCGGCGGCGAGGAGCTGGAGGTACCCGGAGAGGAACCAAACCCAGGCCACCGCTCCGACCGCGACTGCCCCTACCAAACCGTCGACCAGCCCGAGAACACGGGTCGACCAGCGGCCATCGGTGTGGGGAAGGGTGCCGACGCTTATGCAAACCAGGATGTAGGACACGATGAAAAAGGCATCGATTGGCCCGAACGCAGGTAGTTCGAGCCCGGCAGATGAGACGACCCCGATCACGATCAGGCCGACCGATGCGAGCAGAAGGGCCACGCCAAGAATGGACCAGGCCAGCCGCTCACGCCCCTCGAGCTTCCGGGCGCCGCGCAGGAACACGATTCCGGCAGCTGTGGTGGCCACCATGTAACCGAGCGGGCCGGTCAAATCAGCCGATTGAGGAAACACCATGGTCAGCACGGCAGAAAAGATCAGGCCGACCAG
>Ga0214471_10003371_pt1 | contig 12410 bp, 9 predicted proteins | sample RVTome_5_FD_207665 | JGI IMG/M metagenome (GOLD analysis project Ga0214471, IMG submission 207665) | Soil microbial communities from uranium-contaminated site in the Upper Colorado River Basin, Wyoming, United States - RVT142D155 | ecosystem: Environmental > Terrestrial > Soil > Contaminated >...
CGTGCCGGATCTTCCTCGATTTCTGGGACGAGCCCGCCGGATCGCCGCGTCGCGACCGCGATGGTGTTTACGCCGCCTATGTCTTCGGTCCGCCAGGCAAGCGCGTGCAGGTGATCCTGCCGGACCTGCGCTACAACCGCATGCCGCTCCTCAAGCTCGAACTCGGGGGCGCCGACTACGAGACCTGGGCGAAGGCCAGGCTGGCGGCGGGATTAGAACTGCCGGGACCTTATGTGCGCAATCCGGATCGCAAAGCCACCATGCTCGGCGAGCGGCAATGGCAATGGCTCGAGCGGCAACTCGAAGTGCCGGCCGACCTGCGCCTGTTCGGGTCGAGCCTGCAGGTGCTCGCGGATTTCACGGGCTGGGAGGCGTGGGCCTGTTTCGCGCGAGACCGGGAGCGCCTGATCGACCTGCTCCGCCGCAAGAATGCGAATGGCGTCGTGTTCCTGAGCGGCGATATCCACTACGCGGAGCTGTCGAAGCTCGACGTCAACGTGCCCTATACGCTGTGGGACCTGACGTCGAGTGGCCTGACCGAGGAATGGCGGGTGCCGACGCCCAACGCGAATCGCGCGAGCCAAGTGGTGGCGGACGCCAATTTCGGCTTCATCGACATCGACTGGCAGGGACCGTCGACGCGCCTCGCGCTCGGCATCGTCGATGCGAAAGGCAAGACACGGATGTCCTGGGACATCGGCCTCGCTGACTTCGCCGCGTGACCGCCATGAGACCCGTGCGCGCGGTGCTCTTCGATCTCGACGGTACCCTGGTCGACAGCGAGACCCACACCGACGAGGCGGTCCGTGCGGTCGCCGCGCGATACGGAGTCGCGGATTTCGCGCTGCCGCATTTCGAGACGCGTGGGCGCACCTGGGCCCACATTGCCGACGCGATCCGGGCGCGCACCCGGATCGACCGCGCCGCGGCGCTGCTGGCCGCGGAACTCCTCGACTATTGGGATGGGATTGCCGTGGACGTAAAGCCGATCCCCGGTGCGCCGGAGGCTGTGCGGGCCGCGCACGTGCGCGGGCTCAAGCTCGGAGTCGTTTCATCGAGCCCGCACTCGGTGATCAATTCGTTCCTCGACCGGCTCGGCGTTGCCGACTGCATCGACCGGGGCGCGCGCATCGGGGGCGACGCCGTCGCCAATTCCAAGCCCGACCCTGAGGGCTACCTGCTGGGCGCGCGTGCACTCGCCACCGATACCGCCGACACGCTGGTATTCGAGGATAGCCGGGCGGGGCTGCTCGCGGCGCGGGCGGCAGGAATGCGTTCCATGTTCGTCACCTACTGTGCCGCGGACGTCGAGGGCAGCACGCCGCTCGCGACGGCCGCCTGCACCGACTATCGCGCCTTGCCGGCACGCTTTTGGGACGAGCTGGCGGACGGCCGCTGCGATCTCGCCAACCGGTCGTTCACATGAATGCCGCCAATCCCGAACTGCTGCACCGCTATCGCGCGCAGCTCTTTACCGCGACCTGGCTCTCCTATTTCGGCTTCTACATCACGCGCAAAGTTTACGCGGTCGTCAAGCATCCGCTGAAGGAGCAGTTCGGCCTCGACGACGTCGAGATCGCCTGGCCGTGGACCGTCTATCTCATCACCTACATGCTCGGCCAGTTCCTCGCGGCCTGGCTCGGCCGGCACATGGAGAGCCGGCGCGTGCTCGCCTGGGGCATGTGCACCGCGGCCGCCTGCAACATCGTGCTGGGCGTGCTCGTCGACGCGCAGATCGCGAGCGCCTTCCTGTGGATGTGCGTGACCATGGGAGTCCTCGGCCTCGCCCAGGCGACGGGGTGGCCGCACAATGTCGCCCTGTTTGCGAACTGGACGCGCCGCTCCGAACGCGGAACGCTGTTCAGCATCTGGGGCACCTGCTACCAGTTCGGGGCGATCTTCGGCAAGGGGCTGGCCGGGTTCCTGCTCGGCTGGCTCGGCCTCGCCTGGTCGTTCTTCGGCTCGAGCCTCCTGCTGCTCGCATTCACCGCGTACTTCGTCCTGTATGCGCGCGAGCGGCCGCAGTCGGTCGGCCTGTCGCTCGAAGACGATGCGGAACCCGACGTCGCCGCGCCGGGTCCGCGCAAGTCAGGCGACGCCCGCGAGCCTGCGCTGCCACCGGGATTCGTCGCGTCGATCGTCGCGATGGGCCTGATCTACTTCGGATTCAAGTTCCTGCGCTACGCCCTCGACAGCTGGTCGGCGCTGATCCTCGGCGAGCACTTCGGAATGACGACGTCGGTCGCCGCCTACTGGTCCACGGCCTTTGACTGGATCGGCTTCCTCGGCGTGCTCGCCGCCGGCTTCTGGTCGGACCGCATCCCGGGTTCACGGCGAACGCCCGTAATTTTCTGGATGACCGCCGGCTGCCTCGTGTTCACCAGCGCGATGTGGCTGGTCGGTCTGTCGTCGCCGATCCTGTTCGTCGCGCTGCTAGGCCTGATCGGATTCATGGCGATGGGGCCGGACTCCTTGCTCTCCGGCGCCTGCGCGATGGATGTGGGAAGCCGGCGTCAGGCCGCGCTGGCTGCCGGCGTAATCAACGGTTTCGGATCGATCGGCCCGATCCTTCAGGAACCGGCCATCGGCTGGCTGAAGCAGACTCGGGGACTGGACGCGGTTTTCCTGCTCCTGGTCGGTGTCGTGTTCCTGACGACTATCGCCACCGGACTGCTCGCCCGGTTCGAGCGACGCCGCGGAGTCTAGGCTTCAGCGCGCGTCCCGGCCCGCGCTCAGTGTCTTGTGGCCGAGCGTCAGGGAGACGAAGAATATCGTCAGCAGACTGGAGGCGACCATCGTCGTGAATACACCGCCCCAATCCCAGCGATCGGCGATCCAGCCGACACCGGTTCCCGCGATCGCAGAGCCGAACACGTAGCCGAAGAAGCCCGTGAATCCCGCGGCGGTCCCGGCCGCCTTCTTGGGCACGAGATCGAGCGAATGCAATCCGATCATCATGATCGGTCCATAGACCAGGAAACCGATTGCGATGAGTGCCGCGTAGTCGATCCAGAGCGGCCCCTTCAGGTTGAGCCAGTACACGACCACGGCGATGAGCGTCAGCGCCATGAACAGCATGGTCATGGGAGCGCGCCTGCCCTTGAACCATCGGTCCGACAGCCAGCCGCAGGCGATCGTCCCCGGGATGGCCGCGTATTCATAGAGCGACCAGGCGATGCTCGACTCCTGGAACGAGAATCCCTTCGCGGTCTCGAGATAGGTCGGAATCCAGTTCACCACGCCGTAGCGGACGAAGTAGCAGAAGGCATTCGCGATCGCGATCGCCCACAGGTAGCGGTTCGGCAGCACGTACTTGAAGAAGATCTCCCGGAATGCGAGCGTCCGTTCGTGCGCGTCGCTGTAGCCCGGCGGGTAGTCGTTCCGGTATTGCTCCACGGCGGGCAGGCCGCGCGATTGCGGGGTGTCTTCCAGCAGGAAATAAACGCCGATTGCGATGATCGCGGCGACCAGCGCGTTGAAGTAGAACTTCGCCCCCCAATCGTTGAAGAGGATCACGCCGATCAGGGCAAGATTCGCGACGAGCGCACCGCCGATGTTGTGCGCGGTATTCCAGGTCGAGACCGTGAGTCCGCGTTCCTTGGTGCTGAACCAGTGCACCATCAGCTTGCCGCAGGGCGGCCAGCCCATGCCCTGCACCCAGCCATTGACCGCCATGATTGCGATGATGGCGGCGAGCGACGCGTAGATGGCATCGACCAGGCCGAACATCGCCATGATCGCGCTCGAAAGCAAAAGCCCGAGCGGCAGGAAATACTTCGGATTGCTGCGATCCGAGATCGAGCCCATGAGGAACTTCGACAGGCCATAGGCGACGGACAGGCCGGTCAACGCCGTGCCGAGCTCTGCCTTGCTGTATTCCGGATGCTCCGCGAGAAGGTCGGGAATGGCGAGCGCAAAGTTGTTGCGGACCAGGTAGTAGCCCGCATAGCCGACGAAGATGCCGGCATACACCCGCCGGCGAAGACGCCGGTATTCCGGATCCACCCGGTCGGCCGGCAATTCCGCGCCGAACGCAGCCGGCTTCAATAACCCGATCATTTCATCGGCGTCGGCGACGGCACCGCGATTCCCTTCGACTGCAACACCGCGCGCAGGCGGTCGGGACGGTCGGTGATCAGGCCGTCTACGCCGAGCGCGATCGCGCGCTCCATATCCTTCGCATCGTTGACGGTCCAGGGCACGACGGTGAGCCCGAGCTTCTGCGCTTCCGCGACAGAGCGCTGATCGAGGTCGAGCGCGTGCGGCGACCAGACCCGCGCGCCGAGTGCCTGCACGGTCCGCGGCACCGAGCCCGCGTAGTCGTCGACGTCGAGCCCGCCGAGCCAGGGCGAGGCACCCGGCTTGCCGACTTCCATGGTGTCCTCGTCGGGCTGCTGGTCGGTCAGCGCGACGACTGCGATCTCGGGTGCCTGCTTGCGCACGAGCACGAGCGTGCGCCAGTCGAAGGACTGGATCGTGGTGCGCGCTTCCATGCCCGCGGCGTGGATGACGCCGATGAGCGCCGCGACGAAGGCTTCCGGGGCCACGGTCGTCTCCGGCTGCGTCGGATCGATCTTGGTCTCGATGTTGAAGCGCACCCTCGCGTTGCCGCTCCTCTGCACCAGCGCAAACACGTCCGCGAGGCGCGGAATGCGCTCGCCGTCCACTGCCCGCTGTTCGGGGAAGCGAGCGGCGTAGTCGCTGCCGGGCCGGATCCGGCCGACGTCGTACCATTGCAGCTCGGCATACGTGAGCTCGCGGATCAGCGGTCCCGTCGTCTCCAGGAACCGGCCCTCGGCATCGCGTGTGTGGTCAGGATTGAGCACGCGGTCGTGGCTCACGACCACGACGCCGTCTTTCGTGACGCCGCAGTCGAGCTCGAGCGTCCTGACCCCGATCGCGAGCGCCTGGGCGAAGCCCGCGAGCGTGTTCTCCGGCCATAACGCCCGCGCACCGCGATGACCCTGAAGATCGAAACCGGTGGTGCTACAGGCGGAGGTCAGCGCGAGCGCGCAGGCCGCAATGGCTGATTTCCACTTCATCGTGATGCCCCGCTGCCTCAACCGCGCGCCGCAAGGGCGCCCACAATTTCGGTTTCGCCGCAGACGCCCAGCACTTCGCCGCCCTCGGCCAGCAGCACCGGATGGCCCGTTTTCCGGCGTAGTTGAATCAAGGCCTGAAGCGAGAGCGTCGAAGGTGCAACGATCACGGCGCGTTCATCCTCGGCGCAGTTCGCGTCATCGCCCACGACGCGCAGCGGATGCGGTTGCCCGTTGACGCGCAATTCGATGGGCGCACGTCCGGCATCGAGTTTCAGTTGATATCGCCGGGTGTCATCGAGGCAGAGCGCCCCGTCCGCCCTCTCCATCTGCTCGCAGCTGCGCATGACCATCGCACCGGTCAGCACCGTCAGCGGATTCATGTGCCGCACGAATTCGGCGACGTAATCGTCGGCGGGACGCAGCACGATGTCCTGCGACGTGCCGGTCTGGACGATGCGGCCGTGGTGCATGATCGAGATCCGGTCGCCGAGCTTCAGGGCTTCGTCGAGATCGTGGCTCACGAACAGGATTGTCTTCCGGACGCTTTTTTGCAGCGCCAGCAGTTCGTCCTGCAGCTTGTCGCGGATCAGTGGATCGAGCGCCGAAAACGGCTCGTCCATCAGCAGGATGTCCGCCTTCGTCGCAAACGCGCGCGCGAGTCCCACGCGCTGTTGCATTCCGCCGGACAGTTCGCCGACGTCCCGGCCTGCCCAGGGCGAAAGGCCGACCAGCTCGAGCTGTTCCGCGACGATTCTCTTCCGCGCGGCCACGGGCTCGCCGCGCAACTCGAGGCCGAGGCCGACGTTGTCCGCGACCGTGCGCCAGGGCAGGAGCGCGAACTGCTGGAACACCATGGCAATGCGTTCGCGCCGCAGACGTCGCAGCCGCTCGGTACCGCAGGTGCCGACGTCGATCGGCCCGTTCGCGTCGTCAATCAGCACGCTCCCGCGCGTGACGGACGTCAGGCCGTTGGCGGCCCGCATCAGCGTCGATTTTCCGGAACCGGAGAGTCCCATCATCACGCAGATCTCGCCCGGAGCGATGCTGAGGCTTGCGCCGGCCACGCCGACCACGACGCCGCAGGCGGCGGCAATCTCCTCTCGCGCCGCGCCCGCATCGAGCCGTGACAGTGCATCGCGAATCGCCCGCGCGCCTTTTCGCCCCTGTTCGCGGGAGAACAGGATGTCGACGTTCCGGAACTCGAGTGCGGCGCTCATCGGGAAACGTTGGGATGCCGTGGCCGGCTCACGCGGTCGAGGATGATCGCCAGCAGAACGATGGCGATGCCGGCTTCGAACCCGACATCGATCTGCACGCTGTTGAGCGCGCGCACGACCGGTACGCCGAGACCGCCGGCGCCGACCAGTGCCGCGATCACGACCATCGACAGGCTCAACATGATGCATTGGGTGATGCCCGCCAATATCATCGGCATTGCGCTCGGCAACTCGATCTTCCACAGCCGCTGCATGGGCGTCGCGCCGAAGGCGTCTCCCGCCTCGAGCAACGGTGTCGGCACCGATGAAATTCCAAGGTGCGTCAGACGGATGGGCGCAGGCAACGCGAAGATGACCGTCGAGATCAGCCCGGGCACGACGCCGAGTCCGAACAGGACCAGCGTCGGAATGAGATAGACGAAAGTCGGCAACGTCTGCATCAGGTCGAGTACCGGGCGAAGTGCGGCGTAAAGTCGGGGCCGATGCGCAGCCGCGATGCCGACCGGCACCCCCATCAGCGTCGAAAGGAGTGCGGAGACGAACACGAGCGACAGGGTCTCGAGCGTCGCCGCCCAGTAGCCCTGGTTCATGATGAACAGGAGCGCCGCGACGATGAAAATCGCGAGCCCGATCGAGCGATGCAGAAGCCAGGCGAGGGCCGCGACGAGCAGGATCAGCAGCCAGGCGGGAGTGCCCGAAAGCAAGTCGTTCACGGCATCGACGGAGCCGCCGATGACGATCGAGACACCGGCAAAAAATGCCCTCCCGTGCGACTTGATGTAGTCGATGGACGCGGCGACTGCGCGGCCGAGCGGTATCTTGTGCGTGGTCACCCAGGGCTCGAAGCCCCGTGCGTCTGGCGTCACGGGCATTCGCGCAGATTCCTGCAGGGCAGGCCTGCCATCGAATGTGCTCACGCCCTCGTACCAGATTTTCAATGCGGCCGGATTGGCCTCGAGCCATTCTGCGGCCGCGGCCTCGGGCGGCAGCTTGCGATCCAGCATGCCCGCCATTATTTCGCTTTCACCGCGCAGCGAGAATTTCAGGTTGCGGAGCAGGCGGCCGACGTTCGGGCACTCGCGCAGATAGCCGGCGCGGATGTTGGTGAAGACCGTCGCTCCGCCGAAGTCAGGCCCGAAACTTCCATCGCCCCCGGAAAGGTAACGCATGTCGAAGCGCGTGTTCATCGGATGCGGCTCCCAGCCGAAGAACACGATGGGTTTGCGCGCGGCAAAGGCGCGCTCGACCTGCGCGAGCATGCCTTGCTCGCTCGATTCCACGAGTTCGAAGTTCCCGAGATCGAACTGGTTCGTCCTGATCAGTCCGAGCACCAGGCGATTGCCGTCATTGCCGGGCTCGATGCCGTAGATCTCGTGCTTCAGTTCCGCGGCGAAGCGCCGGATGTCGGAGAAATCCTTGAGCCCGGCTTCGTGCGTGTAGGCCGGCACGGCGAGCGTGTATTTCGCGCCGGTGAGATTGGCGCCCACGACTTCGACCGAACCATCGGCCGCATACGGCCGGATATCGGCTTCCATCGCCGGCATCCAGTTGCCGAGGAAAACGTCGATATCCTTATTTTTGAGTGAGGCAAATGTCACCGGCACGGACAGCACGGTGACCACGGGCTCGTAGCCAAGCTTGCGTAATAAGTGGCTCGCGAGGCCCGTCGTCGCCGTGACATCGGTCCAGCCGATGTCCGAAAACCGCACCGTGCGGCAGGACTCGGGCTCGGGCGCGGCCGCGAGCGAGCCAAGCGGCATCGCCGCCAGCCAGAGCGCGCATCCGGTCCGGATGGCTCGAGCGGCCCTTGACCTGTCCCACCACCTAACCAATGATCGATCAACAGGGGATTCGTCGGTCACGTTTGTGTCCCCGTAACTCATTGCAGACAAAGTATTTGTGGCAATCCTCGATAGTCTCGCAGAACCGCGACTGATTTCCATCAATCCCGCGACCGGAGAACGGCTCGGCGACGTCCCGGTGGCCGGCCCCGGCGAGATCGAGGCGGCCGTCCGCGCGGCGCGCGAGGCGCAGCCTGCCTGGGGCGCGCTCGCAGGCGCCGAGCGTGCCCGCATCCTGCGCCGTGCCGCCGAGCTGCTGCGAGCGCGGAACGACGCGCTCGCCGCTCTCGAAACCCGCGACACCGGCAAGCCGATCCAGGAGACGCTCGTCGTCGATGTCATCTCGGGCGCCGAATGCATCGAGTACTTTGCCGCGCTCGCGCAGAGCGCGGCAGGCGAGCACATCGACCTCGGCCCGCAGGCTTTCGGCTACACGCGCCGCGAGCCGCTCGGCATCGTCGCCGGCATCGGCGCCTGGAACTACCCGCTGCAGATCGCCTGCTGGAAATCGGCGCCCGCGCTCGCCTTCGGCAACGCGATGATCTTCAAGCCCGCGAGCCTCACGCCGCTCACCGCCGTCGAGCTCGAAAAAGCCTATCGCGAGGCCGGCCTGCCGCCCGGCATCTTCCAGGTGGTGCAGGGTCATTCCGGGACCGGGCGTCTGCTGACGCGGCATCCGGAGATCCGCAAGGTATCGCTCACAGGGTCGGTTGGCACCGGCAAGGCGGTGATGAACGATGCCTCCTACACGGTCAAGGCCGTGACACTCGAGCTCGGCGGCAAGTCGCCGCTGATCGTGTTCGAGGACGCGAAGCTCGACAACGCCGTTTCGGGCGCCCTGCTCGCCAATTTCTATTCCGCGGGCGAGGTCTGCTCGAATGCCACGCGCGTGTTCGTGCACCGCTCGATCAAGGCCGAATTCCTGCGGCGCCTGGTCGCTCGCGTCGGCGCCATGCAGATCGGCGACCCGATGGATCCTGCGACCCAGGTCGGCTCGCTCATTTCCGAGGAGCACATGCAAATGGTCCTCGGCTACATCGCACGCGGGCGGGCGGAAGGTGCACGCGTCGTGGCAGGTGGCAACCGCCGATCCGACGGCGCGCTCGCCAAAGGATTTTTCGTCGAGCCGACCGTCTTCGATGGCTGCCGCGACGACATGAGCATCGTGCGCGAGGAGATCTTCGGCCCGGTCATGTCGGTGCTCGAGTTCGAGGACGAAGAGGAGGTCATCGAGCGCGCGAACGCCACGGAATTCGGCCTGTCGGCCGGCGTCTTCACGAACGACCTCAACCGCGCGCATCGCGTGATCGCGAAGCTCGAGGCCGGAACCTGCTGGATCAACCACTACAACGTCACGCCGATCGAGCTGCCGTTTGGCGGCGTCAAGCTCTCCGGACTCGGGCGCGAGAACGGTCGCGCCGCGATGGAGCATTACACCCAGCTCAAGAGCGTGTATGTCGCGAAAGGCGACATCGATGCTCCCTACTGAAACCTTCGACTATGTGATCGTCGGCGCCGGCTCCGCCGGCTGCGTGCTGGCCGACCGCCTCACCGAGGATGGAAAGCACAGCGTGCTCGTGCTCGAGCACGGCGGATCGGACCGCTCGATCTTCGTGCAGATGCCCTCGGCGCTCGCGATCCCGATGGGCATGAAGCGGTTCAACTGGTTCTATTACACCGAGCCCGAGCCGCATCTCGGCGGGCGCCGGATTCACACGCCGCGCGGCAAGTGCCTGGGCGGTTCCTCGTCGATCAACGGCCTCGTGTACGTGCGCGGAAATCCGCAGGACTTCGACCGCTGGGAATTGGAAGGCGCCGCGGGCTGGAACTACGCCGCCGTACTGCCGTATTTCCGGCGCGCGGAAACGCGCGCGGAGGGCGGCAATGAATACCGCGGCGACTCGGGCAAGCTGCAGACATGCTACGGCACATTGCAGAACCCGCTGCACGCAGCCTGGCTCGCAGCCGGGAGCGAAGCCGGTTATTCGCGGACGGCCGACATCAACGGCTTCCAGCAGGAAGGCTTCGGGCGGCTGGACATGACGGTCGGGGCCGGGCGCCGCGCGAGCGCCGCCAAAGCCTATCTGCGCCCGGCGATGAAGCGGCGCAATCTCACGGTGCGCACGCAGGCGCTCGCGACCGGCATCCTGTTCGAGGGCGCGCGCGCTGCGGGCCTCCGCTATCTCAGGGGCGGCACGCCGCAGGAAGTGCGCGTGCGGCGCGAGCTCCTGGTCTGCGGCGGACCGATCAATTCACCGCAGCTCCTGAAGCTCTCGGGCCTCGGGCCGGCGGCGGAACTTCGGCAACACGGCATCGCTGTCGTGCGCGATCTTCCAGGCGTCGGAGAGAATCTTCAGGATCACCTGGAATTCTATTTTCAGGTTGCATGCAAGGAGCCCGTCACCCTCTATTCATCCATGAACCTGTGGTCACGCGCGCTGATCGGCGCGCGCTGGCTGCTCTTGAAGGACGGGCTCGGCGCCACCAATCATTTCGAAACCGGCGGCTTCATCCGAAGCCGCGCCGGCGTGCCTTACCCGGACATACAATTTCACTTCCTGCCGCTTGCCGTCACGTACGACGGCTCTTCGCTGGCGCGGGAACATGGTTTCCAGGCCCACGTCGGTCCGATGCGCTCACGGAGCCGCGGCTTCGTGCGCCTCGCGTCCGCGAATCCGCTCGACCACCCGAAAATCCGCTTCAACTACCTGAGCCACGTCGACGACCGGGCCGAGATGCGCGCCTGCGTGCGCCTGACGCGCGAGATCTTCGCGCAAACGGCATTCGATCGTTACCGCGGACGCGAGATCCAGCCGGGCGTGGATGTCGTGACCGACGAGCAGATCGACGCCTTCGTCCGCGACAAGGTCGAAACCGCCTATCACCCGTCTTGCACGTGCAGGATGGGCCGGCGCGACGATCCGATGGCCGTGGTCGATGCCGAGACAAAGGTCATTGGAATCGACGGCCTGCGCGTCGTCGATTCCTCGATCATGCCGTCGATCACGACCGGCAATCTGAACGCGCCGACCATCATGCTGGCCGAGAAGGCCGCGGATCACATCCTCGGCAGGCCACTCCTGCCGGCCGCCGCGGAGGGTTACTACGTGGCGCCTGACTGGCAGGCGTCACAGCGGTAGCGGGAGCCGAAGGATTCCGTTCGGCATGGCGTCTAAGTCAAAGCAAGACATCAATTGCGACTGCGAGTCCAGCCAAGAACGGAGCAAAGGTCATGAAGAAATACTTTGGGATTACTTGCAAGGCTGCGGTGGCCAGTGTCGCGCTGGCGGCGCTGCCGACGACCCTTGCTACGGCCGCCCAGCCTGAGCCGTTCAAGTTGACGAACGTCCACTTCGAGACGAATGCGTCGGCTTGCGACATGGGCATTCAGATTGTCTTCGATACGGACGGTATTACGGAGGGAACTGTCGAAGGCCCGAACGACCAAGTCGTCTACAGTTTCCGGGCGGTAGACGGCATGGAGCGCACCCACGACCAGACTGAAGGCTTCCAGGAACGCGTCGAGCCGCCAATCATCGATCTGGAGCTTGCACTCGGCTGCGAGCCTTCCGACGACGCGATCTCGCTCGTTGAACTCTTCGCCGCTTGGCCCGCCGGGACGTACGAATTCGAGGGCCAGAGCGGGGGAGTGGAATTTGAAGGCATAGCGAAGCTCACGCACAAGATTCCAGCCGGCCCTGAAATCACCGCGCCCGATGACGGCGACGTGGTCCCCCACGACGCGCCGCTCCTCATCAAGTGGAGGAAAGTGACTGGTCCTATCCTCTCTAATCTCGGACCGGTCGAGATCGTGGGCTACCACGTTGTCGTCGTAGACATTACCGCACCAGTATTGCCGCCGGGAAAATTGAAGACCGCGTTCGACGCTGACGTCTCGAAGAACGAAACGAGCATTCCAGTGCCGAAGCAGTACCTCGAGCCGAACAGAATTTATGAGTTCGAGGTCCTGGCAACCGAGAAGGGCGGCAACCAGACCATCACGGAGGGAGGGATTTTCTGTACGCCTCCGATTACCCCTGCAAATTGCGAGTCACCGGATTAGGCGCACCACTCGCAATCAAAACATCCAAAGCTCCGCGAGGCCGTCGCCGAAGAGCGACGGCCTCGCGTCATTATTACGTCGCGCCCGGCGGGCAGATATCGCAGCGCTGAAGCAGCGGCCGCGGTTTACACCGGGATGCGTGCGCTAACCGCCGCAAGCGAAGGCAGCACACGATCGATCTCCGCTGCATTCTGCCGCCATTTGTCAGGGTCGGGAGCGGACTGCGTATGACGGGAAAGCGGCAACG
>Ga0214471_10003374_pt1 | contig 12407 bp, 8 predicted proteins | sample RVTome_5_FD_207665 | JGI IMG/M metagenome (GOLD analysis project Ga0214471, IMG submission 207665) | Soil microbial communities from uranium-contaminated site in the Upper Colorado River Basin, Wyoming, United States - RVT142D155 | ecosystem: Environmental > Terrestrial > Soil > Contaminated >...
CTCGTCCCCCGCAGCGACACGTACTCGATTCCCAAAACCCGCGTGAAGAGCGGGAGCTCGGAGGCGAGCGCGTCTTTCGAGAGCGGGGCGAGAAGCCACTCTCCGGGAGCCGCCACCTCGGGTTTGGTGTCGCCGTCCCTCGTGGGCCCGGGACTGCTGAAGGTGGACAGCGCTTCCAGCGCCAGGGCCTCGAGGTGGATCGAGGGATTCTGCGGGTCACGGGACTTCCACTGATTCCGAGTGGCGTACGAGGCGACGGTGACGGCGGAGTAGGCGGTCGCGGGCATCCCGATGAGGTACTCGAACGTGGCCCCGGTCGTGAACCCTCCTTCGGCGCCGTCCTGGATCCAGGCGTGCACGGCGCCGACCGTGGCGCTTCCCGGGGAGACCTCTTCCGCCACCAGCACCCAATTTCCCAGCCACTGCGACTGCGGAAGGGTGATGACCTCGAACGTCACCAGCGTGTCGCCGCTGTAGGGATGAACCTGACGGGAAGCGTCGACGAAGAACGATCCGAAATCGTGCTCGGTCGAGCCCTCGGCCGGCGGGTCGAGGAAGCTTCCGCTGGGAGAGCGAAGCCTTACCTTCAATCGGTCCTCGCGCTGGTGCCACACCTGCAGGAAGAGAATCCCGAGCTCGATCGGGCCCGATTCGCCCTGGAACGTGCGCGGGCTCAGCGAGAACTTCGCCTCCCATCGCCCTGCGGTCGAACCGTCTCCATGAACGACGCCGTGGGCGTGGATGGGATCGTTGCCCTCGTTTCCCGCGGAGACCACGACGATCCTTCCCGGGCCGGAAAGCTCGTCGATCGTCCTCTCGATGATGGTGCTCCCGTCGTGGCCTCCGACGTGCCCGCCGAAGCTGCAGTTGACGACCGCGGGCTGGTTCCGCGCCTTCGCGACGTCGAAGATATGCGCGATCGCCGTGAGGATGTCCGCGGTCTCGAGCGTCGACTTCACCACCGCGAGGTCCGCCTCCGGTGCCACCCCACGGAGGGACGAGCTCGGAGACCCGCCGCCGTTGCCGGCGGCGATTCCTGCCACGTGGGTCCCGTGCCCGATGGTGTCCGTCGACCCGGTGGCGTCGCCGGCGTCGATCTTCGCCGCATCGAATTCCTGGTCGGTGAACTGATCGAGATAGTTGACGATCCGGGTCTTCCCTCCCGAACGGAACGCGGGATGGCTCACGTCGATGCCGGTGTCGACGACGCCGACGAGGACCCCGGCGCCCGTCTGGGCAACGGTGCGGACTCCCGCTCGTACCAGCCCCGAGGAGACGTGAGCGAGATCGGAGTGAAGCTTGAGCCTGGTGCTCGCCTCGACGTAATGCACCGCGGACAACCGGGCGAGGCTTTCGAGCTCCGTTCGCGGCACCCGGGCAACCACCGTCGAGGGCGAGACCCTGGTGCCGCAGCCGCCCCACTGATCGACGCGGTCGCGCACGGACTCGCCGGCCCTGCAATCGACGACGACCGAGACGAGATCCTCCTTCCGGAGACGCTCGGCGCCGACTTTCGACATGCGGGAGGCGAGCGATTGGATCCCGAACGAAACGTCTGACACCGTCTGGGCTCTCACGACCTCCGCCGGGAGCTCGGGCGCGCGCGTCTGAAACCGCGCCTCGATCTTCGCGCGCGACGCCCCGAGCCGGAGCATCGGGTCGAGCTTCGCGAGAGGCGACACCTCGGAGACCGTCTTTCGGGGCCTCGGGTGCCGCGCGGGAGCTTTCTTCGTTGCCCGCCGCTTCACCGGTTTCTTCGCGGCCCGCTTCTTCTTCGCCATGGCTTCAGTCCAGTACGTCCTTCATGTATGCGTAGAGGGCGGGAGACCCGCCGGTGTGAAGAAAGAGCACGTTCTCGTTCTTCCCGAAGAAGCCCTTCCTCGCGAGATCGATCAGACCCGCCATCGCCTTTCCCGTGTAGACGGGGTCGAGGAGGATCCCCTCGGTTCGGGCCAGCTTCCGGACCGCTTCCGCCATCTCCGGAGTCGGGCGGGAATAGCCCGGCCCGACGTAATCGCCGAAGCAGAGCACCGCGTCCTTCGGCACGCGCTCGCGGATCCCGAGGTGCGCCGCCGTCCGCTCCACCAGCGAGTGGACCAGCTCTTCTTGTGGTTCTTTCGGGCGGCTGACGTTGATTCCCACCACGGGAATCGCAGAATTCAATCCGAAGAGGCCCGCCACCAGCCCGGCGTGGGTTCCCGAGCTTCCGCTCCCGCACACGATCCGATCGATCCGGATCCCGAGATCGACGGTCTGAGACAGGATCTCGAGAGCGCAGGCCGCGTAGCCGGTCGCACCTACGGGGTTCGACCCCCCGACGGGAATGACGTAGGGCTTCCGGCCTTTCGAGCGCAGATCCTCGGCCGCCGCCTCCAGCTCCGCCATCATGCTGGAGCCTCCGGGGACGACCTTGACTCCCTCGACCCCTATCAGCCGGAAGAGGAAGTTGTTCCCGCTCGCGTCGTCGCGGTAGCTCCCGGGAACGCGCTCCTCGAGCACGAGGAAACAGTGCATTCCTTCCTTCGCCGCGGCGGCGAGGGTCAGCCGGCAGTGATTCGACTGGACGGCGCCTCCGGTCACGAGCGTATCGGCGCCCTTCGCGATGGCTTCGGCGACGAGGAACTCGAGCTTCCGCGTCTTGTTTCCTCCCCCGGCGAGCCCCAGAAGGTCGTCGCGCTTGATGTAGAGCGTCGGTCCACCAAGCTCGGCGGTGAGCCGCTCGAGCTTTTCAATTGGAGTCCGACCTTCGGTGTAGCGGCGCCGTGGAAAACGCGAAAGATTCATGGAATTCTCCCTTTCGGCGCCATTTTACGCCCGCCTCCTCGCGATTCCCATCGGCCGGCCCGCTTCCTCGGGCCGCGGAAGATTTCGGTGCTCAGCCTCGAGGCGCTCGAGCGCCTCCTTCACGTGAGGCGGCATCAGCGCCGATCGGCGCTCCCTCATGTCGACGAAGATCGAAAGATGCTCGCAGGTCGCGGCGAGAAATCCCCTCTCGCCGTGGAACATGCGAAGGAAGAAGTGGAGGCGCTTTTCGTCGAAGCCCAGAAGCTGCAGCGTCACTCGAAACGGCTCCCGTTCACGAAGCTCCTTCATGTAAACGATGTGGTCCTCGAGAGCGAACATCGAGCCCTTCTCCCGCTCGACGTATTCCTCTCCGAGTCCGATACGGCGCAGGAAGTGGTCGGTGCCGCGATCGAAGGCGAGGTGGTAGTAGGCGACGTTCATGTGGCCGTTATAGTCGATCCACGAGGGCTCGACGCGGCCGGAGTACAGTTCCATCCTCGGATTCTAGCCAAGCCTCGAACGTGATAGAAACCTTCCCATGAGAAGACGGGAATTCCTACGATCCAGCCTCGCGGCGCCCTTCATCGGCGCAGTTTCCGCGACGACGATCTCAACGGAGGAGCGCACCCCTGAGTCGGTCGCGGCCGAGCTCGAGGACAACGTCTACACCCGGGTCCTCGGGGTGAGGCCGCACATCGGGGCGCACGAGCACATTTCGCGGCTCAGCGGCTCGCGAATGCCCGCGGAGGTCGTGGAGGCTCTGGTCGAGGCGAACCGGTTCTTCGTCGACGTCGAGGAGCTGAGTGAGGCCGCGGGGCGGAAAGTCGCCGAGCTCCTCGGCGCCGAAGCCGCTCTCGTCACCGCCGGAGGATTCTCCGCGATGATCCTCGCGGCCGCCGGCTGCCTTACCGGCACCGACCCCGAGAGGATCGACGCCCTTCCCCACCCCGACTGGCCGAAGCGCGAATGCCTCATCCAAAAGGCGCACCGGTTCAGCTACGACCGAGCCTATCGGGCGGCGGGAATGACGATCGTGGAAGCCGTGGACCGGGCCGAGATCCTCGAGAAGGTCTCCGAGAACACGGCGATGATCGCCGTCCTCGCCGCGGTCGAGGAGCAGCGGCAGTTCGGACCGCCCGTTCCCAAAAGGCGCGCGCTTCCGCCCGAGGCGCACGTCCTCATGCCTGAGGAGCTCATCGCCATCGGGAAGAAGGCGAGGGTACCGGTGCTCGTGGACATGGCCTCGGACCTCCCGCCGGCTTCGAACCTGACGCGCTGGATTCGGGCAGGCGCCGACCTCGTCGTAGTGAGCGGCGGCAAGGGTCTCCGCGGTCCGCAGTCGAGCGGGATTCTCGCGGGGCGCAAGGACTTGATCGAAGCGGCGGCCCTGAATGCCGCGCCGCACACCGGCATCGGCCGCGGCATGAAAGTGGGCAAAGAGGAGATGGTGGCCCTGGTCGTCGCGCTCGAGCGCTACGTGAAGCTCGATCACGAGAAGGAGATCGCCGGGTGGAACGAGAAGGCTCGGTGGCTCGCGTCCCGGCTCCAGGGAATCCGTGGTCTCACGGCGGAGTACGCGGTAAACACCAAAGGCTATGCCGACGTCGACCTGAGCTGGGACGAGAGCGTCATCCCTCTCAACCATGACGAGCTGCGCCGGCGCCTTCTCGCAGGGAGTCCCCGGATGACCTACGACGGCACCACGGTCCGGGTGCGTCAGCTCGACGACGCCGAGCTCTCCCTCGTGGCGCGGCGGCTGAGGGAGGTATTCGAGGCGCTTTAGCCAGCTTCCTTAAGAATCGAACGGTTGGTGTCGAGTGACGCACCGAACAACGGCTTGGCCGATCACGTTTTGATATAGTCACAGTCGTGACCACCATCCTCGTCACCGGCGGGGCCGGCTTTATCGGAAGCAACTTCATCCATTACGTCGCAGGGCACCACTCCGACTGGAAGATCATCAACCTCGACAAGCTCACGTACGCCGGGAACCTCGAGAACCTTCGCGAGATCGAGGCCCGGCCCAACTACCGCTTCGTACACGGCGACATCGCCGATCGGAGCGCCGTCGCTCCCCTGATGGCGGAGTGCGACTACGTCGTGAACTTCGCCGCCGAGACCCACGTGGACCGCTCGATTCACGACGCCGGCGATTTCATTCGCACCGACGTCTACGGGACCTTCGTGCTCCTCGAGACGTTTCGCGCTTCGGGCCGTCCGCGGCGCTTCATCCAGATCTCGACCGACGAGGTCTACGGCGCCATCGAGACGGGCTCGGCGCGCGAGACCGATCCCATCGCCCCCCGCAATCCCTATTCCGCGAGCAAGGCGGGGGCCGATCGCCTGGCTTACTCCTATTTCGTCACCCACGGAGTGCCGGTCATCGTGACCCGGGCGTCGAACAACTACGGGCCTCGCCAGTATCCCGAGAAAGTGATTCCCCTCTTCGTCACCAACGCCCTCGAGGACAAGCCGCTCCCGATCTACGGAGACGGGCTTCAGGTGCGCGATTGGCTTCACGTCGAGGACCACTGTCGAGCGCTCGACCTCGTTCTCCACGAGGGTGTCCTGGGAGAGACCTACAACGTCGGCGGAGGCTACGAGCTTCGAAATCTTGAGTTGACGCGCAAGGTGCTTCAGATCCTGGGAAAGCCCGAGAGTCGTCTCGTCGCCCACGTGGCCGATCGCCCCGGCCACGATCGACGGTACAGCCTCGACACCACGAAGCTCCGGGCTCTCGGATGGTCGCCTTCGGTTCCTTTCGACGAAGGGCTGCGCGCGACCGTCGACTGGTATCGAGACAATCCAGGTTGGTGGCAGCGTATCAAGAGCGGAAGCGCCGAGTACCGTCGCTTCCACGAACAGCACTACGGGCGGCGGAGCTAACGCGAGCGATGCACGAGTACGAAACGTCCATGGTCTGGTCCGAGGGAAGAAAAGGCAGAGTGGAGGTGCCGGGGCTTCCACCTCTCGACTTCGCCTCCCCCCCGGAGTTCGGCGGTCCGGGCGGCACCTGGACTCCGGAGCATGTGTTCGTCACCGCGGCCACGAGCTGCATCCTGCTGACGTTCGTCGCCATCGCGGAGTTCTCCAAGCTCGCGTTTCGAAGCTTGAGCGCGAGTGCCAGGGGGAAGCTCGAAAAGGTCGAGGGGGAGGGACTGCGCTTCACCTCGATCGACGTCGAGCTCCGCGTCGAAGTCGGAAGCGAGGCCGACATCGCCCGGGCGGAGCGTCTGGTCCAGAAGGCGGAGGCCTCCTGCCTGGTATCGAAGTCGCTGAAGACTCCGGTGAGGGTGAAGGCGGAGATTCGCGTAGGCGGCTGAGGCATCTCACCAGCTCAGGACGTTGCTGAGCCGGGCGCCACCGTCCACGGTGACGGTGGCGGTGACGCTCACCGGACCTTCCCTGTGGGCTTCGGTCCACTGGCCGGAGACCGAATAGAGGAGCGCCGTCTTCTGCGCCTCCACCCTGTCGACCTCCACCGGGACGTCCCCTCCGGTATTTCTCCCCTGGAATGACCAGTCGAGCCTCATCGATCTCGGAACGATGGAACGATTGCTCTGATTCACCAGCCGAACGGAGAGACGATAAGGCTCTCCGAGAGCCACCTTCTCGGGATCGACTTCGATCACCAGAAGCGCGGGGTTCGAAGGCAGCGCGCTGGCACGGAAGACCTTCTCCTCGCCTTTCACGAAACCCTTGATCGCGTCCGGACGTTCCCCGGGATCGACGTAGCTCGTCTCCCCCAGCCGGAAGCGCGAGACCGGCACAGGCACGGTCGCGGCCGGCTCCCCCTCCCGATCGCCCAACGCTTCGAGAAGCTCCGCTCTCTGGCTCGCGAGCTCCTGCCAGAGGGCCTGGTTTGCCTCCCGGAGCGCGGTCAGCTCTTTCGCCGGGTCCCGCACCGATTGCAGCTTTCGGCTCGCCTCCCGCATCGCTTCGAGATCGTCGTTCGCCGCCTTGCGGATCGCGGTGAGCTCCTGCTCCTGCCGCCCGAGTCCTCTTTCGAGCTCCTCGGTCCGTGAGGCGGTCTGCTCCTTCAGCTCCGCTAGCGTCGCCTCGGTCTCCGATAGGCTCTTCGCGAGCCGGAAGCCGTAGAGGCTCACGAGCCCGATCGCGACGAGAGTCGCGATGCCGAAAACCGCGAGCGCGGCGCCCAGGTAGACCTGGTAGCGGTGGAGCCGCTCGCGAACCTCCGCGAGCTCGCGGCCTGGTTCTGTACTCCTTGAGGACGACACGGCTTTACTCAATTGTCGAAGATAAGAGCGGATCGCGCAACCCGAGGTCAGTGGGTGAGCTCGTCGAGATACTGCGGGAGCATCTTTCGCCACGTCGGCCAGTCGTGGGGCCAGTCGGGTCCCCAGGAATCGACTCGATTCGGGACTCCCTTCTCCCCCAGAAGTCTTCGGCAGAATTCGTGGGCCTTCGATCGACGGGAAGCTCCGCTGGAGCCTCGGGCGGCGAGTCAGCAAAGCTCTCCCGAGACGCTCAGCGTGCCGCTCGGGTGCTCCGAACGGAAGGCTGCGCCTCCCGGGGCAAGTTCGGCCGCATCTCCAGGTAGCACGACGCCAGTTTCCGCCCGATTGCTTCCCAACTGAACCTGCTCGTGGCGTCGCGGCGGGCGGCGTCACCCAGTCGTTTCGCAAAGGCATCATCGCCGAGCACCCGGTCCATGGCTTCGATCAGGGCGTCGACGTCTTCGACCGGAACCAGAAGTCCCGTTTCACCGTCGGTAACGACTTCGTCCATGGCGCCGACATTGGTCACGATCGTCGGTGCTCCCATCGTTTGAGCGACCTGCACCGCCGCGCTTTGGTAAACGTCCCGGTAGGGAAAGACTACGACCGAAGCGAGCTCGATCCACGCGGCGACCTCGGGGATCTCGATGTATCTGGCCACGAAGATCGTGTCGGATTCGATGCCGAGAGTCCGTGCTTCGTGCTTCAGGTCGTCCATGTCGAAACCCGAAAGCGGATGCCCGGCAACAACGAGTTTCGTGTCCGGGTGCTCGCCGTGCACGCGGGCGAACGCCCTCATCAGAAGGTCGATCCCTTTGTAAAAGGAGATCGTTCCAAAGAACATCACCACCCGTTCTTCCTGCCGCAGATCGAGGCGAGCGCGAATGACGGCTGGAGTGACTTGCTCATCTCGCATTTCCTCGAAAATGGACTCGTTCCCCATCGGGATGACGACGAGGCGCTCGGAGGGTAAGTCGAACGTCGACTGGAACGCGCGACGATTGACTTCGAAGTGAAGGACGACCCGCTCGAAGTGCCGGTACACTCGTTGGAATGCCACCCGGCCCAGCCGGCTGAAGCGGAACGAGCCGCCTCGGCCGTGTGACGAGAACGGCCGAACGTTATGACATACGTCGACGAGCCTGATACCCAGAAGCCGCAAGGTCAGGATACAGACCAGGTCGCTCGCGAAGCGCAGGTCGCCGAGCTGAACGAGGTCGAAGCGCTGGGCGCGCAAGAACAGAATCGTTCGCACCCATTCCCGGTAATAGACGAGGGCCCTCGCCACTCGTCGCACCCTCCGAACCATGCCGCTCGAGCTCGCCGACGGTTTGGCGTCCCACAGCCGAAGTATTTTCTCGAGTCGAAACGGGTGCGGCAGCTCATCGAGCTCGTAATGCCGATCCGTGACCAAGGTAACGTCGAGACCGGCCGCCGATAGACCGCGAGACATCTGGTAGGCGTAATGGGTCATGCCTCCACGCCCCGCAAACTCGACGACGGCCACTCTCATTCGGCCTCCGGCCATGACGTGTCGCTCCGTTCGAGAGCGGCGGAGTAGGCTCGCATCAAGCGCCGACACCAAGCCTCGGTCGAGAACTCCTCTTCGGCCCGGCGCTTCGCGTTCCCGCTCATCCACCGACGCTTCTCCGGCCCCGTCGCCAGCTCGACGATCGCTCTCCCGAGCGCTCCGGCGTCGCCGGGAGGGACGAGAAGCCCCGTGAAGCCAGGCTCGACAATCTCGATGATGCCACCGACGGAGCTGGCCACGACGGGCAGTCCGGCGGTCATCGCCTCCAAAAGCACCGTGGGAAACGCATCTTGATAGGTCGCGAGCACGAACATGTCGCTTTCATCGAGGATTCGAGGTACGTCCCGCCGGTACCCCAGGAAGCGCACTCGGTGTAAAACGTTCTCCTCCTCGGCGCGGCGTTCGAGACCAACGCGCTCCGAGCCGTCGCCAACGACGAGGAAGTAGGCGTCGGGCACGCGTTCGAGCACCTGGGGGATGGCGCCAATGAGCATCTCGACCCCCTTGCCCGGCCTGAGCACCGAGACGGTCGTGATCACCGTCGCTCGGGAGTCGATTCCGAGCTCTCGGCGCAGCCCTCGTCCTGCTAACCGCGTTGCCGGATCGATTTCGCGACGGCTCACGCCGTTTCGAACCACGCGCAGTTTGCGGTGTCGAATACGACCGGATCTAACGTGGGCTTCGCGTACCGCGTCCGAGACGGCGATCACACCGCTGCTCCAGCGGTCCAGTAGGCGGCACATCAGCCGCTCGCGAATTCCTTCAGCGCTCCACCAGCGAGCCGCCTCCGGCATCAAATGCAGGGTTGCGAGCATGGGGATTCCTGTGATGCGTGAAGCCACGGCGCCCCAGATCGAGGCATAGCGCAGGTGAGCATGCAGTAGGTCCGGGCGTTCGTGCCGCAACAGTCCGAGCAGACGGCGAAAGGCGACTAGATCGCGGAGATTGCGCGATGCGAGGTTCGTACACCGGACCCCTCGGGCGCGAAGCTCCGCTTCGATTCGATTACCTTCGATGGTCCTGAGACAGCCTACGTGAAGTTCGACGCCCGCAGATCGGCTGGCGGCCGAAAACTCGAGGACCAGGGCCTCCGCCCCGCCCATGGTGAGCGAGTCGATCAGCCAAAATACCCGACGCGGCCCTCGGTTCTTCACGAGCACATCAGGTTCCGGCCGGTAGCGCGAAGCGTCCGACCGCGACAACCCCAACCCTTTCGAGAGAACGTCACCGCTGCCGGCACGAGACGATTGAGACCGCGGCCGAGGGACCCAGGGCAAATAACGAAGTAAACGTGGCTCGAGCCGCGCCATCACCAGCAGCGTCGCTGCAGAACCGACCACGAGTCCGGTGATGAGACGGAGTTGTACGTCGGCGTGTCGTGTCAAACTCGATAGACCCGCGAGGACCAACGCCAAGAGCGATGCGGTCAGCAGGCCCGGGAGGAGCTGGCTCACGGCTTCTCCTGGCCGCACCTGCAAGATCCGACAAACATAGGCGGTGGTCACCACCCCCGAGGGTGCAGCGACGAGAGCCATTGCCAGAGCGACGTAGGACACGCTGCCCCCCCGAGCGGCGACGATGAGGGTCGGGACCAAGACGACGGCGTTGAGAACGGCGAACCCGGCAAGCACGTTCGGACGCCCACAGGCTTTCAGGATATCGCCGGAGTGATTTCCGAGGGCCCGAAGACCCGCATAGAAGGCAAGCGTGCGCGCGATGGGAATGGTGGGCCCCCACTTGTCTCCAAAGAGCGTCAAGACCGCGGGCTCGGCCAACATCACGAGGCCGACGACCGCGGGTAGGACGACGAGACCGGTGTAGCGAAACGTCTGCAAATAGACGCCTCTCAGCGTCGCCGGATCCGACTGGAGGCGGGAGAAGCTTGGAAACAACACCTTGCTGGCGACGCTCGTGACCATCAAGATCGTCATTTCCGGGATCTTGTAGGCCATTTGGTAGAACCCGAGCACGACGGCGCTGAACATGCGGCCCACGATGACGAGATCGACGTGATGTACCACTTCCGCAATGAGATTCAAGGCGACGATGCTCTTGCTGTACTTCAGGACCTTCGGGGCGAGAGCCCACTGAAAACGAAAACTCGGGCGCCAAGGCACGACCGCCCAGAGCGAAAGCGTCCACGCCGTGAGCCCGGCAAGCTGTCCCCACACGAGACTCCATACTCCGGCGCCGGTGAGAGCCAGCGCCACGGACGTGCCGCTCTTGACGAGCGCCATGGCGATCTCCGGAATCAGACGCGAGCGGAAGCGAAGCTGCTTGAGGCTCAAGGCCTCGTGGGTGTTGCCGAGCGCCGTGATGGGGTACGACCAGGCAAGCGCCTCGAGAAGTGGTTCGGCTCCCGGAGTGTGAAAGAACGTCGCCGCGAAGGGAGCGGCGGCGTAAGTCAGCGCGAACCAAACGAAGCCCATGACGACGTTGACCGCGAAGGTGATCTGCGCGACGTCTTTTTCGCTGCTCGGCCAATAGATGAGAGCGGCCCCCGTTCCCAGATCCCCGATCGTATCGAAGTACACCATGAACGCGAGGGCGAAACCCAGCAGGCCGAAGTCCTCGGGCATCAAGAGACGCGCAAGCAGGGCGAGCCCGCAGAGGGTGATCGCCCGACTGCCGAACCTGCCGAGCAGGGTCCAGCTGATGCCGGAGGCCATCAGTTTCCCGCTGACCGCGTCGTCAGAGCTCATGCGGCGAACGTCTCGAAGGGTAAACGCCTCGTAGTGTCTTCCTTCCGAAACAAGTTTCCGATCCGACCTGCGATGGACGGGTTACGGGTGGACGCGTATGTTCCTGGGGCTGGTCCGGAGACTCTAAGCGAGGCAGGCTCGTGTCGTCAAGTGAATCGCTTCTCGCCACCAGGTCGACCCCACAATCTGCTCGACGGACGCGTCGGAGGCACGTTGAGGCCGGCCCCCTTCGGACGGTCGTTGCCCATTCGTGAGAGCTCGTGGCGTTCTCTGGTCCGTCCGCCAAGGCTTTTCGAGCCCCGTTGAAGGAGGCGGCTTCGCGGCCTGGGCTATAATTCTCTTGCACCGGTTGGCTCTCTTGAATGGACGAGGGGCCGGGCCCGGGTTCCTCGAGCCCGCGCTTGAGTCCGTTGGTTCTCAGCTCAACCGTATCGTAAGAGCACGGGGTTGTGTCTCGCCATGGCGGAAGACTTCTTGCCTATCAGGAGGTTGTTGGTTCTCGGGCTCGCATTTTGGACCTCGTCGCAAGTCGCTGCGAACGAGCCCATCGAAATTTACGTATCGCCTCTGGGGAGCGATTCTACTGGCGACGGCACGACGGTCCGGCCCTACGAAACGCTCCAGAGAGCCATGACGGTCGCCAGCCCTGGCGATAACGTGGTTTTGCGGGGCGGAGTCTACCGGCATGCGCGGCAGGTCATCTCGAGTCGAGGCACCGTCAACGAACCAATCATCGTAAGCCCCTACGCGGGCGAGACGGTGGTTTTCGACGCCCGGGGCCTGGACGTCGGTCCAGACGAGGCCGTGATCGAGCTCGTGGGTTCAGCCCACGTGACGCTCCGCGGCCTCGAGGTGCGGAACTCCAGCGGACGCGGCATCGCGCTCAAGGAAGTCGACCATGTCGAAGTGTCGGGCTGCGTGGTTCATGAGATCGACTACCGCGCCATTGGTGGACACGGGCGGGACATACGGTTCATCGATAACGAGGTCTACCGCGCGGCGTTGGTGAATGCGGGCGGCGGGAGTCCCGGCGGCTGGCCGGGAGCTATCAGCACTTGGACGCCTCCGGGCGAAGCGCTGACTCGCAACGTGACGATCCGAGGCAACAGGGTATACGAGATTTGGGGCGAAGGCATCATCGCGCTTCTGATG
>Ga0214471_10003375_pt1 | contig 12406 bp, 9 predicted proteins | sample RVTome_5_FD_207665 | JGI IMG/M metagenome (GOLD analysis project Ga0214471, IMG submission 207665) | Soil microbial communities from uranium-contaminated site in the Upper Colorado River Basin, Wyoming, United States - RVT142D155 | ecosystem: Environmental > Terrestrial > Soil > Contaminated >...
GTGCTGCGGCCAAGGCTGAGTGTGAATCGAGTATGGCTTGCCCAACCGCTCCCACAGTTCCTCGGCGATATGCGGGGTCACCGGCGCCATCAACAGCAGCAGGGCTTCGATCGCCGCGTTGAACTCTGCCGAGCCGGCCAGCCCCAGCTGCTTGGCGTCGGCAATCGAGTTGGTAAGCTCCATCAGCTCGGAAACGACCGTATTGAACGCGAAATTTTCGAGATCCTCCGATACGGCTCGGATGGTCTGGTGGGTTTTGCGACTCAGATCTCGCAGGGGCGCCGGATTCGGGTTGGCCGCTGTCGCTCCCACCGATTCGAGAGTCAATGTCCAAACTCGGTTCAACCAGCGGACCACCCCATGAATGTTGTCCGCCTTCCAGGGTCCGCCCTCCGGCCACCGGTAGCCAAACATCAAATAGGCTCTGACCGAATCGGCTCCGTGGTCACGCACCTGCTCGTCCGGATCGATGACGTTGCCGCGGGACTTGCTCATCCGAGACCCGTCGGGTCCCAAGATATGGCCCTGATTGCGTAATTGGAGCATCGGTTCCGGACCCCGGACGATACCCAGGTCGCGCAGGGCCTTGTGGAAGAACCGGGTGTAGATCAGGTGCATCGTGGCGTGCTCGGCTCCCCCGGTATAGGTGTCGACCGGCATCCAGTAGTCGTATTGCTCCGGATCGAACGCAGCCTCCGAGTAGCCCGGACTCAGATAGCGGAGGTGATACCAGGAGGAGCACATGAAGGTATCCATGGTATCGGTGTCGCGCTCGGCCGGTTCGCCGCCAATTGGACAGATCGCTTGTTTCCAGCTGGGATGCAGCTTGAGCGGACTCTGTCCAGTCGGTAGCCACTCGACATCTTCCGGAAGCTGCACCGGTAGCTGCTCATCCGGGACCGCTACCTGACCGTGCACCGGGCAGTGAATGATTGGGATCGGGGCGCCCCAGTACCTTTGACGGGAGATGAGCCAGTCCCGCAGCCGGTAGCCCACCGCACGCTCGCCCAGCTTGTGCTCTTCCAGATATTCGATAGTCGCCGTGATCGCCTTCTCCTGCGGCGTTCCAGTCAGCGGGCCGGAGTTGATCATCTCACCATAGATGACCAGGGCCTCCTTCATAGTGGCCCCATCGGGCATGCCGCTCTCCGCCGGCCGGATCACCGGCCGAACCTCAAGCCCATGTTTGCGGGCGAACTCAAAATCGCGCCCGTCGTGTGCCGGCACCCCCATGATCGCACCGGTGCCGTAGGTCATCAGCACGTAGTCTGCCACCCAGACTGGGATGCGCTCACCGTTCACCGGATTGACTGCGTATCCGCCGGTGAATACGCCGGTCTTTTCCTTATCCACCGCCTCGCGCTGGATATCGGTTTGCCGGGCGGTCTTCTCGACATATTTGCGCACGGCATGCTGCTGCTCCGCAGTGGTCAGCAGCTCCACCAATGGATGCTCCGGCGCCAGCACCATGAAAGTAGCTCCCCACAACGTATCCGGCCGGGTGGTGAAGATCGGAATCTCGTCTTCGCCCTCCGTCCGGAAGGTGACCCGGGCGCCCTCGCTCCGCCCGATCCAGTTGGTCTGCAGCAGCCGCACCGGTTCCGGCCAATCCAGATGAGAGAAGTCAAGCAGCTCGTCCGCGTACTTGGTGATTCGGAAGAACCACTGTTCCAAATCCTTCCTCACCACCGGAGTCCCGCACCGTTCGCAGACCCGCTCCTCGCCGATCACCTGCTCGCGGGCCAGCACCGTCTGGTCCTTGGGGCACCAGTCCACCGGTGCCATCTTCTTGTAGGCCAAGCCATGCTTGAAGAGCTGCAGGAAGAACCACTGAGTCCAGCGGTAGTACTCCGGATCGGAGGACACCGCTTCCCGAGACCAGTCCCACATCGCTCCCATGCTGCGCAATTGTCCGCGCATGCGGTCGATATTGGCGTAAGTCCAGAGCTTGGGATGGGTGTTGTGGTCGATCGCGGCGTTTTCGGCCGGCAGCCCAAAGGCATCAAAGCCGATCGGATACATCACGTTGTACCCCTTGCGGCTCAGGTAGCGGGCCCGCGCATCGGAGGGGGTCATGGCGTACCAGTGGCCGATGTGCAGGTTGCCGGAAGTGTAGGGGAGCATGGTCAGGAAGTAGAACTTCCGACGCTTGGGATTGACCCGAGCGGCATACAGCCCGTCGAGTTCCCAGCGTTCCCGCCACTTCGGCTCGATCGCGCCTGGATCATAGCGATCGACCATGAGTTGCTTGCTGCTGATTGCCTCGGTCACTTCGTCCTCCCTACCCGTGTATCCCTTCGCCCAGAATGGAGAACGCCCCTTCGCCGTTTCAGGGACGAAGGGGCGCTGCGCGGTTCCACCCTGATTGCCCGGACCGACTCCGGGCCACTCGTTCGCCTGCTAGATGATGGTGCGGCTATGAACTGATTGCTGAATTGTAGGTGGACCCAGTGGGATTCGAACCCACGACCTTCTCAATGCCATTGAGACGCGCTCCCAACTGCGCTATGGGCCCTTATGAAACAGGTGGACCTGGCGGGATTCGAACCCGCGACCTCATCAGTGCGATTGATGCGCGCTCCCAACTGCGCTACAGGCCCCCGCTTATAATACCGCAAATCCCCTATGGACTACCAAGAACGGTTTGAGCGGCTATCCACCCTCCTGCGGACCGAGGGGCTCGAAGCGCTGGCGGTGCTCCCCGGGCCAAACTTGTTCTATCTCACCGGACTGTCTTTCCATCTGATGGAGCGCCCGGTGGTCGGCCTGTTCTCGGCTGACGCCCCGCCCCGGCTCATTCTTCCTGAATTCGAACAGCCAAAGGCCGAGGCTGCGGCCGTAGCGCTGGAGCTCTTTTCCTACGGCGAGCAAGAGGGGGCCAGCCTCTCCGCTTTTCAAGGCGCGTTGAGCAGGATGCCAGCCGACGGCCGGGCAGTGGCAGTCGAACCACTGCGGGCCCGATTCCATGAGCTTGGTTTGCTCCAGGCTGCCTCGCCCCAAACCCGGTTCGTCACGGGAGCCAGCCTGCTGGCAAGCCTTCGAATGGCAAAAGATTCGGCCGAACTGGCGGCTATCCGGCGGGCGATCGAGATCGCTGAGCGGGCCATGGACCAAACCGTCCCGCTGATCCGGCTTGGGATGACCGAACAGGAACTAGCCTCCGAGTTGACCGTGCAGCTGCTGCGAGCAGGATCCGAACCGGAGATCCCCTTTAGCCCGATCGTCGCCTCCGGGCCCAATTCGGCCCACCCGCACGCGGTCCCCGGGGCCCGGCGGCTGGGCGCCGGCGAATTGCTTGTCCTCGATTGGGGGGCGAGCGCTTCCGGCTATATCTCGGACCTCACTCGGACCTACGCGGTGGGAGAGATTGACCGGGAATTGGCCGAGGTTCACCGAGTCGTCGAGCAAGCCAACGCCGCGGGCCGGGCGGCGGTTGGGCCCGGTGTTCGCTGCGGTGAGGTCGACCGGGCGGCGCGGGCGGTGATTTCTTCGGCTGGATACGGGGCATTCTTCCTCCATCGGACCGGGCACGGAATCGGACTCGAGGCCCATGAGCCCCCTTACATCCGAGAGGGAGAGACCACCGAACTCGCTCCCGGGATGACGTTCACCATCGAGCCGGGAATCTATCTGGCTGCCCGTGGCGGAGTCCGGGTGGAGGATAACGTGGTCGTCACTACAGAGGGTAGCAGCAGCCTAACCAGCTATCCGCGTGAGCTGAAGGTCATCGGTTGAGGACGATCCTCCCGGGCGGGGAACCGTTCTTCTTCCTCGGGCATTCCGGCAGCGGGTGCCTGTTGCTGCATGGGCTGACCAGCGCGCCTCAAGAGATGCGCGGCCTGGGCGAGTACCTCGCGGGGCAGGGGCACACGGTACTCGGACTTCGTCTGCCGGCCCATGCCACCGAGCCCCAAGCGATGGTTCACTCCCGTTGGGAGGATTGGTTGGCGGCGGCCGAAGATGGCTACCACTTGCTCGAGAACAATGTACGTCAGGTCATCGTGCTGGGACTGTCGCTGGGCGGGGCGATCGGGCTGCTCTTGGCATCCAGCCGGCCAATTGCCGGTGTGGTTGCCATGTCGACTCCCTATGAAGTCCCGCCCCAGCCTCGGCTGCGCTTTCTGAAGGCACTGCTCCGGCCGCTCGGGTTGCTCGGTCGAGTGATGCCTTTCCTGCCGAAACTGCCCCCCTGGGACTATCGAGACCGTGAAGCCGCCCGGAACCATCTCACCTATCCAGTCATGCCGGTCCGCGCCATCACTGAAACCTCCCGACTCCTGGCCGTGATGCGGGAACGCCTGTCTGAAGTCCGAGTGCCCGTGCTGCTGATGCACTCGATTCACGACGGGGGTGTCTCTCCGGACAACGCCCGGTCGATTTTCGAGCGATTGGGATCCGCAGAGAAGCGGCTGCAGTGGCTGGAAAACAGCGGACATGTACTGACGGTGGAGCCAGCCCATCGGCAGGTTTATCAGTCCGCGGCTGAATTCGTGGAACGGGTGAGGCGGCCGGCCAACGAGCGACTCGCGGATCCGGTTGGGGAAGCGGTTAGCCCTCTTCGCCGTGGTGCTTCACTTGGGCAATGATCCCCTCGGCCACATGCGACGGGACGGTCTCGTAGTGGCTGAACTTCATGTCGAAGATCCCCCGACCGCCGGTGATCGAACGCAGCTCGGTCGTATAGCGCTGGACCTCGGCTAAAGGAACCTGGGCGGTAACGATGCTTCGGCCACGCTCGCTTTCCATTCCCTGAACCCTGGCCCGCCGGGTATTGAGGTCGCCAAGTACATCGCCCATGTTGGCCTCCGGCACCGTGATCCGGACCGTGACGACCGGCTCCAACATCACCGGGTGGGCATCTCGCACCGCCAGCTTGAACGCCTCCCGGCCGGCGATCTCGAAAGCGACCGCCTTTGAGTCGACCGGGTGCTCCTTACCATCTGTCACAAAAACCTTGACCTTCTCTACGGGGTTGCCGGAGAGGACCCCGGCCTTCAGCACCCCCCGGACTCCCTTTTCGATGGCGGGCAAGTAGCTGGAAGAGATCGCCCCGCCGAAAACCTCGTTGATGAACTCGAAATCGGAATCTGGCAGCGGCTCAACCCGCATGTGAACCTCAGCAAACTGGCCGGACCCGCCGGTCTGCTTCTTGTGGCGGTACATGGAGTTCCCCACTTTCGTGATGGTCTCCCGATACGGAACCCTGGGGACCTCCGTATTCAGTCCGACCTGGAATTTCGATTCGGCTTTGCGAATCGCTGCATCGATATGTTGATCACCCATCCCTTGCAGAATTGTCTCGTTGGTGCTGGGTTCCTGGTGCCAGTTGAGGGTGGGATCTTCCTCGGCCAGCCGACTTAGGACTGAGCTAATCTTGGCCGCGTCCGCCTCGGTCTTCGGCAGCACCGCCACTGAGTACAGCGCGTTGGGGTAAGTCGGGGAGGCAAGCGAGATGGGCATATGTCTGTCGCACAGCGTATCTCCGGTTTGGGTCGTGCTCAACTTCGCCACCACCCCAATATCGCCGGAGTGCAGGTTACCGGTCGGAAGCTGCTCCTTGCCCCGCATGAGGTGGAGGGTTCCCAGACGCTCTTCCTCTCGCCGGGCCGGGTTCCACACCCGACTGTCGGAGCTCATCGTCCCCGAAAATAGCCGCAGGTAGGTCAGTCGGCCGACAAATGGATCTGCGGTCGTTTTCAAGGCATAGGCTGCGAGCGGTCCGGTATCTCCCCCATCGAGCTTGACCTCTCCGGCTGGTCCGGCAGCTGTTCTTGGTGGCGCCTCAGCAGGAGAGGGGATGAGGTCGACGATCGCTTCCAGCAGCGGGATGACCCCGAAACCGGCAGTTCCCGCGGTTGCAAAGACCGGGACGAAGCGTCTAGAGAGCACGGCACGCCGGAACCCTCGGCCGACTTCATCCGGGGTGAGCGGCTCCCCTTCGAGGTACTTCTCCAGCAGCGCATCGTCGCCCTCGGCGGCGGCCTCCACCAGCACGGTTCGCGCCGCCTCGGCCGCTTCCGAGAACTCGACCGGAATGGTCTCTTCCTGGCCGCCGTCCGCAGGCCGGGCCATCATCCGCAGCAGATCGATCACCCCCCGGAAGCCGTGCTTCTCGCCCCACGGGAGCTGAACCGGAATAAAGGTTACACTGCTGGAAAGGACACTCAGGGTCGCCAACACCTTGGCAAAATCGGCGTTGTCGCGGTCCATCTTGCAGATGACCACCAGGCGCGGCAGCTTGAACTCATCACAGTACTTCCACATCAGCTCGGTGCCAACTTCGACCCCGGCCACCGAATCGACCAGTAGCGCGGCACCTTCCACCACCCACAGGGCCGAGATTGCCTCGCCCACAAAGTCCAAGAAGCCCGGGGTATCCAGCAGATTGATCTTGTGCTCTCGAAATTCGATGGGCAAGACGCTGGTTGAAAGCGAATGTGCGCGTCGGACCTCCTCCGCTTCAAAATCGGAGACCGTGGTGCCCTCCTGCACAGTACCCATCCGGGTGAGGGCGCCGGTGTGAAAGAGCATCGCCTCTCCTAGCGAGGTCTTGCCAGCCCCGCCATGCGATACCAGAGCGATGTTGCGCACTGCTTGAGTTGGGTAATCTTTCATACGCTGGACTCTTCGCCGGGGGGAGAGGGATTGTAAGAGAGGGGTATGGGGATGTCAACGAAACCCGCGATGATACAATCCGCCCGTTGTCTGCCGGCCAGTTCTTTAACCAGCACTCGTTTAGCATCGTTCGCTGGGCGGGCGCTCTCGATTCGGGCCAGGTCCGCAGCTGGCTGGAGAAGCCGTGAATCTGGCGGAAAACCAGGCAGCTCGACCGGTCGGGGCGAGCACGACTGGGTTGGCTCGAGTGTTGTTCCTCTTCCTGGACGGCGTCGGACTGGGACCGGACGACCCCCAAGTCAACCCCTTCGCCGCCGCCAACTTGCCGTACTTTTCTGAGCTGTTGAACGGCAGGCGGCTGGTCGCCGGTTCGGCCCCCTGGGACGGCGACCGGGCCAGCCTGCGGGCGGTCGATGCGCTGCTGGGAGTCGACGGATCGCCCCAGTCCGCGACCGGACAGGCCGCGCTGCTGACCGGACGCAATGTGCCGGCCCTGGTTGGAGAACACTATGGCCCCAAACCCAACCAAGCGGTTGCGGGGATCGTGCGGGCCGACAACCTATTCAAGCAGGTTGTGCAGCGAGGGGGGTCGGCCGCGTTGCTGAACGGCTATCCGCCGCGCTATTTTCAGAGTATCGAGAGCGGCCATCGGTTGTATTCTTCGATTCCATTGGCCGCTACTGCGGCGGGACTTGAGCTGAAGAGCGTCGAGGACATGCAAGCCGGGCGGGCCATGGCGGCCGATTTCACCGGCGCGGGCTGGGCCGCTCAACCAGGTTTTCCAGCCGCGCCGATCTACACTCCGGAGCAAGCCGGCCATCAGTTGGCGGTCCTGGCGCAGCAATACGATCTGGCTTGGTTCGACTATTGGGTGAGCGATCTGGTCGGGCACCGGGGCGAGCTGGCCGACGCAGTCACAATGTTGGAAAACCTGGATGCGGTGATCGGCGGCTTGGCTCGTGGCTGGGGCGATCGGGGAGACCTTATCGTGATCAGTTCGGACCACGGAAATCTAGAGGATCTTTCGCGGCGTGGTCACACCCGCAACCCGGTGCCGGCGCTCCTGATCGGTCGGCGGGAAGAACGGCTCGCCTTTGCGGCCACCTTGCGGGACCTGACTTCGTTCGCCCCCGCCATCCTGGCGTTGATCTTCGGAGGCCGGGGCTGAGCCCCGGGATGCCCGACTTCGACCAGGGCCCCAGGGGCTGAGCCAGCCGAAGGGGCGCGGGAGGCCGATGCTATAATCCGGTCTGCCGGGCCGCGCCCGACCCTCTCAAGCTATTATATGTGGATGGAGCCTCCGGAGTCTGAGGATGCCCAATGCGATTGCCGCTACAGCTGCGGCTGCCGTGGAGTTCCTGCCGCTGCTGTTCTTGCTGGCAGCGCTAATCGCCTCCGCCAAGATCTTCGGGAGCCTATCCCTCCGGCTCGGCCAACCTGCAGTTCTGGGTGAGCTGATCGCAGGTCTGATCCTCGGGCCGAGTCTGCTCCATCTCGCATCCCTCCCCTTCCTTCGCTCTGGCGATCCAGGTGTCACGATCCACCTCATTGGAGAGCTGGGCGTCATCTTGCTGATGTTTGCGGCCGGCCTCGAGGTGGACATCGATGATCTGCGGCGATCCGGTAGGCCGGCCGCGCTGGCCGGAATCCTGGGTGTGCTGGTTCCGTTGGGCGGAGGGACGGCGGTCTCGCTAGCCTTCGGTCATGAGGCCCCGGCCGCGATCTTCATCGGGATTGTTTTAGGGGCCACCAGCGTGAGCATCTCCGCCCAGACACTGCTCGAGTTGGGCAGGTTGCGATCTCGAGAGGGCATCACCATGCTGGGGGCGGCGGTTGTGGACGATGTGCTGGTAATTGCAGTCATGACTGTCGTTCTCGCCACCACCGGCGGCGAGGGGGGCAGCTTCGGAGCGGTCGGCCTGACCCTCCTACAGATGGTTATCGTGCTCAGCCTGGTGGGGTTTGTCTCTCTGCGGCTTCTGCCGAGGCTCGTCGAGTGGGCCCACCGGCTGCGGGTCAGTCAGGGGCTGCTCTCGTTCTCCTTGGCCGGAGTCCTGCTGCTCGCCTGGTTCACCGAGTTTGCCGGTGGCGTAGCTGCGATTACCGGTGCTTTCCTGGCGGGGCTCGGCCTAAGCCGGAGTCACCTCAGAGACGAGATCGAGCAGGGTGTCTCGCGCCTCGCCTACGGATTCTTCGTGCCTATATTCCTGGTGGACATCGGATTGAGATCCAACCTTCGGGAGATGCAGGCCGATCAGTGGGGATTTGCCGCGGTGATCGTCGGCGTTGCGATCTTGTCGAAGCCGATCGGTGCCGGGCTGGGATCGTGGCTCGGTGGATTTGACCCCGGATCGGCAACCCGGCTGGGGTTGGGGATGATTTCACGCGGAGAGGTCGGCCTGATTGTGGCCGGGATTGGAATCGGCGAAGGTTTCCTGGGCCCCGAGCTCTTCCGGGTGGCGGTGCTGGTCGTGCTCAGCACCACGTTGATCACCCCGCCGATCCTGCGGTGGGCTTTTTCGAGAGGGGAGGTCCAGAATGCCACAGTTGGTGAATCTGATTCTGCATGACCCGGGCCGGACGGATGAAGTCGTGCATGCCTGGTTGGAGGCGGGGGTCTTGGGGATCACACTGCTGGACAGCTCGGGATTGGCGCGGCAAGTCTCCGAGCGAGACCTGCGGGATGACCTGCCGCTGTTTCCATCTCTTCGCGCCATGCTCAGCATCCCCGAGCGCAACAGCCGCCTGGTTTTCAGCGTCGTCCCGGACGATTTCGACCTCGATGGCCTCATCGCGGCAACCGAACGAGTGCTCGGTCCGCTTACTGCACCTGACAGTGGCATCTTCTACGTGGTTCCTGTAACCCGGACCGTCGGGGTTCGCGGGGCCGACTTTTCCTCAGGAGCTCCAGATGAAGGTTAATACTGTGATGAAGCGGGCAGTCATCTCGATCTCGCAAGCTGCGACCTTTGGGGAGGCGCTTGCGCAATTGTGCGACCAGCGGGTGGGAACCCTTCCGGTGCTCGACACCGAGGGTCGACTGGTCGGCGTGGTGAGCCTGCGGGAGGCGTTGAAGATTGTCCTCCCGGATATCGTCGAGTCGATGCAGGACCTCGATTTCGTGGAGGATTTTGGCGCGGTAGAGACTGCGCCGATCGAGGAGGGCCTGCACCGTCGACCGGTACAGGAACTGATGGAGCCCCCGCTCTCGGTAGATCAGGACGCCGGATTGATCGGGAGCTACACCTACATGCGCCAGCATCAACTCAGCGATGTTCCTGTGGTGGATCCATCCGGCCACCTGGTGGGTATTGCGTCATGGGTTGATGTCGGAGTCGGGTACCTGCGCGGTCGGCTGCGGGCCGATGCGAGTCGATGAGTCCCGCGGTCGTGGCCGGACTGATTTTCGGCCTTGCCATTGGTCTGATCCTAACCGACAGGTTGGATCGAACCATTATCGCCCTGGTCGGAGCGGTGGCGATGATTGCGGCCGGGACCTGGCTGGGGTTCTACTCCCAAGAACAAGCTATCCAGGCGGTGGACTTCGAAACGCTGGGCCTACTGCTTGGGATGATGATTCTTGTCTCGCTTCTAAAACCGACTGGGGCGTTCGAAGCGCTCGCTTTGGCGGCAGCCCGCGCCTCCCGCGGGCGTCCGGCCGTGCTGTTAGTCTCCCTCGGTCTAGTCACCACGGTACTTTCAATGCTGCTCGACAACGTAACCACCGTGGTCCTGGTCGTCCCGCTGACCATCCTTGTCACGGAGATCCTGGGGCTTTCTCCGGCGCCATTCCTGATCGCCGAGGCGCTCCTTTCAGACACGGGAGGGGTCGGCACACTGATCGGCGATCCGCCGAACATTCTGATCGCCTCCGCTGCCGGATTCACGTTCCAGGACTTCCTCACCCACACTTTGCCGGTGGTCATTCTGGCCTGGGCAGCCACCCTCGGCCTGCTGCTCGTTCTTTTTCGGCGAGAGCTGTCGGTCTCCCCGACCGAGCCGGAGGCCTTGGCCAACCTGCAGCCTCGGCAGGCCTTGCGTGATCCACGAGGCGCCTGGCAGGTAGCCGCAGTCCTGGCCGGAGCGATTGTCTTCTTCTTTCTTGCGCCTACTTTGCATCTGACAAACTCTCTGATTGCGCTGGGCGCCGCAGGGCTGGCCCTGGCCTGGGTGCGACCAAAAGTCGACGAGACCTTACGCGGGGTGGAGTGGTCGGTCCTGGTGTTCTTCGCTTCCTTGTTCGTGGTCGTCGGCGGCCTGCAGGGAGCCGGAGTGCTGCAGGCGCTGGGCGAAGCAGTCGTGCCGATTTTCCAGGGCGAACCGGTCCTGGCCTCGATCGGGATGATCTGGTTCGTGGCCGTGCTCTCGGCAGTCATCGACAATGTCCCGGTCACGATCGCGGTCATCCCAGTTATTACTTACCTTGGCTCGACCGGAGTTAACCCACTCCCCTTCTGGTGGGCGATGGCCTTCGGCGCCGGGTTCGGGGGCAACGGAACCATCATCGGATCGGCGGCTAACGTGGTCGTGGTCCAGTACTCGCGGCAGACCCGCGAGCCAATTAGCTCCAAGCTCTGGACCCGGCGAGGGCTGCCGGTGATGGCGCTCACCTGCCTGCTGGCCAGCCTCGCGATGGCGGTGGCCTACTCCCACTTCGCCAGATAACTGCGAAGCTGCTGATCCACCGGATTGCTCGAGGTCATCAGTCACAGCGCACGTTGGATCTTGGGCGGCTCGCATGCTGGCTGTGAGGCAATCTCGTCGGACATCGGTCCACGCCGACTTCATCAACGGGAGGTCTTTCAATGTTCAAGGACTTCAAGGCTTTCATCCTGCGAGGGAATGTGCTGGACCTGGCCGTCGCGGTCATCATCGGCGCCTCCTTTGGCAAGATCATCACCTCGCTCGTGAACGACATTGTCATGCCGCCGATTGGGCTTATCCTGGGCAAGGTCGATTTCAGCAACCTGTATATCAACCTGTCAGGCACGCCCTACCCCTCCCTGGCGGAGGCTCAAGTCGCAGGAGCCGCAACGCTCAATTACGGATCCTTCATCAATACCGTCGTCGACTTCCTCGTTGTTGCGCCGGTTGTCTTCCTGCTTATTCGGGCATATCAGCGCGCCCAAGGAGCCAAGACTGACGAACCGTCGGCCCCGACTACACAGGAATGCCGCTATTGCCTCTCCGCCATTCCGCTCAAGGCCACAAAGTGCGCTTATTGCACCTCGCGCTTATAGGCTGATGAGAGCCTGGCAGGACGGGCTAGGCTCAGGAGGAAGAGAACAGACCAGCTCCAGGTTCGGTGCCAAGGGTGTCTTGAATGAGCAGACTCAAGCGCCGCTCAAGCGTAGGGAATGAGTAGAAGCGTCGCCCCAGCTCGTAATTGTGTTCGGCGATCTCGGCCGCCAGGCTCGGGTCGTCGAGAACCTGACGCACCTGGGCGACGGTCTCGGAGCTGACAAAGTCTTCAAACCCGATGACCCGGAAACCCTTGGGCTGGATGTCGGTTCGGAAGATCTCATAGGTGCTCATCACGATTGGCCGCCTGTGATAGATCGTCTCAATGAAAGCGTTGCCGAAACCCTCGACCGTCGACGGATAGGTGATCATCCGGGCCTCCCGGTAGGCGTCCGCCAGGGAGTAGACCCGGCGCCCGTCAGAAAGGGTCTTTCGAGCCTGGGCGAAGATGTCTGAGGCGAAGATCACCCGTGCGCCGATAAGTTCGGCATAGCCGCGCAGATGGGCCTCGTAGGCCGAGCCTTCGTCGCCGGAGGCGTGAGAGATGAGC
>Ga0214471_10003377_pt1 | contig 12405 bp, 5 predicted proteins | sample RVTome_5_FD_207665 | JGI IMG/M metagenome (GOLD analysis project Ga0214471, IMG submission 207665) | Soil microbial communities from uranium-contaminated site in the Upper Colorado River Basin, Wyoming, United States - RVT142D155 | ecosystem: Environmental > Terrestrial > Soil > Contaminated >...
TGCTGCGATGGGCCTTGATAGGATACGCCGAGCCGCGCGTGCATTATTCCCCGGACGCGGGCAGGGCTCCGTGGGCCACAACCAGCATTGGCGAGACTATGACTTCTCAGTCCATCGCCCTCTCCCCACAACAGCAGCGGGTCGTCGACCACCGCGGCGGCCATCTCCAGGTGATCGCCTGCGCCGGCTCGGGCAAGACCGAGTCCATCTCGCGACGCGTCGCGGCCCTCATCACCGAAGGCGCGGAGCCGGCGTCGATCGTGGCCTTCACGTTCACCGAGCGGGCCGCGGCCGAGCTCAAGGAGCGGATCGTCCGCCGCGTCGAGGAGAGCATGGGCTCCGACTTCCTCGACCGCCTGGGACCGATGTTCGTCGGCACCATCCATAGCTACTGCTTCCGCATCCTCCAGGACCACGTTCCCCGCTACGGCAGCTACGACGTCCTCGACGACCACCGCCACGCCGGCCTGCTGAGCCGTGAATACCGAAATCTCGGCCTGTCACGGCTCGGGCCTCGCCACTGGGCTCCCATCCGCGACTTCATCCGTACCGTCGACGTGATCGGCAACGAGCTCATCGACCCCGCCGAGCTCGACGGCACGCCCCTCGGCGAGTGCTACCAGGCCTACCGCGAGATGCTCGACCGCTACCACTTCCTCACCTTCGGGCTCATCATCTCGTGTACCGTCGAGGCTCTCGAGGACCCGGCCATCTTCGAGCGCGTCCACGGCCCCCTGCGCCACCTGCTGGTGGACGAATACCAGGACGTCAACCCGGCCCAGGAGCGGCTGGTCGAGCTCCTGGCAACCCCGCCGGTCACTCTCTGCGTGGTCGGCGACGACGATCAGTCCATCTACCAGTGGCGCGGCTCCGACGTGAACAACATCCTCGACTTCACGCGGCGCCGGCCGGGCACGGAGACCGTCCCGCTCGACAGCAACCGGCGCTCCCGTCCGGCGATCATCGAGGCCGCCAACGCCTTCGCCCGCTCCATCCCCCAGCGCCTCGACAAGGCCATGAGGCCGGTGCGCCCCGCCGCGGGCACCGAAGTGGTGGCCTGGAAGGCGGAAACCGAGGAGGAGGAAGCCGAGCGGATCGCCGAGACCGTCCAGCGGCTGCGCAGCCTCGGCTACCGCTACGGCGACATCGCCGTGCTCTTCCGCTCCGTACGGACCTCGGCGCCGCCGCTCATCGAGGCCCTGCGCGAACGCTCCATCCCCTTCAGTTGCGCCGGGCGCACCGGGCTCTTCATGCACCCGGAAATCGCGCTCTTCGGCGAGATCTTAACCTGGTTCGTCGACGGCGACTGGCGCGACGAACGCTTCGGGGAAACGCGCCCGGCCAATCTCGACCACGTCGTCGAGGGCCTCGAGCGCAGCTTCGGCAACGGCGAGCCGCTCGAAGGTCTCCGCAAGTACCTCGAGGATTGGCGGGCCTACCAGCTTCGGGGCACCCGCCCCGTAAGCCTGGTCGGCGACTTCTACCGGCTCCTCTGGCGGCTCAAAGCCTACGAGATCGACGTCGATTCGCCCGAAGGCTCGGCCCGCTTCGGCGCCTTCGGCCGCTTCTCCAAGGTGCTCGCCGACTTCGAGCACGTGAACCGCCGCGGGCGCTACGTCGAGGAGGGCGGGAAGCGTACGTTCCGCGCCGGCCGCGACCGCGGCAAGCCCTACTTCTGGGCCCTTGCCAACTACCTCCTGCACTACGCCCGCGACGCCTATGAGGACTTCGAGGGCGAGCAGACCCTCGACCTCGACGCCGTCGACATCCTCACCGTCCATCAGGCCAAGGGGCTGGAATGGCCGGTGGTCTTCCTGCCCGCCATGGTCGACGGGCGCTTCCCCTCACGCCTCACCGGCCGGTCCCAACCCTGGCTCCTCTCGGACGCTACTTTCCCGCCGAACAAACGCCGGCGCTACGAAGGCAGCGAGGCCGAGGAGCGGCGTCTCTTCTACGTGGCGCTCACCCGCGCCCGCGACTGCGCCTACCTCTCGTGCTTCGAGAAGCGGAAGAACCGGTTCCGGCCCTCGCCCTTCCTGCTCGAAGTGGCGGGCGGCGAGGTTCCCCGCCGCCAAGGTCTGCCGCTCCCCGATCCTCCCGAGGCCCAGAGGGAGGCTGACTCGCCGACCCTGACCACCTCGTTCTCCGACGTCGCGCTCTTCGAAGACTGCGGCTACCGCTATCGACTCTCAGCGGTCCTCGGTTATCAACAGGAGCTGGCCGTGGAGCTCGGCTACGGCAAAGCCATCCACCACGTGTTGCGGCGCTTGGCGGACACCGCCCGCGAGTCCGTCGTCCTGCCCGATTCCGCCGCGCTCCAGGCTCTCATCGACGCCGAGCTCTATCTGCCGTTCGCCGACGCGCCGGCCTTCTCGCGTATGCGGCAGGCCGCTTCGCGTCTCGTCGGCCGCTACGTCGAGAGCTATCAGGATGACCTGCGCCGGGTGTGGGCGGTGGAGCGACCCTTCGAGCTCCACGTGCCCGACGGCACCGTCGCCGGCCGCGCCGACGTGATCCTCGACGAGGAGGGAGGCATCGGCTCGCTCGCGATCGTCGACTACAAGGTGGCCATGGACGAGAAGCGCGACGAGCGCTACCGCCGACAGCTCGCCGTCTACACCGCCGCCGGCCGCGGCGAAGGTCTCAACGTGGAGGCCGCCTATCTTCACGAGCTGCGAGACGGGACCCGCCATGGCGTGGACGTTGCCGACGCCGCGACGGCCCACGCCTCCGATACCATGGCCCGCGCCGTCGCCGGCATCCGCCGCGGGCACTTCACGGCGAGCCCCGAGGTCGACACCTGCGGCCGTTGCGACTTCCTGCGCCTCTGCCGTCATCGGCATGACGATGCGGAGGTGCCGATCTGAGGGCTAGAATCGATGGGTCGGGTAGGAACGGACCACGAACACCCGCTGGTGAGCGCCTCGCCGCCAACCAGTGCCTTCGCAGAAGAGGGAGATCATGGCTGACGACGCCTTTGGCACCTGGCTGCGGGAGAATCGGATAGCGCTGGGGTTCTCGCAGGCCCAGCTCGCGGAGTTCATCGGCACTTACCAGGTGAAGATCTCCCAGTGGGAGACGGGAAAGGGGCGGCCCGAGAAGGAGATTCTCGACCAACTCGAGGAGCTCTTTGAAGGCAAGGCGCCTGGTTCCGTGCCCAAGCACCAAGATGCGCAGAGCCTACGAAAACCTCCCACAATTGATGAGCTTCGGGCCAAGGTGAAGCCAGAGTTCAAAAATAGGGCAAAGGGGACGGTCGACACTGCCGACTACCGGCATGACAGCGAGAAGCGGACAAATATTCCGCTTGCCAAGATTGCCGCGGAAGGACCCGTGCCTAAGGTGTCGAAAGCTCGCTACGCCTACAATCCTCACCTTCCGCCGGTGCTTCGCTTCGACCCTACCGGCGACGCCGACCGAATTCAGGAGCTGATCTCCGAGGCGGGTCAACGGCTGCTGACAGTATCTGAGCAGCGCTTGTTACTGGAAGCCGTCTCTCATTATAACCCGTGGCTCGAGTGGACGGAGAGGCGGGAGCAGCACGAGAGAGGGTTCTTTGAGGTCGACCCTGTGGCACTCCACATTCATGAAAGGGTCTCATCTCAGGCAATCGTTCGCACAGCGATGCGAGAGGAAGCACAGCGGAGCTTGTTCGCCGATCCTCAGCAGCCATACCAGGAAGCGGTACAGTTCTATCGCCATGACGTGGACTGGGCGAACCGTTTGATCCTTGGGGATTCTCTGCAGGTAATGTCGTCGCTAGCCCGGCGAGAAGGTCTGGGTGGCAAGGTGCAGATGATCTATATAGACCCACCTTACGGAGTAAAGTTCGCGAGTAACTTCCAACCTGAGGTAACTCGGCGACAGGTCTCGGAGAAAGAACAAGATCTCACACGGGAGCCAGAGACGGTAAGAGCTTACCGAGATACATGGAAGCTCGGAACGCACAGCTATCTCTCCTATTTGCGGAGCCGCCTTCTGGCTGCCAGAGAGTTACTCTCCGCAACCGGGGCGCTCTTTCTGCAGATCAGCGATGAAAATGTGCATCGCGTCCGCTTGATCTTGGACGATGTATTCTCTCCAGAGAACTTCGTTGGCCAAATTGCTTTTCGCAAGACTGGGGCCGCATCAAGCAAGACGTTAGCTAGCACCTTTGATTACATACTCTTCTATGCTCGTGACCGAAGCGAGCTGAAGTACCGACGACTTTACCTGAGGAAGGTACCCGGTGGGGAGGGAGCTCGGCAATATACTTGGGCTGAGTCGTTATCTAAAGGTGCCTACAGGACTCTGTCAAGAGAGGAACTAGAAAACTCAGCGCTTATCCCTCAGAGTTGGCACGTGTTCCGCCCCGGACCTCTTTCGTCGCCCGGATACCAAGCTACTTCGTCTGGACCGATCGAGCTCTTTGGTCGGATCTTCAGCCCCGGCAGTAATCGCCACTGGAGCGTTGGAGAAGCTGGCACGCGGAAGCTGGCCGAGTGCGGGAGGACCATGGTCATCGGGAATACGCTTTGCTCCAAACTGTACTTGGATGACTACCCCATTTCGCCCGAGAAGAATTATTGGGAAAATACTGTAGGAACCGGATTCGGAGAGAAGCAGCGGTATGTTGTGCAGACTTCTACAAACGCGATTGAACGGTGCTTACTGATGGCCACCGATCCCGGAGAATTAGTCCTTGATCCGACTTGCGGAAGCGGCACTACGCCATACGTTGCGGAAAAATGGGGCCGAAGGTGGATCGGAATTGATACAAGTCGAGTGGCCTTACTTATTAGCCGTCAGAGAGTGCTCACCGCGAAGTACGAGTTCTTTCGAACGGTAGACGGCGACGGTGAAGGGCACAACCCAGGAAACGGGTTCGTTGTTCAGACGGTGCCTCATGTTTCATTAAGCGCTGTGTCGCGCTCCGCCGATCTCGAGCCGATTCTGGACTATCACAGGAGCATCCTCCAAGTCCGTCTCGCCGCCTGCAACGATGCACTCCTAGCCGGCGTCTCCGGGGCACTCCGCACCCGCCTTGCCGCCAAGCTCCGCGAGAAGGAGCGGACCGAGGGTAAGAGGTCTGTCACCGACGCCCACCGACGCCGCTGGCTCCTCCCTCCAGACAACCGCGATCGCTCCCCTAAGGCCCGCAAGATCGCCACCGTCGACCTCGACGCACCATCCTGGTACGAGTGGGAGGTCCCCTTCGACACTGATCCCGACTGGCCGCAGGCCCTTCAGGAGGCGGTCACCGCCTACCAGAAAGCCTGGCGCGTTAAGATGAATGAGGTCAACGACTGCATCGCCGCCAATGCCGAAGTGGAAGCGCTCGTAGACCAGCCGGAGGTAGTAAAGGGCGTCCTGCGCGTCTCAGGTCCGTTCACCGTCGAAGGCGTGCGGCCCGGGGAGTTGAATCTGGGAGAAGAAGGGCTGTTCGCCGGCCCCCCGAACAAGGTCGAGGAAACCGAAGGTGAAACCGCTGAGGCCGCCCAGGCTGATCTCCAGAACCAGAGCGCCTACCTCGGCCGAATGGTCCAGCTCCTTCGCGCTGACGGCGTCACCTTTCCCGACAATCAACAACGAAACTTCGCCCGAATTGAGCCCCTCTTCGAGTCCTCCGACAGCGGTGGCAGCGTGATCCACGCCGAGGGCCTGTGGGAAGGTGAGGACGGGACCGAACCAAACCACGTAGGAATTGGCTTCGGCCCCCAATACGGCCCTGTGACCGCCGAGCATGTTGAGGAGCTCATCCGCGCGTCACGACGGTACGACGAACTTGTGATCGGCGGTTTCTCTTTCGACGCCGCCGCCTCGGCCGTGGTCCAGGAGTCGGCCCACCCGCGCCTTCGCATCCACCAAGCCTACATCCGACCCGACGTCAACCCCGGAATGGACGGCCTGCTAAAAGACACTCCCAACAGCCAAATCTTCACAGTCTTCGGCCAGCCCGAGATTCGGGTCGAGCGCAATGGGAACGAATGGACATGTGAGCTCCTTGGCGTAGACATCTACGACCCGTTAACAAGCACGGTAAGGTCAACCGGTGCCTCCAAGGTCGCCGCTTGGTTCGTCGACCAGGACTACGACGGCCGCTGCTTCTGCATCACCCAGGCTTTCTTCCCCAACGAAAATGCATGGGAGAAGATCGCCAAGACTCTCGGCTCCTCGGCTGACCCGGAGGCCTTCGCAGCCTTCGAAGGTACTGTCTCCTTGCCCTTCCGGTCGGGCAGGCATCGACGTATCGCAGTCAAGGTCATCGACCCTCGAGGCAATGAAGTCATGACGATCCAAAGGCTAGAGGACTGAAGGGGAGACTGCAAAATGGCCCGGCGAGCCCGCTTCTCCCAGGATCAGACCCCGCCCCCGGAATGGACGCCGACTCAGGCGGTGTCCGAGCCGGTCATCAATAGCCCTTACGACGAACCGAAGGAACATTGGAGCTACGAACGCGGCGTTCCTTACAAGGTTCTGGGCCGGCGAGAGGCGAGCTACTGGTACACCTCTGAAAAGGTGGCCACCGGACAGATGAAGATCGGTGCCGAAGAACAGCGGGACCCCCTTCCGCTGGTCAACCGCCTGAGAGTCGACGTCAAGCGGTGGCGCGAAGCCGGCTATCGCGGCGCGTCCTCGGTCACGAAGGACCTTGTTCGCAATTGGAGCCGGACCGATCTGCCTCGACCGCTCTTCTTCTGCCAGCGCGAGGCGGCCGAGACGGTCATCTACCTCCTCGAGATAGCGCTCCCGGGCCGCCTACCCAGTACCGGCTTTCGCAACTTTGACGTGGCAGCGTCCGACCTCGAGAAGCTCCTCGCAGGCGAGGTGCCAGCCTTCCCCGAGATCTCTCCCGAGTTCTTCCCTCGACTGATCGATCTCCCAGCGGACGCGTCCCTGCTGCCGCTTCGGCGCTTCGGCTGCAAGATGGCCACCGGCAGCGGCAAGACAGTCGTGATGGCGATGCTCGTCGCCTGGGCCTTCTGCAATCGGGGCCGCAACCCGGCGACCCGGAGCTTTCCCAACGCGGTCCTGATCTGTGCCCCCAACCTCACCGTCAAGACCCGACTCCAGGTCCTGCGCCCAGAGCACCGCAACAACTACTACGACGAGTTCAACCTGGTGCCCGCCAAGTACCGCGAGCTCCTGGGCGCCGGCAAGGTGCTGGTGACCAACTGGCACGGCTTCGCCCTCAAGAGCGAGCACAGTGAGGGCGGCACGAGCTACAAGGTGGTGCAAAAAGGCGAGGAGACGCCGGAAGCCTTCACGCGCGATCGCCTCGGCGAGCTGGCCCACCGACTTCCCATCCTTGTGCTCAACGACGAGGGGCACCATTGCTGGCGCCCGGCGCCGGGCAATGCGGCGGAGAAGGCCGCCCGCGCGGCGGCCAAGGAGCTTTCGAAGGAAGAGCGCGACGCCCTCGAGGACGAGGAAGCCGAGGCGCGCGTATGGCTCGCCGGCCTCGACCGCATCAACAACGCGGGAATAACGGGAGAGGGGGAGCCTTGCGTGCTCGCCTGCGTCGACCTGTCCGCCACGCCGTTCTACCTGGGTGCCAGTGGCTATCCAGAGGGCAGCCCGTTCCCCTGGCTGGTGAGCGACTTCGGCCTCGTCGACGCGATCGAGAGCGGCATCGTGAAAGTGCCGCGGCTGCCGGTCCGCGACGACACGGTGGGTAAAGACGACGCGGGACGTCCCGATCCCAAGTATTTCCGCCTCTGGGTTCACATCAACGAAAGCCTCAAGCCCGTTGACAAGGTGGGAAAGCGTCCCAAGCCCGAGGCGATCTACCGGGAGGCAGAGGGCGCGCTGATCACCCTGGCGTCGCAATGGAAGCAGAAGCTCGCGGAGATCCGGGCGGCGACTCCTGACGAAGTACCCATTCCGCCGGTGCTCATCGTGGTCTGCGACAACACCCAGGTGGCGCAGGTCTTCTTCGAGAAGATCAGCGGCGAGCGGACGGTGGAAGTGCCGAGCGAGGACGGCAAGAAGACGGAGCAAAGGACCGTTTACGAGGGCAGCTCTATCGGCTTTCCCGAGCTCGCCAACAGCGAAGCGGCGCGGCCGACCGTCCGCATCGACACCAAGCTCCTGGCCAAGATCGAGACCGAGGAAGGCCAGTCCAAGGACGAGGCGGCGCTGGCCCTACGCCAGGTCATCGACTCCGTAGGCCGCCGAGGCGGCCCTGGAGAGCAGGTGCGCTGCGTGGTCTCGGTCGCGATGCTCACCGAAGGGTGGGACGCCAACAACGTGACGCACATTCTCGGCGTCCGCGCATTCGGCAGCCAGTTGCTGTGCGAGCAGGTCGTAGGCCGGGGGCTTCGTCGTGTCAGCTACACCCCGGATCCGAAGACCGGATTGCTGCCGACCGAATACGTCGACGTGTACGGCATCCCGTTCTCGTTGATCCCCTTCAAAGGGCGTCCGGAGGACAAGACGGTCACCGATCCGGTCTACCATCACATCTTTCCTCTCGAAGAGCGAAAGGGCCTCGAGCTTCGCATGCCGGTGGTGGAGAGCTACACCTACGGGCTGCGGGGCGCCGGGATCCGCTGCGACGTCGACGGGCTCGAGGAGCTAGTCGTCGACGCGGAGCCGACCGCGGTGTACCTGGCGCCGACCCGCGGCTACCTGGAAGAGCCCGACACCCTTCAGGGCGACGACTTCGTACGACAGGACCGCGAGGAGTATTACAAGCAGGTCCGATTCCAGCAGATCGTCTTCAAGCTTGCCCAGCTCATCGTGGACGATCTGATTGCGGCCTCCGAGGACCGCTCCAAAGATACGAAGCTGGGTCTCCTGGCGCGGCACCAGCTCTTCCCCGAGATCGTCGCCATCCTGCGGCAGTACATCGCGAAGAAAGTCCGCTTCGAGCCCGGCGTCGATCAGCGGGAGCTTGGCCTGGAGAAGTACATCCGGCTGCTCCGCGAGCGTATTCGCGACAACATCATGCCGATGGTGGCGGACGCCGAACGAGCGCCGCTGCTGCCGATCGTCAACTCCTTCAAGCCATACGTGACGACCGCGGACGTCAACTACCGCACGACACGGCCGGTAGTCCGGCTCACCAAAAGCCACCTGAACCTGGCGATGGTGCAGAGCAAGTGGGAGCGCGACGCGATCGAGCTCATTGAGGAGCACGACAGCGTCGAGTGCTACACGCCGATCGACCGTAACGTCGGTCTTGCGATCCCTTACGAGTACCAGGGCAATCCCCACCAATACGAGCCCGACTTCGTCGTCAAGCTCCGTGGCGGCAAGCTGTTGCTGCTCGAGATCAAGGGCAAGGCCGGCGAGATCCACGACGAGGACCGAGTGTACGCCAAGAATGCCGCGGCGAAGAAGTGGGTCGCCGCGGTGAACAACACGAAGCGATTCGGCCGCTGGGAGTTCGAGATCTGCCGGGACTTGGCCGAGCTGCGCAAGACGCTCGAGAAGCACTCCGACCTGGCGGTCGTCCTGCCGTTCCGCTACGTGACGCCGAGACCCGACGAGCGGTTCCGGACCTGCGTGCCCTTGACCACGCTGCGGACCGCGGCGGGTTATTGGAGCGAGGAGCAGGCCGGATTCGACGATCCCGTAGAGTGGGCAACGGACTGGATCGCATTCGAGGCGTCGACGCAGTTCGAAGAGGGGATGTTCGTCGCGCGGGTCCAGGGCGACTCCATGGAGCCGATGATCGCTGACGGCTCCTACTGCCTCTTCCGTCGTCCACGGGCTGGTACGAGAGAAGGCCGGAAGCTCCTGGTCTGGCACTCCGGCATCGACGATCCGCACACGGGAGGTCAATACACGCTCAAGGTATACAAGAGCGAGAAGTCCGGCGACCCGGAGACGGGCTGGGTACACACGCGGATCGAGCTCAAGCCTCTGAATCCGGCTTATGCGTCGATCGTGCTGACGCCGGAGGAGGAGGGGGACGTCCGGGTGATTGCGGAGTTCGTGGAGGTGGTGGGGGATTCCGTATAAAGTCGGTTCTGAGAAAGTTGAGAACTCCAGAATCAGTTCTCATTCACGTCGCAGTCAAGATGGCCTAAGACATAATCTATGGTGTCGTCCTTCTCGTACTTCCTGCGGAAAGGAGTGTTCTTCTCCAAGTGCTCCCTCCGGTCACGGCACTCAATCGGCCAAATGTCATCGCCGAAGAGACTGCCTAGGTTCTTTGACAAGCTCTTTAATCTCGCGAGCGAAACTTCAAGCCCTAGCCACCTGAATAAGTATTTTATCTTCACCTGCTCGGCCCGTAATCGGAAAACGCCCAGGGCATTTCGGGCCTTCTTCTTCGGGAGATTCTCTCGGACATGCTTGGCGATTTCGACCGAGTAAAATTCGAATAGCCTGTCCACGGCGCAACCATGATCCTTGTGATTCTTGTAGAGCCAATCATAAGCGATGATTCTCTCTTCGCGGTTTATTATCTTGACCAAGTACATCCGCGTAAACTCGTCCATTTCCTGGAAGAACGGAAACAACCACGAGAACTTCTTCGCGATGGTTGGCGTGACCACACGATCTTTTATTAGACCGATCTGTGGAACCACTATCCCGAATAGCACAGCCAGACTCAAGCTGGCGGCGGCAGGTAAAGCAGTGGCCCATTGATACGCGGGTTTTGCGAGACTGAAAAGCAAGTATGATAAGAAGAAGTAGACCACGACAAATAATGCTATCCCAAATGCCGCCTTGAGGGCAACTCGCCTGAAGGGGATATGAGCGGGATTATGAGCCGTGACTATTACGAACACTGCAGAAATCAGTACGCCGATTCCTATTGCGACAGCTTCCATTGTCCTTACCTTCTCTAATATCGTTCAACTCTATATGAAACGGCGCCCGCCTTGTCGGTGCAAGTGCCGGCGCCATCGCAGAGAAAGACAGGCTGCTCAATTGCGGGATGGGATTCTCTTGTTGAAGAACCTGCGCAAACTCCATGGAATCTCGGTTTCCGAGAACGTCCTATGCGGATCTCGGTCGGGACTCTGTTGGACCAGATCTTGGTCCTCCAGAACGCTGAGCCCAGACTTGATCTTCTTGATGGAAAGACCAAGCTCGGCAGCGAGCTGGCTGGTGCAAAGAGGGCCAAGAGTCTTGAGGAGGCGAAAAACATCGTCGGCAATCGCAGGCCTGCTCTGGCGCCCTGGATCGGGGTCTGGTGCCGACTTGATCTGCACGTCTTCGGAGGTGTCCAAGTCTTCAAATGTGGCTTCAGCCATGATAGCCCCTTTGTGTGCCCTCCACGGCAGGAAGGGATCGCAAACGAAGTTTGGAAGCAAAAACCGTGCCAGCTCCATGGCCTAGCGCCATGCAGGCACTCCCGGCCTCAATACGCTCTCCATGCCCGGAGGGTTTCACAGGGTTACTCCTTAGCCAGAGCGTTTCCGAAGTAGAACCGAACGTAAGGCAGAGCGTCTCACAGGCAGGCCAGAATGTCAAGCGAGCCTCTCCTATCTGGCTGCCGTTCTTGACTTGGCCGGCCTCGGGCTGTCAGCGTGATGGTGACACTATTTGGCCTGCCGGGGTGCCGTTTTTCCGCCCTGGGAACCGGGAATCTTTCCCTGCCTCGGGCTCGAGATGGAGCCGGAGTCGAGACCGGCTCGTACGCGAAGAACAGCGAGGCGCGATCGACTGTGCTCTCGCCCATGAAGGGTCTGAGCGACTCGACCCGAGGAGCGTCGAGACCCTCGACCGAAGCAGAGCGCCCGGTAGCGCGCCGCGTAACGGGAGCGGGGCCAGAGCACGATAGCTTGTCTCGGAGTCCAGTTCTAAGGGGGCTCGGTGGGAGGAATTACAAAACAAGGGGCATAGTTTTCATAACAGGGCGGCTCTGCTGAGCTGGCCGAGCGCCCCGATCAGCTCGAGCCCAGATCCCAGCCAGGAGCAGCGGATCCACCGGATTGACGAGGTGGGTGTCTGACCCACCTCGGACCGTCGGCATATCGCGGCCGCCCGAATTCCTCAACCTCATCGCGGAGACCAAGCCATGAGCCGTCTTACGCTTCGACTTCCCGAATCACTCCACCAGACCCTGAACCATCAGGCCAGGGCAGAGGGCGTGTCCCTGAACCAGCTCATCGTCTACCTCTTGACGCGGATGACGGCGGCGACGGACCTTGAAGATCAACGCCGGGTCTTCGACGAGCTTCGCCATTGTTACTCACCTGAGGACGCGGAGGCAGCCCTGCAAGAGTTCCTGGCGCAGAGGACACCCCCACCCTCCTGACCACGCGCCAGTCGTTCCGCGGCAGCCCGCCCGGCCGGTTTGAAGGACCGGGTACCTGCCTGGGACGCGGCAGCGTCCCGTTCCAGGAAGAGGGCCGCTGGCGCGGCCCTCGGGCAGGCACGGGGGCCTGCCCCTACGCCAGTCGAGCAGCGACGTGCTCGGCCCTGCGTCCTCTGGCTGGCTCCGGATCCGGCGTCCGACCTGGC
>Ga0214471_10003379_pt1 | contig 12396 bp, 9 predicted proteins | sample RVTome_5_FD_207665 | JGI IMG/M metagenome (GOLD analysis project Ga0214471, IMG submission 207665) | Soil microbial communities from uranium-contaminated site in the Upper Colorado River Basin, Wyoming, United States - RVT142D155 | ecosystem: Environmental > Terrestrial > Soil > Contaminated >...
CAAACCGGGATGCGCCCGCGGGTCCACGGGGCGCCCGCCGCCTCGGCGGCGTCCTCGGCACGCTTGAGGTCCACTTCCACGGTCCGCCGCAGGCGCGTGAGAATCCCGCCGAACTCGCCGGCGATGATCTCGTACTGCCGCTGCTGGTTGGCCGAGGGATCGCCCAGGGATGATGCCCAGCCACCGGTGATCCGGCGCAGCCGGTCGGACAGGGAGGGCGGCGACGACTCCTGCCGGCGCTCCATGGTGGGATCGCCGTTCAGCGCCCACTGGAGGGACCGCAACGTGTCGTCCAGGGCGCGCACGTCGGTCAGGAGCGGGGCCGTGGCGCCGGGGGTGCCGTGCAGGGCGCGCTGGAGCAGCTCCACCCGGCTCGCGGCCTCTCCCGCCGCGGCATTCGCGCCGAGCACCGCCCGTTGCAGGGCGGCCGACCGCTGCTCGAAGGCCAGGGCCGCCGGCGTGCGCGGCGTGGCCACGGGGTCGAGCTGGTACAGCTCGACGGTCTGCGACTGGCCGAGCGGCGTCACGACGCCGTCCACCAGCTTGGCGATGGCTACGGTGTACGTGCCGGGCACGACATAGGGTCCGGCCCCGCCCCCGAAACCGAATCCGCCGAACCCGCCGCCACCGCCGCCGCGCGCGCTCGTCACGGGCGCGGACGACGGATACCGGAGGTCCCACGTCACCCGCTGGAGTCCCGCGCCCGTGGGCCCCGTGAGCCGGCGGACGACGCGTCCCTCCGGATCGGTCACCGTCACGATGATCGCGGGATCCTCCTGGTGATCTTCCGTGCGCAGCGCGTCCCACGACGGATAGAAGACATCCTCCCCGCGCCGGGCCGCCGCCCGTTCCGCCTGCTGCCGCTCCGCCCGCCGCGTGCGCAGCGCATCCCGCAGATAATAAGTCACCACCGCGCCCAGCGGCGGATTGTCCGCGGTCCAAACGCGGGTGCCCTGCCAGCCCGGATCGGGCGACGACGGCACGTAGAGCGGGGTCCGCTTGATCGGCAGCAGCGCGGCCTCCCCGTCGAGCACCCGCGGGGTGAGGGCGCGCAGGGCCGAGAGGTCCTCCAGGATGTAGAAGCCCCGGCCGAACGTCGCGACCACGAGGTCGTCTTCGCGCTTCTGGAGCGCCAGGTCCCGCACCTGGATCACGGGCAGGCCGCTCCGCAGCTGCGTCCAGCGCTGGCCCCCGTTGTTCGTCACGAACAGGCCGAACTCGGTGCCCGCGTAGAGGAGGTTGGGATCCACGTGGTCCTCGAGCACCACGTACACCGAGCCACGTTCCGGCAGGTTGCCGGAGATCAGGGTCCAGGAGCGGCCGAGATTCGTGCTCCGGGCGACGTACGGCTTGAAGTCACCGGCCTTGTGGTTGTCGAAGCTCGCGTAGATCGTGTTGACGTCGTGCGCCGACGGGGTCACGCGCGACACGAAGATCGTGTCGGGCACGCCCGAAACCGAGGAGATGGCCCGCCAGTTCTGGCCGCCATCCTCGCTCACCTGCATCAGGCCGTCGTCGGTGCCCGCCCAGAGCAAGCCTTCCCTGAGCGGCGATTCGGCCAGGGTCACGATGCTGCCGTAGAGCGAGGTGGACGCGTTCTTGGCCACCGCGTCCACGCTCCACACGCGGCCCATCAACGTGAGCCGGTTGCGGTCAATCTGGCGCGTCAGGTCCGGGCTCACGGGCCGCCAGGCGCCGCCCCGGTCGTCGCTCCGGAACAGGCGCTGGGCGGCGAAATACAGCCGCGACGGCGCGTGGGGGCTGATGATGAGCGGCGCGTCCCAGTGCCACCGTAGCCCCGGCTCGCCGGGCTCGGGATCGGGCTGGATGCTCACCCGCTCGCCCGTGGCGAGGTTGAACCGGGTCAGCACGCCGTGCTGCGACTCCGAGTACGCGATGTCCGGGTCGGTCGGGTCAATCCGCGTCTGGAACCCGTCGCCGCCCTGGGTCAGGAACCAGTCGCTGTTCCGGGCGCCGGCGCGGGTCCGCGTGCGGGACGGCCCTCCCATCGTGCTGTTGTCCTGCGTGCCGCCGTAAATCCGGTAAAACGGCAGGGAGTTGTCCACCTCGACCCGGTAGAACTGCGCGAGCGGGAGGTTCTGGAACCAGTCGTAGGTCTGGCCGCCGTCCCAGGTTTCGTACAGGCCGCCGTCGCACCCGATGATGAGGTGGTCCGTGTCGTCCGGATCAATCCAGAGCGCGTGGTTGTCCACGTGCTTGTTCCGCTCGCCAAGTACGCGGAACGTGCGTCCGCCGTCGTCCGTGATCATCGTGCGGACGTCCATCGAGTACACGCGGTTCACGTTGGCCGGGTCCGCGAAGATCTCCTGATAGAACAGGCCGATCGTCGTGTGATCGCCCATCCGCTGCCACGTGATGCCGTTGTCGGTGGAGCGGTAGAACCCACCCCGCCGGTTCGCCGCTTCGACGATGGCGTACACCACGTCGGGGTCCACCGGGGAGATGGCGAGGCCGATGCGGCCCAGTTCCTCCGACGGCAGGCCGGTGTGGACGCGGGTCCACGTGGCGCCGCCGTCCGTGGACCGCTGGAGGCTCGACTGCGGCCCGCCGGCGATGTAGCCCCACTGCCGCCGGACCTTCTGCCACGTCGAGGCGATCAGGATGTTCGGGTTGCTGGGGTGCATCACGACGTCCGCGACGCCCGCCCACTCGCCGCCGTCCAGGATCCGGGTCCAGGTCCTGCCGCCGTCCGTCGTCTTGTAGAGGCCGCGGTCGCCGCCGCTGGTGAACAGCGGGCCGTGCGCGGCCACGTACACGACGTCGGTGTTCCGGGGGTCAATGAGGATCTTGCCGATGTGCTGCGATTCCCGCAGCCCCACGTGCTCCCAGCTGCGGCCGCCGTTCACCGACTTGTACACCCCGTCGCCGTACGACACGGACCGGAGCACGTTGTTCTCGCCGGTCCCGACCCACACGACGTTGGGGTTCCGCGGATCGAGCGCGACGACGCCGATCGCGTACGAACCCTCACCGTCGAAGATGGGAGTGAACGTCGTGCCGGCGTTGGTGGTCTTCCACACGCCGCCCGACGCGACGCCCACGTACCAGGTCTTCTTATCCGGGGCGATGGCCAGGTCGCTGATCCGGCCGGAGATGGCAGCCGGCCCGATGTGGCGGAGCCGCAGGCCGCGAGCGGCGGACGCGAACCGGTCGCGCGGGCCCGCCGTGTCGCCCGCGGGGGCGACGCGCCGGCCCTGGCCGACGGCCGGGGCAGGGGTGGACAGGCCCGCCAGCACGCAGACGCTGACGGCGAGGAGCAGAGGGAGCAGGCGCTGACGGGGTGACATGGGGGGGTCCGACCTCAGCCGCTGGAGGGATGATGATGACCAGACCAGAGGCGCCCGGCCGGCGGACCGGCCGGAGGCTCGCCAGAACATACGCGCGGAGACCGGGTGATGCTGGGGGCGCCTACCCCGCCGCGCCCGCCGCTTCCCGCAGCAGTGCCCGCGCGATAACGAGCCGCTGGATCTGGTTGGTCCCCTCGTAGATCTGCGTGATCTTGGCGTCCCGCATGAACTTCTCGATCGGGTAGTCCTTGCAGTAGCCGTAGCCGCCGAACAGCTGCACCGCCTCGGTGGTCACCTTCATGGCCACGTCCGTGGCCATGAGCTTGCACATGGCGGAGGCCCGGGTGATCTGCTTGTGTCCCGCATCAATCAGCCGGGCCGCGTAGTGCACCAGCTGCCGCGCGGCCTCGATCTGGGTCGCCATGTCCGCGAGCATCCACTGGACACCCTGGAAGGCGCTGATGGACTGGCCGAACTGCTTGCGGCCGCCCGTGTAGGCGATGGCGAGATCCAGCGCCCCCTGGGCGAGCCCCACGGCCTGGGCCGCGACGCCGGGCCGGGCCCGGTCCAGCGTGGTCATGGCGTGCTTGAAGCCGTGGCCGTCCTCGCCGCCCAGCAGGTTGGCCGCCGGCACGCGGCAGTTGTCGAGGTGGATCTCCACGACGGGCACGCAGCGGATGCCCATCTTGTCCTCGTGCTTGCCCACACGGTATCCCGGGGTGTCCTTCTCGACCAGGAAGGCCGAAATCCCCCGCGCGCCGCGGGACGCATTGGTGACCGCGAAGATCGTGTTGAGGGAGGCGACCGCGCCGCCCGTGTTCCACTTCTTCTCGCCGTTCAGCACCCAGCCGTCGCCGTCCCGCGTCGCCGCCGTCTTCATGGAGCCGGCATCCGAGCCCGCGTCCTTCTCCGACAGCCCGAAGGCGATCAGCTGGTCGCCCGCGGCAATGCCGGGCAGGAACCGCCGCTTCTGGTCGTCGGTCCCGCCCACCATGATCGGGAAGGACCCGAGGGCGTTGACGGCATACCCCACGCCCATGCCGCCGCAAGCGCGGGAGAACTCCTCAACGACCATGCACAGGTCCAGCACGCCGCCGCCCATCCCGCCGTACTCCTTCGGGATCCACACGCCGGACAGGCCGGCCTGCTTGATGGCCTTCTGGACCTCCCAGGGATACGTCTGCTCGACGTCGTACTTCGCGGCTACGGGCTTCATTGCCGTCTCGGCCAGCTCGCGCGCGCGGTGCCGGAGGTCCAGCTGCATGGGGGTGTACATGGCGTCGGTCATGGTCCTGGCTCGGCGTGGGGTTCTCGAGATCCGGTGCGACAGGGTCGCCCCGCCGGGGGAATGCTATCGCGTGGGGCGGCGTTCCGCTTCACCCTTCGGTCTTGAGCGCCTCGAAGACCTTCGCCTCGTGGAACAGCCGGAACAGCTCGGCGTCCAGCATCCCGTCCTTCACCTCCTCGGCCAGGATGTCGAGTGCCCGGGGAATCGGGACGGCCCGCTTGTACGGCCGGTCGGACGCGGTGAGCGCGTCGAAGATGTCCGCGATCGTCATCATCCGCGTCTGGATGGGGATCTGGTCGCTCGTCACCTTCCGCGGGTAGCCGCGTCCGTCGAGCTTCTCGTGATGCCCGTACGCGATGGTGGGGACGTTCCCCAGTTCCTTGGTCCACGGGATATTGAGCAGGAAGCGGTAGGTGTGCGCCACATGGCTCTCGATCTCGAGCCGCTCCTGCTCGTCCAGGCTCCCCTTGCGGATCGTGAGGTACCGGACCTCGTCGTCGGTGAGGAGGGGCTGGTCCTTGCCCTCGAGGTCCTGAAACCGGGCGTCGGCGTACCGGATCAGCTCCTCGAAGTTCCCCTCGGGGAGCACGGTGGGCTCGTTCGACTCCCCGACGAGCTTCATGAAGCGGTCCAGGTCGGCCAGCCGGGCCTCCTGCTGGCGCTGCAACTCCGCGAGGAACGCCTCGTAGTTGGTCCGGCCGTTCCGCTCGAGGAAGTCGGCCCGCTGCCGCTCGAAGTCGCCCTCGTACGTGCGCCGGATGAACGCGTAGCGCTGCTTGATGAGCGCGAGGTCGGGCGCGTACAGCTTCTTGGCCTTGACCAGCACCTGCTCGCGCACGCCCACCTTGCCGAAGTCGTGCAGCAGCCCGGCGTAGCGCAGCTCCCGCAGCTCCTCCCGCGAGAAGGACACCTGCCGGTACGCGCCGTCCCCGGCGCGGTCCACCGTCTGGGCCAGCCCCACGGTCATCGTGGCCACGCGGCCGGAGTGGCCGAACGTCGTGGGGTCCCGCTGCTCGATGGCGATGACCGCCGCCTTGACGAAGCCCTCGAACAGGCGCTCGATGCTCTGGTACAGCTCGCTGTTCTCGATGGCGACCGCGGCCTGGCCGGCGAGCGACGACACGAGCTCCACCGTCCGCCCGCTGAAGGGCACGACGTGCTGCTCGAAATCGGCGGGCGTGCTGAGACGCAGATCGGCGGCGGTCTTGCGGTTGATCAGCTGCAGCACCCCGATGATCTGGTCCTTGTGGTCCGACATCGGGATCGTGAGGATGGACTTGGTGCGATACCCGTACTTCTCGTCAATGGACCGGTTGATCGAGTACTCGACATTGGCCGGCAGCTCGTACGCGTCGTCCAGTACGAGCGGCGCGCTGGTGCTGGCCACGTAGCCCGCGATGCTCGCCTTGCTGATCGGGATCGTGAAGTCCACGAACGGGATCTCGGGCCGCGAGTGGTTCTGCGCCAGCTTGAAGCGCAGCCGCTTGGTGCCGTCGTCGGCGGTCTCGACCAGGTAGAGGCTCCCGGCATCGGCGTCGGTGAGCGCCCGGGCCTGCGAGAGAATCATCTCGAGCAGCGTGTGGAGGTCCCGCTCGGTGGACAGCGCCATGCCGATGCGGGTCAGCTCGCCCAGCTCCTTCGTGCGGCTCGCCGCCTCGCCCCGCGCCCGCGTGGCCTCGGTGCGGGCCGCCGCCTCGCGGTAGGACGACCGGAGCGCGATCAGGAACTGCCGGCCGCCCGGCGCCGCCGGGAGAAAGGCCGAGACCAGGTCCGCGGGCAGCCGCTCGGGCACATCGGTCTCGTCCGGCGCGCCCAGGGCCACGAACGCGCCGCCGTGGCGCACGAACTGCCGCAGCGCCGCCACCGGGAACCGGTCGCGGCTCCCCGGGTCCAGCACCAGGGTGGTCGGCACGGTTCCGGCGGTAAGCTCGCCGGGCATCGAGATCCGGCGCACGGCCACGTGCTCGGCCGCGAGCGCGTCCGCGAACGGCGCCGGATCGAACGTCGGGGCGTGGAGCAGCAGGAACTTCACGGACGACCTCGCGTCGAATCGGGCCGCACCGAGTCCCGCGGCGGCAGCGCCGGGTCGGGGGGGGGCCGCACTCCGGTCAGCAGGCGCGCGGGGCGACGGCTGATCTGGTCGCTGAAATGTTCGAGGACGACGGCCGTGCGCAAGAGGCGCTCGGCGATGTCCCGGGCGTAGGCCCGGTTCTCGATCGCGATGTCCCCCACCAGCCGGAGCACGGTGTCGGCACGTTGCAGGGCCTTCCGGGTTTCGCCGAGGGTGGCCAGGATCGAGTCGTTGAGGGGGCCGACCCGGGGCTGGACGTCCGCGAGGAGCTGGTCCGACCGCTCCAGATTGGACGACAGCCGGGTCAGCACGTCCGTCACCAGGGGCCCGTTCGTGGCCATGAGTCCCCGCGTGTCCTCGACCGCGGCCGTCGTGCGCGCGAGCAGTCCGCGGGTCTCCTGGAGCGCGGACTGGATCTCGCCGCGCAGCGTGCCCGCCATCTCCGTCAGCGCTTCGAGCACGCCCCGGGGGCGGACTGCCTCGATGGTGTCGCCGGGTTCCAGGTACCCCCGCGTCGCAAGGGCGTCCGGGATCACCAGCTCCACGACGGCGGCCGCGATGGGGGTGGGCTGGATGATCTCGGCCCGTGTGCCCCGGGGCAGGCGCAGCTCCGTGCCGTTCGGGAAGCGTTCCCGGACGGATAGACGTCCCAGAAACGTGAGGGCTCCGGTGGCGGAGTCCACCAGGGGGCTGATGTCGCGCAGGCGGCCCACGTCGAGCCCGCGGAGCACGACTCTCGTGTCCTGGCTCAACGCCTCGGCCGAGACCGTGCGCATGTAGAACGTCGCGCGCAGCTCGCCGAGCCCGCTCGTGACGATGGCCATGCCCACCAGGATCCCGATCGCGATCAGGATGAAAAGGCCTACCAGGAAGTCGGTCCGCTGGGTGTTCACCGTATCCTCACGGGTCCGGACGGAGCTTGCCGCCGGTGACGCGATAGCGCTCCTCGAACCGCGATCGCAGCCGGTCGGGGAGGACCTGGCTCGTGACCAGCACGGACCGGCGGGGGCCGTCCGCCGCCTCGCCGCCGCGCGCCAGGTCGAGGAGTTCGGCGGCCGCCCCGAGGCCGATGCCGTCGAACGGCTGGTCGAGAATCACGAGCCGCGGGTCGAACACGAGCGCCCGGGCGAACGCGGTGCGGCGGCGCTGCTCGTCGTCCGCTTCGGAGGGGCGCAGCCCGCCGGCGTCGGCCAGACGGAAGGCGCCCAGGATCACCCGGACACGGCTTCGGATTTCCCGGGACGAGAGCAGGCTCCCGAACTGCAACGGGAGCGCCACGTTGTCGGCCAGGGACAGATTCTGCAGCAGGCCGTCGCCCTCGGGAACGTATCCCGCCTGCCGGCGGAAGGCGAGCGCGGCGCGCCGGGACAGGGTCGCGACCTGCTCCCCGAACAGCAGGGCCCGCCCGCCGTCGGGCGCGTCGAGCCCGAGGGCGATCGGCCCCAGGCGGTCGAGCCCGCTCGCGACCTCGCCGACCGCGGCGACCGCGCGGTGCTCGGGCACGGTCAGCGACACGGCGGTCGGGCGCGCGCCCTCGAGCCGCACGTCCTCGAAGACGAGGAGGGCGGTCACTGGGTCACCGCCACGAACAGCGCCGAGCAGATGAAGATCAGCACGATGCTGACCAGCACGGCCTCGCTCGACGCGATGGGCACGCCGGTCGGACCGCGCCGCACGGCGAGGCCGTGGAAGCTCGGCACCATCCCGATCACGATCCCGAAGACGAGGCCCTTGGCCAGCGTGAGCCAGACGTCCTTGAGGCTCAGCGAGCGGAGCACGATGTCGAAGTAGCGCGCGCTGCTCATGCCGTTCGTGACGGCCGCCGCGAGCCCGGCCACCACCGCCACGCAGTCGAACAGCAGGATGAGCCCGGCGACCGAGACGATGGCGGCGACGAAGCGGGGCAGCACCAGGTACTGCAACGGGTCTATCCCGATCCCTTCGAGCGCGCGAATCTCCCCCATGACGGTGTTCGTGGCCAACTCGGCGGCGATGGCCGTGCCCGAGCGGCCGGCGACGGCGATGGCCGTGAGCATGGGGCCCAGCTCGCGGACGATGGCGACGACCATGAGCGTGCCGATCAGCTCCGTGGCGTTCAGGCGGCCCAGCTCCCGGACCGTCTGGGAGATCACGAGGTAGCTCAGGATGCCGGCAAGGACGATGATGATGGGCACGGCCTGGAGGGCCGTGAACCAGATCTGGTTGAGCATCACCCGGCGCACGACCCGACGCCCGCCGGGCGAGAGCGCCATCCAGGACCCCAGAGTCCGGACGAAAAAGCGCGCCAGGGCACCCGTGCGGGTGACCCGGCGCGCCACGCCTCGTCCCAGTGCGGCGATCGGTGCGATCACCGCGGCAACCGCTCAGCCTCCGACCTGCCGCAGGGCTTCCTGGGCCTCCGTGTACTCGGGGAACTCGGCCAGCGCCTTGCTGAACAGCTCCTTGGCCTTGGCCGAGTCGCCGCGGTCCTGGTAGAGCAGGCCCTTGGTGTAGTACGACACCGCCTGCGTCGCGTTGAGCTTCTGCGCGCGTTCCTCGCGCTGGGCCTGCACTTCCTTGGGCAGTGCCGGGAGCTTGAGGTCGCCGGTGATCTTGGTGGCGGCGTCAATCACGCCTCTCGCCATGTCCTCGCGCTTGAAGGTGGTCCGGTCCGCCTTCTCGATCTCCGAGGTTTCCGTGTTGACGATCTGGACGTCGAGCCGCATGGTCCCGTAGGTGTCCACGAAACCGCCCATGACCATGTACCGCGCGCCCACGATCTTGCCGATCCGGGTCGCCGTGGCCGCGTCCACCCGGCCCGAGGCGCCGAGATCCTGCTCGGCCAGCAACTCCCGGATCCGCGAGCGGTCTACGACCCGCAGCTGCGGGTTCATGGCGAACTCGGTCGTCAGCATCTGCTGCATCCCGACCTCGAGCGCCGCGTAGTCCTCGGCCGCCTGGCCGTACGACCCGCCGTTCGTGAATGGCAGGACCGCGATCCCGGGCCGCGAATCCTGGGCCGCGGACGATCCGGCGCCCAGTGCGCCGGCCAGAGCCGCCATCGAGAAGAGTGTGCGCCACCGCATAGGCCTACGCCCCCGCTAGAGTGTGATTTCCAGACCCTCGAACGCCGCCACCACCTCGAGGTGCCCCGCCCGCCCGGCCGCCAGCCGCCTGGCGTCCGTGAACAAGTCGTCCAGCGCGTCGTCCGTCCGCTCCGGCCGGTGATGGAACAGCACCAGCCGGCCCACGCCCGCATCCGCCGCGAGGGCCACCGCCTCCGCATGCGAGGAGTGCCCCCACCCAAGGTAGCTGGGCATCTCCTGTGCCGTGAACATGGCGTCGTGGATCAGCAACTCCGCGCCCGCCGTAAACCGCACCAGCTCGTCCCGCCACCCGGGCGGCACCTCGTAGTTCCCGCCCGGCCCCAGCTCGTTATCGGGAATGAATACCACGCTGGGCCCCCCGGCCCGCGGCGCCAGCCGGAACGCCAGGGTGGTTCCCGGGTGCCGCAGCCGCATGGCCCGAACCGCAAACTGCCCCACCTCGAACGCGCCCGGTTCCACATGGGTCACCGTCAGGTTCGCGTCCAGCTGGTGGAGGGGAACCGGGAACACCACCGGGTCCATCTGATCGCGCAGGATCTGTTCCAGCCCGACCTTCCCCTGCCGGGCGCCCCAGATCCGGATGTGGCTGCGCTCGTCATAGAACGGCGCGAAAAACGGCAACCCCTGGATGTGATCCCAGTGGGTGTGCGACAGCAACAGGTCCGCGACCAGGGGGTCGGCGCTGGCTTCCACCAGCGCCCGGCCCAACGGCCGGATGCCGGTCCCCGCATCGAGGATGACGAGGCTCCGCACGTCTGCCGCCGTGCTCTGCAACGTCACGCACGAGGTGTTGCCACCGTAGCGTGCCGTCAGCGGCCCCGGTGTTGGGATCGAGCCACGGGCCCCCCAGATCGTGACCCGGCAGGTCATGAGCCCGGCCGATCAGCCATCATGTGCTACACGGTACGGCAGGGACCGTGCCGACGGCAAGCGGGACGCTCACGGGGCCGGGGTGACCGCGGTCACGGCGGTCACGAGAGTTTGGCCGCGGCGCGCAACGCCCGCCGATCGGCGATCCGGATGCCCCGCGGCGACACGTCAATCAGACCGTGGTCCGCGAGTTCCCGCAAGGTGCGGGATACCGTTTCCCGGCTCGATCCGATCATCTGCGCGATGGTCGCGTGCGTCACCCGCTTGACCAGATCGCCCTCCTGCCCGGCCAGCTCGAGCAGCACCCGCGCCACCCGGCCGTAGACGTCGAGCAGGACGAGGGACCCGATCTGGTCGTCCGCCCGCCGGAGGCGACGCGACAGCGTGCGCAGCATGCCGAGCGCGATACGGGGGTGGGTCTCGAGCGCCTGCTGAAAGTCGTCGCGGCGCAGCACCAGCAGGCGGGCGTCGTCCATGGCGATCACGTGGGCGGAGCGGGGCTCGTCGTCAATCAGCGCCAACTCCCCGAAGAAGTCGCCGGGACCCAGGACGGCCAGGATCACCTCGCGGCCGTCCTCCCCCACGAGCACGACCTTGACCTGACCCACGCCCACGATGAACAGGGCATCTCCCGGATCGTCCTCGAAGACAATGACGCTGTTGCGGGGATAGGGGCGCTCCCGGGCCATGGCAGCGAGCCGGTCGAGGTCGTCGTCGCCCAACTGGGCGAACAGCGGAACGCGGCGCAGCGTTTCAACCACGCTCACGGGCGGCCTCGGGGTGGGCGGAAACAAGCAACACTACCGCGCCCGCCCGGGGGTGTCAAATGCGTCATGCGCGCCACGCTTGCCGGCAAGTCACTGACGCCGTTATACTTCCAAGCTTTCCGAGACCCTGGACAACCGAGGGCTGCGCCGATGAAGCAGGACATTCACCCCAGGTACGAGCGCCTCACCGTCGTCTGCGCGTGCGGGAACTCGTGGGAAACGCGCTCCACGAGCGCGTCCATCCACGTCGAAATCTGCTCCCGGTGCCATCCGTTCTATACCGGCAAGCAGAAGCTCATCGACACCGCCGGCCGGGTCGAGCGGTTCCAGCGTCGCTATAGCCGGAAGGGCACGTCGCAGAGCGCGTGAGCACGGAGGCCCGGCTGGCCGCCGCGCTGGCGCGAGCGGCCGAGGTCGAGCGCGACCTCGCCGATCCGGCCGTGGCGCGGGACCCCAGGCAACTGACCACGCTGGGCCGGGAGCATGCGCGCCTCGAGCGCATCCGCCAGGCCGCGCGCCGGCGCGAGAAACTCACCAGCGAGCTGGCACAGGCGCGGGAGGTGGCCCGGGATCCGGACCCCGGCCTCGCGGAGCTGGCGCGCGCCGACCTCGACCATCTCGAGCCGGAACTGGCCGCGCTGGAGGCCGAGCTGGAGACGCTGCTCGTGCCGCCCGATCCGCTCGATTCCCGGGACGTCATCATGGAGATCCGTGCGGGCACCGGCGGCGACGAGGCCGCCCTGTTCGCCGCCGACCTCGTCCGCATGTACACGCGGTTTGCCGAGCGGCGCGGCTGGCGCGTGGACGTGATGGAGCTGCACGAGGGCAATCTCGGTGGACTCAAGGAAGCGACCCTGATGGTGCGGGGCGATCGCGCCTACGGGCTGCTGCGCCATGAATCCGGGGTGCACCGCGTGCAGCGGGTCCCCGAAACCGAAGCCCAGGGCCGGATCCACACGTCGGCCGCCACGGTGGCAGTCCTGCCGGAGGCGGAAGACATTGACGT
>Ga0214471_10003380_pt1 | contig 12389 bp, 10 predicted proteins | sample RVTome_5_FD_207665 | JGI IMG/M metagenome (GOLD analysis project Ga0214471, IMG submission 207665) | Soil microbial communities from uranium-contaminated site in the Upper Colorado River Basin, Wyoming, United States - RVT142D155 | ecosystem: Environmental > Terrestrial > Soil > Contaminated >...
GTATCCGTTTATTTCAAACCATTCATTGGGAATAGCAATTTTTTCTATTTTTTTATCTGAAATACATCCTGTAAACCAGCTAAATCCTATAAGCATACCACCACCGGCAGCAGCCGAGATTTTCAAAAACGAACGACGATTGTATTGTGTTTTTATTGTTGTCATGACCTATAAATTTAGAGTTTTGCAGCGGTTTTAATGGCTTGTTTAATTCTTACATAGGTGCCACATCTACAAATGTTCCCATTCATGGCGGCATCAATTTCCTCGTCGGAGGGATTGGGATTGCTCTTTAACAATGCGGAAGCGTTCATAATCTGTCCACTTTGACAATATCCGCACTGTGGTACGTCGTGTTCGAGCCATGCTTTCTGCACGGGATGATCACCATCTTCGGAAAGTCCTTCAATGGTTGTAATATTCATTCCTTCAGCTTGAGATACTTGAAGTAAACAACTACGCATGGCATTACCATTTGCATGAACGGTACAGGACCCACATTGTCCAATACCACAGCCGTATTTGGTGCCTACTAAATCTAAGTGATCCCTGAGAACCCAAAGCAAAGGTGTATCGCTATCAGTCTCTACCGTATGGGTTTTATTGTTAATTTTTAAGGTGAAGATTGGCATAGTAAGAGTTTTAGAGTTTAAGTTTCCTAAATATACAAAAAAAATAAAGTGTCTTTTTTTAAAGTTTTTCTTTTAACACACTTTTAATAAACTCCAACGCTTTCAGTTCATTATAATAAAATCCACCCTGCCATACAAATCCAACATGTCCGCCATATTTGGGCATTTCCAGATAAAGGTTTGGGTTGTTTTTGGCATCCCTTACCGGGTAACATTCGGGTGATAAAAAGGAATCGTTCAGGGCATTGATTATCAATGTTGGAATTTTAATGTTATGAAGATATTGAAGACTACTGCTTTTTTCGTAATACTCCAATGCATCTTTAAATCCATGAGCCTTTGAGGTATAAACATCATCAAAATCCTTTAGGGTTTTTATGCCATTAATTTCAGTAATTGAAATCCTTTCAGGAAATTGAAGCTGTTTAATTTTCAATCTATGGACCAAAAATCTTTTGAAATTATCATGAAACGGGATGTTCTTGAATTTATGCAATTCTTTGCACGAACCATATAAACTACACGGAACAGAAACAGCAATGGCTGCTTTAATTTGAGTGGGGACAGCTTCACGTTCGCCTAAATATTTTAAGGTGACATTGCCACCTAAACTGATGCCCTTAATATAAATTTCTGAATAGGTTTTGGTTTTTAAAATGTGATTTATGACCTCTTCCAAATCTCTGGTTTCACCTGAATGATAACTTCTGTATTTAAGATTGGTTTCTCCACTGCAACCTCTAAAGTTGACGGCAACCGCATCCATACCATTTTCATTACATAGTTTTGCTGTCCCTGTCATATAGGGCCTCTTTGAATTCCCTTCCAGACCGTGCAGTAGAATAATAAGCTTTGGACTTTTTTCTTTTGAAAAGCTCCAGTCCATATCCAGAAAATCACCATCGAAAAGTGTGATACGTTCACGCTCTTGAAACAGTCCGTTAACTTGTCTAAACAATCCTGAATATACTGTGGAAACAAAGCCTTTTCTAAAAAAATAGGGTGCTTTGTAGGTTGAATCTAGTATTGGCATTATCTCATGGGCTTCAAGGCATCAGACGGCTTTGGGACAAAATGGTGTTTCCCACCTGCACGGTCATCATCAAAGGTTACAGGGATGTCATCATTTTGTGTGCGTTCATCCCAAGTGAGCTGTTGTGTGCCATCATCGCGTTTTACCATGGTAATGCACCCTTCAACCGGACAGACCAATGAGCACAGATTACATCCCACACAATTTTCTTCTATAATATTCGGAATCCTTACTTTCAAATCTTTTGATAACGCAATGGCCTGATGGGCACCATCATCACAAGCGATATAGCACAACTCACAACCAATACATTTTTCTGCATTGATTTCGGCAACCACTTTATGCTTTAAGTTGAGATGCTTCCATTCGGTTACATTGGGCAAAGCTTTTCCGGCAAAATCATAGATGGTCTGATAATTTTTTTCTTCCATAAACTGACGTAATCCGGTTTCCATTTCACGAACAATTCCAAATCCATAATGCATGACGGCCGTACACACTTGAACAGATGTTGCTCCCAAAAGAATAAATTCCACCACATCACGCCAGGTTTCAATACCCCCAATGCCCGAAATGGGTACTTTAGAAATTTCGGGGTGCTGTGCCAATTCTTTAAGCATGTTCAAAGCAATGGGTTTTACGGCAGGGCCACAATAGCCGCCATTGGTCCCTTTGCCATCTACCATGGGATACGGAGCATAGGTATCCAAATCGATCCCAACAATACTTTTTATGGTGTTGATGAGTGAAATGGCATCGGTTCCTCCTTCTACTGCAGCCAAACCTGGATACACAATTTCTGAAATATTTGGCGTTAATTTTGTAATAACTGGAATTTTGGATGCTTCAGAAACCCAACCCACAATGGTTTTTAGAACCTCGGGTTCCTGTCCAACAGCCGAACCCATTCCGCGTTCACACATGCCATGAGGGCAGCCAAAATTGAGTTCAATGCCATCGGCACCGGCATTTTCAACATCTTTAATAATCTGCTCCCATTCTGCCCTACTTTCAACCATCAAAGAAGCTATGACGGCATGATTTGGAAAGTATTTTTTTACTTCTCCAATTTCTCGAAGATTGTCTGCCAAAGGTCTATCGGTAATCAATTCAATATTGTTGAAACCCATCATTTTGGTGTTTCTGTAATTAACCGAACCGTAACGACTCGACACATTGACCACCGGAACGCCAAGTGTTTTCCAAACAGCACCTCCCCAGCCCGCTTCAAAAGCTTTCATAATTTGATAGCCTGAATTTGTTGGTGGTGCTGAGGCCAACCAAAATGGGTTTGGGGATTTGATTCCTGCGAAATTTATTGATAGATCGATCATTTTTTTGATTTTATATTTTATGGAACGCTGACCTGCCTGCCGACAGGCAGGTGACGCTGATTTTTTTATGGTGCTTTATGATTTGACTGAATTATAAATAAAATCTGTGTTGATCATAGTCATCTGCGTTATCCGTGTTCTATTTTCCATTTATATAATCATGCATTCCATGAGCTGCCATTTTTCCATCATAAGCCGCATGGACCACTTCTGCCCCACCATTAATGGCGTCTCCACCTGCAAAATATTTTGGATTCGAGGTTTGAAACGTTTCATTATTCACTTTGATTACTGTTTTTCCATCAATTTCAAAATTATCGATAAGTTCATATAAATGCCCTTGTTTTGCTTGCCCGGTGGCCTTTATGACCATATCGCATCTCACAATAAAAACATTGTTCATATTGGTTTGAAGCGTACCATCTATAAATTCAGTTTTAGCAAATTTTACGCCTTCAACCTTTCCATTTCCAACGATTTCAATGGGAGTCACATGAAACAAACTGTCCACCCCTGAGCTTATGGCCAATTCATATTCAAAACCATAGGCTCCCATATCATCTTTTCCCCTTCGATACGCCAAAACCACTTTTCTCGCTCCCATTCTTGCAGACTCCGAAGCGGCATCCATAGCCGTATTTCCACCACCTAGAACCACAACTTTGTCAGGCACTTTTATTTGATGCTGTTTCAAACGTAATTCTTCAATAAACTCGACTGCTCCAATAACTCCTTTTTTGTCCTCCCCTTCCAATTTTATTATAGCTGTACTTCCTAAGCCAACCCCAATAAAGATGGCATCATAATCATTCTCCAGACTTTTTAATTGGGCTTTTGACTTAATCTCTGAATTAAATATGATTTTAAATCCCAAATGCTTTTGTAAATAATTGATTTCCAGTAATACCTCTTCATTGGTGATTTTATAGGGCGCCACACCGTGAATAGTCAAACCTGAAGGTTGTGTTTTGGTCTCGTAAATATCAACATCATAGCCTAATGTCCTGGCCTCGCAAGCACAAGCTATTCCCGCAGGTCCCGCTCCAATCACAGCAATTTTTTTACCATTGGATTCACCTGCTTTAAAAATAGCCTTACCAGCTTTTATGGTTTTGTTGGTCGCATAATTTTGAAGCCTTCCTATTTGAATGGGTGCAACTTCTTGATGATTATAAACACACGCACCTTCGCACAGCACACCAGTTGGACACACCACACCACACGCATTTCCCAACCAATTGGAATCAAAAATAGTTTTTGAAGCTCCAGTTACGTTATTGGTATGTATTTGCTTGATAAACAAAGGAATATCGATATGTGTTGGACAAGCCTGTACACAAGGCGCATCATAACAAAACAAACATCTTGAAGATTCATAATACGCTTCGGTATCATTCATCAAAGGTTTTTTCTGTTTGAAATTCTTTTTGAATTCAGCTTCGGAAATTGGTCTTTTATATTCGGCCATTGTTCAAGTTATAAGTTGATGGAACGCTGATGACGCTGATTTTTATGATTAAATATGATTTTAATTGCAAGCAAAAACAAATCGGCAAAAATCAGCGTCACCTAAGTCCTATTTTTCAAAGTTCAGTTAGTTTACCATAAGTTTCCGGGCGTCTGTCCCTAAAAAACTGCCAAGTGGAACGGACCTCATCGATCAAATCCAAATCAAATTCGGCAACCAATAATTCGTCATTATCTCTTGAGGCTTGCGCAAAAATTTGTCCGCGTGGGTCCACAAAATACGATTGTCCATAAAACTTGCCCAAATTCCAAGGTCTTTCTTCCCCAACTCTATTGATACAACCCATAAAATAACCATTCGCCGCGGCGTGGGCCGGTTGTTCCAACTTCCATAAATACTCGCTTAAACCCGCAACTGTTGCCGATGGATTGTAAACAATCTCAGCGCCGTTCAAGCCTAAAACCCGTGCGCCATCAGGGAAATGCCGATCATAACAAATATAAACCCCTACTTTGGCATATTTGGTCTGGAAAACGGGATATCCCAAATTGCCCGGTTTGAAAAAGAATTTTTCCCAAAACCCCGTGGTATGTGGAATATGATTTTTTCTATATTTCCCCAAATAAGTTCCGTCAGCATCAATCACGGCAGCGGTGTTGTATAAAACGCCCGGTTGTTCTTTTTCATAGATTGGCACTATAATGACCATATTATATTTTTTGGCCAAGACCTGCATTTTTTCGGTAGTTGGTCCTGGGACCGATTCTGCTGAAGCATACCATTTACTGTCCTGTCCTGGACAAAAGTATGGTGTGTTGAAAATCTCCTGCAAACACAAAATCTGCACGCCCTGTTTTCCCGCTTCTTCGATAAATGGAATGTGTTTGTTGTACATGGCATCCTTGATTTCCTGAATGCTTCCCTCGCCTTCAGTCATTGGAAGGCTCATTTGTATCAATCCTGATTTTATTATTCTACTCATGCTTTTTCATTTTTATAGAACGCCGATGACGCTGATTATTATGATTTTAAATGATTTATTTTGTTCCTCATTCTTTATTATCCGTTTATAATCAATCTCGCAAAGACGCAGAGGTGCAAAGTTTATGAACCCTTTGGATTCTTGGTCTCATCCAAAGGTATGATGGCTCTTTTGTCTATGTTCTTTGTTCTATTTTCTATAATCTATTTTCTAAATTACAGTTTTTGATGTTTTGCTTCTTCGGATAAACTCTCCATAACCGGCTTTTAATTTGCACGCTTCTTTTTCAACGGCGATTTGTCCTCTCAAAATTACGGTTTCAGTTTTTCCTTTTACTTTTTTACCCTCATAAGCCGAATAATCACAGTTCATGTGATGCGTTTTTACTGAAATCGTGTGTTCCTTATTAGGGTCGAAAACTATCAAATCGGCATCACTTCCAATGGCAATCGTTCCTTTTCTCGGATACATTCCAAAGATTTTAGCGGCATTGGTTGAAGTGACTTCAACATATTTTGTCAATGAAATTTTGCCTTTATGGACACCTTCCGAAAACAACAGTTCCATACGATGTTCTATTCCGGGATGGCCGTTTGGGATTTTGGAAAAGTCGTGTTTCCCCATTTGCTTTTGTTCCCACATAAACGGACAATGGTCGGTTCCAACCACCTGCACCATCCCTTGATTGATACCAGACCACAAAGCCTCTTGGTCTTTTTTCTCCCGTAGTGGCGGACTCATCACCCATTTGGCACCTTCAAAATCCTTTTCATATAAAGAGGCGTCCAACATTAAATATTGGGTGCAGGTTTCCACAAATACTTTTTGATTGCGTTGCGTAGCTCTTCTTACAGCATTTAAAGCACCTTCACAGGTCATGTGGACAATGTATCCCGGACAACCCGTGTAATATAACATATCGGTGAACCTGCCAGAAGCTTCAGCCTCGGTCACTTCGGGTTGCGACAAATAATGATATAAGGGCGAAAGGTTTCCTTCTGCCCTATTTTTTGAAATCAACGAATCGATCATATCCCCATTGGTGGCATGAACGGTAACCAATCCTCCATAATCTTTAACTACTTTCATCAATTGCACCATTTGTCCGTCATCAATCATCAATGCCCCTTTGTAGGCCATAAAGGTCTTAAATGAAGAAATGCCTTCCTCTTCAATCATTTGAACGACTTCTTTGGCAACCTCATCATTGAAATCGGTTACGGCCATGTGATAGGAATAATCTCCTATGGCTTTCCCCTCCGATTTTTTTTGCCAAGTTTTTAAGGCATTGTGCAGGGTGTCACCTTGCGTTTGCAGAATGAAATCGATGACCATGGTGGTCCCGCCATGTAAAGCGGCCCGTGTTCCCGTTTCGTAATCGTCGCTCGAATAGGTGCCCATAAACGGCATATCCAAATGCACATGCGGGTCAATCCCTCCTGGAAAGACCAATTTATTGGTCGCATCAATCACTTTATCGGCCGAATACTCCAAGTTATTACCGATGGCTACAATTTGTTGCCCTTCGATATAAACATCAGCTATATAACTTTCAGAAGCTGAAACGACACAACCATTTTTTATTAAAATTGACATCTTATTTGTTTTTCATTAACAGATAATACACTATAAATGCGATGATGAACCCTGTAAACCAAGAAAGTGAATATAAGAAATTTAATGCAGGTAACCAATATCCAATCAACGCCAGAAACACACTTACAAAAAGTGAGACCATGGCGGCCTTGTTGAACCCTGTTTTTCCGTATGAATAAAGGCCATCTTCTTTGTATAATTCGGCCAAAGCCATTTCTTTATTTCTGACCAAGTAGTAATCGGCAATTAAAATCCCCAAAACCGGGCCCAACAAGCCACTTACAAAAATCAAAAAACCAGAGATTTCATCCAGCAACCACCAAGGCAAAATTAGAATACCTATAATTCCCGTGATGGTTCCTCCCGCTTTGAAACTTATCTTTTTTGGCCATAAATTGGAGAACGCATTGGAAGGTGCTATCACGTTGGCAGCTATATTGGTGCTCAAGGTGGCAATGATCATGAAAAATTGCGCAATAATTACGACCATAGGATTCTCAAACTTTGCAATCAAAGAGACCGGATCCCAAGGGGCATCTTCAGCAATTAAAATATCCTTGAAGTTGATGATGGCGGCACAAGTCACAAAAATGCCCACAAACGAATAGAGCATCATGGTCAAAGGAAGTCCCAAAAACTGACCTGTTACTTGATCCTTTTGCGTTGCGGCATAACGGGTAATATCAGCAATACTGATGGACATGGTGGCCCAAAAGCCGACCATAGCGGTTAACCATAATAAATAACTCCAAAGTTTACTTCCAGAATTCCCGTTTGAATTTTCAAGATTTGCAGTAACTACACTCGATAATATAGGCGTACTGCCCTCAGTATTTCTAAACTGCACCTTAACGTTTTCTGGTCCCGATAGCCATCGGGATGAAATTAAAATCGGTTCACTTTTAAAAGATTGCCAAGAGGTGGTTTTATCTGAAACAACCTTATATTCATTGGCCTTAAGTTGACCTTCCTTATCTTTTAATACGTTCAGATGGAGATAATAAGCACTGTCCTTTTCAGTAATGGTAGCTGCAGCTTTTTCAAGTTGAACACTTTGATCCAACACAATTGAAAATCCTTCCGCTTTGGAATAACTCCAATAAATCAATACTAATCCTATCCCAATCAGAATGGGAGCTGAGTAGGTTTCCAACCACTTGATGCTTTCGGTGCCTTTCCAAATAAAATACATGTTGATGATCCAGAAAATGGTAAAGCCAACAAATTTTCCAATGGATAAACCAAGTTCTCCTGTTGTTCCCGTAACTGCATTAAAAATGGCGTAAATAGCAAGGCCTCCAATCCAGGTTTGAACGCCAAACCAACCACAGGCTATAATACCCCGTGTTACCGAAGCAATATGGATTCCCTTTGTACCAAAAGCGGCTCGACCAATGACTGGAAACGGAATGCCATATTTTACGCCGGCATGTCCATTGAGCACCATAGGAATCGTGATGATCAAATTGGCAAGGCCAATAATGATCAAGGCTTCGTACCAATTCAGTCCCGTCTTGATCATATAAGAAGCCAACAAATAGGTTGGGATACACACTGCCATCCCTACCCAAATAGCAGCCAAATGCCATTTGTTCCAGGTGCGTTGGTTGGCAGGGACTGGAGCCAAATCCTCACTGTATAATTGTGAATTAGTAACGTTCTCCTTTAATTCTACGATGTCTTTGTTCATTGGCTGTAATTATATCAAATCCTTCACAATTAAAAATCCGAACAATCCAACGAGACCAATTCCAAAAAATATTAAAATTCTTGAAATCGCATTATGTTTATTAATTGGAATTGTAAAGTAACCTCCATAATCAAACTTGGTTAAATATTTTTCCGACATCAAATGTGCTAAACCGATTAGTATCATACCAATTCCCAAACCAAATAAATGTTTCTTTTGAACAAAATCTATTTCAAAATATAATGAAGCAACAATAAGTAGTACTCCTAAATATAATACGACTCCATACCATCTATTCAATTTTAAGTTTTCTAATAAATTCATTTACTACTATATAAATTTTAATATTTCAGATTCCTGTTTTGCAGGAAGTTATCAGTTACAATGTTTATCAGCTATGGCGATAGCTTGCGAAATAATGTTCAAACCCTCATCCACTTCGGTTTTGCTAACGTTTAATGGTGGAGCCACAAAAATCCAGTTCCAACGCACAAAAGTGAACATGCCCAGTTCCCTAATTTTTGCTGCCATTAAATTGGTCACTTCCATATCGGCTGGTTTGGCATTCCAAGGAGTAATGGGTTCTTTGGTCTTTCGGTTCTTTACCAATTCGATACAGCCCAACAAGCCTGTATTTCTAAAATCACCTATGGATTTGTGCTTGCGTTTCAATTTTTCAACCTGTTCTTCAATATACAATCCCATTTCAGCTGCTCTTTCAACCAAGTTTTCGTCTTCAATTATCTTTATGTTTTCTATCGCAGCAGCACAGGAGACCGGATGCGCTGAGTAGGTCAACCCCAACTGCATGGCCTTGTCATTAAAATGATTGGCAATGGTATCGGTCACACACATGGCTCCCAATGGCAGGTATCCCGACGTCAATCCTTTGGCCATGACCATAATATCCGGAGTAACTCCATGATGATCGATGCCGAACATTTTACCTGTACGTCCAAAACCGCTCATGGTCTCATCATCAATAAATAAAATTCCATGTTTGTCACAAATGTCCCGAACATGTTTTAAATATAGAGGTGGATATTTGATACACCCTGAAGATCCCGACTCCCCTTCAAACAAAATGGCGGCAACACTATCTGGATTTTCAAAATTGATCACTCTTTCCAAATGTGCCAACGCCCGTTCGCCACATTGCTCAATTGAAGATGAATTCCAAGGACATCGATACGCATAAGGATTTTCAACATGGATGATATTCGGCAATCCCTGACTATCAACAGCAAACCGTCTCGGGTCGCCACTAGCGGTAACAGCACCATAGGTAGCACCGTGATAGGATCTGTAATGTGTTATGATTTTATGTCGGCCAGTATAGATTCTTGCCAGCTTAATGGCATTTTCAATAGCTTCAGCTCCACCAAGTGTAAAGAAGGATTTGGTGAGGTTCCCAGGCGTAATTTCAGCCAATTTTTTTCCCAACCGACCCCGGACATCGGTCGCCATACCCGGATAAACATAGCTGAGCTCTTTCATTTGTTTTGCTACCGCTTCTGTAATCCTTTGATTGCCATGACCAATATTGACATTCATCAATTGTGATGAAAAATCCAAATATTTTTTACCTTCCCGATCATAAACGTAAGAACCTTCGGCATAGGATGCATTTATGGGATTTAAACCGCTTTGTTTTGACCAGGAAAATAAAGTATAGTCCAGGTTGTTTTTTATGATTTCTTCGTTCATGTATTTTATTTATTTTGGAACGCGGACGACGCTGATTTTTTATGATTTATGCTGACAAAAAAAATCACTTTTCATCATAAGTGATCTGCGTTATCTGCGTTCTGTCTAACTCATCCAATTGGTTTTGGCTTCAGGATTCCATTTGATGGTGGTCTTTTTGTTTTGGGTCCAGAACTCAATGGAACTTCTTCCTGTAATATCCCCAACGCCAAATTTAGACTCGTTCCAACCTCCAAAAGAAAACGGTTCCCTTGGTACCGGAACGCCTATATTGACACCAATCATTCCAGCACTGGCGCGTTCCATCACTTGTTTTGCCAATCCACCACTTTGTGTAAATACCGCAGCGGCATTTCCGTAGTTTGAGCCATTTTCAATTTGTATGGCTTCATCCAAGTCTTTAGCGCGGATTATGGAAATCACCGGGCCAAAAATTTCTTCCCGGGCTACCGACATATCTATAGTGACATAATCTATAATGGTCGGACCAACATAATAGCCACCTTCTTTACCCTTTACGGTGGTGTGCCTTCCGTCCACCAAAATTTTGGCACCGTTTCTTTCAGCTTCATCAATATAGCCTTCAATGCGCTTTTTGGCTTCCGCAGAAATCACTGAACCCAGATTTTCTCCAGGCACTATCTTTTTGGCTTCCTCAACCATTCTGTCAATGATATGCTGAACCTTGTCGACTCCCACCATCACCGAAGCCGCCATACACCGCTGGCCGGCGCAACCCGACATGGAAGCCACCACATTGGAAGCCGTCATTTCCGGATTGGCATCGGGCAACACCAATAAATGATTTTTTGCGCCGCCTAAAGCCACGCAACGTTTCAAACTTGAAGTTGCACGTTTGTAAACAATCTTTGCCACCTTGGTCGAACCTACAAAGGATACCGCTTTAATATCAGGATGGTCACAAATGGCCTCAACCACTTCTTTAGCACCATTAACCACATTAAAAACACCGTCGGGCAATCCTGCTTCTTTAAGCAATTCGGCCATTCTCACCGTACTTAAAGGCACCAATTCGGAAGGTTTCATGACCATGGTATTACCCAAAACCAATGCATTTGGCATGGTCCAATGCGGTACCATATTTGGAAAATTGAAGGGTGCAATGGATGCCACCACGCCCAATGGCTTTCTTTCAATCCGACATTCCACACCTTGGCTGACCTCCTGTACCTCATTGACTATAATCTGTGGAATGGAGACTGCAAACTCGCACAATTCCATACTTTTTTCGATTTCGGCTTTGGCTTCACCATAGGTTTTACCGTTTTCAAGGCGGACCAATTGGGTCAGTTCATCCATGTACTTTTCCAATAAGGTTCGATATCTAAAAAAAATCTGAACACGTTCCTTAAAGGTCAAGGCAGACCACATAGGAAAAGCCCGTTTGGCTGCTTGTACAGCAGCATCAATATCTTGTGTTGTGGATAATGGCAAGGTAGAAATGACGCTTCCGTCCAATGGACTAATAACCTCCATGGAATTCTGTCCATTTCTCCCGATATCTTTCGGAACAAATTTGCCGTCGATATAATTTTTTACTTCGGAAAGTTCAGCTGTTAAATTCATCACATTAATCGGTTTATGTTACACAACATGAGCATATTTTTCCATCCTTTTTAGATGAATCAAAATAGCCTTTACTCAAATATATAAATTAATTGACTACTAATGAAGTAAACTTAAAGGTAGTTCCATCAAACAAGCCTTTATCGCTCAACTTTAAGGATGGAATGACCAATAATGCCATAAACGAAAGGGTCATATAAGGTGCATAAAGGGTGCTTCCCAGTTGTTTTGCTATTTTATCCAACTCGGCATATTGAAGTCCAACGGTTTTCCCATCCCTATCGCTCATAATTCCCGCAACAGGAAGAGGAACCACTTTCTCTCGATCCCGATAGCTATCGGGAGAAACCGCACAAATGC
>Ga0214471_10003381_pt1 | contig 12389 bp, 9 predicted proteins | sample RVTome_5_FD_207665 | JGI IMG/M metagenome (GOLD analysis project Ga0214471, IMG submission 207665) | Soil microbial communities from uranium-contaminated site in the Upper Colorado River Basin, Wyoming, United States - RVT142D155 | ecosystem: Environmental > Terrestrial > Soil > Contaminated >...
GGCGCGCCGCCCGACCCCGGCGTTTCAACAGCACGAGACATTCCCCCTAGATACCAGATCGGCGGTGCCCCCTGGGACCCCGAAAGCCGCCGGTCCCGTAAAGGTCCCTTCAAATCGACTGCAGGGTGAAACCACAAGGGACAAATTAGCGACATAAAAGACGTCGGCAGATTGTAATTTTCAACGAATTCACAATATGAGATGCTAGATTCATCTAATTTCCCCTCAAGAAGAGGTAAATAATGCGCGCGCATTCGCCTCGTCCCCGCCGTTTTGCGGTGGCTGTCGCCGCGGCCGCCCTGCTGCAGCTGACCGGCCTGCCGGCGGCGCTGGCCGGGGAGGCGGTGCCGCCGCTGGTCGACGTCGCCTGGCTGCTGGACAACGGCGGGCGCGACGATTTGGTGGTACTCGATGTTCGCAACGAGCTCAGCGGCGGTTCGGAGGCGGTCTACCGCGCCGGCCATATCCCCGGCGCGGTCTACAGCGACTATCTGAAGGGCGGCTGGCGCACGGAGATGGACGGCGTGCCCGCCCAGCTGCCGCGCCTGAAGACCCTGGAAGCGCTGATCGGCGAGCTCGGCGTCGCCAACGACAGCCATGTCGTGGTGGTCTCCGCCGGCACCGATGCCCTCGACATCAGCAGCGCGGCGCGCGTCTACTGGACTTTCAAGGTCGTCGGCCACGACCGCGTGTCGATCCTCGACGGCGGCTACCGGGCCTACACGGCAGATCCTGCCAACCCCGTCGAGACCGGCTGGGTCGACCCGCAGCCGGACATCTTCGAGGCCGGCTTCCGGCCGGAGCTGGTCGCCGACCGGGCCGCCGTGGTGGCGGCGCTCGAGGCCGGCCGGCCGCTCCTGGACACGCGGCCGACGGAGTACTTCCTCGGCAAGACGCGCCACACCTGGGCCAAGCGGGCGGGCACCATTCCCGGCGCGCTGTCGCTGCCGGAGCACCTGCTGGTGCGCGACGGCCGCGTCGTCGACGCCGCGCGGGGCGCCGAGTTGTTGCAGAGCCTCGGCCTCGGCGAGGCCGGCGAGGAAGTGATCTACTTCTGCAACACCGGCCACTGGTCGGCGCTGGGGTGGTTCATCCAGAGCGAGCTGCTGGGGCGGACCAGCGCGCGCGTCTACGACGGCTCCATGGTCGACTGGACGGCCGATGCCGGCCAGGCCGTGGTGCTCGGCTCCCTGGCCACCCAGTAGCGTTTCGGCGATACTGTGCGATGACCTCCACCGACCTGCTGCGCCGGCCCGACTGGCGCGTTGCCCTGCCGGGCCTGCTGCTGCTGGCCGGCGGCGCCGCCTATATCGGCAGCGTGGTGGGCGGCCAACTCGCCTGGCTCTTCCTGCTGGGCGGCGCCCTCGGGCTGGTGCTCTACCACGCCGCCTTCGGCTTCGCCTCGGCCTGGCGCGCCTTCCTGAGCGAGGGCCGCGGCGACGGGCTGCGCGCCCAGATGGTCATGCTGGGCCTCGCCACGCTGCTGTTCTTTCCGCTGCTGGATGGCGGCACGGCCTTCGGCCGCGACCTCGTCGGCGCCGTCGCGCCCGTCGGCCTCTCGGTGGCGGTCGGCGCCGGCCTCTTCGGCATCGGCATGCAGCTGGCCGGCGGCTGCGCCTCCGGCACCCTCTATACGGTGGGCGGCGGCTCCACCAAGATGGTCTTCACGCTGATTTTCTTCATGGTCGGCTCGCTCGTCGGTGCCGCCCATCTGCCGTGGTGGCTCGCGACGCCGAGCTACGGCAGCGTCTCGCTGCTGCAATCCTGGGGCCTGTGGCCCGCGCTGGCCGCCCAGCTGGCGGTCTTCGCGGCGATCGCCGGCCTTACGCTGGCCATCGAGCGCCGGCGCGGGCCGGGCGCCCCGGCCGCGCCCGCCGCGCCCCTCGCAAGCCGCCTGCTGAGCGGCCCCTGGCCGCTGGTCTGGGGCGCCCTGGCGCTGGCCGTGCTGAACGCGGTGACCCTGGTCTTGGCCGGCCATCCGTGGAACGTCAGCTTCGGCTACACCCTCTGGGGCGGCAAGCTGGCCGCCGCCGCCGGCCTCGACCTCTCGGCCTACGAGTTCTGGACCTGGCCCTATCCCGCCCGGGCGCTCGCCGGCTCGGTGTTCGCCGAGACCACCTCGACGATGAACTTCGGGGTGCTGGCGGGCGCCTTCCTGGCCGCCGGCCTCGCCGGGCGCTTCAATCCCGCCTGGCGGCTGCCGTGGCGCCAGGTGCTTGCGGCGGCGCTCGGCGGCCTGCTCATGGGCTACGGCGCCCGGCTCGCCTTCGGCTGCAACATCGGCGCCCTCTTCAGCGGCATCGCCTCCGGCAGCCTGCACGGCTGGCTGTGGTTCGCGGCCGGCCTCGCCGGCAGCTACCTCGGCAGCTTCCTGCGCCCGTTCTTCGGCCTCGCCGGCGGCCTCCCGGCGCGCCCGGCGGCCCAGGCTGCGTGACCCGGCCGCCTGACCCCGCCGCCTGACCCCGGCTACCGGCGTAAGCGCTTGAATAGGCTGGATAGACGACTATCTAAAGAAGCATGAAGCAAGCTGCCCTCAGCAAGCCTGGGCCGAGCACGCCGCAGGATGTCAAAAAGCGCCGCTGCCTGATGTGCCGGGACCGCTTCGAGAGCACCTGGCCGGGCGAGCGGGTCTGCAAGCGCTGCAAGTCCACCGTCGCCTGGCGCGAGGGCTGACCTCCAACCGTCCGCCGTGCTGCCTGCTTTCTGCATGCCACCGCATGCGGCAGTTGCTTCTGCCCCTGTGAAATCAACTTTTCCATCCCGATGGGACGACGGCTGTGCTACCCTGGCGCGCATTCGGGAGAGGCCGTCAAGGCAGGGGATGGGACGATGCGGGACAGAAAGTGGGCGGCTGCCGCGGCAGTCGTGGTGGCGATGATTTCCTTTGATGCGGCTGCGGCGACGGGGCCGCGCGTGGGTCCCAAGGAGAGCTGGGACGACATGCAGAAGTTCGAGTACTACATCGGCCAGGCCGGCAGCGCGCTCAACATGTGCAATCACTTCGGCCTGGCCAACGATCTCAAGAAGCTGGCCGACATCACGCCCTATGGCCGCCAGGGCTGGCAGTCCCTGCTGGCCTTCGACGACATCCGGGGCGCCCAGCGCGGGCGCATTGCGGATGACGCGAAGAATATCCTCATCGACCGCGACAAGCTGTGGGACTACCTGACCATCAAGTACAACTGCCCCGACGGAAAATGCGCGGCTGAATAGGCGGCAAGCGCGCAATTGAGGCGGGGGAAGATGGTGGGCGATGCTGGGATTGAACCAGCGACCTCTCGCGTGTGAAGCGAGCGCTCTCCCGCTGAGCTAATCGCCCGTCGCCGGGGCCGCGCGAAGAGGGACCGGCCGGTAAGGGAAGCGTGATTTAGGCCAGGCGCCGCGGCCTGTCAAGCGCGCCCCGCCCGCGGATTCCCGGCCTCGCGGAACCTTCGTCGGACCCCCCTCGTTACTAGCAAGAAACGATCCCGCCGCGGCCATGTCACGGCCAAGGTCTCATCCGAAGCTGGTCTCCTTATTCTTACCCCGAAAGATGCCGCGGAGACCAAGGGCTTGGGCCGCCAGGTCGCGCCGCGATGGCGGATTCCACAAGAAAAATCAACGGCTTGATGCAGTGCAAGATGAGCCAATGATTAGCTGGCATTCTAGCTAAGTCGGGAATAACAGCTACTGCCGCCAGTCTAGCCAGGGGGTCTAATGGTAATCGTTTGTTAATTGAATAGGGATAAGAAGCAATCGCCATTAGCCGAAATCCACTTGGGTTTATGGAAGTTAGACGAGGAAAATAGCAAATGGCTATCGCTAGCAAACAGGCTTCCCGGAAGTCTCGTACCAAGGCGGTCCGCAAGACCGCGAAGAAGACCACCGCGCGCCGCAAGACTGCGGCCCGCAAGACGGCTGCCCGGAAGTCGACGGCCCGGCGGACCACGGCTCGCAAGACCACGGCTCGCAAGACCACGGCTCGGAAGACGAAGGCTCGCAAGAGCCCGGTTCGGAAGACGGCTGCCAAGAAGAAGACGACCGCCCGCAAGACGACCGCCCGCAAGTCGGCTGCTCGCAAGAGCCCGGCCCGCAAGACGGCCGCCAAGAAGCGCGTCGTGAAGAAGACCGCGGCTCGCAAGAGCCCGGCGCGTAAGACCACGGCTCGCAAGTCGGCTGTCCGCAAGACGGCTGCCAAGAAGCGCACCGTGAAGAAGACCGCGGCTCGCAAGAGCCCCGCGCGGAAGACGGCTGCTCGCAAGACGGCCGCCAAGAAGCGTGTGGTTCGCAAGTCGGCCGCGCGCAAGAAGACGACCGCCCGCAAGTCGGCTGCTCGCAAGAGCCCGGCCCGCAAGACGGCCGCCAAGAAGCGTGTGGTTCGCAAGTCGGCCGCGCGCAAGAAGACCACGGCCCGCAAGTCGGCTGCTCGCAAGAGCCCGGCCCGCAAGACGGCCGCCAAGAAGCGTGTGGTCCGCAAGTCGGCCGCGCGCAAGAAGACGACCGCCCGCAAGTCGGCTGCTCGCAAGAGCCCGGCCCGCAAGACGGCCGCCAAGAAGCGTGTGGCTCGCAAGTCGGCCGCGCGCAAGAAGACCACGGCCCGCAAGTCGGTTGCCCGCAAGACGGCTGCCAAGAAGCGCGTCGTGAAGAAGACTGCGGCTCGCAAGAGCCCGGCCCGCAAGACCTCGGCCCGCAAGACGGCTGCTCGCAAGAGCACCGCTCGCAAGTCGGCTGCGCGTCGTTCGTCCGCCCGCAAGTCGCCTTCCCGTAAGGCGGTTGCGGCGCGTCGCATGATCGCGTCTCGCCTTGCATCTTCGCGTCCGTCGACGGCGAGTCGGCTTGCCGCAGTCGCCAGTGCGGCCCGCCATGGCGGTTCCTACAAGAACGGCCTGGCGCACCGCTAAGAACTGACGACGCGATTTCGGCTTTACTGGTGCAAAGCAGTCGGAGGCGGGTACCCAGCGGTACCCGCCTCTTGCTATTCTGGGTGATGGCCCCCCCCGCATCGCAGGCTTGTTGTCAGCCTGCGCAGCGCGCTGTAATAAGCGGCAACAAATGTTGACTTGATGGAAAAATTCGGCGCGTGCCACAGTCCGCGCGAATTCGGACGGCAGCCGATTCCCGCCGCCGCTTCCGCGGCCCCTGGTTTTCCGCCTGTCGCTGATTGGATGCTCTGGCTCGACAATGTCCGACCGTAAGCTTGCCGTCGTCGTCCTGGCTGCCGGGAAGGGCAGCCGCATGAAGTCCGAACTGCCGAAGGTGCTGCATCCGGTCGCCGGCCAGCCGATGCTCCGGCATGTGCTCGCCTCGGTGGCGGCGTTGGCGCCGGCGGAAACCGTCGTCGTGGTGGCGCCGGGCATGGCCCCCGTGGAGGCCGCTGTCGCAGCGGCCGCTGCGCCCGCGCGCTGCGCCGTGCAGGCAACGCCGCTTGGCACCGGCCACGCGGTGGCCGCCGCGCGCGACGCCCTGGCGCCGCTGATGGCGCAGGGCGCGGCCGACCTGCTGGTGGTGTTCGGCGACTGCCCGCTGATGACCAGCGACACGCTGCGGCGCCTGCTGGCCGCGCGCCGCGAGGCCAAGGCACCGGAGATCGTCGGCCTCGCCTTCCGGCCCGCCGACCCCGCCGCCTACGGCCGCGTCATCCTCGAGGATGGCGGGGCGGGGGCGGCGCGCATCGAGAAGATCGTCGAATTCGCCGACGCGGACTCGGCCCAGCGGCAGATCGACCTGTGCAACGCCGGCATCGTCACCGGCGACGCCCGGCGCCTGTTTTCGCTCATCGAGCGCCTCGGCAGCCACAACGCCCAGGGCGAATACTACCTGACCGACATCTTCGGCCTCGCCCATGCCGAGGGCCGCCCGGCCGGCGTGGTGGAGTGCCCGGCCGAGGAGGTGCTCGGGGTGAACTCGCGCGCCGACCTGGCCCTGGTCGAGGCCGCCATGCAGCAGCGCCTGCGCGCCCGCGCCATGGCCGGCGGGGCGACGCTGGTCGACCCGGCGACGGTGTGGCTGTCGGCCGACACCCGCCTCGGGCGCGACGTCACGGTGCAGCCCTCGGTGTTCTTCGGGCCTGGCGTCAGCGTCGGCGACCGCGTCGAGATCCGCAGCTTCTGCCATCTGGAAGGCGCCGAGGTCGGCGACGACGTGGTGCTCGGTCCCTTCGCGCGCCTGCGCCCGGGCGCCCGCATCGGCCGCGCCGCCCATGTCGGCAACTTCGTCGAGATCAAGAATGCCGAGCTGGGCGAGGGCGCCAAGGCCAACCACCTCACCTATCTGGGCGACGCCACGGTGGGGGCCGGCGCCAACGTCGGCGCCGGCACCATCACCTGCAACTACGACGGCTTCTTCAAGCACCGCACGACGATCGGCGCTGGCGCCTTCATCGGCAGCAACACCGCCCTGGTCGCGCCGGTAACGGTCGGCGACGGCGCCCTGGTTGCCGCCGGCAGCACCATCACCGAGGACGTGCCGGCCGACGCCCTGGCGGTCGAGCGCAGCGAGCAGCGCAACCGTGAGGGCGCGGCGGCGCGCTTTCGCGCGGAGCGCCGGGCGACGAAGCAGCAGGCGGGCAAGGCGGCCCCGCCCAAGGACAAGGCCTCCTAGTTCACGGGGCCCCCTAGTTCCGGGCCCTCCTGGTCCAGCGGTAGCGGAAGGACTGCGATTTCATGTGCGGCATCATCGGCATTCTCGGCGAGGCGCCCGTGGCGCCCCTGCTGCTCGACGGCCTGAAGCGCCTCGAGTACCGCGGCTATGACTCCGCCGGTATCGCGACGCTGCGCAACGGCTCAATCGACCGGCGGCGCGCCGAGGGCAAGCTTTCCAATCTCGCCGGCGTCGTCGAGCGCCAGCCGTTGGAGGGCACCGTCGGCATCGGCCACACCCGCTGGGCGACGCACGGGCGGCCGACCGAGACCAATGCCCACCCGCATGCCAACGCGCGCGTCGCTCTGGTGCACAACGGCATCATCGAGAACTTCAAGCAGCTGCGCGGCGAGCTGGAAGCCGCCGGCCACCGCTTCGAGACCGAGACCGACACCGAGACGGTGGTGCACCTGATCTCCGACTACCTCGACCAGCAGATGACGCCGCAGCAGGCGGTGGCGGCGACGCTGAAGCGCCTGGACGGCGCCTTCGCGCTCGCCATCATCTTCGCCGGACGGCACGACCTGATGATCGGCGCGCGCCGCGGCTCGCCGCTCGCGGTCGGCTACGGCGAGGGGGCGATGTTCCTCGGCTCGGACGCTCTCGCGCTGGCGCCGCTCACCGACCGCATTTCCTATCTGGAAGAGGGCGATTGGGTTGAGCTGACGAAGTCGGGGGCGAAAGTGCATGACGCCAACGACAGGCCGGTCGAGCGCGCCGTGAAGCAGACCGCCCTTTCCGGCGCGCTGATCGGCAAGGGCGAGTACCGCCACTTCATGCAGAAGGAGATCTTCGAGCAGCCAACGGTCATCGGCGACACCCTGCAGAGCTTCCTCAATCCGCTGAACCGCACCGTCGAGCTGCCGGACCTCGGCATCGACTTCGCGGCCATCCCGCGCATCACCATCTCGGCCTGCGGCACGGCCTTTTTCGCCGGCCTGGTCGCCAAGTACTGGTTCGAGCAGATCGCCCGCCAGCCGGTCGAGGTCGACATCGCCTCGGAGTTCCGCTACCGCGAGGCGCCGATGCCGAAGGGCGGCCTCAGCCTGTTCGTCTCACAGTCGGGCGAGACCATCGACACGCTGGAGGCGCTGCGTTATGCCAAGCGCTGCGGCCAGCAGATCCTCTCGCTGGTGAACGTCGCCGAGAGCGCCATTGCGCGGGAGTCGGACGCCATCCTGCAGACCCTGGCGGGCCCCGAGATCGGCGTCGCCTCCACCAAGGCCTTCACCACCCAGCTGACGGTGCTCGCCTGCCTGGCGCTGGCGACCGCCCGCGCGCGCGGCGCCATCGACGCCGGGCGCGAGGCGGTGCTGTCGCAGGCGCTCATCGAGCTGCCGGCGCGCGTTGCCGAAGTGCTGAACCATGAGGCCGCCATCCGCGTCATCGCCGCCGACATGGTCGAGGCGCGCGACGTGCTCTACCTTGGGCGCGGCCTGCTCTATCCCATCGCGCTGGAGGGTGCCCTCAAGCTGAAGGAGATCAGCTACATCCACGCCGAAGGCTATGCCGCCGGCGAGATGAAGCACGGCCCCATCGCCCTCATCGACGAGGACGTGCCCATCGTGGTCTGCGCCCCCTCGGGGCCGCTGTTCGACAAGACCGCCGCCAACGTGCAGGAAGTGGTGGCGCGCGGCGGCAAGGTCATCCTGTTCTCGGACGCCCAGGGCCTCGCCCGCGCCGGCGACCAGGCCGCCCACACCGTGGAGCTGCCGGCCGTCGATCCCTTCGTCTCGCCGATCCTCTACAGCCTGCCGGTCCAGCTGCTGGCCTATCACACGGCGGTGCTGAAGGGCACCGACGTCGACCAGCCGCGCAACCTCGCCAAGGCGGTGACGGTGGAGTAGGCGGCGCTGCGGTGCAGCGGAGCACCGCGGCGTCAGGCCAGACGACTCATCCCGATCATGCAGTTTATTCGGTTAAATTCCTAATTCTTGCTGCCGCTCACGGTTAATCGCGTGTGGCGTCAGGCACTTGGCTGGTTCCCTTGACAGGGAGTAGCCGAAGGCCGGGTTCGCCCCAGGATGGTGCCCGGTAAGCTTCCGTTAATGGAGGTTTACTAAAATTCATGCGATGCATTTGTTGGGGCCCGGCATGGCGAGGTACTGCCAGCCGGTGAGACCGTTTGCCGACGGATTGGGACGTCGGCAGGCGAATCCAGGAGTTAGGAGCAGTGACTCTCACACCAGGCCTTCCGATCGTGGCGGCGCGCCGCTCCGCGATCGCTTTCGTCCTTTTCATCGCCTTCATGGCGGTCCTCGTTGTGCTGGGGCCGACGCGGGCGGTCTCCAATGCCGACTGGATGGTGCTGGCCGCCTCCGGCGATGCCGAGTGGCGCGAGAGCGCCGGCACGGGCGCCTGGCTCGGCCTCCAGACCAACGGCCGCCTGCCGGACGGCGCCGAGCTGCGCACCGGCAGCAGCGGCACCGCGGTGGTGGCCAGGGGCCTCGACCGCATCGAGATCCGCCCGGGCACCTCGCTGGTGGTTGCCGCGCGAGGGTCGACCAACGCAGCCCTGGAGATCGACCAGACCTCCGGCAGCGCGACCTATACCGTCGAAAAGCGCCCGGCCGGCACCTTCTCGGTGCATACCCCCTACGTCGTGGCTGTCGTGAAGGGCACCAAGTTCGACGTCGACGTCACCGCGCAGGAGACCGGCGTCTCGGTCGCCGAGGGCCGCGTCGGCGTTTCCGATCGGCGCAGCGGTGCTTCGGTCGACGTGACGCCGGGACAGCGGGCGCGCTCCTCCAGCGCCGCTGCGGGCATCGCGGTCGAGGCGACCTCGTCGAGCAGCGCCGTGCCTGGCGCCGCTCCGAACCCGAATGCGAAGCCGGACGAGAATGCCAACGCGAAAGCCACGGAGAATTCGGCCGCGCGCGGCAACTCCGGCTCGGCGTCAGGTAAGGGCAGCGCCGGTGGCAACAGCGGCGGCAACGCCGGTGGCAACAGCGCCGGCAGCGCTGGCGGCAACGCTGGTGGCAACGGCAAAGGCGGCGGCAACGCCGGCGGCAAGGTCAAGTAGTCCTTGGCTCCGGAGCCTGGCCCGGTGAGCGGCTGATGAAACGAGTCTGGATCTCCTGCCTGGCCGCCTGCGCGGTCACCCTCGCTGTCATGGCGGCGGGCGGGCTGGAGCCGCTCGAGCGCCCGCTGCTCGACCTGCGCATGCGCTTGGTCGAGCGGCCGGCCGATCCGGGGCCGGTGCTGATCGAGATCGATCCGCGCTCGCTTCATGAAGTCGGCCGCTGGCCCTGGTCGCGCTCCCTGCATGCGCTGCTGCTGGATCGCCTCACGGCGGCCGGCGCGGGTGAGGTTTTCCTCGACGTCGACTTCAGCCTGCGCAGCGACGAGCATGAGGATGGGCCCCTGGAGGGCGCCTTGGCCCGGCGCCAGGGGCGCACCACCCTGGCGGCTTTCCGTCAATGGAGCGTGCAGGAGCAGGCCTACATCGACGCCGGCCCGCTGCCGCGCTTCGCCCAGCATGCGCGGATCGTTTCCACCAACATGGTGCCGGGCGCCGACGGCTTGATACGCCAGGCTCGCCGAAGCTATCCCTGGCGTGACGGCTCGTTGCCGAGCTTCGCTGCCGCCGTGGCCGGCGCCGGCGGCAGCGACGACCGCGCGTTCACCATCGACTATGGCATCGGTTTGGAGAATCTGACGCGGCTGTCCTTCGTCGACGTGGCGCGGGGCGACGTCGATCAGGAGCTGCTGCGCGGACGCCGCATCGTCGTCGGCGCCACGGCCTTGGAGCTCGGCGACACTCTTGCGGTGCCGAACCACCGCGTGCTGCCGGGGGTCGTCGTGCAGATGCTCGCCGCCCAGTCGCTGATGCTGGACCGCGCGCTGCAGCGGCTGCCTTTCTGGGCCTTCGTCCTTGCGCTGCCCGCCTTCGTTGCGGCGCTCACCTGGCCGACGCGGCGGGCAAGCTTCTGGGTGCTGGTCGGCAGCTTCGTCGGCGGCAACGTCGTCATCGCGGGCGCTGCGCTGGGCCTGCAGGCTGCGACGCCCATCCTGCTCGACATCATGCCCTTCGTGGCCGGCTCCTTTCTCGCGCTCGCCACGATGTTCCTGCAGCGCTTCCAGCATGTGGCGCACAGCCTGGTGGCGGAAACCCTGTCGCGCCGGCGCACCGAGAAGCTGATGGGCACGGTGGCGCAGAACGCCTTCGACGCGCTGGTCACCACGGATGCAAAGGGGTGCGTGCATTTCATGAACCGGGCGGCCAGCCGGATGTTCGGGATGTCATTGGCGGAGGCGGCCGGCATGTCGCTCGCCCGCTTCATCGCGCGCCCCAACGCGATCGACCAAGACAAGCTCGTCGAGACGCTGCAACGGATCGTGGCGGCCGGCCGGCCGCGGCGGCTGGTGTGCAAGCGGGCCAACGGCGAGCTGTTCTATGCCGACCTGGCGGTCAGCGAGCTGACCGATGCGGACCGCCCGATGCTCATCCTGCTGGTCCGCGACATCGACCGCCGGGTAAGGGCCGAGCGCCGTCTGCTGGCGCGCGAGGGCGAGCTGCGCCGGGCCAAGACCGAGGCCGAGCTGGCGAACCAGCTGAAGACCGAGTTCCTCGCCAACATGAGCCACGAGCTGAAAACGCCGCTGAACGCGATCATCGGCTTCTCGGAGATGATGGAGCAGCAGATGCTCGGCCCGCTCGGCAGCGAGGGCTACGTTGCCTATGCCAAGGACATCCGCGAAAGCGGCCAGCGGCTGTATCACACCGTCTCGGAGGTGCTGGAGTACGCGCGCCTCGACTCCGGCGACTGCCAGCTGGAGGAGGCCGAGTTCGACCTTGTCGGCCTGTGCCACCTGGTGGCTGAGCGCCTGCAGGCGGCGGGCACCCGGTCAGGGCATGGGGTCGAGGCCTCTGTGCCGCCGGCGGAGGCCCGCTATATCGGGGACGAGCGGCTCATCAGGCTGGCACTTGACCACGTTCTCTCCAATGCCCTGAAGTTCACGCCGGCGGGCGGCAAGATCACCTTCTCGCTCCACCTCGATGACGACGGCAGCGCGCGCCTGGTGATCGAGGACAGCGGGATCGGCATCGAGCCGGAGGAGATCGAGTCCTGCTTCGATGCCTTCCACCAGGCCAATCGCGGCCTCGGGCGCAGCCATGAGGGTGCCGGCCTCGGCCTGACGCTTGCCAAGCGCTTCGTCGAGCTGCACCAGGGCAGCATTGCCCTGCAATCGCGGCGCGGCGACGGCACCAGGGTGACGATCACCCTGCCGGCCGCGCGCCGCTGCACCACCGCCGCGCGCCGCTCCGCCTGATCTAGTAGCTTGGCATGCCGCCGGTCTGACAGTCGCCGGTCGTGTAGATGTCCTGCACCATGCACATGCGCGCCATGTGGACGACCAGCGCGCCGTCGCTGCAGGACTTGAGCCTCACCCAGGCATCGTAGGTGTAGTTCTTCGAGGTCTTTGCGCCGGTCGTGCGCCGGGTAAGCTTCACGGAATCGACGTCGGTCTGGCTGATGCCCTGCTGCTGCAGCGCCTCGTTGACCTGCGTTTCGCAATCGTAGGCGTTGGCGCTGCCGATGCCGACGGCGAGGGTCACGACCCAAGCGGCGACAACGGCGGCGGGACGGGAGAAACCTGTCGGCATGGCGGGGGTCTCCATGAATCGCGTGGATATCGCGGCCTTTCACAGATAGGCCCCCACTTGGGGCCGGCCAAGCGGCCGGGACGCTGCAATGCAGGAAAGGCATGGCTGGCCGCCGCGCCCGCCTGGCCAGGCAGCAGGCTGTCAGTAGTTGGGAACCCCCGCC
>Ga0214471_10003383_pt1 | contig 12386 bp, 10 predicted proteins | sample RVTome_5_FD_207665 | JGI IMG/M metagenome (GOLD analysis project Ga0214471, IMG submission 207665) | Soil microbial communities from uranium-contaminated site in the Upper Colorado River Basin, Wyoming, United States - RVT142D155 | ecosystem: Environmental > Terrestrial > Soil > Contaminated >...
ATCCCTGCCCATGCGGGGCCAGCGGCGCCCCGGGCACGTGCCGCTGCACCGACGCGGCCCGAGCCCGCTACGTCCGTCGCCTGTCGGGTCCGCTCATGGACCGCTTCGACCTCCGGCTCACCATCGTTCGCCCCGAGACATCCGAGCTGCTCGGCGGGTCCGTCGGGGAGCGGTCCGCCGTGGTCGCCCAACGGGTGGCCGCGGCCCGCGAGCGGTCACGGTCGCGGGGTGTGGCCTCGAACGCCACCCTCGCGTCGTCGCAGCTCGATGAAGTCGCGTCGCTCAGCGACGACGCCGTCGGCCTCCTCCGCCGCCACCTCGATCAGGGCCGGCTCAGCGCCCGCGGCTTCGATCGCATCCGTCGTGTCGCCCGCACCGTTGCCGACCTCGCCGGCTGCGATTCGGTCGACACCGCCCATGTGAGCGAGGCGCTCGCCCTCCGGTCCGACGACCTTCGCACGGCCAGGAGCGTGGCATGAGCGCCCACCGCGAGCACACCGACGATCTGGCCGCCGCGGCAACGCTGGCCGCGCTGGCTGGCATGGGGCCCTCCACGTTGCGGGCGATGCTCCCCGACGATGCCGACGCCACCGAGGTGGTCCGGTCACTTCGGGGCGCACCCGCCGAACGGGTGGCGGGGTGGAGGCGCCGGATCGAATCGCAGGACCCCGACGCCGAGCTCCGTCGGGTCCGGGCCGCAGGCATCGAGATCGCTTGCCCCGGCGACGCCGGCTACCCCCGCCGCCTCGCCGACGATCACGAGGCACCCGCGGTGCTCTACGTCCGCGGCGACACCGGTCGGATCCCGGCCATCGAACATCCCACCGCGGCCATCATCGGCACCCGGCGGTGCACCCGCGCCGGCCGGTCCACGGCTCGCCAGCTTGGCGAGGCGCTGACGGAGGTGGGTGTGGTCGTGGTGTCGGGCTTGGCGTGGGGAATCGACGGGGCCGCACACGAGGGCGCCCTGCGGGCCCGTTGTGGTGCGCCACCGGTCGCCGTCGTCGGTAGTGGCCTCGATGTCGTGTACCCGAAGCGACACGAGCAGCTGTGGGCGCGGGTGGCCGGGCGCGGCCTGATCCTGAGTGAGGCACCGCCGGGCGCCCAGCCCGACGCGTGGCGGTTTCCGGCCCGGAATCGGATCATCGCCGCGCTCTCCGACGTGGTGATCGTGGTCGAGAGCCACGGGCGCGGCGGTTCGATGATCACGGTTGACGAAGCCCAGCGGCGAGGTCGTGAGGTGCTGGCCGTCCCGGGCCCGCTCGGCAGCCCCGCGTCCCAGGGTGCCAACGAGCTGCTCCGCGACGGCTGCCACCCAGTGCTCGAACCGGCCGACATCATCGCCGCCCTCAATCGGATTCGCACCGACGTCCCCGCGCTCGGGCCGGTCCGCACTCCCTCCGACGACGAGCCGGCGGCCCCCGCGGCCCCCGTGCTACCGGGCCCGGTAGCCGGCGGGTCCGCCGGTGCTGTTCTCGAAGCGCTGGGCCACACGCCATCGAACCTCGAGCAGCTCGTGGTGAGGTCGGGTCGTCCTCTCGCCGAGGTCAGCTGGGCGCTGGCCACCCTCGAATCGATGGGGCGCATCGTGTGCACCGACGGGTGGTACGAGATGTCATGAACCCGATGGCCGCCTCGCGTCCTTCCCGCCACGAAGGGCGGTGGGCGGTACAGTGGCCCGACACCTATCGTCGACCCGAGGACTCTGGGTGGACTCCGTCCGGGACACCACCGACATTCAAATTCTGTGGGAGGACTACAAGTCCTCTGACGCTCGCGAGCTGCGAGACCGGTTGATCGTTCACTACTCGCCGCTGGTGAAGTACGTGGCCGGCCGTGTGGCTGTGGGCTTGCCCCAGAACGTCGAGCAGGCCGATCTCGTGAGCTACGGCATCTTCGGGCTCATCGACGCCATCGACAAGTTCGATCTCGAGCGCGGCCTCAAGTTCGAGACCTACGCAATCTCCCGCATCAAGGGAGCGATCATCGATGAACTCCGGTCCATTGACTGGGTCCCTCGATCGGTGCGGGCCAAAGCCCGCGAGATCGAGCGCGCCTACGCCAAGCTGGAGTCCGAGCTCCACCGCACGCCCAGCGATGAGGAGCTGGCCACCGAGCTCGGCATCGACGACGAGAAGTTCCAGGCCATGCTCAACAAGATCAGCTTCGTGGGCCTGGTGGCGCTCGACGAGACGCTGTCGGCGGGCAGTGACCGCGGCGAGTCGATGACCTTGGGCGACACCATCGCCGACAAGCACGACGGGCCCATGGCGGCCTACGAGGTCGAGGAGATGAAGGAGCTCCTAGCCGCGGCCATCAACCGGATGCCCGAGCGCGAGAAGATCGTGCTCACCCTCTACTACTACGAGGGGCTCACCCTTGCCGAGATCGGCGAGGTCCTCGGCGTCACCGAGAGCCGGGTCTGCCAGATCCACACCAAAGCCGTGCTCCAGCTCCGCTCGCGCATGACCGCCGCCGAGCGCGAGACGGCCTGAACCCGCTCACCTCATCTCATGGTATTCTGATGAAGTCGGCGCGTCCGCGCGTCGCCCGCCGCTTCCCCCAGATGGTCGTTTCCACGCGCCCGCGAGGGGGTCGCCATGTCCACTTCCTGCCGAACCGTCGGTGCCGCCGTCATCGCGGTGGTGATCCTCGCCGTCGGGGTGCCGCCGGCGAGCGCGTCATCCACGTCGCCGGTGCACTACAACGAACCGGTCGATGCACCCGTGGTCGATCCGTGGCGCCCGCCGTCGACCGAGTGGGGAGCGGGCAATCGAGGTCTCGACTACGGCACGCTCCCGGGAGCGCCGGTCGCAGCCGCCGCCGACGGCATCGTCACCTTCGCCGGGCAGGTTGGCGGCAGCCGCCATGTCGTCGTACTCCACGCCGATGGCATCCGCACGTCGTACTCGTTCTTGGCCGACACCGACGTCGTGCGTGGCCAGGAGGTGGTCGCTGGTCAGCGGGTGGGCACCACGGTCGGTTGGCTCCACTTCGGGGCCCGGCTGGATGACGCCTACATCGACCCCAGCCTCCTGCTCGGCGGCGACCCCAGCGTCGCCGTGCGACTTGTGCCTGACTCCACCCAGACCATGGGGACGGTGGCCCAGGAGCGGCGGGGGGTGCTCGATGGCCTGGTCGGTCTCGTCGGGCGTGGTCTTCGCGGCGCCGCCCACACCTGGGATGCGGTCACCGACGCCCGCTCCTGGCTGATCGCCCGTGGCGGCCAGGCAGCCGCGGTCATCTCCGGATTCGCCGTGCAGATCGCCATCGAGGCGTCGCTGCAGATCGTGGCGCAGGCTCGCGACGTCATGGCCGACCTCCGACTGCTGGCCTTCTACGCCAACGAGATCTCCACTTACCTCTTCGCGGTCAAGCTGGTGGCAGACATCCGACGACTCCTCGACCAACCGTGCACCGACGAAGGGCCCAGCGCCGCCGGCCCGTCGCCCGACGACGGCGGCCGCCGCATCGCGGTGCTGGTCGGCGGAGTGGGCGCCTCCGGGGCGTCGGCGGCGATCCTGGGGGTCGACACCGGCGCGCTCGGCTACGGCGAGGACGTCGTTCTCTTCTCCTACTCCGGAGGTGCAGTGCCTGGTGTCGGAGGGCTCGGCCTGGCCGGATCGGACTACGTCGCCGATGACACCACCCAGCACCTCGAGACGTCGGCCGCCCACCTCAACGCCCTGCTCGAGGAGATCGGTGGCCGCCACCCCGACGCCGAAGTCGATGTCATCGCCCACTCCCAGGGCGGCATCGTGGCGCGCCTCGCCCTCGGCGACGGCTCCGATCCCGACCTGGCGCCGGTCCGCACGTTGGTCACCTTCGCCACACCCCATGAGGGATCGGACTGGGCCACCATGGGCGACGGGTTGAGTCGTTCGGTCATCGGCGGGGGAGCTCTCATGGTGGCTGACCTGGTCGGGTTGCCCATCGGCCCATCGATGCAGCAGATCTCGGAGGTGTCGGGCACCGTCGAGCGACTCGGCGAGCTCGGGCCTCCACCGGTCGCGTGGGCCACCTCCATCGTGGCGGCCGGAGACCTAGTCGTGAGCGCGCCGCACGCGGCGATGCCGGGTGGGCACCATGCGGTGGTGGAGCTCGCCGGGCCCTCGGCGCACGCCGGGGTGATCACCTCGTCGGCCGGTCGCGACGAGCTCGAGCTGGCCCTGGCCCACCAACCGCCGCTCTGTCGATCCGTGGTCGAGGCCATCAGGCTCTCGCTCACCGGATCGCTCATCGAGGTGACCACCGACGGTCTCGGGCTCGCAGCCAACTTGGGCACCCGCTGGATCGAGCGTGGGCTCTCGCCGCCGCCGACCCGTACTCCCGGACCTGCTCTCGGGAGCGGTGGGCACTAGAGTCGTCGGCTGGCTCAGGCGCCTGCCTGGGTGCACGTCTCAAACGATCAACAACAACCACTGGCCGTCGTCGAACCCACGGTCGCCGCGCAAACCCGCGGCGCAGCGCGGCGGTCGTCAACCGATGGGAGCACAATCGCATGGCACCAGTCGTGACCATGAAGCAGCTGTTGGAGGCCGGCGTCCACTTCGGGCACCAGACCCGGCGCTGGAACCCGGCCATGAAGCGCTTCATCCACAGCGAGCGCAACGGCATCTACATCATCGATCTCAAGCAGACGCTTGCCCAGATCGCCGAGGCCTACGCCTTCGTCCGGGATCTCACCGCCGAGGGCAAGACCATCCTCTTCGTGGGCACGAAGAAGCAGGCCCAGGACAGCATCAGCAGCTACGCGCTGGCCTGCAACATGCCCTACGTCAATCAGCGTTGGCTGGGCGGCATGCTCACCAACTTCAAGACCATCTCGAAGCGTGTGGCGAAGATGCGCGAGTACCAACGCATGGAGGCCAGCGGCGACTTCGAGAGCATGCCCAAGCGGGAGGCGCTGAAGTACAGCCGTGAGCTGGCCAAGCTCGAGCGCAACCTCCTCGGCATCTCCCATCTGGCCGATCAGCCCGATGCCGTGTTCATCATCGACACCAACAAGGAGCACATCGCTGTCACCGAGGCCAACAAGCTCGGAGTTCCAGTGGTGGCCGTCGTGGACACCAACTGCGATCCCGACGTCATCGACTACGTGATCCCGGGCAACGACGACGCCATCCGCTCCGGTGAGCTGCTGTGCCGCGTGCTGCACGACGCCGTCATCGAGGGTCGTCAGATCGCGGCCAAGCGCGGCGTCGCGCCGCCGCCCTCGGCCACGCTCACCCCTGAGCAGGAGGCAGCCAAGGCCGCAGATCAGGCCAAAGCCCGCCAGCAGGCTCAGGAGGAGGCTCGTCGTCGCGCCGCTCGCCTGGCCGCGCCCGTGCCCGCCGCTGCTGCCGTGCCGGCTGCTCCCGAGGAGGCGAGCTGATGGCCGACTTCGGAGCCAAAGACGTCCAGGCCCTGCGCCAGTCGACGGGCGCCGGGATGATGGATGCCAAGAAGGCGCTCGTCCACAACGACGGCGATCCCGCGGCTGCCGCCAAGTGGCTGCGCGAGAAGGGGTTGGCCAGCGCCGCTGGACGCAGCGACCGGGACAACGTCGAGGGATGCGTGGCCGTCGTCGAGGCCGACGGAGCGGGTGCCATCGTCGAGCTCAAGTGTGAGACCGACTTCGTGGCCAAGTCCGATGAGTTCACCGGTCTGGCCGACGAGATCGCGGCGGCCGTCGCCGCCAAGGGCTCGGACGCCGCCGATCAGTTCGCTTCCCGCATCGATGACATGCGCCTGACGCTCAAGGAGAACATCGAGCTCGGGCAGGTGCATCACATCGCCCCCGCAGAGGGCGCCGTGCTGGGTGTCTACAAGCACGTGCAGGCCGGTCGAGGCGTCAACGGTGTGCTCGTCGCGGTCGCAGGCGCAACCGACGAGATCGCCAACGAGCTGACGCTTCACATCGCGTTCGCCAAGCCCCGCTATCTGAGCCGCGACGACGTGCCCGAGGACGACATCGAGACCGAACGCACTACCCTCACCGAGATCACGCGCAACGAGGGCAAGCCCGAAGCCGCGCTCGACAAGATCGTCGCCGGTCGCCTGAACGGCTGGTTCGCCGAGCAGTGCCTGCTCGACCAGAAGTTCGTGCGCGACGAGAAGCAGACGGTGAGCCAGTATCTGGGGGATGCCGCCATCACCCGCTTCGCCCAGGTCGTCATCGGCGGCTGAGGCGGCTCACGGCATGTCGCAGCGCCCCCGCTGGGATCGAGTCATTCTCAAGCTCTCGGGCGAAGCCTTCGCCGGCCAGGGCGGCAGCATCGACGGCGACGTGATCGCCGGGATCGCGAAGGAGATCGTCGAGGTCCGCTCCGATCTCGGTGTGGACGTCGCGGTGGTGGTCGGTGGCGGCAACATCTGGCGTGGCCTCAAAGGTGCAGGCCGCGGGATGGACCGTGCCCAGGCCGACCACATGGGCATGTTGGCCACCGTCATCAACGCACTCGCCCTCCAGGAGTACCTCGAACAGCTGGGTCAGGACACGCGGGTGCAGACGGCGATTCAAATGGACCGCATCGCCGAGCCCTACATCCGTCGGAGGGCGATGCGGCACCTCGAGAAGGGCCGGGTGGTGATCTTCGGTGGCGGGACCGGGAACCCATTCTTCACCACCGACACCACCGCGGCGCTGCGGGCGGCCGAGATCGAGGCCGACGCCATCCTGATGGGCACCCACAGTGGAATCGACGGCGTCTACTCCGATGATCCTCGCACCAACCCCGACGCCACCTTCCTCCCCGAGGTCACCTTCCTTGACGTGTTGAACCAGGGTCTGAAGGTCATGGACTCCACGGCTATTACGCTCTGCATGGACAACCGGTTGCCGATCGTCGTGTTCGACCTGCTCACCACCGGCAACATCCGATCCATCCTGGAGGGACAACCCGTTGGTACCGTGGTCCGCTGAACTCCGATCCGGCCGCCGAACCCCTCTCTCGCGAACGGGAGGCCCCGATGATCGATGAGGCCCTCGCCGAAGCCCGCGGCGCCATGGCCAAGGCCGTCGAACACACGAAGGTGGAGTTCTCCGCCATCCGCACGGGACGGGCGGCTCCCGCCCTGGTCGAGAAGCTGATGGTCGACTACTACGGCTCTGACGTCCCGCTCCAACAGCTGGCCGGCTTCAGCGTGCCCGAGGCCCGGGTGCTGGTCATCCAGCCCTTCGACAAGGGTGCCATCGGTTCCATCGAAAAGGCCATCCAGAACTCCGATCTCGGCATCAACCCCGCTAGCGACGGCAACGTGCTGCGGCTCGTGTTTCCCCAGCTCACTGAAGAGCGACGGAAGGATTTCGTGAAGGTCGTCAAGACCAAGGCCGAGGACGGCAGAATCTCGGTGCGCAACGCCCGTCGCCACGCCCGCCAGGAGATGGAGACGTGGGAGAAGGAGGGCGAGATCTCCCACGACGAGCTCGAACGGGCGGAGAAGGAGCTCGAGAAGATCACTCACGCCCACACCGAAGAGATCGATGACCTGCTCCAGCACAAGGAGCAGGAGCTGCTCGAGGTCTGAGGGGGACAACGTGGACGATCGTGACCGAACTTCTGACCCGACCGAAGGGGTGCGCATCATCGGCGAGGACGAGGCGGCCCAGGCCATCCGGTCCGGACCGACCACCTCATCGAGCCGGCCCAAGCCTCCGGAGGGAACGCGCCCGGCGCTGCGCTTTCCGCAGCCTGAGCACTCGCTTGCCCATGGCGGCGACGCCACCGCCGCGCAACCTCCGATGATGTCGAGCGACGAACCCGACGACGATCTCGATGCCTGGTCGTCGTTCGCCACGGGCTCGCCCCGTTGGCGCGACCAGCAGACCGATTGGGAGCAGGCTGATTTCGACACCACGGCCATGGCCGACGACCCCGCCGCGCTCGGCGGTGTCGCTCCCCACCGGCCGCTACCAGATCCACTCGATGACCCCGAACCGGCGGCCATCGACGAGTTCTTGGCCTACGCCCCCGACGACGACGACGAAATGGGGCGAAACGTCGTCGTTGCACTGCTCGTCGCGGTGGCGTTCGGGGCGGTGGCGCTGTTCGCCTTCTCCCAGGGTGCCGCGGCGACCGTGGTGCTAGCGGCCGGCGTGTTGGGCATGGCCGCGGCCGAGTTCTTCAAGACCGTGCAGACGGCCGGGTACCAGCCGGCCACCCTGGTGGGACTGGTGGGTGTCCCGGCGATGGTCCTGGCCGCCTACTGGCAGGGTGAGCTCTCCTACCCCGTCACCCTCGGTCTCGGCGTCGTCACCAGCTTCCTCTGGTTCCTCACCGGCGTGTCGCGGGCCCGGCCCACCGAGAACGCGGCCATCACCATCTTCGGTCTGCTCTACGTCGGGTTCCTGGGATCGTTCGCCGCTCTGCTGCTGCGCTGGCCGGGAGGGCACGGAACAGGTCTGCTGCTCGGCGCCGTTCTCGCCACCGTTGCCTACGACACCGGTGGCTTCTTCGTCGGTCGACGCATGGGGCGCAGCCCACTGGCCCCCGAGATCTCTCCGAACAAGACGTACGAAGGTCTGTTGGGTGGACTGATCGCATCGGCTGCCGTGTGCCTGGCCGTGGTCAGCCAGGTCGGCCCATGGGATCTCGGTGCCGCGCTGGCGCTCGCCGTCGTCGCTTCGGTCGCTGCACCCCTCGGCGACCTTGCCGAATCGATGATCAAGCGCGATCTCGGCATCAAAGACACCTCGAGCATCCTCCCCGGCCACGGCGGCTTCCTCGATCGCTTCGACAGCCTGCTGTTCGTCCTCCCTGCCACCTATTTCGTGGCGCGTGTCCTCGACCTCGGGCTCAGCTGATCTCAACCCGGGGGTCACCCGGGTCGCGGTCATCGGCTCGACGGGGTCCATTGGCACCCAGACGCTCGACGTCTGTGGTTCCGCCCGAGACCGGTTCGTGGTGGTGTCGCTGACCGCCAACCACTCGGTCGAGCATCTGATCGCCCAGGGGCTCCAGCTCGATCCGCTTCCTGAGGTCGTCGCCCTGGGGTCCGGTGATCCCGATGGACTCCGTCGGCTGCGCGACGCCTTCCCGTCGACCGTCGACGTGGTGGGAGGTCGCGCCGGGCTGGTGGAGGCGGCGCTCGTCGGTGACACCGTGGTGAACGGGGTTATGGGGTTCGCCGGGCTCGACGTCACGGTGGCCACCGTGACGGCTGGCAAGCGGCTGGCTCTGGCCAACAAGGAGTCGCTGATCGCAGGTGGGCCCGTCGTGGCCGCCGCCGTCGACGCCGGCGGGGGCGAGATCGTGCCCGTCGACTCCGAGCACTGCGCCGTGCACCAGTGCCTGGCGGCCGCCCGGGCCGCGGTGGCCGCCGGCGCCGACGATCCCGTGGCGCGGATCGTCCTGACCGCCAGCGGTGGCCCGTTCCGTGGTCGCGACGCCGCCGACCTCGCCACCGTCACCGTCGACGAGGCGCTGGCCCACCCGACATGGTCGATGGGACCCAAGATCACAGTCGACTCGTCCACCCTCATGAACAAGGGCCTGGAGGTCATAGAAGCGTGCGAGCTGTTCGGGTTCGGACCCGACCAGGTCGAGGTGGTGGTGCACCCCCAGTCGATCGTTCACTCGATGGTGGAGCTGGTCGACGGCGCGACACTGGCCCAGATCTCGCTTCCGGACATGCGCCAGTGCATCGGGTACGCGCTCGCTCAGCCGGATCGGCTCCCAGTGCCGTTCGGCCGGATCGACTGGTCACAGGACCTGTCCCTCACCTTCGAGCCGCCCGACCGGTCCACGTTCCGCTGCCTCGACCTGGCCGTCGACGCCGCTCGGATCGGAGCCTCGGCACCGGCAGCCCTCAACGCTGCCAACGAGGTGGCTGTCGCCGCCTTCCTCGACGGGCTCATCGGCTGGACCCAGATCGCCGATGTGGTCGAGGAGGTCCTCGTAGCCCACGAACCGGTCCACCTCGAGCTCCCTCAAGACGTCGAGGACGTCGACGCGGCAGCCCGAGCCGTCGCCACGGCGACGGTCGAGCGGCTCACCGCAGTGCAATCCCGGCGTCGATCAGCGAGGATGGCGCCGTGAGCGACAACGATCACGGCGAGGCCGGTGGGGGAGAGCACCACCTACTGACCCCGGGTGGCATGGGCACCGGCGACGATCGCCCCACCGGGCCTCGCCTCGCCATGGCCTTGCTCATCGTGGTCGGCCTCGGCGTCATCTACGGCGTACTCGCCACGCTGGCCGTGGTCGCCGCCCTGGTCGTGGTCATCTTCCTGCACGAGCTGGGCCACTACGTCACCGCGCGTTGGTCGGGCATGAAGGTCACCGAGTTCTTCATCGGCTTCGGTCCCCGCCTCTGGTCGTTCCGGCGCGACGGGGTCGAGTACGGGGTCAAGGCCATCCCCGCCGGCGCCTACGTGCGCATCATCGGCATGAACAACCTCGAAGAGGTCGATCCCGTCGACGAGCCGCACACCTACCGGCAGAAGAGCTACCCCAAGCGGCTGCTGGTGGCGGCGGCCGGGAGCGGAATGCACTTCATCCTCGCCTTCATCCTCCTGCTGGTGGTGCTCGGCGGCTTCGGCGTGCAACGCATCGACGACTGGACCGTCGGCGAGCTCACCGCCAGCGAGGACGGATCACCGGCCCCCGCCGCGCAAGCGGGTCTGCTGCTCGGCGACCGCATCGTCTCCATCGACGGCGAACCGGTCGATGATTGGACCGATCTGCGCGAACGCGTCGGCGATCTCCCCGGCGACACGGTCGTCTTGGGGGTCGAGCGGCTCGACGGCGAGGCCGTCGCCACCGTGGACATCCCGGTGACTCTGGGCTCCATCGAGGACGAGACGGGCACCATCGGGTTCCTTGGCGTCCGCGCTGAGTTCCCCCGCACACCCGACCGCTCGCCCGGCGTTGTCCTCGAATCAGCCGACACCATGTGGGACTTCGGCTGGGCGTCGGTCGGGGCGCTCGGTCGGTTCTTCTCGCCGGCCAACCTGCTGGACTACGGCGACCGGGTGTTCACCGGCGGGGACGTCGGTGGCGAGCCGGCTGAGCCGGGGACCATCGCCGACGAGGACGCCAACCGGGTGCTGTCGCCGGTCGGGTTCGTTCGCCTCGCGAGCCAGGCCACGCAGGTGGGGATGCTCGAGGTCATCCAGTTGCTGGTTGCCATCAACATCTTCGTCGGCATCTTCAACCTGATTCCCCTGCTCCCCTTCGACGGTGGTCACATCGCGGTGGCCACCTACGAGCGCATCCGCAGTCGCAACGGTGAGCGGTACACCGCTGACGTCGCCAAGCTGCTTCCCCTGACGTACGGCGTGGTGATGGTCCTGATCTTCGTGGGCCTCAGCGCGCTGTGGCTGGACCTGTCGAGCCCCATCTCCAACCCGTTCCAGTGACAGGGTCCTACCCACGTCGAACCACCCGGCAGCTCATGGTGGGCGAGGTCCCGGTGGGTGGGGGAGCGCCCATCAGCGTGCAGTCGATGACCACCACCAAGACAGCCGACGTCGACGGCACTCTGGCCCAGATCTACGCCCTCGCCGGGGCCGGTGCCGACATCGTGCGCTGCACCTGCAACGAGACGGAGGCGGCCGAGGGGCTGGCCCGCATCGTGCCCCGATCGCCGGTGCCCATCGTCGCCGACATCCACTTCCAGCACCGGCTGGCCCTCGCCGCCCTCGAAGCCGGGGTTCATTGCCTGCGGCTCAACCCCGGCAACATCCGCAAGGCCGACCACATCCGCACCGTCGCTGAGGCGGCCAAGGATCGTGGCGTTCCGGTCCGCATCGGTGTGAACGCCGGCAGCCTCGACCCTGACATCGAGGAGCGGTGGGGGATGACCGCCGGGGCGCTGGTCGAATCGGCCAAGCGCGAGCTCGGGTACTTCGACGACGTCGGCTTCCACGACGTGAAGATAAGCGTGAAGGCATCCGATGTGGGCCTCATGATCGACGCCTACCGCCTGCTGGCCGACACCGTCGACTACCCACTCCATCTCGGCGTCACCGAGGCGGGCCCGCCGCCGGGGGGCCTGGTCAAGGCCTCGGCGGGCATGGGCACGCTGCTGGCCGAGGGCATCGGCGACACCATCCGCTACAGCCTCACCGCCGACCCGGTCGAGGAGGCCAGGGCAGGTCGCCAGCTGCTCGAGGCGCTGGGGCTCCGGGAGCGCAAGGGCCTCGATCTCATCGCCTGCCCGTCATGTGGTCGGGCAGAGGTGGACGTCATCGGGGTGGCGGCCGCGGCCCAAGCTGCACTGGAGGATCTCCAGCTGCCCATCCAGGTCGCGGTGATGGGGTGCGTCGTGAACGGACCCGGCGAGGCACGAGGAGCCGACCTGGGGATCGCCGCCGGCCGCCAGAAGGGACACCTGTTCGTCAGAGGTCAGGTGGTGCGGGTGGTGCCCGAAGCCGAGATGGTGGCTGCGCTGGTGGCGGAGGC
>Ga0214471_10003384_pt1 | contig 12386 bp, 10 predicted proteins | sample RVTome_5_FD_207665 | JGI IMG/M metagenome (GOLD analysis project Ga0214471, IMG submission 207665) | Soil microbial communities from uranium-contaminated site in the Upper Colorado River Basin, Wyoming, United States - RVT142D155 | ecosystem: Environmental > Terrestrial > Soil > Contaminated >...
CGCGGTGGTCAGCAAGGCCTCCCAGATGCCGCCGGAGAGGATCGACGGATCGACCTGACTGCCGGCCTCGGCGAGACGGCGGAAGGCCTCGATCATGCCGAGGACGGTGCCGAAGAGTCCAAGCAGCGGGGCGATACCGCCAATCACCTCGAGCGCACTCAGATGCGCGCGCAGGCCCTCGATGGCCTCGTTGCCGCTGCGCAGCACCTCCTCGCGAACCATGGATTCGGACAGATCGCGGCGCTGGCGGCCACGGATCGCACGGGCGACCACCTGGGCCACCGGATTGGGCGAGCCTGCCAGCAGAGACAACGCCTCGTCGGCCCGGCCGCGCCGCAGCAGAACGATGGCCTGGGGCGCCCGGCGCCGCTCGCCGACGCGCAGCGCGCGGAACTGCCAGAGCTTCGCCAGTACGATGGTAAGCGCCACCACCGAACAGCCGAGGAGAATCAGGACAACCGGGCCGCCGGCATCGAGGAAGTCGAGCAGCCGGCCGAGCAGCTGGCCGTCGCCGACAAGGACACCGAACAGCCCGGGATCCGCCACCGCATCGGCCGGCGCGGCGCCGCCGGCGGCGCCGGTTTCATTCACGACACTCAAAGACTCATCCATGGATGCTACTCATTTGATGAAGGGCACCTCGCCGCGCGCCGAGGCGGCGACCAGGGCAAGACAACCGGAGGCGTCCTCCCCGGACTGCGACTCGGGCGCCGGCGTGCAGGCCAGCACGTCGTTCAGCAGGATGGAGCCGATGCCGGCGCAGTCGTGGCCTTCAATGTCGAAGACCTTGAGGCTGGTCTTGCCCTCCGGCAGGGGCGCCGCCTGCACCGCGAGGCGCTTGGCCACGACGCCGCCGCCGTCGAACATCACGAGGTCCAGCTGCAGGGAGTCGAAGGCCCGTCCGGTCTGGTTCTTCACCACCAGATAGGCGCGGCAGGCCGCGCCGTGCGGCTCCAGCTTGTTCAGCTCGATGGCGATCCGCCCGCCGGCCGCCGGCTCGGCTGCTGCCAGCGGCGTCCACAGCACTGCAGCGATGCCGCCGCACAGCGCCACGACGCGCAGCGCCCTTCCCATCCGAGGGGTCATGTTCACCCGCTCTCCTTCCTGCCGCCCGCAGATTCGCGCCGATTTTTCGGGCCTATGGCACCGGATTTGCACACTTCGCCTAGTCCGAGACGCCAGCTTATGCGACTGCGAGTCATTTTCATTCGCTGTTCGTATCACGCTTTCGCCAGACGCTCCAGAGACGATTTGCACCGCCCCGCCTCCTCCAGCCGCAGGCCTTGGGACGCTTCGATGGTAGCGATACCAAGTTCGTGTTGTGATGCATCGGGGATTGGCTTAGGCTCCCCTTTCGAAGGCGCGGACATCAAAGCGCCGGCAAGGTGCGCGGCAACGCGCCGCGCAGATGTGTGACGAATAGGGAGGAAAATAATGAAGGTGTTCAAAATCGCCGCTGCGGTGGCGGCAACGTCAGTCCTGGGCCTTTCCACGGCCATGGCAGCGGATTTCACGTTGCGCATGCAAACCCACTACTCGCCGGAGCAGACCTCCGGCAAACTGGCGACTCAGTTCGTCGACGATGTGGAGACCATGTCGGGCGGCCGCATCGACATCGAGCTGTTCTACTCTTCATCGGTGGTGAAATCGGTCGAGGGCTTCGACGCGGCGGCCAGCGGCATTCTGGACGGTGAAATGCACGGCGGTGCCTACCTGACCGGCAAGAACCCCGGGTTCCAGTTCGTCGGCGACATCATGGGCGGCTACGACACGCCGTGGCAGCAGTACGCTTGGCTGTATCACGGCGGCGGCTATGAAGCGGCCAACGAGCTGTACAATCAATTCGGCATGCAGCTGATCGGCTGGTGGATCTTCGGCCAGGAGTCGCTGTCGTCGTCGACGCCGATCGCCGGACCGGCCGACCTCAAGGACTGGAAGTTCCGCTCACCCCCGGGCATGGAGACGGAGATTTTCGCCGGACTGGGCGCCTCGCCGATCGTCATGGACTTTGCCGAAGTCCCAACCGCTTTGGAGACGGGCATCATCGAGGGCACCGACTACTCGACCATCGGCAACAACGTCTCCATCGGTCTCTACGACATCGTGAACCATGCCACCTATCCCGGCTTCCATTCCATGCCGTCGGATCACGTGACCATCCGCAAGGATGTCTGGGACTCCATGCCCGCAGACCTGCAGCGAATCATCGACGTTGCCACGCAGAAGCTGTCCTTCCAGACCGCTCTCGCCGGTGAGGCGCAAAGCAACAAGTACGCGGCCGAGCTGCGTGCCAAGGGCGTGAACCTCTATGCCTGGTCCGAAGAGGACCGCGCCACGTTCCGTGCGTCGGCGCAGGAGGCCTGGAAGGTCTGGGCCGAAAAGTCCCCCGAGGCCAAGGCCCTGGTCGAGAGCCACACCGCTTTCATGAAAGACCTCGGCCTGGTGAAGTAACCGCCGCCGCAGGAGCTTCAGCAGATGATCCGGCCGCACCCCATTCCGGAGTTGCGGCCGGAACTGCTGTGGGAGGGGAAATTCCCCGACGCACTTGCTAGGCTTCGAAATGCTTGCCCGGAAAACGGGACACCTTGCCGACTTGACGACAGAGAGCCAGCAGCCCGATGGTCGAACACCAGCCTGAAAGCCTGATTGACCACATCAGCATCGCGATCAGCCGGGTCGCGATGTTCCTGATCGCCTTCATCGTCGCGATCATGTTCTACGAGGTTGTCATGCGCTACATCTTCGAAAAACCCACGCTGTGGGTGAACGAGATGTCGCTGTGGACGGCCGGCGCCGTATACCTGCTCGCCGGACTCTACGTGATGCAGCAACGCGGCCATATCCGCATTTTCATTCTCTATGACATGGTCTCGCGCAACTGGCAGCGGGCTTTCGATACGATTTCAACAGCGTTGATCATACTCTTCGCCGCCGCCGTAATCTGGGGCGGTTTCAACGAGGCCTATGCGAAGCTGATGCGTTGGGAGACTTTCGGTACGGCTTGGGATCCGCCGATTCCAGCGACCATGAAGCCGCTGGTCCTGGTGACCGTAACGCTGATCGCCATCCAGTCAGTGATGAACCTCGTCACCGACTGGAATAAGGAAAAGCAGGTTCACGACCTCGTCGAGGAAGTGAAAGAAGAACTCGTCGACTGACGAAGCTAAGGAACAAGGCCGACCTTAAGGCCGTGCTGGGGGGATAGCAACTTCATGGATATCGGAACGATCTCGCTGATTCTGCTGATCGGGATCTTCGTTCTGCTGGCCATCGGCATGCCGCTGGGTTTCGCCTCCGGCTTCCTGGCCGTTGCGGTGCTGATGATGAAGTTCGGGCCGGATTTGCTGTTTCGTTCCTTCGGTACCGGACCGTTGAACATTCTTGCCCAACGAATGTACGGGCTGATGACGGACTACGTCCTGATATCCGTCCCGCTGTTCATCTTCATGGCTTGCTTGATGGAAAGGTCGGGCATCGCGCGAACCATGTTCGACAGCCTGAACGTCTGGCTCAGCCGCACACGCGGCGGCATCGCCATCGTCACCGCCATCATGGCCATCATCATGGCCGCCATGTCCGGAATCATCGGCGGCGAGGTGGTGCTGCTGGGCCTCATCGCGCTGCCCAATATGCTGCGCCTCGGCTACAACCAGAACCTTGCCATCGGCACCATCTGCGCCTCGGGTAGCCTGGGCACGATGATTCCGCCCTCCATCGTGCTGATCATCTACGGCCTGACCACCGACACCTCGATCCACGCCCTCTTCAAGGCGGCCTTCATACCGGGATTCATCCTGGGCGGCTGCTACATCGTCTACATCATCATCCGGACCCAGATGAACCCGGAACAGGCCCCCCTGCCGGAAGGTGGCGAGAGCGTCACCATGGCCGACAAGCTGCGGGCCCTGCCGGGCCTCATCGCACCGCTCTTCGTGGTCGCCGTTGTTCTTGGCTCGATCTACGGTGGTTTCACGGGCATCACCGAGGCGGCCGGCATGGGCTGCGTCGCGGTGCTGGTTCTCATCACCCTGCGCGGAGAGATGTCCTGGGCTCTCTTCAAGGAGGCCCTGATGCGGACCTGGAAGTCCACCGGCACCATCCTGTGGATCACCTTCGGCGCCACCGCCCTCGCCGGCGCCTACACCATCGCCGGCGGCCCCACCTACGTAGCCAACCTGATCATCGGCACCGAGCTGCCGACCTTCGGGATCCTACTGCTGATGATGGCGATCTTCCTGATCCTCGGCGCCCTGATGGACTGGGTGGGCATCGTCCTGCTGGTCATGCCGGTCTTCCTGCCCATCGTTCTGAAGCTCCCGGTCGAGGAACTGGGTCTGACCGGCGCTCTGGTCGCGGCGCCGAGCTTCGTCGCCGTGTGGTTCGGCATCCTGTTCTGTGTGAACATGCAGGTCAGCTTCCTCAGCCCGCCCTTCGGCCCGGCTGCCTTCTACCTGAAGTCAGTGGCGCCGCCGCATATTACCCTGCCGGACATCTTCCGCGGCTTCCTGCCCTTCATCGGCATCCAACTCGTGATCCTGGCAATGATCCTGCTGTTTCCCGAAATGACCATGATTTTCGTGGAATAGCCGTCCCGCAGCGGGTTAAAGGTCAGGCGCCAAGTCTCAGGCGGGCATCCTTGGCAAGCTGCACCAGGCGTGCACGCAACTCCTCCGGCGCCGTGAGCGGCGAAGCGAACCACAGCCGCTCGACCCGGTCACCGAGGACGAGTTCGAGGCCTTCCGGATCGATCCCGGCAAGCCGCCAGGGGCCAGCTTCCGCGCCGCAGAAGGCGCGAGCGTAGAGTTCCACCGCGTCGGCGTGGTCTTCGTTCATATGCGCCACCGCGCCCGCTTCGGACTCCAGCAGCGCTTCCAGTCCGGCGAGGTCCGTCAGAACGTCGCCGGCCGTCATCGCGTAGGCGCGCCCGAAGCCGCCGTTGAGACTCGCGCGCGCCACCTCGAGGCGCCAAAAGCTGAAGTCGCCGAAGTCGACATAGAGCGCCGCCTTGGGATGGCGTGCGAGGTAGCGCCGCTTCAGGCGTGCGCGGAGGGGTGCTTCCGGCGCGATACGCTCGGCGTGGCCAATGACCGTAAGGCGCGGATGCGCGAGCGGATCGCCCTTGCCCGGCTCGCCCACCAGAACGGAGCAGCGTGGGTCGGAGAGAAGAGCCTGAGTGTGCGCCGAGAGCGTGGAGGTCAGGAATACCGGCGTGCCGTCGATATCCGGCGCGAGACCGCTGCGCGTCGCCAAGGGATCGCCGCTCTGCGGGTCGAGCGTGGCCAGCGCGCCATGGCGGGCGCGGCGCAGCAGGTCGCGCGCAAGGCGCCGCGCCTGGGCGTCGACGGGAAGCAGGGGATCCTTCTTCTCCGGCTGCGGGGGGGCCGCGTCGTTCATGCGCAAGAGTATAGGCCGGATAGGAGTCCCACGCGACCTCGGCTATACTGGCGAAAGGTCGAAGATGGAGGGAGTAGATGCGCCCGACGAAGCGTGACGAATTGGTCGGAAAGGCACTCCGGGCCTTTTACACCCACGGCTTCCACGCCACCGGCATGGACCGCCTGGTGCAGGTGACCGGGATATCCAAAACATCCATGTACAAGCACTTCCGCAGCAAGGAAGAGCTCATCCTGGCGGCGCTGAAGCTGCGCGACGCTCAGTTCCGCGATTGGCTGTTTCAGCGCATGGCCACGCTCGGCAAGACGCCGCGCGATCAGCTTCTCGCCGCGTTCGACGCGCTCGGCGAATGGTGTGTCGAGCCCGGGTTCCGGGGCTGCATGTTCGTCAAGGCCGCCTCCGAGTACCAGGAGGCCAGCGATCCGATCCACCGGCAGGCGGCCACCCACAAGGGCCTGCTGTTCGACCACTTCCGCGCCCTCGCCGCGGAGGCCGGTGCGGCCGACCCGGCGGGTCTCGCCCGGCAACTGCTCATCCTGAAGGAAGGCGCCATCGTCTGCGCCCAGGTCGAGGGCTGCCGCGAGGCGACCGCCCAGGCCAAGGCGGCGGCGACCACCCTGCTGGACAACGCCCTCACCCACTGACCGGTCAGCCGCCGGTCTGCGGCACCCTGGCGAGCTGCGCCTCTATGGCCTGGGTCACCTTGGCGGAGCCCGGTTCGGTCGCGGTGGAGAACCAGTCGGCAAGCGCGCCGTCCGGGCCGATGAGGTATTTATGGAAGTTCCAGCGCGGCTTGGCGGCGAAGCCGAGCCGGTCGGCAGCCCAGCGGTAGAAAGGATGCGCCTCAGCGCCGACGACGTGCTCCTTGGCGGTCAGCGGAAAGTCGACGCTGAAGTTCACCTCGCAGAATTCCTTGATCTCGGCCTCGTTGCCCGGCTCCTGTCCGCCGAAGTCGTTCGACGGCACGCCGAGCACCACCAGCCCGCGCTCGCGGTAGCGTTCCCAGACCGCCTGCAGACCCTCGTACTGCGGGGTGAAGCCGCAGCGCGACGCCGTGTTCACCAGCAGTACCACCTTGCCCTTGTACTGCGCCAGCGGCAGCGCGCCGCCCTCTATCGCGGTGAAGCTGAAGTCGTGCGCCGAGCCGGCGGGGTCCCCCGCCACGGCCGGACCGGCGAGAGATGACAGAATCGCGAAGACCATGAGGCACCTTGTGGCCCGAATTCCGGCAAGGGACATAGGAGGCTCCGCCATCTGTGAGGGACAAGCTGCAACAAGGTGTGACCTAGCGCGCCCGCGGCGGAGATCAAGCCGCGGCGCCCCTCACGCCGCAGCCGTGTCGAAGTTCTCGCCGGGGAAATACTTGGCGAGGCGGTCGTCGCCGGTGCGGGCATGGGCCTCCATGCCTTCCAGGCGCGAGATGCGGGCGGTCACCTGCGCCACCTCCCGGTTGGCCTCGCGGGTCATGCGCTGGTAGGTCACCGTCTTGATGAACTTGTGCACCGAAAGTCCGCCTGTGTAACGCCCGGCCCCCTTGGTCGGCAGGATGTGATTGGTCCCCGAGCACTTGTCGCCGAAGGCCACGGTGGTTTCCTCGCCGAGGAACAGCGAGCCGTAGTTGGCGAGGCTCCGCAGCCACCAGTCGCGGTCCTCCGCCTGGACTTCCAGGTGCTCCGGCGCATAGCGGTCCGCCACCTCGACGGCTTCCTCGCGGCTGCCGCAGAACACCACCTCGCCGTAGTCGCGCCAGGCCGCCTCGGCCGCCTTGCGCTGGGTCTCCGGCAGCTTCGCGATCAGCTCCGGCAACAGCGCCATCACCTGCGCCGCCAGGCCGCGGTCGAGGGCGACCAGCCAGGCCGGGGAGTCGGGGCCGTGCTCGGCCTGGCCGACCAGGTCGGAAGCGACGATGCGCGGGTCGGCCGATCTGTCGGCGATGACCAGAATCTCCGTCGGCCCGGCGAAGAGGTCGATGCCGACCTGGCCGAAGAGCATGCGCTTGGCCTCGGCGACGAAGCGGTTGCCCGGCCCGACCAGGATGTCCGCCGGATGGCCGGTGAAGAGGCCGTAGGCCATGGCCGCGATGCCCTGGACGCCGCCGAGGTTCAGAATGTGGTCGGCGCCGCAGAGATCCATGGTGTAGAGGATGCCCGGGTGGATGCCGCCCTGTGCGGCGGTCGGCACCGAACAGGCGACGACGTTCGGCACGCCGGCGACCTTGGCGGTGGCGATCGACATGATCGCCGAGGCGACATGGGCGTAGCGCCCGCCGGGGACGTAGCAGCCCGCGGTCTTCACCGGGATGAGGCGCTGGCCGGCGAAGAGGCCCGGCGAGAGTTCGACCTCGAACTCCCGCACCGACTCGCGCTGGCGTTCGGCGAAGTCGCGCACCCGGCGCCAGGCGAAGTCGATGTCCTGCTTCAGCCGGGTCGTCAGCTTGCCGGCGGCTGCAGCGATGGCTTCCTGCGAGACAACGATCTCGCCTTCCCATCTGTCGAGGTCGGCAGCGTAGCGGCGCACACGCTCCTCGCCGCCTTCGCGAATCTCTTCGAGAATCTCGCCGACGATTCGCCGTGTATCGGCTTCGTCGCTGGTCGGCTGCTTGGCCGCCTTCTTGAGGTGCTGGATCGCCATCTGCGCTGTCCTGAAGGTCTCTACGAAAGGAGGTCGTTGGATACTCTAGCGCGCCCGCAGCATTTCCTGGAAGCGGCGCGCAGGTTCGGAAAGTAAAATGCACGCAACGACCGTGCGAATCCCACTCGCTGAGACAGAAAGGTGCTGTTCGATGCTCATTCGTGAGGCTGTCGAAAACAATCTGCCGCAGGTGTTGCAGGTTCACCGGGCCGCCTTCGGCGGCGAGACGGAAGCCGGGCTGGTCGAGGCGATGCTGGCCGACCCGACCGCCCAGCCGCTGCTCTCCCTGCTCGCGGTCGAGGGCGAGCGCGCGCTCGGCCACGTGCTGTTCTCCCGCGCAGGGATCGACGGTGCGGGCAAGGATGCGGCAATGGCGATTCTCGCACCGCTCGCCGTGGTGCCGGACGCGCAGGGTAAGGCGGTCGGCAGCCGACTCGTCCAGGCCGGACTGGAGCGGCTGGCTTCCTCCGGTGTCGGGCTGGTCCTCGTGCTCGGCGACCCCGCCTACTACCGGCGCTTCGGCTTCGCGCCTGCCGCCCCGCAGGGCCTGGCGGCCCCCTATCCCCTGCCGACGGAATACGCGGAAGCCTGGATGGCGCGACCGCTTGGCCGGGCACAGGTCACATTCAGGGGCACCGTTGCCTGCTGTGAGTCTCTGATGCGGCCGGAACTGTGGTTGGAGTAGCGGACGCGGCAGGCCCGCAAGCGCCTACTGCGCGGCGAGCTGGTAGGGCTGTTCTTCCTTGGCGCTGCCGGTCTGCTCTTTCGGCAGCAGCAGCGAGAGCAATGGCGGGATGATCGCCAGGGTCAGCACGGCGGAAAGGCTGAGGCCGCCGATCACCACCGAGCCGAGCCCGCGGTAGAGCTCCGAGCCGGCGCCGGGGAAAATCGCCAGCGGCAGCAGGCCGAAGATCGACGTCAGGGTCGACATGAAGATCGGCCGGATGCGGTTGCGCGTCGCCTGCAGGATGGCCTCGGAAGAGCCAAGGCCGGCGCGGCTGTTCTGCAATGCCTGGTCGACGAGCAGAATCGCATTGTTCACCACAATGCCGATGAGGATGACGAATCCCAGCATGGTCAGCATGTCGAGCGGCTGCGCCACGTAGGTGTTCAGCGCGGCCAGACCCAGCAGGCCGCCGGCGGTCGCCAGCGGCACCGAGAGCATGATGATCGCCGGGTAGATCAGGCTCTCATAGAGCACCGAGATCACCAGGTAGACGATCACCAGCGCCACGAGGAGATTCAGCTGCAACGCAGACCAGGTCTCGGAAAGGTCGTCGGCCGCACCGCTGAGGCTGAGCTTCATGCCCGGCGCCAGCCATTCGGCTTCGAGCGGCGCCACCACCTGGTTGCGCACGATCTCGATGGCATCCTGCAGCGGCATCGACTTCGGCGGGCTCACCGTGATCGTGATGGCGCGCTCGCGGTCGACGTGGAGGATCTCGGTCGGACCGTTGGTGATCTCGATGGCGGAGAGCGAGTCGGCGGGGAGCACCAGACCGGTGGCGGTGACGATGGGCAGCGTGCTGATGCCCTGGGTGTTGGTGACCAGTCCCTCCGGGCCCTGCAGGACGACATCGATGCGGCGGCTGCCGCGATTGATCTCGCCGGCCCGCGCGCCGTCGTTCATGACGTCGATGCTGACCGCAAGGTCGCGCGCCGAGAGACCGGCCTTGGCGAGGCGGCGCAGGTCCGGCGTCACGCGAATCTCCGGCGCGCCGAGATCGAGGCCCGGAGAGATGCGGGTCTGGGCGCCACTGTCCTCGGAGAAAGTCTCGGCCAGCAGCTGGTCGGCGCGTCTGGCGACCTCCAGGATGGCGTTCATGTCGGGCCCGGTGACATTCAGCGAGATCGCCCGCGAGCCACCGACCGAGCGCCCGAAGATGGAGGACTGCGAAACGAAGCCCTTGGTGCCGGGGTCGGCCTGGTTGATCGCCTTGCGCAGAATCGGCACGAGATCACCGGCGCGCTCGATCTCGGCGCTGCTCGCACCGACGAACATGATGTCGCGCAGGGCGACGAAGAAGAAATTCTCGATACGCGGCGGCTTGTCCGGCCCCGCGTCTCCGGGTTCTCCCGGCCCCCACAGTGGACGTGTCGCCGCCTCGATGCGCTCGGCGATCTGGAAAGTGGTGTCGAGGTTGTAGCCCGGCGGCGGCTGAACCCGTGAATAGACGAAGTTGCGGTTGCCGTCCGGCAGGTAGTCGAGCCGTGGCATGAAGGCGTAGGTCGCCACCGCCGCGCCGCCGCAGATCAAACCGACCAGCAGAACGGAGGCAACGCGGCTGGTGATCACACCGCGCAGCAAGGCCATGACGGCGCGCACGAAGAGCCCCGCCAGGGGGTCGATGACGGGCAGGTGCAGGCGCTTGGAGAAGTCGCTCTGCGGGCGCCCCAGCAGCTTGTTGGCCAGCGTCGGGATCACCGTGATGGCGACCAGCAGCGACAGGAGAACCGAGACCGATATGGCCACGGCGATATCGCGGAACAGCTGTCCGGCCGGCAGCTCGAGCAGCAGGATCGGCAGAAAGACGACGACGGTAGTCAGCGCTGAGGCCAGAATGGCGCCCCAGACCTGCTTGGCGCCCTCGCGCGCCGCCGCCGCGGAAGGGGCGCCACCCTGGCGCAGTCGGTAAATGTTCTCCAATACTACGATTGCGGCGTCCACCACCATGCCGACGGCGAAGGCGATGCCGGCCAGCGAGATCACGTTCAACGAACGGCCGACCACCGCCATGGCGACGAAGGTGGCGATGACCGAGATCGGGATGGCCGTGACAACTACCAGGGTAGCGCGCCAGGAGCGCAGGAAAACCACAAGCAGCAACGCCGCCAACGCACCGCCGACAAAGATGTTCTGGCGCACCAGCTCGATCGCCGAGTCGATGTAGCGCGTTTCGTCGTAATAGATCTCGAGCTCAACCTGCTCGAATCGCAGCGGCCCGGCGTTGAGCTCGCGAACCGCCGCACGCAACCCGTCCATGGTTTCGATGACGTTGGCGCCGCTCTCGCGCACCACGCTGAGACTGATCATCGGCTCGCCGTTGAAGCGGCGATTGCTGGTCGGCTCTTCGAAATCGAGGCGGACATCGGCGATGTCACCCACCGTCACCTCGGCCATGCGGCCACCGCCAGGACCACCGGCGTTGTCATCCGGCGAGTAAGAGGTCTGCAGCACGACCGAGCGTACACGCTCCACCGTGGAGGTTTCCGAGTCGGTGCGCACGATATAGCGACGCTTGCCGTCGTCGACCGCCCCGGCGGTCAGCGAGACGTTGGCGTCGCGCAGGGCCTGCAGTACCTTCGGCACGGTGAGGCCGTAGGCAGCCAGCACTGCTGGCTCGACAATGACCTGCAGCTCACGGCTGCTGCCGCCGGAGAAATCGACCTGAGAGACGCCGGCGACCCGCTGCAGCCGGTCTGCGATCAGGTCCTCCACCAGGTCGCCGTAAACGTCGATGTCACGGTCGTTGCCCGGCAGGCGCCGCATCGCGATACGGGCGATCGGCACGTCCTCGGTGCCGGAGGTGCGGATCGACGGCTCGCCGGCCTCGTCGGGGAGATCGGAGACGTTGCCCAGGCGGTTCGACACCAGCATGAACGCGCGGTCCATGTTCTGCCCGATGTCGAATTCCAGGGTGATGCGGCTGCGGCCGAGTGAGGAGTCGCTCGACATCTCGGTGAGGCCTTCGATGCCGGTAAGTTCCTCCTCGATGCGATTGGTGATCTCGCGCTCGACCTCGAGCGGCGAGGTACCGGACCAGGAGGTGCTGATCTGCAGCACCGGGCGACGGACGTCCGGGGTCAGCTGAATCGGAATGGTATGTAAAGCGACCAGGCCGAGGGCCAGGACGATCAGTACGGCGGCGGCAACCGCGGTTGGCCGGCGGATCGCGAAAGCGATGAGGTCCATACGAGCTTCACCCGCCCTGGGCTGGCACCCGAATAGCCAGCGGCTGCGATTATGAGGCTGCCGGCCGATCTGGCGCAATGAATTCCTACGGCAAGGCAGCCACCCCGGAACCCCGGAAGTACCGGAGAAAATTAAGCAAACGCTTATGATCTCAGGCCTGCCGGCGACGGCGCGGACACCCCGACCCTGATTGATACGGGCGAGGCCGGGATCCCATCCCCGGCCTGCACCCGAAAATTTTCTCCGGCAGGGAATCCGCGCCGCGGCCGCTGCAGGTTCAGGCCGCCTGCCGCAGGAAGGCGCCGTCGAGCCCCATTTTCTCTACGAAAGGCGCTTCGGCCTGCAGCGCCCGTTGGAAGGGCGGCATTGCCAGGGTCCGCGCGAAGATGTCGGCGAGCTTCGCATGACGTCCCGCGTCGAGGCGGAAGCCGAGGTAGTGGTAATTCAG
>Ga0214471_10003385_pt1 | contig 12385 bp, 10 predicted proteins | sample RVTome_5_FD_207665 | JGI IMG/M metagenome (GOLD analysis project Ga0214471, IMG submission 207665) | Soil microbial communities from uranium-contaminated site in the Upper Colorado River Basin, Wyoming, United States - RVT142D155 | ecosystem: Environmental > Terrestrial > Soil > Contaminated >...
CTGGCGCAGACCCTGACCCGGGGGCTCGCCCTGCTGCGCACCATGGAAGACGTGGAGCTGTCGGAACGGTTCCGGGACCGGCTCGCCGGCCGGCTGCGGGCCGAGGTGGCCATCGGGGATCCACTGGCACCCACGCACGCGGGGCTCGCGGCGGCGTTGCTCGTGGCCACGGCGCTGGGGCTGTTGGTGGTCGAAGGGGTGGTTCGCGACGCCGATGGGGCCGAGACACCCGTAGCGGCCGCGCCGGCCCCCGCCTTCCATCCGGCCCTCTCCAACGTCACCCTGCCCGCCTTTGCCCACTCCACCCTGGAGTTCCACGGCGTGCACGCTCCGCTCGGCAGCTACGTGCTGTTCGGGCGCTAGGGCGCGCGGCAGACTCACTTTCTCTGGTCCCCGGCGACGGGTAACTTCCACAGACATGCCTCCCGTCACGCTCGAGCGGGCGTACGGCGGTCTCCGGAAGGGGGAGATCGCCGCCGCGTACTGCCTGTCCGGCCCGGCCGACGTGCTCAAGGACGAGCTCGTTGACGCCATCGTTGACGCGGTCCTGGAGCCCGGCAGCCGCGATTTCAACCTGGACGTGCGGTCGGCCGGCGACCTCGACGGCGAGGCCCTGCATGCCCTGGTCGAGACGCCGCCGATGCTCGCGGAGCGCCGGGTGGTGGTGGTCCGCGGGCTCGAGCAGTGGCGGAAGAACGCGAAGGGCTGGGCGGTGCTGACCCGCTACCTCGAGCGGCCATCGCCCTCGACGGTCCTGGTCCTGGTCCATGCGGGCGACGACGCCCCGGACGCGCGGGCGACCCGGAGCACGGTTCACGTGGACGTCGGGCCGCTCAAGCCGGAGCTGGCGGCGCGGTGGATCCAGCACCAGGCCGGCCGGCTCGGTCTCACGTTCGAGGCCGACGCGGCGGAACACCTGCTGGCGTGCGTGCGCGGCGACCTGGGCGTCCTCCGGCAGGAGCTGGCCAAGCTCGCGGCCGCGCTGCCGGAAAGCGCGACGGTCACCGTGACCGACGTCGGCACCCTGGTGGGGGTGCGCCGCGGCGAAACGGTCCACGACTGGGTGGAGGCGGTGCTCGGCCGGGAGCCGGTCCGTGCGATCGAGCTGCTCGACGTAGTGCTGCGTCAGGGCGGCATCACCGGGGTACAGCTGGTCATGACGCTCGGCACCGCGCTGGTCGGTGTCCGTCTGGCGCGCGGGCTCGCCGACAGCGGGACGGGATGGAACCGGCTCAAGGGTGCCGTGTTCGAGCGGATCCGGGCCGCCCGGCCCGCGGGCCTGCGCGCGTGGGGGGACGAAGCCCAGCGCTGGGCGGACGCCGCCCGCTCCTGGCCCCCCGACGCGCTGGACCAAGCCATCGCGGCCGCGGCGGAGGCGGACCGGCGTTTGAAATCCACGACGATCAGCGATGAGCGCGGCATCCTCGTCACGATGCTCCTCACGCTGGCTGAGCCGAGGGCTGCCGCATGATGCGAGTGCTGCTGGGAGTGGCCGTCGCCGCGCTGGTTCCGGGCCCACGCGCCGTAGCGCAGCAATTCACGGATTCGACGCTCCGGAAGGCCGTGCAGTTCGTCACCGAGGGTCAGGGCGACTCGGCACGGGCGCTGGTGCGGGCCCGGCTCGCGGCGACGCCGCGGACCGATAGCCTCTATCCGGAAATCCTGTTCACCGCGGGACTCGTCGCCGAGCACCTCGACAGCGCGCTCGCGGCGTTCCGGCGCGTCGGCATCGAGTACTCGGACTCCCGGTGGGCCGACGACGCGCTGCTGCGCACCGCCCAGCTCGCGTTTGCCTCCCGCGATCTCGCGTCTTCCCGGCGGGCCGCCGACCGACTGCTCAGCGACTACCCGCTGAGCGACGTCCGGGCGGCTGCCGCCTATTGGGCGGCCCGGGTCCGGATCGAGCAGGGTGAGGTGACCGAGGCCTGTACCTACCTCCGCCAGACGGAGGCCGAGGCCGGGGAAGACCTCGAGCTGGCCAACCGCGCCCGGTACTACCTGCAGCGCTGCACGGGCACGCCCCAGCCCGCCGACGTCGCCCCCGCCCCACCGCCGGCCACGCGCCCCCGGTTTGCGGTCCAGATCGCCGCCGTCGGCTCGGCCGAGGCGGCGGACGAGGTCATGCGCCAGGCGCACGCGGCCGGATTCGCGTCGCGGGTGACGCGCGATGGGGCGCTGTTCAAGGTGCGCGTGGGGCGGTACGGGTCGCGTCAGGAGGCGCAGCAGGCGCAGGCGGAGCTGCGGCGCAAGCTCGGCGGCTCGCCGTTCATCGTCGAGGAAACCCCGTGAGCCGCAGAACGGGAGGGGAGACGGACACCCCTCTCATGCAGCAGTATCTGGAGATCAAGCGGCGCCACGCCGATGCGATCCTGTTTTTCCGCATGGGCGATTTCTACGAGATGTTCCACGACGACGCCCGGGTGGCCGCGCGGGAGCTGGGCCTGACGCTGACGGCCCGGAACAACGGCGGGGCCGCGGACGTCCCGCTGGCCGGCGTGCCGGTGAAGGCCGCGACCGCATACGTCCGACGCCTGGTGAGCCGCGGGTACCGCGTCGCGATCTGCGAACAGGTCGAAGACCCGCGTCTGGCCAAGGGCATCGTGCGCCGGGAAGTCGTGGAGACCGTCACGCCGGGGGCGGTGCTCGCCGAGGATCTCCTCGAGGGCGCCGGGAACAATTTCCTCGTCGCGGTCGCGGGCGGGCGGACCGCCGGCCTCGCCGCCATTGACATCTCGACGGGCGAGTTCGTGCTCGAAACCGGCGCGGAGGCCGACCTCGGGGCCGCAGTCGCGCGGTACAACCCTCGCGAGATCGTCGCCGCCGCCGGCGCGGTCGGGCCCGCGCTCCCCGAGGGCGCCACGCGGACCGAGCGCGAGGCGTGGGAGTTCGACGCGCGGCTCGGGAGCGACGAGATCTGCAACTGGTTCGGCCTCCAGGGCCTGGCCGGGCTCGACATCACCGACGCCGACGGCCCCGCGTTGGCTGCCGCCGCCGCGCTGCTCCACTACCTGCGCGAGCTGCAACCCGCGGGCCTGCCGCAACTGGCCCGGCCAAGCGTCCGGCGCGCCGCCAGCACGATGGTGATTGACGAGATGACGCGCCGCAATCTGGAACTCGTCGAGCCGATGCGCGCGGGCGACCCGGACGCGACCCTGCTCGCGGTCGTGGACCGGACGCGGACGCCCATGGGCATGCGGCTATTGCGACAGTGGCTGCTCGCCCCGTTGCGCGACCTCGCCCGCATCCGGGCGCGGCACGACGCGGTGGCCGTGCTCGTGGACGACGCGCGGGGCCGCGACCGGCTGCGCGATGCCCTGGACGGCATCCGCGACCTGGAGCGCCTGGCGGGCCGCGCGGCCACGCGGCGGGCCACGCCCCGGGACCTCGCCGCACTGCGGGATTCGCTGGGTCGGCTGCCAGACGTCCTCAACGCGCTCACCGCGCTCGCCGGGCGGGAGCGCAGCGCCCACCTCGAGCACGCGGTGGCGGACTTCGACCTGCTGGCGGATCTCACGGACGCGCTGGGCGCGGCCCTGGTGGACCGCCCGCCTGCCGTCCTCGGCGACGGCGACACGATCCGGCCGGGCGTGGACCCCACGCTCGACGAGCAGCGCGACCTGCGGGACGGCGGAAAAGCGTTCATTGCCGGCTTGCAGGCCCGGGAGCGCCAGCAGACGGGGATCGGGTCGCTCAAGGTCGGCTACAACCGCGTGTTCGGCTACTACCTGGAAGTCAGCAAGACCAACCGGCATCACGTGCCGGCCCACTACGAGCGCCGCCAGACGCTCACCGGCGCGGAGCGGTACGTGACGCCGGAGCTGAAGGAGTACGAGGCCCGGGTCCTCGGGGCGGAGGACCTGGCGCTTGCGCGCGAACGCGAGCTGGTCGAAGCGTTGTGCGCCGACATCCAGCGGCGCCTCGATCGGCTCCAGGGCATGGCGCGGGCCCTCGCCACGCTCGACGTCCTCGGGAGCTTCGCGGACACCGCGGCACGCGACGGCTACGTGCGCCCGGACCTCGTGGACGAACCGCTGCTGAACCTGTGCGCGTCCCGCCATCCGGTGGTGGAGCGCCGCCTGCCCGCCGGCAAGTTCATCCCCAACGACGTGCTGCTGGATGCGCGGCAGCGCGTGATACTCCTGACGGGACCCAACATGGCGGGCAAGTCCACGATCCTCCGGCAGCTCGGCCTGTGCGTGGTGCTCGCGCAGGCGGGCGCCTTCGTGCCCGCGTCCGCCGCCACCATCGGGATCGTGGACCGCGTCTTCACGCGCGTGGGAGCCAGCGACAACCTGGGGCTTGGCCAATCCACGTTCATGGTGGAAATGAGCGAGACCAGCGCCATTCTCCACGCGGCGACCGGGCGGAGCCTGGTCCTGCTGGACGAGATCGGCCGCGGGACGGCCACCTACGACGGCGTCGCCATCGCGTGGGCGGTCACGGAGCATCTCCACGACCGGGTGGGGTGCCAGACCGTGTTCGCGACGCACTACCACGAGCTCACCCAACTCAGCGAAACCCTGGCGCACGTACGCAACGTCAACGTCGCCGTGCGGGAAGACGGCCACGCGATCGTTTTCCTCTACCACCTGGAGCCTGGCGGGGCCGACCGCTCCTACGGCATCCACGTGGGCCGCCTGGCGGGCCTGCCGCCGCGGGTCGTGGCCCGGGCCGAGGAGGTGCTCGCCATGCTGGAGGCCGGGCACCACGTAGCCGGGCGCACGCCGCCCGCGCGGCCCGACGGTTCGCAGCTCCCACTCTTCACGCCGGGTCCGCATCCGGTGCTGGAGGCGTTGCGCCACCTGGACCCAGACCGCATGACGCCGCTCGACGCGCTGGCCCGACTGGCCGAGCTCAAGCGGCGCGCGGAGGACGCATGACGAACTGGCAGACCGCCGTCGTGGCCGCCGTGCTGGCCGCCGCCTGCGCCACCTCGGACCAGTCGGCGGGCAGCGGCGGGCCGGACGCGGCCACCAGCTTCGAGCCGCCGGTGCTCACAAACCCGGACGTGCCGGTGCGCTACCCGCCCGCGGCGTTCACCGCGGGCGTGGAAGGAACCGTGATTCTGCGTCTGTACGTGGACGCGACGGGGGCGCTGCTCGCGGACTCGACGCGGGTGGCCGAGGGCAGCGGCAGCCCGGCGCTCGATTCGGCCGCCGTCGCGGGCGTCACCACGATGCGGTTCGCGCCGGCGCGGCGCGAGGGCGTTCCGGTCGCGACCGCGTTCCTGCAGCCCGTGCAGTTCCGGCATCCCGCGGTGGGGACGCCCGGCGGGGGATTGTGATGCCCGCCCACGCGCGGCCCTATGACACCGTGCTCGAGACGATCGGCTGGACGCCGCTCATCCGGCTCCATCGGGTTACCCAGGGAATCCGGACGCCGGTCTACGGGAAGGCGGAGTTCTTCAATCCGGGCGGATCGGTCAAGGACCGGATCGGGATCGCGATCATCGAGGACGCCGAGCGGCGCGGCGCGCTGAAACCCGGGGGCGTGATCGTGGAGGGCACGTCCGGCAACACGGGCGTCGGTCTCGCGATCGCCGCGGCCGTGAAGGGGTACCGGTGCATCTTCACCCTGCCCGACAAGATGTCGAGCGAGAAGGTGCGCCTGCTGAAGGCGTTCGGGGCCGAGGTGATCATCACGCCTACCGCGGTGCCGCCCGACCACCCCGAGAACTACGTCATGAAGGCCAAGGCCATTGCCCGCGACACGCCGGGCGCGGTGCTCGCCAACCAGTTCTACAACCAGGTGAACCCCGACGCCCATTACCGGACGACGGGGCCGGAGCTGTGGGAGCAGACCGAAGGCCGGATCACCCACTTCGTGGCCGCCCCCGGCACCGGCGGGACGCTCTCCGGCGTCGGCCGATACCTGAAGGAGAAGAATCCCCGCGTTCGCGTGGTCTCGGGAGATCCGGAGGGATCCGTCCTCGCGGGATACTTCCACCACCGCACTGTGGGTGGGGGACATCCCTACAAGGTGGAGGGAATCGGCAACGACAAGGTCCCGGAGACGCTCCACGTGGACGTGATTGACGAGTTCCACACCGTGGGCGACGCCGAGGCGTTCCAGATGACGCGCCGGCTGGTGCGGGAAGAGGGATTGTTCGTCGGCGGCTCCACGGGCCTGAACGTCGCGGTCGCGCTCAAGGTGGCCCGCGACGTGGACGATCCCGACGCCTGTGTCGTCGCGCTCCTGTGCGATACCGGCGAGCGGTACCTGTCCAAGCTGTTCAACGACGAGTGGCTCCGGGAGCACCAGTTGTTGCCGTCCGACCGGCTCGTGGCCCGGACCCTGATCGAGCACAAGCCGCCGGGCGCGCCGCCGCTCGTGACGGTGGAGGTGTCCCACACCGCGCGCCAGGCGCTCAACCTCATGACGACGTACAACGTGTCACAGCTGCCGGTGGTCGCGAACGGCACGTGCGTGGGTTCGGTGTCCGAGGCCGGCCTGATGGCGAAGGCCATCGGCGCGCCCGCGTCACTCGACCGGCCGGTGCGCGAGCAGATGGAGGCACCCTACCCGGTGTTCGATCTGGAGGTCCCGTTGGACCGGATCAGCGCGTCGCTCTCGCGTGAGACGCCCGCGGTGCTCGTCGAGGAGGGCGGGGCGCTGCGCGGGATCGTGACGCGGTACGACGTGCTGCACCACATGCAGGGCATCCGATGACCGCCACCTTCCTGGTCTCCGCGGAAGCCGCCTTCGCGGCCGCGCACACGCTCCCGGGCGTGGACATGTGCGCGCGCATGCACGGCCACAACTGGCGCGTCCGCGTCACCGTCCAGATCGCGCCGGAGCGGCTCGACGCGCACGGGATGGGGGTGGATTTCCGCGACCTCGAGCGCTACGCGCGCGCGGCGGTGGGGGAGTTCGAGCACCGGTATCTGAACGAGTTGCCGGCCTTCCAGGACCGCGCGCCCACCGCGGAGACGATCGCCCGGGTGGTGGCCGAGCGGGTGGCGGCGGCGCTGGCGGGGCATCCGTCCGGCGCGACGCTCACCGAAGTGGAGCTGTGGGAGATGGCGCAGTACAAGGTGTCGTACCGTCCGTGACGCGGATCGCCGTGGTGACCGGCGGGTCCACGCCGGAGCGGGACGTGGCCTTCGCCGGGGCCGCCCAGGTCGTGACGGCGCTGCGGGAGCTGGGCTATACGGTGACGGTCGTGGACACCACGGCCGGGGTGCTCGACCCCGCGGCCGAGGCGCGCCTGCTCCAGCCGGCGGTCGGGCGCGAGCCGCCGTCGCCCGCGCGACTGGCGGAGCTGGCCCGGCTCGAGCTGGGACCGCGCCTCGTCCAGCTCCCGGCCGTTCGCGACGCGGACCTCGTCTTCCCGGTGCTCCACGGGGCTCAGGGGGAAGGCGGCTCCTTCCAGGCCCTGCTCGATCTCGCCGGGATCCCGTACGCCGGCAGCGGTCCGCTGGGAAGCGCGCTGGCCATGGACAAGGACGTGGCCAAGCGCCTGTTCCGGGACGCGGGCGTCCCGACCCCGAACTGGGTCATGTGGCCCGCGGCGCCGGCGGCGCTCGCCGCGCTCGGCCGGCCCTGTGTCGTGAAGCCCGTGAAGGTCGGTTCCACGGTCGGGCTCACGGTCGTCCGGCGGGACGCGGACCTGCCGGCCGCGGCGGACCTCGCGGCGACGTTCGACGACGAGGTGATGGTCGAGGCGTTCGTGCCGGGCCGGGAGTTCACGGTCGGCATTCTGGGCGACGGCGCGCTGGCGGTGGGCGAGATCATCCCGGACCACGAGGTCTTCGACTACGAATGCAAGTACACCCCGGGACTCACGCGCGAGGTGTTTCCGGCCGAGATCCCGGGATCGCTCACCGCGACGCTCCAGGAGCTTGCCCTTCGAGCCCACCGCGTCCTCAAGCTCCGGGATTTCTCGCGCGTGGATTTCCGCGTGGCGCCGGACGGGACCGCATGGTGCCTGGAAGCCAACACGCTTCCGGGCGTCACCCGTACCAGCCTGCTGCCGCAGTCGGCCGCGGCGGCCGGGATCGCGTTTCCGGCGCTGTGCGATGCCATCTGCCGGCGGGGTCTGGCGCGGCGGGCGGGAGGGAACAAACTTGCCGGGTGACGCGGTAGATCTTCTGGGACAGCCACGCAGGCCGATGAACTCGCCGACACCCTTCCCGCTCACCCCCTGGGTGCGCCGTCTCCTGACGGCGAACGTCGCCGTGTACGTGCTGGCCAGCGCGATCGCGACCGGTCCCTGGCTGGTCCGGACGTTCGGCTTCACGCCCACGGGCGCGGCCGAGCGCCCGTGGACGTTCGTGACCTACCTGTTCGCGCACGCGAGCCTGCTCCATCTGGCCGTGAGCGGCCTGTTGCTCCTGCTGTTCGGCCCGGCCGTAGAGCGGCGGATGGGATCCGGCGCCTTCATCCGCTACTACCTCCTGTGCGGCCTCGGCGCCCCGCTTGCCGCATTCGGGCTCGCGCTCGCGTTGCCCCGGATGAGTCCGTTCGTCGGCGCGTCCGCGGCCGTGTTCGGCGTGGCGCTGGCGTTCGCGCTGGCCTGGCCGCGCGCGCGGGTGTTCGTGTTCCCCCTGCCCTGGTCCGTCCCCGCGCCGGCGCTCGTCGGCGTGCTCGCGGTCGTCGCGTTGCTGCCGTTCCTGCTGGACACGGTGGGCGGGGTCGCCCACCTGGCGCATCTCGGCGGATTCGTGCTCGGGTTCCTGTACCTCAAGGGGGGCGAGCTCCTCGATCGTCGGAGCGCCCCGCCGATGGATGCGGCCCCGGCGGAGCCGGTGCTCGTCGCACACCAGTCCGGGGCGGCCGAGGCCGAAGGGCCGCCGGAGCGGCCGGCCCGGCCGGCGCGCGACGACGCCGCCCGGGAAATGAACCGCGTGCTGGACAAGATCTCGCGCCAGGGGCTCGGCAGCCTCACCGCGGCGGAACGGCGGTTCCTGGACGAGGTCAGCCGCCGTCTGCGGCGGGAGTGACGCCGGGTGTCGCCCCGCATTCGCGTCCGGCAGGGTGACCTAACGACGTTCGAGGGCGACGCGATCGTGAACGCCGCTAACGCGCAGCTCCAGCTCGAGACCGGCGTGGCGGGGGCGATCCGGCAGGCGGGCGGGCCCGCGATCCAGGAGGAATGCGACCGGCACGGGCCCATTCGCCTGGGCGAGGCGGCGATCACCGGCGCCGGCAAGCTCCCCGTACGGCACGTGATCCACGCCGCGATCATCGGCGACGAGCCCACGACCCTGGCCGTCGTCCGGAGCGCCACTGCCGCGGCCCTGCGCGTGGCCGCTGAGCACGGGGTGGCGCGCCTGGGCATGCCGGTGCTCGGTTCGGGTGTGGGCCGCATCCCCATGCGCGACGCGGCGTCCACCCTGCTGGACACCATCCGCACGTCCGCCGACGCGGAGGCCATTGACGTCATCGTGCTGTTCGGGTATCGGGCCGAAGACGCGGACGTTCTGGAAGAACTGACATGATTCCGGCGGCGCTGGCCGTCGGCATCGCCCTCGCCGGAACTCCCGACACCGGCCTCGTTGCCCGCGTCGAGTCGCTGCTCGGCGCGGGACAGCTCACCCAGGCGCGCCAGGTGGCGCAGGCGGCCTTCCGGCGCTCCCCCGACGAGCCCGACGCGCTCCTCGCGCTCGGCCGCACGTACCTCGCCTGGCCGGTCGTGGGCCGGTTCCGGGCGTGGCGGCTGTTCGAGGAGGCCGCCCGCCAGGCACCCACCGATCCCGAGCCGCGCTACTGGCAGATGCGGACCGGTGAACGCCTCGGCGGCGTGGACGGCGAGCGGCTCACGCGGGACGCCTTCTTCAAGCTGCTCGACCTCACCGCGACCCACCGCGACATGTGGGCGATCTGGGACCGTCTCTATCGTGGCGAAGGGCACCGGCGCCGCGCCGTGCGCATCCTCGAGGCACACGCGGACGCCGCCTCGCTGCTGCGGCGGGCCATCCTGCTGATCGAACTCGAGCGGTACGCGGCCGCGGACTCCGTGCTGGCCAACCTGACGGCCCAGGCCGGCGACCACGTCCACACGCTCGCCCTCCGCGCCCAGGTCGCGTTCGAAGCCGGCCGGGCCGCCGAGGGCGAGCGCCTCTACTGGCACGCGGTGGATCGGGCGCATGCCGACACCGCCGACCTCCTCTGGCGCCAGGTCGTGGCCATCGCCACGCCCGACGAGGAAGTGGCGTACGCGGTCACCGCCCCCGAGCGGCGCGCGGCGTTCTACCGCGGCTTCTGGGCGCGGCGCGAGCCTGACCTCGCGACCCCGGCCAACGAGCGGCTCGCGGAACACTTCCAGCGGCTGCGCGGGGCGCGCCGCGACTTCGCGCTGCTGTTCCCCTCGTCCCGCTTCCACCGCTCACCGGAGGCCCGTGCCCTCACCGCCGACCTCGCCCCCGAGATCCTCGCCCGGATCGGCGGCTTCCGCCCCAACGGCCGGCTTCCCGGCCATTCCCGGCTGGAAGATGAGGTCCAGGCGGCCGGCCTGGGTGTGGACGTTCGCGACCTGCCCGAGCCGGACTCGGTCACGCGGTACCTCCGGCACGGCTTCGACGGCCGTGGGCTCCTGTACCTGCGCTTCGGCGCGCCGGAAGAGCGGCTGGTGACGGTCGGGCCGGGCATTGACGTCGAGGCGTGGCGCTACTCGGTGGACGGCGAGCCCGTCACGTTCGCGTTCGCGCGGGCCACCGCCGGGAACCGTCGCGCCGAGGTCGCGGGGGGCGATTTCGTGCTCGTCCCCACGAGCCACAATGAGGTGCACAACGCCGCCATCATGCTCGAGCGCGACGCGAGCGCTCTGGTGGCCGAGATCGCCGTGGAGGCCTGGGTGGCGTTCTTCCGCGCCGCCGATCCGTCACTCGCGCGCCTCGGCTTCCTCGACGTCGTCGTACGTCCGAACGCGGATTCGGCGGCCGTGGCCGTCTGGGACCTCGGCGACCAGGAGATCGTGCGCGCGCGGGGCGCGGCACCTCTCACGGTCGCCGTGCGGGAGGGCGTGTACCGGATCGGCGCCGACATCCGGAGCGGCCCCCGCCGCGGGCGCCTCCGCGCTCACCTCGAGACGCCGAGCCTCCGTCCGGGATGGCTCGCCGTGTCGAGCCTGCTCGCCGGGATCACGACGGACTCCGCCCCGGACCGCCGCACGATGGCCGCGCTGATGCCGGCGGACCGCGTGATCGTGCGCGCCGGCCGGCCGCTCACGCTCTACGCCGAGGTGTACGATCTCCCCGAGGAGCGGGGCATCACGCGGTACGACGTGACGTACGTGTTCGAGCCGCGTCGCGGCGGCGACCGCGTGTCCTTCACCTTCCCCCGGACGCGGCCGGCCGAGACGACGCTGATCGAGCGGCTCGTGGTGCAGCCCGGCCTCGTGCCCGCGGGGGACTACCGCCTCACGCTGTCCATCCGGGATCGCCTGCTCGGCATCACCTCGCGCGGCGTGGCGCTCGACCTCACGCTGCGCTGAGCGGTCTTGTCAGCGGTCGGCACGCGCGGCAGATTCGAACCGCCGCCGATGCTGATCAACCTCGTCCCCGATTTCCTGGCCGCGCTCGCCGCGCGTGATCCGGTCGCCGGCTACCATCGCTATCTCGAGACGCATCGTCCCGTCCTGAGCGCCTACTGGCGGAACTACGTGCTGGAGCTGGAGAGCCCGCACGCGGAGGATGTGATCCGCCGGACCACCGCCGCCGACCGGCGCGATCTCCAGCGCCTCCTGCAGACCGTGGACGTGGTGCGCGTGGCGGAGGAAGCGCTGCGCGCCTGCGAGGCGACGTTCGAGGCCGACGTTCCCATTGACCTGTATCTCATGGTGGGCGTGGGCGCCGCGAACGCGGGGGAACTGGTGGTCGGGGGCCGGGGGATGGCGTTCGTCTGCCTCGAGCATTTCACGGGCCGCCCGAATCCCGAGTCCTTCGGTCTGGGGCTGGATCCCCGGCTGCTCCCGCTGTGGATCGCGCACGAGGTGGCGCACGCGGTGCGCTACACGTCGCCGCGCAGCGAGGCCGAGCTGGCCCGGATCGTAGCCGATGCCGGTGGCACGTACGACTACTGGGAGAGCGGCTCGCGCGCCACGCTCCGGGAGTTGCTCGTCAACGAGGGACTGGCGGTCCTGGGCGCGCAGGCCGTGGCCCCGGGCCGCGAGCCGTGGGACTACCTCGGGTACACGCGCCGCCAGTACCGGCGGCTGCGCGAACTCGACACGTTTCTCCAGCGCGCCATCACGATCGAACTGGACCAGCGCGCCCTGGGACTGCGTCTGCGCTACCTCACCGGCGGCATGGCGCCCGCCCAGCGGCTGGTGGGCGGCCGGGTCATCCCCGAGCGGGCCGGGTACTACGTGGGCCGCCGTCTGGCGGAAGCGGCGGTGGCGGCGCACGGGATCGCGGCGGCGTTGCGGCTGTCCGCGGAGGCCGTG
>Ga0214471_10003386_pt1 | contig 12385 bp, 8 predicted proteins | sample RVTome_5_FD_207665 | JGI IMG/M metagenome (GOLD analysis project Ga0214471, IMG submission 207665) | Soil microbial communities from uranium-contaminated site in the Upper Colorado River Basin, Wyoming, United States - RVT142D155 | ecosystem: Environmental > Terrestrial > Soil > Contaminated >...
CTGCAGCACCGTGCGCGGCTCGTGGGCCTCCCACATCTGCGCGAAGAGGATGCGGTGGGCGCCGGTATCGCAGGTCGCCACGGTCTCCTTCGGCAGCACCCGGCGGCAGGTGTCGATGACCGCCGCCGGCCCCCAGTCCTCGTCGGTGGGAAAGGCGTCGGCCAGCGCGGCCTTCAGCGCCTCGACCTCGCCGCCGGCCCAGGTCGCGCGCGCCGCGACGCCGTCGCCGATCAGCTCCAGCGTCTTGCCGGTGTGGGCGATGAAGTTGAGGCCCGCCTGGTGCACGTAGTGGCGGTTGGGCACCGCAGCGATGTCGATGACGTGCACCGCCGCCGGGTCCCAGACCTCGCGCCAGCCGCTGCGCATCTCGATGGGGTCGTAGCCGACGCAAAGAATCAGGTCCGCCTTGCGGATGAAGGGCAGCAGCAGGGCGTCGGCCTTGGGCGACAGCCCCGCCGCGCCGAGGCAGAGCGGGTGCTCCTCGGAAACGATGCCCTTGGCCTTGTAGGTGGTGAGGAAAGGCACGGAGAAGGTTTCGCAGAAGCGCTCGATCGCCCCGCCGGCCTCGTCGGCCAGCGCGTCGAGGCCGACGATCATCACCGGGCGCTGCGCCTCCTCGAGCCACAGGCGCGCGCGGTCGAGGTCGTGTCCCGCCGCCGGCGCGACCGGGCTCGCCGGCGCGCGGCGGCGCAGCCGCTGCGGCACCACCGCCTGGTCGGCTACCGAGATCGGCACGTCGATGTGCACCGGCCCGGCGCGCCCCTCGGTGGCGATGGCGACCGCCTTGTCGGCGATGACGTCGGCGCCCTCGGCGGTGAGCCTGAACGTCGCCTTGGTGACCGGGCGCAGGACTTGTTGATGATCGAGGATCTGGTGGGTGTAGGTCAGCGCCTCGGTTTCGTCGACGCAGCCGGTCAGCACGATCAAGGGCACGCGGTCCTGCTCGGCGTTGGCGATGACGTTGACGCCGTTCACCACCCCCGGCCCCACCGTCGCCACCAGGATGCCCGGCGCCCCCGTGCGCTGCCACACGCCCTCGGCCATGAAGCCGGCAGCGTTCTCGTGCTTCGCCAGCACGAAGCGGATGCCGGCCGCGTCCAGCGCGTCCACCAGCGTCAGCACCTCGCCGCCCGGCATGCCGAAGGCAAAGCGGCAGCCTGCCTCATAGAGACGCCGCGCCACCAGGTCGGCGGCGCGGAGCTTGTGGGATGTCATGCGAAGGCTCCTAGCATCGATTCTCGGCGCCATACCTATCAGACTTGGCCGCGACCTCGCAGTCCCTCTCACTGTCACCCTCGGGCTTGACCCGAGGGCCCATGGTTGGGCTTGGCGCCCGGCCTCTGCCATGGTTCCCGGCTCGCGCTCGCAAGCTCGCTTGGCCGGGATGACAACCGAGGGAACGAAACCGGGAACAAACCGGCACCAGCGCCCTTCACCCGTGCCGGCCGGCGGTCTATCCTCACCCCCGTGAGCCAGCCCGCCCTCCTGCCCGCATCGGAGCTTTCCGCCCTACCGCCGCGCTTTGCGGCCTGGTTCCGGGCGCGTGGCTGGGCGCCGCATGGGCACCAGCTGGAAATGCTGGCGGCGGCCGAGGCGGGCGTCTCGGCCCTGCTCATCGCACCGACCGGCGGCGGCAAGACCCTGGCGGGCTTCCTGCCCTCCCTGGTGGACCTGGCGGGAGCACCACACGAGGGCCTGCACACCCTCTACATCTCGCCCTTGAAGGCGCTGGCGGTGGACATCCACCGCAACCTCACCCAGCCGATCGAGGAGATGGCCCTGGAGATCGCCTGCGAGACGCGCACCGGCGACACGCCGCAGTCGAAGCGCCAGCGCCAGCGCCGCCGGCCGCCGGGCATCCTCATGACCACGCCGGAGTCCCTCGCCCTGCTGCTGTCGTACTACGACGCCCCGCAGGTGTTCGGGAGCCTGAAGTGCGTGGTCATCGACGAGCTGCACGCCTTCGCCGGCACCAAGCGCGGCGACCTGCTGGCGCTCGGCCTCGCCCGCCTGCAGACCCTCTCGCCCGGCCTGCGCCGGGTCGGCCTCTCGGCCACGGTGCACGACCCCGACTGGCTGGCGGCCTGGCTGTCGCCGACGGCCGAGCCTTCAGGGGTGCGCCGCGTGCTGGGGCGCGACGGCGCCGAGGCGGAGGTCGAGATCCTCAACACGCGGGAGCACCTGCCGTGGTCAGGCCACATGGCGGTGCACGCCTTGGCCGAGGTCTACCAGCGCATCCGCAGGGCCGGCACCACGCTGGTCTTCGTGAACACCCGCGCCCAGGCGGAGATCGTGTTCCAGGAGCTCTGGCACCTGAACGACGACGGCCTGCCGATCGCCCTCCACCACGGCAGCCTCGCCGTCGAGCAGCGCCGCAAGGTCGAGGCCGCCATGGCCGCCGGCAAGCTGCGCGCGGTGGTCGCGACGTCGTCCCTCGACCTCGGCATCGATTGGGCCGCCGTCGACCTGGTGGTGCAGATCGGCGCGCCCAAGGGCTCGGCCCGCCTGCTGCAGCGCATCGGCCGCGCCAACCACCGCCTCGACCAGCCGAGCCGCGCGCTGCTGGTGCCGGCCAACCGCTTCGAGGTGCTGGAGTGCCGCGCGGCCCTGGAAGCCGTGAAGGCGAAGTCGCTTGATGGCGACGCGCCGCGCCCCGGCGGACTTGATGTGCTGTCTCAACACATCCTGGGAAGCGCCTGCGCCGGCCCGTTCCGCGCCAACGACCTCTACCGCGAAGTCATCTCAGCCTTTCCCTACAAGTCCCTGACCCACAAGGATTTCGACCGCACGCTGGATTTCGTCGCGACCGGTGGCTACGCGCTGAAGAGCTATGAGCGCTATCGCCGCCTTGCCCTTGATAAGGAAGGTTTTTACCGCGTCGCTCACCTCGCGCATGTGAAGCGCTACCGCCTCAACGTCGGCACCATCGTGGAGGCGCCGGTCCTCAAGGTGCGTCTGAGGAACGGCCGCCTGCTGGGCGAGGTGGAAGAGTATTTCGTGAACGGCCTCTTGCCCGGCGACAGCTTCATCTTCGCCGGGCAACTGCTCGCCTTCGAGGGCCTGCGGGAGAACGACGTGGTGGTGAGCCGCGCCGCCTCGGGCGAGCCCAAGGTGCCGGTCTATGCCGGCGGGCGGCTGCCGCTCTCCACCCACCTCGCCGAGCGGGTGCGCGATATTCTCGAGCATCCAGAGGACGGTCACGACCTGCCGCCGGCCGTCGCCGAGTGGCTGCGCCTGCAGCGCTGGCGCTCGCAGCTGCCGCCGGCCGACGGCCTGCTGATCGAGACCTTCCCGCGCGGCGAGAAGGAATTTCTCGTCGCCTACTGCTTCGAGGGCCGCAACGCGCACCAGACCCTCGGCATGCTGCTGACCCGCCGCATGGAGCGCGCCGGCCTCTCGCCGCTCGGCTTCGTCGCCACCGACTACGTCATCGCGGTGTGGAGCCTGAAGTCGCCCACCGACATGGACGCCCTCTTCGCCGAGGACATGCTGGGCGACGACCTCGAGGAGTGGATGGCGGAGTCCTCCATGCTGCGCCGGACCTTCCGCAACGTGGCGGTCATCGCCGGCCTCATCGAGGCGCGCACGGCCGGGCAGGAGAAGTCCGGGCGCCAGGTCACCTTCAACGCCGACCTCATCTACGACGTGCTGAGGAAGCACGAGCCCGACCACATCCTGCTGCAGGCGACCCGCGCCGACGCGGCGGGTGGCCTCACCGACATCGGCCGCCTCGGCGACATGCTGCGGCGGGTGAAAGGGCGCATCCGCCACCGCCGGCTCGACCGCATCTCGCCGCTTGCCGTGCCGGTGCTGCTGGAGATCGGCAAGGAGCAGGTCTACGGCAGCGGACTCGACGCGCTGCTCGACGAGGGCGCCCAGGCGCTCATCGAGGAAGCGACGGCGGGCATGGAGATCGGTCGGGGACAGGCGGAGCTGCCGCTTTGAGCGAGACATTGCACAAGAGCGGCCGCCTGGTGGTGAACGGCGTCGAGCTGCAGGCCGACGTTTCCGGCGCCCTCGTCTGGCCGGCCCGCCGCCTCGCCGTGGTCGCTGACCTGCACTTCGAGAAGGGCACAGCCTTTGCCGCGCGGGGCCAGCTCCTGCCGCCCTACGACACCGCAGCCACCCTCGACAAGCTGGAGGCGGCGGTCGCCCGCCGCGGCGTCGAGCGGGTCATCTGCCTCGGCGACTCCTTCCACGACGTCGGGGCGGTCCAGCGCCTCGACCCGGCCCAGGCGGCGCGCCTCAAGGCCCTCACCGCCCGGCTGGAGTGGACCTGGATCGCCGGCAACCACGACCCAACGCCGCCGGAGGACTGGGGCGGCACGGTCGCCGCCGAGATCACCCTCGGCGCCCTCACCTTCCGCCACGAGGCCGAGCCGGACGCCCGCGGCGGCCCACAAGTCCATGGGGAGATCTCCGGGCATTTCCACCCCAAGGCCGCGGTCGTCGTGCGCGGCAGGCGCATCACGGCGCCCTGCTTCGTCACCGACGGCCGGCGTCTCATCCTGCCGGCCTTCGGCGCCTTCACCGGCGGCCTCAGCGTGCTGGACCCGGCGATCGCCGGGCTGTTCAGGAAGGGCTTCCAGGCGACCATGCTCGGCCGCAACGGCCTCTTCGCGTTTCCGCGCCAAGCGCTGGTGTGACGCGCGCCTCCGCTCCCAGCACCGTCGGGCCGCTCACGCCTGGCGGCGCAGGCCGTAGAACGACATCAGAAGGTCGCGCTGTGTCATGAGGACGAGCAGCGCGTAGACGAGGACCCCGACCGCGGCGCCGAGGGTCAGCAGGCCGAGGTCGCTGGCGAGATGCGGCCGGGCGTAGTCCAGCACCACGCGCACGACGACGGCCATCACGGCGGCGTTGCACAGCGGCAAGGCGATGCAGCGCAGCCCGGCACGCAGGGAGACGGCCGCGATGCGGAACACGACCGCCGTATAGGCCAGCATGATGAAGACGTTGACGATGCAGAGCGCCACCATCGCGCCGACCAGGCCGCCCAGGATGGCGCCCGTCGTGATCGCCGCCACGTAGACCAGGGCCCTGCCGAGGGCGAACCACCAGAGGATCCCGGCATGCCCCGTGGCGCGCAGGAAGGGGATGAAGCTGCCGCAGGGCGACATGATGCCCTTGGCCAGGCCGAGCAGGCCGAGCACCGGCCAGGCATAGATCCACTGCGCGCCGAGCACGACGGCGGTCGCCGGCTCCGCCACCGCCCAGCACCCGAAGAACAGGGGGGCGAGCATGACGGTGGTGCCCTGGCTGCTCCGCAGCAGCATGCGCGTCCTCCGCTCGGGCTCGCCGGTCATACCGGAGAACGCGGGGAACAGCACCCCCATGAGACCAGAGAGGACGATCTGGTTCGGCAGATCGGACAGCCGGTTGGCGACGCTGAACGCGCCCGCATCGGCAAGGCCGAGCAGCCGCGTGATGATCACCAGCGGCGACTGGAAAGCGACGAAGTTGGTGACGTCCGCCCCGGCGATGCGGCTGCCGTAGCCGAGCAGCGCGCGCACCTTGGCCCAGGCGAAGCGCGGCCGCGGCAGGTAGCGGCTGGCGACCATGAGGCCGGTGAAGCGCACGGCGGCGCTGCAGAACTGCTGGAGCACCAGCGCCCAGACGCCAAATCCCGCCACGGCGGCGGCGATGGCGACGGCGGCGGCGAGAATCTCAGCGACGACGCTCCAGAACGCCTCCTTGGCGAAGGCCATGCGCCGCGCCAGGCGCGCGGCGGCCACGTCGGCGCCGAGGTGGATCGGAAACAGCAAGGCGAAGACCTGCAACAGCCAGGCGGCCTCCGGCACCCCGAGCAGCCGCGCGGCCGGCCCCGCGCTCACATACAGCAAGGCGCCGAGTGCGACGGCAACCGCCAGGTTGGCCCAGAACACGCTGTCCTGCGCCTCGCGATCCTCCACGGGAGCGCGGATCAGGCCGGCCGAAAGCCCGGCCCCCCCGACCAGCGCCAGGAAAGCCACCACCACCATGCCGGTGGCCACCACGCCGAACTCGGCCGGAGTCAGCAGCCGGGCGAGAATGGGGACGCTGACGAACTTGAGGGAGAACACCAGGAACTTGGCGAGCACGTTCCAGCCGACGTTGGTGACGACGCTGCGGCTCGTCGTGGCTCTGTGCATGCAGCTTCCCGGTCATGAGGCAGGGGCGGCTGCAAGCGCCGCCCCTGCCTGGCCATTCCTCGTTCCAGGTGCCGCGGCCCGTCGCGTTGGCCGCGGCGCTCCGGCTCGCCGCTAGAGCGGATCGTGGTCAGGCGGAAACGCTGCGCGCTTCCGTCTGACCACGTGAATCCGCTCTACATCATAAAAGATAGAGCAGATTCACAGGGTCGATGGATCGCCAAAGGCGATTCCATGCGACCCTGATCTGCTCTAGGCTACCGCATGGAGAAATCGCGCGGCTGTGCCAAGTGCGGGCGCAGGCCGGCCAGCTGCTGCAGCCGATCGCGCGCGCCGACCGGGAAGAGATAGTCGCGACGAATCCCGGCCAGGACGGCGCGCAGGCGTTCCTTCCGGTCCTCCAGAGCCGAATCGGCGCTCAATTGCGGTTCCGCCCGGCAGGCCTGACGGAGCGCCAGAACGGCGGGAGCCGCCAGCACATGCTTGGCGATCGCGCGCGGCACCGAAGGACGCCGCTCGGCTTGGCTGTCCTGCCGAAGCTCTTCTTCAGCATTCTCGCGCACCGCCTCGGCCGCCCGCTCCCCCGCCTCGCGCTGGAAGCCCCAGAAGCGCTCGCCCTTCGCACCCGCCTCTGCGCGCGTGGAGGAAGGAATCCGCTGCGGCCGGTAGGTGAGCCCCAGGCTCGCCGCCCAGTCCTGCCACTTGAAATTGTGCAGGTCGTGGTGGGTCTTCACGGCGATCCACGGGACGCGCAGGGCGTCGGCGATAATGGCGGCGTGCATCGATTCGGCGACGACGAGTTTCGACTGGGCGATCGCCCGGATCACCGCCTTCGAGTCCTGGCAGGGGCTCATGTAGCTGATCTGCGCCGCCTTGGCGACGCCCGCCCAGACGCCGTGGACGGCCGACTGCCAATGCGGAATGAACAGGACTTCGTTCGTCTTCGGCAGGTTCCCGAACTCAGGCAGGTCGCTGACCATGACGGCGGGGTCGGTTACGGCCAGGTCTGGATCGAGGCCAAGCACCTCCGCGGTGAGCGGGCCGCGCACGCAGCGAACATCCCAGTCGCGGCGCCTGATCAGGTCGGGCGGCGGTCCGTAGCCGACGCCGCTGCCGACCACGAGCTTCTTCATGTCGTCCGGCATCAGTCCGTGCTTGAGAACCGTGCCCACGCCGACCAGCAGCACCTCAGGGTGCTGCTGGCGGAAGCCCGGAAGCAGGGCATCCCAAAGCCAGAGATTAAGGTCGTCGCCGAAGTTCCCCGGCTCGCACCTCCAATGGAACGGTTTCATCGAGCCTCTCCCCTAGAAACACGTGCTGGACTGTCATCGGCTCGGAACAGGCGGTTGCTGCTGCGCCGTCTGGCCACGATGGGCCGGGCGCAGGCACGCCGTCTGTGAGATCTCGCACGAACCACCCGTCAGCGTCCTGGCGGGGACCGGAGCAGACTGCCGGAAGGGTGCGCAGAAACGGCCCGGCGATAAGCCATCATCGCCACCGGCGAAGCGCTTCACAGCTTCGCCCTGCTGAACACGTGCCGGCAGCTGCTGCCGGCCTCTCCCTTCCGGATCGCGCACCCGCGCCCCCGGGATTGTTGCACCTGACCCGCGCTGCTTCCGCCACAACTCGCGGCTTCGCAGCGTTCTAAGCGCAGTAAACGCCATGTGGCAGTATAAGTTCCAGAGATTTTTCCGCACAGGTTGTGTCGTCGCGGTGAATTCGCCCGACGGCGGTGCCTCGCGCGGGAGAAAGCCTGGGGCGGCGTCGCGCCGGGGGCGCCGGCGCGCGACCGGGAGTCCGGCTATTGCGGCCCCGGCCAGGCGCGCCAGAGTTCTTCGTCTGTCCAGCCGAGCGCGGCGAGATCGCCGCGGCGGAGCTGCGCATCCTGGGCCAGGAAGAACTCGTCGAGCTGCGGCGGCGCGACCGCCGTGCCGGAGAGCATGGCGTGGGCCTGGCCGCGGTGGTGGATCTGGTGCTCGAAGAGATGCAGCAGCACGCGGTCGCAGCGCTCGAAGCGGTCGCCGTCCGCGCGGATCAGGCGCACGGCCTCGCCGAGCGCCGCCGCGTCCAGCCGGCCGCAAAGCACGATGAGACGCTGATCGACGGCGGACTGCTCGCGCCGCAGGTCGGCCATCGTCTTGCACGGCATCCCGTCGGCAAAAGCGGCCGGGCCGCGGTCGCCGCCCTCCAGCGCGTCGACGTAGAACCAGTCGACGATGAGGATGTGGTTCAGCGTCGCCAGCAGCGAGGGGAAGAAGCCGACGCGCGGCGCCTCGAGCGCCTCCCGCGTCAGCCGGGCACAGGCCTCGAGCAGGCGATGGTTTGCCCAGGCGTTGTTCTGCGCCTGCGCCAGCAGATAGTCTTGCGGCTGCATGAGCAGACGCTACAGCCGCGGGCCGGGGATGTCGATGGCGTAGGACTGCAGCTGGTCGGTGATGAAGTCGACGGCCTCGTCAACCGAATCGGTGCGGAAGAACAGCTCGAGATCCTGCGCGTTGATGGTGCCGTAGCGCTCCAGCGCCTCGAGATTGATGACCTCCGACCAGTAGCGGCTGCCGAACAGCACGATCGGCATTCGCTTGCGGATCTTGCCGGTCTGCACCAGCGTCAGCAGCTCGAAGAATTCGTCGAGGGTGCCGAAGCCGCCGGGCATCACCACCACCGCCTTGGCCAGATAGGCGAACCAGAACTTGCGCATGAAGAAGTAATGGAACTCGAAGTTCAGCTCGCGGCTGACGTAGGGATTGTCGAGCTGCTCCATGGGCAGCGAGATGTTGAGGCCGATGTTGAGGCCGCGCGCCTCCGAGGCGCCGCGGTTGGCCGCCTCCATGATGCCAGGCCCGCCGCCGGAGCAGACGACGAAGCGGCGGTCGTCCTCCGGCAGGCTCTTCGACCACTCGGTCAGCCGGCGCGCCAGCTCGCGTGTCGCCTCGTAGTAGCGCGACATCTCGACGTTACGCTCGGCGACGGCGAGGTCGCCGCCCTCGGTCTTGGCCGCTGCGAGCCGGCGCTCCGCTTCGTCGCGCGGCAGGATGCGTGCCGAGCCGAAGAAGATGATGGTGTCATCGATCTTGTAGTGCTTGAAGCGCGCGTTGGGCTCCATGTACTCGGACAGGATGCGCAGGCCGCGCGCCGAGGGGCTCTCGAGGAAGTCCGGGCTGCGATAGGCCCGCTGCGGTCCCTTCTGACCGGGCGGACGCACAGGCTGCGGCGGATCGCCCGGCTTGCGCTCGGGCGGATTGGTCGGCTGTGGCTCGTCGTCGCGTTGCTTCATGGCTCTTCACCTGGTCGGTCGGGCCCAGTCTAGCCGCCCAATTCTTGATGAATCGTTCCCTAACTGCAGTGCCCGCTTGGGATCAAGCAGCAGACTGCTCGCCCCTGCAACGGCAAACGCCCCCGCCGGGGAGGAATCGGCGGGGGCGTTCCGGGGCCACTTCTCGAAACCGGGGACGCCGGAGAACGGACCGCCGACGCCCCTTGCTGACTAAGTCCTAATCGTCCGACCGGGCCATGGCAAGGCCGCTATTCCGCCGAATCCTACTGATCCAGCTCCCACTTGCGGATGAAGTTGCGGGCCAGATCGCGCCAGCCGATGTTGGTGGTGACGCCGTGGTTGGAGACTCCGGTCACGAAGAGGCCGCCGTCACTCCACAGCAGCACCCGGCCGCTGCGCTCGGATTCGGTCTTGCGGTCGAAGTAGCGGGTGTTCTGCACCGCCAGCGCCTCGATGTAGGTGATGCAGACGTCGCCCTCGTAGCGCAGGGTGGTCGCCTGCAGCTGCACCCAGACATGGGCCGACTGCTGCACCGTGATGCCCTTTTCCGCAATGGGCTGCTTGAAGGCGTCGAGGATCAGGTTTGCCTCAAGGCCGCAGCCGCGGGCCTGGTCGCTCAAAGGCGCCACGCTCATCTGCAGTACGTTGATGCCGGCGAGCGGGCCGCCGATCACGCGCGGCTGGGGCGGTGTCTCGGTCTGCGCCGAGGCGGCGGATCCCAGCACCGCCGACAGCAGGATGGCGGCAAGGCAGCTTGGCAACAGCTTCATCGCGAACTCCTTCAACCTTTCCACGAAACGCACGCGGCGGAGTATGCCATGCACCATGCCGCCGGGGGACTCAAGTTTCAAAGGGCAGGGCCGGCGCGGGCGACTGCGCGACGCTCGCGCAAAAAGGGATTACTCTGCCCACCATGAACCCGATCGCAAGGCGGCGCGACCGATCCTTGGCGGGCCGCCCGGGCACCACAGGCCGGGGCACCACAGGCCGGGCACCGGAGGCCGGGCGCCAGAGGACCGGGCACCACAGGAGGGACCACGTCATGCCGAACGTCCGCAAGCCGGCCGCCCTTGGGCCGCAGAAGTTTGCCCTCGCCGCCGCCCTGCTGCTGCTCCTGGAGGCCTGCGCCGCGCCCACGCCCCCGGCGCGCCCCACCCCGAAGCAGGAACCGGCGCCGCCGCCGGCAGCCGCAGCGCCGGCCCTCGGCGGGCGCCTGCTCGCCGATGCCCAGGAGTATCCCTGGAGCGCCCTCGGTCGGGTGAATCTCGCTGGTCAGGGCTTCTGCACCGGCGTGCTCATCGGCCCGCGACAGGTGCTGACCCAGGCGCGCTGCCTCTACGCCGAGCGCGAAGGCCGCTGGTTCAAGCCGTTCGAGCTGCACGTCATCGCCGCCTACCAGCGGGACAGCTTCCTGGCCGACTCCAAGGTCGCCGACTTCGCGGCGGCGCCCGGGTTCAACCCGCAGGCCGGCTCCAGCCTCGCCAACCTCGCCAGCAACTGGGCGCTGATCACCCTGCAGGAGCCGATCGGGCAGCGCACCGGCTGGCTCGGCCTGCAGTGGGACAGCGCCGGCCTGCAGGCGGCGTCGCGCGCGGGCACCGCGGCCTACCTGCGCGCCGGCTACCGCTATGACCGGCCGCATGCCGTCAGCCTGCACTTCGGCTGCAGCGAGGCGGCCGACAGCGCGGCGCGGCTCTGCCAGGCGACCCCGGCGGAGCTCTCCCTGCCGCCCTTCGTCATCACCGACGGCGAGCTGCGCGTGCTGGCCGATTTCTACGCGACGACCCCGAGCCAGGGCAGCGCGCTGGCGAGGCTGAGCGGAGCGGCCATCAGCGGAGGGCGCCTCGGCACGGCCCAGCCGCCCTCTCGTGACGGCCTGGCCGGCCGGCAGCCGACGGCAACGGCGGCGCAGCTGCTGGCGGCGCTCGGCTACGATACCGCCGGCGGCGACATCGGCGGCGCCGCGGCCGCCTTCCGGCGCGACAACGGGCTGCCGGCCGGCGAGGCCATCGACTTGCCGCTGCTCGCCGCGCTGCTGAACGCCGCCTGGCGCAGCGGGCGCTAAAAAAATCGGGGGCGGCTCCCTTGGGACCGCCCCCGTCGAGTGCTCTGGAGGAAAATGCTGCTTGAGCACAAGTCGATTGCGTCAAGCGGCGGGTCCGGGCTGACAGCCCGGACCCATCAGCCGCAGCTGATCCCTGTTGCCGGCTGCTACTGCCAGCGCTTGATGATCTCCTCGTAGGCGATGGTCTCGCCCTTCGGCTTCTCGTTGTCGAGCTTGGCCTTGGGGCCATCCGCCTTGCCGAGCCACTCCGAGGGGTCCTTCTCCTCGTTGAGGCGCGGGCCGCAGCCGCCGTAGACCTGAGCCTGCTCGTCGGCCGCCTGCATGCGGGCCATCACCTGGTCCATCTCGCTGGCGAGCCGGTCCATGGCCTCCTGCGGCGTGAAGGCGCCGGAGTTCACGTCACCGATCTGCTGCCACCAGAGCTGGGCCAGCTTCGGGTAGTCGGGCACGTTGATGCCGGTCGGCGACCACAGCACGCGGTCGGGCGAGCGGTAGAACTCGACGAGGCCGCCGAGGTTCGGCGCCCGCTCGGTGAAGCTCTCGTGGCGCACCGAGGAGTCGCGGATGAAGGTGAGGCCGACATGGCTCTTCTTCACATCGAGGGTCTTCGACACGACGAACTGGGCATAGAGCCAGGCCGCCTTGGCGCGCTCGGCCGGAGTCGACTTCAGGATCGTCCACGAGCCGGCGTCCTGATAGCCGAGCTTCTGGCCTTCCTTCCAGTAGGGGCCGTGCGGGCTCGGCGCCATCCGCCACAGCGGCTTGCCGGCCTCGTCGACCGTGTTGTTGCCTTCCGACTTCGGCGCCACCATCGAGGCGGTGAACGCCGTGTACCAGAAGATCTGCTGGGCCACGTTGCCCTGGCTCAGCGCCGGCAGCGACTGGTAGAAGTCGTAGCTGGCCGCACCCGGAGGAGCG
>Ga0214471_10003387_pt1 | contig 12385 bp, 13 predicted proteins | sample RVTome_5_FD_207665 | JGI IMG/M metagenome (GOLD analysis project Ga0214471, IMG submission 207665) | Soil microbial communities from uranium-contaminated site in the Upper Colorado River Basin, Wyoming, United States - RVT142D155 | ecosystem: Environmental > Terrestrial > Soil > Contaminated >...
CGAAGTTAGATTATCTATTGAGTAATTAGCGCTCCAAAGTTCGTTTATATCATTTGCATATTCTATGGTCTCAAGTACATCAAGTTCCGCTACCGTCAGCGGATGCAGCATGTTGTTCTCGAGCAAAGAATCCGCCAGCTCAACCTTGGCATCTTGATTATATGTTTGTCTGATTTGGCCTTCATAGAATGGATTTAGATAGGTAACAGACAGTTCATGAGGCTGGTCGCCATAAACCAAGCGCTCGCTAACTAAACCCTCCATCTCCAACATGAGTGGTTCTTGCTCTGACACCTCATCACCTTTTTTGTATTAAATAAATGCCGCTAGTTTAAAGATACCAAAACATCAACTGGACAATCCAGTCAGATTGTTTTAACTTGTGCAAATTACAACGAAACTGTGGCTAAAATTGACTTAAGAAACTTGAATCAAAGGAGGTGGTACGCTTATCATGCCCAGCTTGGCGTTCCAACCCAAGCTCTATCAGTTTTTCTACCAGTTTGAGAGGCGAAGTCCCGGCTTCGCGCCAGTTGTGGCTCTGGAGGCTGCCGGGCATGGGGTTAACCTCGTTAAAGTAAACTAGCCCTTTTTTAGAATCAATCAGAAGGTCAATACGAGCGTAGCCGCTGGCGCCCAGCAGATAAAATACCCTCTCAACGGTTTCTTGGCATTGCTTATAAAGTTCCTTGGATATTTTTGCCGGCATACGGCTATAGCGGCCTCCGCCTTGGCCAGATGATTTTCCGCCTTTCTTGCCTTTGCCGCCTTTTAGATATTTAGAATCAAAGTCAAAAAACTCGCCTGGTTTATAAAGATATTCTTCAACCATGCCTATCTCAAACTCCTTATTGCCCATAATAGGCACGGTTACTTCAACTAAATTCGGCACTGCCTCTTCTACTACCGCCCAGTCGTCGTAGTGGAATACCACCTCCAGCGCATTTAATAGTTCCCTTTCATTCTTGACTTGCGCCACAGCAATACTGGAGCCCAGATGCGTAGGCTTCACGAACAACGGGTATTTCAGTCTGCCAATGTCTTTTAGAATCTGCTTCTTGTCTTTAGAGAATTCTTTGTCGCTAAAACCAATGTAATTTGGCACTAAAACGCCGCCAGCCTGAGCTACACGCCGGGAAGCCAGTTTATCCATACTGATCGCAGACATTACTAAGTCTGCACCGACATACGGTACTCCGGCCATTTGGCATAAGCCCATCAGCGAGCCGTCCTCGCCGTTTGTGCCGTGGGTAGCGGGAAAAACTATGTCGATCTTTGTTTTTGAGGCCCGCAGTCCTGTACTAACCAGCCACAATCCTCCGTCGAACTTAAGCTGCAGCGGCTTTAGTTTGGCCAGCTTCTTGTCTAAGTCGTCCCTATAAAACTCGACTTGGGCCAAATCAGGATGGCTGTACCAGCGCCCATCCTTGGCAATATACACCGGCACGCTTTGATAGCTTTCAGATAACTTAAGCGGGTTAATTACCCCTGAAATTGCCGTAATAACCGATACGTCATGTTCAGTAGAGCGGCTGCCAAAGACTACGGCTACGTTTTGTTTGCTCATCTTAGTGTTATTTTAGCACCGCAAGGACAGATGACTATAGATAAAAGAATCGCTCCCTAGGGCTATTTTGCAGAAGCACTACATCTCCTTTTTGGGTAAAGTCGGATATATGCTCTAGAAAGTTATCCTGTTCGCCCAGCCAAGCAGTCTCTCCTTTGTACTTCCCGGCCTTCAGGCCAGCGTCAATTTGGCCGGTTGCCGGATTCTTGTTCAAAATTACTAAATCAACCCCGCTGGAGGCTAATTTTTGCCCGACGGCAAAGTGGGCGTCCGGACTAAGCCGGCCCAGCTCTATCATGCCGGGCGTGACATAAACCTTGCGCTTGGCTTTTAGGCGTTTAAGAAACTCTATGCCTGCTAAAAATCCGTCGGGATTTCCGTTGTAGCTGTCGTCTATTACCGCGACACCGTCTATTTCCTGGGGCTTGAAGCGCCGATTATGCGCTTCCATACTGTTGAAGCCCTTCTTGATTTCCGCTGGTTTTAGCCCTAATGAATCTGCCAGATGAACGGCGGCGGCAATCGGTCCAGCCTGGTGCAAGCCCATAAGAGAAGTTGATATTTCAAATCCTTGGCCTTTTTTGGGTTTAATTGTTAGCTTGGTGCCGCCTAAATTTGTGGCGAACTTGCTGATTTTGAACCCTGTGATACCGTCTCGGCTGTAGGCCAAATCGGCTTTTTGAATGTGGCCTTCCAGGTGCTGGCTTTCCGCGTTAACGTACAACGCGGCTTTCTCGGGCAAAGCTTCAGCCAGTTCGAATACCGTGGTTAGCGCGTTGGCCACTGATTTCATATGGGACAAATGCTGTTCGTTTACTCCTGTTATAAACCCTATATCCGGATTAACCATGTCACAGATAAAAGCTACGTCGCCCGGGCGATATTCTCCCGCCTCAACAATTAACACATCCTCATCTCCGCTCAGGCTGCTGGCAAATCTGGCTATGCCCGCGGGTGTATTGAAATTGCCAGACGTGGCCGCTACTTTTAGCTTAGCGCCTAAAACCGCGCCTAACATATGTTTCATGGAGGTTTTGCCGTAACTGCCGGCTATCACAATAACTTTGCCTGGGTGGTCGCTAAAAACGTCTTTTATCCGGCGCTTGCGAATAATCTCAAGAGGTTTTTGAATTAGCCAGCGGCCAATAAAGGATACTCCTGCCAGCAAATGGGCCAATAAAACAGGAATGAGAGCCAAAAATCCCACAAGCAACAAAGTCCGGGGCAAGCTTGAGTCGCTAACCAGCCATAAGAACAGCCAAGCAGCAACAGAGGCAAGTACTAGATAAATGACTGCCCCGCTGAAAACCAGCAGGCGTGACTTAGGCGTCGGCTTTGTACGCTTATTCTTAAGCTCGCTATAATCTCCCTGTAGCCAAAACCACCTTAAGTACTGCCATGTGTCGTATTCAACCGACTGAAGCATGTAGATGAGCTGTCTTACAAATTTAGGGCTGTAGAGTACTGAGTATCGATTCATTTGATAAATTCTTCTATTAGCTTAGTGATTTTGTCGGGGCTATGCTGGTGCAAATGGTGGTCCTCTCCTTCAACCAGTTCCAGTTTTGAATGCTCTATCAGCTCATTAAACTTCTGTCCCATTAGAGGCGGAGTTATCCTATCTTCACTGCCGTATATTAGCAAAGTAGGGCATTTAATGGCACGAGCCTGCGTGGTGGCATCCTGGGCTATGACTTTTTTGAAAACGTCTTGCATAATGCCCTGGGCAGCTCTAAAGTCCGATGATGTAAATCGCCGGCCTACAGGCTGTCTGATAAATTTTGGCATAAGCTTGCCGAGTCTTGCCAAAGACCAAATCATCATCCCCTTGATAGTTTTAGGCTCGGGCAGACCATGGCTGGCCATCAAAACCAATCTGTCAATCGGAATCATACCCGTACCAGCCATATACACGGATATCCTGCCGCCAAACGAGTGCCCAATCAGGAGCTCCACCTCCTTAACCTCCAGCTTGTCTAGCAGTTTTACTACGAATTCGGCGTATTCATTAACACCCCACACTTCCTTAGGCGACTGGCTGCCGCCAAATCCGGGCAAATCAGGAGCAATTACCCGATAACCCTTCAAGCTGTCTGCAATTTGGGTTAGGCTTCTGTGGTCATTGCCCCAGCCATGTAACAACAAGGCGGTCTTGCCACTGCCGCTATCTAAACCGGATATATGGAGACTATCTACTATCAGATTCACGGGCTTATTGTAGCAATTTCATAACCGGTTTAGACCTGTTCGCTTGATACTACCACTGTTGAGTTGCTAAGATGTGTGAGCGAATATGGGGCTGTAGCTCAGTTGGCAACGCCTGTGGCGGACAAGAAATCGCGTATTGCGCTCTAGCCAATTGGTAGTTTTGACATAATATAACTGTTGTATCTACTCGATACACGCAAATCACGGGGCTGTAGCTCAGTTGGCTAGAGCGCTTCCATGGCATGGAAGAGGTCCAGGGTTCGAGTCCCTGTAGCTCCACCAGATTTATTCTGAAGTTAATACGTTTAGAAACCATCTGGTGCATGCATAATAATAGATGGAGGAATAACTATAGCTAACGTCACGTTTATAACAGGCAATCAACGCAAGGCGGACTATCTTTCAAAGTACCTGAGCCACCCTGTTGACCATGTCAAGCTAGATCTGGACGAAATCCAGTCTCTTAACCTTAAAGAAATAGTCGAGCACAAAGTCTCACAAGCATATGAGCAAATCAAGAAACCCGTCATAGTTGAAGACGTTTCTTTAGAGTTTGCTGCGCTTGGGGGATTACCTGGCCCATTTATCAGGTATTTCATTGAAAATGTGGACCTTGAAACTATTTGTTCAATGATAGATGGCAAGTCTAGGAAAGCCACGGCACGCTGCGTCTTTGGCTATTTTGATGGAACAAACATGGATTTTTTTGAAGGGAGCCTAGACGGAGAAATCGCCAAATCGCCGTCTGGAGAAAATGGCTATGGTTTTGATAATATTTTTATTCCGCAAGGATACACGGTAACCCGCGCTTCGCTTGCAGAAGCAGATGATCAAAAAACATACATGCAGATTAAACCATTCAAAAAACTAAAAGATTATCTTAAGTCAAAATAATTACAGCAAAAAAATATACGGCTCTTGCGTGCCCACCCGGCCTAAAAGGTGATTTTCAATCTGTTTGTTTTTAGGCCGTACGCACGAACCGTACGTAGGACAGTCTATGCGCTTGTGCTTTGTTTGGCAACCAAGTCGCCCATCTTTTGGGAGTAAAAAATTCTTAGCAGGATATCATAGGGGTCGTCCTCGCCTTCCGGCATTTCGCTGATTACCAAAGTCAGCAGCGCCAAGGGGAATAACTTTTTATCACGATAGTATTCATAGTCGTCCTTGAGCAACTTTATGCTGTTGTCCTCAAGTCCGTCGTAGAATCGGCGGAAAATCTTACCGGCTTCTTGCGTGGATTTTCCCAAATGATGAGCAAATTCTTCTATTTCCTTGAATCCGAAAAAAGCTTTCTCATGCGACTTAGATACCTTATCCCCCATACGCGCCACTAAGCCGCGCATGACAAGACTGATTTCAGAATCCTCCTGCGGGTCGTAGTCAAGTTCAAGTTGGTCCCCCGTGTCCGCATCAATGGATTTTATTGGGCCGTGGCTTTCGGAATCCATAAGATTATTCCTGAGAGATAATTTTCATGAGTTCATCCTCCGACATAAGCTTTGTCCCGTATTTCTCTGCCTGTCGGCGCTTGGCATCACCTAGCTTGCTGCCGTGGACAAGATAATCGGTATCTTTGCCGACCGATGTTTGGAAGGTACCGCCTAAAGAACGGATACGGGCGGCGGCCTCGTCCCGTTTCAAGTTTTTCAGACTGCCGGTAATGACAAAGGATTGCCCGTTCAAAGGGCCATTGGTGTCTTGGGCTTCAGCCGGCCAAACCCCGAGCTGCCTAAATTTATCGAGCAGTTTCTGATTGTCTTGGTTTAAAAACCATTCAGCTATAGAGTGGGCTACCACCTCGCCTATGCCGTCTATCTCGTAAAGCTCCTCAGGGCGTTCCATAGCGGCTTGGACCAGCCTGTCCAGTTTGTGATAATGCTGAGCCAGGTCGATGGCGGTTTGCTCGCCGACATGGCGGATACCTAGTCCGAAGATAAATCGATAGAGTTCCGGCTGTTTCTTTTGGGCTATGGCCTCTATTAGCTTCCGGCTGGATATAGCCGCAAACCTATCTAGCTTGAGCAAGTCCTCCTGCCCAAGCTGGTAGATATCCGTCAAATCTTTAACCAGCCCCTCGTCCACTAATAACGCTACATTCTTTTCTCCCATACCCTCGATATCTAAGGCGCCTTTGGCGGCAAAATGCTCCAGGCCGCGCTTGAGTATCAATGGGTCGTCACGGTTTACGGCTCGCCAGGCGGCCTCGCCCTCGAGGCGTTCAAATTTTAGGGGATGGCGCTTAAGTTCCGCCTCCATATTGAACGGCTTTTCCCGCCCAGTACGCAGCTCATTTAAAACCTTGGTCACCTGGGGAATGATGTCCCCGGCTTTGTGGATTATTACAGTATCACCGACCCTTATGTCCAGCCGTTCAATCTCGTCCTGATTATGCAGGCTGGCGCGGCCTACAGTACTGCCGGCTACGTTGACTGGCTCAAACACGGCTATAGGGGTGGCTGTACCCAGCCGGCCCACGGAGATAATAATATCCTTAACTTTAGTAGTAGCCTCTTCTGCCGGATATTTGTAGGCCACTGCACCGCGCGGAGCTTTGCCTACTACTCCTAAAGACGCGTAAACCTGGCGGTCGTTGACTTTTATGGCCAGACCGTCGGTGCCGAATGGCAAGGTCTGGCGTTTTTCCTGCCATAAATCGGCAAACTCCATGACTCCCTTGAGAGTTGGCACTGTTTTGGCCTGGGAATTAACAGGAATACCTAATGCTCTAAGAGCCTGGTAGGCAAAGCTATAAGACGGCACATCTTCCGGCTCATCTCTAATTAAATCAAAACCCTTAAGATGTAACTTTCTGGCAGCCACCAAACTTGTGTCCAGCTGGCGCATAGTTCCAGCCGCAGTGTTGCGCGGGTTCTTATACAGCGGCAAGCCGGTTTTGGCCCGCTGGTTGTTCAGTTCTTCAAAATCGCGACGGTACATCACTATTTCACCCCTAACCTCTGTTCTGCCTCTCAGGAATCGGCTAAATTTAGAATCCTGCCTCAGATTGAGCGGCACAGATTCAACTGTACGAACGTTGGCGGTAATATCCTCGCCACTCTTACCGTCGCCTCGGGTAACCGCTTGTAACAAGCCACCATCCTCATAAACCAAAGATATGGAAAAACCATCCATCTTAAAATCTACGAAGTACTCCAAATTGCCGGCAATCCCCTTATCAAGCAGTTTGCTGATTCTGGTATGCCACTGGTTGAGCTCATCAGCATTAAATACGTCGTTTAGGCTTATCATCCGTGACTTATGCCGCACTGTCTGGAAGCCAGGCAAAAGCCCGCCCGCTACCCGCTGCGTTGGAGAGTCCGGTGTGACGAGTTGGGGATACTGCTGTTCTAACTGGCTAAGTTCGTGCTTGAGCGTGTCGGCCGCGGCGTCGCTTATTATCGAGTTGTCGTGTACATGATATTGATAGCGGTACTCATCAATCAGCTGGCGAAGTTTCTCCACCCTCTGCTTGGCTTGAGACAGGTTCATACCAGGGAACGATAAAGCTGGTAATAATAAATATGAATCGCCGGCAGGGCAATAATCAGCGAGACGTCATAGAACCAAAATACAATTGAGGGCGCAACGGCTACTAAGAATAAGAAAATCAGCGCGAACCATAGGAATAAAACGATAGGCAGAAACAGGATTTTCTTGAGCAAAAACCAGCGGCGGTGTTTAACCAGTTTGCTGGTGGCTCTTAAGGCCGACATAGGGTACATACCAGGCAGGGTAACGGCATATGAAGCCATAAGGCTGTTTACCACCCAATAGGCGCTGAGCAGGCTCAAAGACAACCAAACTGCCACAAACAGCAGATTTTCCCAGGGGCCAACGGCAATGTTCTGGGAATTTATGATAGTAAAGACGAAGCTGCCAACGGCAAACGGCAGCAGCTGCACTGTCATCAACATAATTAAACTTAAGTAAGGTATGGCTGGCGTTTGGCTGCGATAAAGCGTATCTCTAAAATTAAATTCCTTGCCTGCCGTGATATGACGGATTGTCCAGATGTAGGCCAGTGAGAACACCACCAGCAGAACCAGACCGTAAACCAACTGGACCTGGCTGGTGCCGGTGCTGGCGCTAGCCAGTGCCAGCCCGCCAAGAGTCAAAGTTTTAGTTGCCTGGAAGCCCTCGCCCAAAAGTTCGTCTACTGTGCTGTCGTACTCGCTTAAATCAATCTGCGGGGCGGCTCTGACCAGTAGAAAATATAGAACGGCGTAGACACCAATCAGCCAGCTAAAGACTTTCCAATTCTTAACAAAGAAAACGTACATGCTACCAAACAGCCGCCAGGCTGATGGCACCTCGCTGTTGTCATTGCGTCCTTGCCAAAATTTCCAGCGGCCTTTAGCTTTTGCAGATTTTTTCTTGGCTATCATAATTTGCCGCCCATTTCATTTAGCCGCTGAATGCGTTCTTCTACCGGCGGGTGGGTGCTAAACAGCTTGCTAAAAGAACCCTTGAGAGGGTTAGCAAAAAACAGATGGGCGGTGGCGGAATTCTGACGCCTCAGCTTGGAGCCGCTGGCACCAATCTTGCTAAGCGCGCTGGCCAGGCCTTGTGGGTAGCGGGTAGTAAGGGCACCGGTGGCGTCGGCTAAAAACTCCCGCTTGCGGGAAATGGCCAACCTAAGCAGGTTGGCAACTATGGGAGCCAGAATGGCGGCTACGATGGCAAAAATGGCAATAGCACCTCCGCTTCGGTTGTCGCGGCGGCCAAATAGTTGGCTGCGCCAGAAAATATCGCTGATAAGCCCGATGGCGGTAACCAGCGCGAAAGCCACCATCGAAACCCGGATGTCATAGTTTTGCACATGCCCCAGTTCGTGGGCCATAACGCCTTCCAGCTCGTGATCGTCCAACGTGTCAAGCAATCCCGTTGTAGCCGCCACTATGGCGTGCTGGGGGTCTCGGCCGGTAGCAAAGGCGTTCAGGGCCGGATCTTCAATAATGAATACCCTGGGCATGGGCATACCGTTGGTTATAGCCAGGTTCTCAACCGTACGCCACAGCCTGGGGTTATCTGATTTCTTTATTTCCTTGGCACCGTTTATAGCTGTAGCAATCTTGCCAGCGGCAAAGTAGCTGATAAGCGCATAAACGGAGGCAACAGTCGCCGCCACGATAGTGAAAGTGTAGTCACCGTTATAATACTGGCCAAAAACCCAGCCAAGACCGCCAGCCACCAGCAAAAAACCCAGCATAATTAACCAAGTTTTTCGCTTGTTGGCGGCTATCTGGCTATACATCGGCTTTTAAAACTTGGCTTCAGGAACGGCTTCCACCGCGGCTTGATCGTCGACTTCAAAGAATTCGCGCTTCTTAAACCCCAGCATGCCGGCTATCAGATTGGTCGGAAAAACCATTATCTTAGTATTCACGTCGCGGGCCGCGCCGTTGTAAAAGCGGCGAGAGGCCTGGATTTTATCTTCGGTGTCCACCAGTTCTTCCTGCAAGTGCTTGAAGTTTTCGTTAGCCTTAAGGTCGGGATAGGCCTCGGCCACCGCAAACAGGCTTTTAAGCGCTGCAGCAAACTGGTTTTCAGCCTTGGCGGTTTCTTCGATGTTGCCAGCTTCAGCGGCATTGAGGACGTTGCTCCTGGCCTTGGTTACGCTTTCAAATACTTCCTTCTCGTGCTTGGCATAACCCTTTACGGTGCTGATTAGATTCGGTATAAGATCGAATCGGCGTTTCAATTGCACCGTGATATCACTCCAAGCTTCATCCACCCGGATATTTGATTTGACCAGCCCGTTGTATGTCAGCCACAGCCAGATGGCAATAACCGCAATTACTCCTAAAAACACTAGCATGTTCGCCTCCTTTGATTCTAAGATTAATTATATCACTTGTAACTCAAACCCCAATCAAGTAAACCAGGCTTTGCTGTTTACCTGATTGAAAGGAAGAATGACGCCAAGCTCTGCAATCCAAAAGCTCTGCTTTTGGATTGCAGAGCTTTCTAGTCCATTCCGACGTGGTGGGCGAGGCGGGGGTCGAACCCGCATGCCATAAGGCACGGATTTTAAGTCCGCTGTGTATACCAATTCCACCACTCGCCCGGACAGGGGAATTATAGCCTATGACTTCCTGACCAACCAGGGAGAACCGTCAACATTGCGCCGTTTAGCGATATCTCTTAGGGCTTGTTCCAAATCGGCATCCAGCGGCCCTACTTGTTCATTAACCTTCTTTTTGAATTCCTCTCCCATGCCAAATGGCTTGGCACCAAACCTCGCGCGCGGACCGTTAATGTCCAAGTTCTTTAGCACATGCCGGCCAATATTTGTCGGGTGCATATAGCCTTCGATTGTCATATCTAGGTAGACGCTCTGGTTATCGTCCTCAATGACTGCCACTCTGCCGATAACGTGATAGGCCGCGCGTTTGCTACCTATCCTCCAATTAAGCTCATCGCCAAGTTCTAGTTCTTTTGCTTGGATATTGCCGGTATAGACAGTAATTTCTTCGCCGCCGCTAGAGGTATAAATTTCTTTAATTTCCATCTAGGCAAAATATAACTAATGACTATAACCAGCAAGCACAATCAGTTTGGAGGCGCGTACGGGATTCGCACCCGTGTAAAAGGTTTTGCAGACCTTTGCCTAACTCCTCGGCCAACGCGCCACGGGTTAAGAGGTTAACACGAGTATTATAGTCAATTACCTCTACGTCCGCCACGACAGGCTAGTTGATATTCCCTACTTTGGCTTCCAGTCTTCAACCACCAGCTTCCTGCCTTGCAGCCTGGCGGTGACTTTCTGGCCTTTGCGCCAACCCAAAATACGCATTTGGGCAATTGGCAGGCTGATTGCATAAGTACCCGTGCTGTTTTGAGTTATCGTCCTTACGTGCTGTTCGTCGGATTTTCTTGTACCCATAAACTCCTCCTAGCTGAATTCAGTATACCAATAAATCAGCTTTAAAGCTGATTTAACTCGGCTTTTTCGTATCTGTCTGGACTTAACAATTCAGGAACCGTTTCTACATTTCGTGTACGGTTTGTATCAAATCTCTTAATTTCATTTGGTCAAAAACGCCGCTTCCAAGAGCCGTTTCTACTGAGGAGGCCACCAATATTTGATCCGCCCAGCCGGCATAGTCGCCCACGTTATCGGCGTTTACTCCGCTGGCTATAGCTAAAGGCTTGGTCATGGCTTCTTTCATGGCTTTAATTTTCTGCAAATCCGCGGCCTGTCCGGTTCCCTGGCCGCTGGTTGCAACTACATCTACGTAAGGTTCCATACCGGCGGCTTGAGCCGCAGCTTCTTGGGGTTCATCCGTATAGTGGTCGGTGTATTTAAAAGCTGCCCCTCCTAAATATCTGATGGCTGTTAGCGCCGGCTCGGCCAGACGCAGCTGGACGGTCTCTTCCTTGCGCCTGCCGGCATCGTCCACCCATAGGCCGTCGGGCAGCCGTCTGATGCTTTGGCTGTCTATGGCTTTTTTAAGCGAGCTAAAGGCCACGTAGGAATCTGGCAAACATAGGAAATTGACTCCTATAAATGAATCCGGATACCACTTAGCTACGGAGTCAAAAGTGTCCAGCAGCAGGTTTTCATTGCGGCTGGAATGGTCAATCAGATAAACGCCGTCAGCGCCGAGTTCTATGGCTGCTGCCGCCTGCGTTGCGGCCTTAGCCATAAATTCAATATGTACTACAGGATAGATTTCTGAGGACATGTGCCAGTTTCTCCAGACTTTTCGGCTATTATACAGCCCTGTCTGCTTACTTCACTAACCGGTGTTTTTCGTCTATACTCTCACTGCCCGTGCGGGTGTAGCTCAGTTGTTTAGAGCGCGTCCTTGCCAAGGACGAGGCCAGGGGTTAGAGTCCCCTCACCCGCACCAATCGGCACCTTAGCTCAGTTGGTAGAGCAGTGGCTTGAAGAGCCATGTGTCCTCAGTTCGAGTCTGAGAGGTGCCACCAGTACTTTTATTTACGATTTTCTTAGACAAGAGCTGAACAGTTGCGTAAGCCACCAGTTCGTGTAGCGAGTGGACTCGCAGAAGCTAGCTTCGAGAATAAGCGAGCGCTGTCTGAGAGGTGCCACCAAAGTACAAAGTTTAACCGCCTAAAAGGACGGTTTTTATCATTTTTAAGAGGCTTCCTTGGTTTTACTTCGTTCGCTTCTTACGGCCTTGCGCTGTTCAACGGTATAATCACCCCATACCCCTCCGTCCTCTTTGGCATCAATCGAATAATCTAAGCATTCTACTTGCACTACGCAGTTCTTGCAGATGGTCCGGGCGACTTCGAACGCCTGGCGGCTGGCGCCCTTCTTCGGGAAGAAGACCTCGACTTCCATGTCGCGGCAAGCGGCCATCAGCCGCCAATCCTGCCTCATAATCGGCACTTTAAGCTCGTGGTTGCGGTCATACGCCCGCTCCTGTTCGTCGCTGTTTTTCCAAAGCGCGTCTTTGGGGGTGTGCCCATTATTAGGCTTTTCATCACCATCCTCTACGCTTCGCAATAGCCAAGCTATGTCTCTGTCCGTTTCACCTCTCATTAATTCTGACTATAAAACTCTATGGGTGTTTTGGCAATTAAAAAACAGTCTAGCTAAGACTGTTTTTTCGTGGTGGGCCTAAGTGGACACAA
>Ga0214471_10003388_pt1 | contig 12384 bp, 12 predicted proteins | sample RVTome_5_FD_207665 | JGI IMG/M metagenome (GOLD analysis project Ga0214471, IMG submission 207665) | Soil microbial communities from uranium-contaminated site in the Upper Colorado River Basin, Wyoming, United States - RVT142D155 | ecosystem: Environmental > Terrestrial > Soil > Contaminated >...
GCGGGCCTACCACGTCAACGTTGGAATCCCCGCGAAGTCGGTCCGGGTCAAGCCCAATGCCCCACCGGAGGCCTACGCCACCGAGCGGGTCGGGCACCGGGACTAGGCCTTTCCTCGCCCCCGCTGGATCACCGACTCGAGTCGCGCCGACAGGGCGCGGGCTCGGAATGGTTTGGTGAGAAAGTCGTTGGCGCCCAACTGAAGCACCCGTACTTCGTTGTCTTCGTCACCCTTGGCGGTCAAAACGATCACAGGGATACCGGCGGTCGTCGGCCGGGATCGCACCTGACTCAACACACCGTACCCGTCCAGGCCCGGAAGATTCAGGTCCAAGAGAATCACGTCGGGATTGTGGCGATCAACCTGCTCGAGTGCGGAGATTCCATCGCCGGCCTCGACAATGCGATAGCCGTCCCTTTCCAGCAGGTCCTTCATGACCCGCCGCAGCTGGTCCTCATCCTCGACCAGTAGGACACAACCCTTGTGCCCGGTACCGTGATCACCGTCGCCTCCATCGAGCAACTCGAATGCGAGCGAGTCGGAGGTCTTGGAGCCGGCACGATCCGGAGCAACCGACTCTTGTTCGATCCCGCTTGCCTTCACCTGGGCCCCGGACGAGACCGCCACGCGTCGATCATCGAGTTCCGGAGGCACCTCGGTCACACGGAGTAGCTCCTCGACCGTCGTGACTCCCTTGAGCAGGCTCTTGAGACCACTCTCAAACAGCGATCGCATCCCTGATTTGCGGGCGACGGCCCCGATCTGATCTGCGTTTGCCAACGCCCCGATCATGGCCTCCAACTCGGGTGTCATCACCAGCATTTCCAGGATGGCAAAGCGCCCTCGATATCCAGTCTGTGCGCACTCCTTGCAACCCACCGCCTTGTACAATGTCGTCTCCCGGGGGATGAACCGGACCAGATGCTTCGGGAGGGCGAGATCCGACACTTCCTTGCACACGGGGCAGAGCCGACGGAGCAGGCGCTGAGCAACGACCCCCTTGAGTGACGCGGCGATCTTGTACGCCTCCATCCCCATATCGAGCAATCGGGTGACCGAACTCGGTGCGTCATTGGTATGGAGGGTGGAGAGCACGAGATGGCCTGTCAGGGCCGCCTGAACCCCGATCTCGGCCGTTTCCTTATCACGGATTTCGCCGATGAGTACCACGTCGGGATCTTGTCGCAGAATGGACCGCAGGGCACTAGCGAACGTCAGACCCGCCTTCGGATTGACTTGGACCTGGACGATGCCCTGCCCTAGCCTGTATTCCACCGGGTCTTCGACAGTTACGATGTTCAGACCTTCGTTCTGAACCGTCCGCAACGCCGCGTACAGTGTGGTCGTCTTACCGGACCCGGTGGGACCGGTGACCAGGATGACTCCCTCCTTGGACCGCAACATCGAATCCAACACTTCGCGATCCTCGGCGTCGAAACCGAGTGACTCCAGATCCAGCGCCGTCGCCTGGGTGTTGAGGATCCGGATCACGACCTTTTCACCCAATGAAGCCGGGAGACTCGAGATCCGGAGATCCACGGGATTGCCACTGACCGCCACCCGCGCCCGGCCGTCCTGTGGCCGCAACCGGTCGGCGATATCCATCCTTCCCATGATCTTGATGCGTGAGATCAGCGGGATCCCAGCGGCGCGAGGGATCTTCATCACCTGTCGCAACACGCCGTCGATCCGGTAGCGAACGACGACACCGCCCTCCATGGGCTCGACATGGATATCGCTTGCTCGACTCGTGACGCCGTCGGCCAGCATGGTGTCGACCAGACGAATGATCGGTCGCTGTGCCGCGTCCTCCGCGTTGACTTCCTCCTCATCCTCGATGATCTCGGTGACCTCGGGTCCCGTGGACATCCCCTCGAGGAGCTTCGAAACCACGTCCTCCTTGGCGTACAGCTGGTCGAGTTTGTCACGGATCACACCAGGTGCGCAGATCAGGGTCCTGACCTCACGGCCCGTGGCGAACGCCAACATCTTCTCGGCATCCATGTCGAACGGGTTGGCTGTGGCAACTTCGAGAATGTGTTCGGAGATCCGCACCGGGAGGATATTGAACTTCCGGACCAGCGATTCGGGGACCTCTTCCCGAACCGCGGGATCGATTTGGGAGAGGTCGGCAACCGAGAGATGAAAGCGCAGTGCGACCGCGCTCAGAATCTCCTCGTCGCTGAGCAGCTTTCGCTGGACCATGGTCTCCCACAACGACATCGGTTCGTTGCTCTGGAGCGCACGAATCCCTTCGACGTCTTCCTCGGTGACCAGCGGCGTGACGGTCGGGACGAGCCATTCATCGGAAAACTGCATCCGTTTTGACTCCGGGTGGGGTTTCGTGCGTGGCAAGTATGACCCTCCAAGCTAGCGAGTTCTTGGCGACCGGGGGTAGGCCGGGTGGTCAGAGAATGGGCCACCAAGCGGGATGTGCGTCCAGGACGACTCCCAGGGAGCCACCCCCGCGGGGGGCAAACCCGAGTTCGATCCGTAGAGTCTGAAACAGCAAATCGGCGGCCATCCCCACGACGGGCCTGATTCCGGCCCCGCCATCTCGGCCGGACACCCCCGGATCGCCTGTGGTCCAGCCCACCGAGAGGAAGGGACCTATAACCCAATGGTCCCGGAGGGGCGCGCTGCTCCCAAAGGGCGCAACGGGTATGGGGATTTGCCATGCGATCCGGGACCAGGCCATTGTGGTTCCACCAAAGGCCCGGAACGGCTCCCCGACGAGGGTACCGCGACCGCCGAGCGTGAAGGCCCTATACGGGGGTAGGTCTCCCCAGGACGTTCCTCCCCTTAGGCCGAGAGTTAATCGTCCCGGGCCCAAGCGGCCTCCAGCACTGCCTTCCCCGGTAAAACGGATGTAGTCGCGGGCTCCCCCTCCGAACTCCGACCTGAGGCGGATCGACCATCCGTCGGTCAAGGGTTCGCCGTACGAGCGCCGGACCCCTAGGCGGACGACGACGAGGTCACCAACAGCCATAGGAGGGTTGGAGCGGTAGACTCCCGAAAGAGGAGTGGTCATCGTGGCGAGATCGGTCGACCGCTCCCAGCCGACCTCGAGGGTCAGGGTCCCCGAATGCCCCCCCGCTGTCCCGATGATGCGAGCCCGGTCGAGCAGGACGTAGTCGCCAAAATCCTGTCCCCCGAGGACGGCCAGAAATGAATTCAGGGCGGAACCGATCACTGGCCAATCGGCCGCGTCTTCGGTGCGTCGTGATGCCTCGAAGGTGAGATTCCGAGCTCCGGATGCCCAGATGAGGCTCACGCCGCCGTTCAGGCGCCTGTCTGCCAAGCCGTACCGCACCCAGGGACGCGCCTGGAAGGGTGTGGAGGTAGGCCGCAAGGTCGCTCCGACTCCCAGAGCAATCCCCTGCACCCGGTTGACCCGCACCAACTCGCTGATTCCACCAAACGCCAGGCGTGCGGGAGGTTGTGGCACCACGAACCCGTCGAGGACCAACTGCCGAAGCTCCTCGATCATGGCCTCAGGATCCGACCGGGCTTCGCGCGTCGTGAGTTCTTGAACCAGGGAATCGTCGGAGGCCGTCCAAGGATCTCGAGGCTGGGAGAGCCCGCCGTAGGGTGCTCCGGCGAAGACGGCGTTCGAGAAGCGAGGGTCGAAATCGTAGTCTTCGATGTCCCAGTGGGTTCGAATGACCGTCTGCAACGGAAACTCGAGCCACGCCGTCCGGCGCCGCACTTCGATATCCTGGCGGAAAGGCACCCAGAAACGCTGGTCGTACAACGCGGACTCGAGGTCCACGGTTATGCGCTCGAGGCTCGATTGCAGATATGACGCAGCCGTGAAGCTAAAGCGGAACCGAACGAGGGCGGCACTGCCACCGTCGAGGTACAGTGTTCCAGCCACACCAGGCACGCTCGGGTCACGCGGCCGAACCTGGACGACGTGAACTGTGGTTGCCCTCCCGCTTCCGCGGAGGGTAACGGAGTCGGTGAGACGATACTCGTACCACGCCGGCCCCCTGACCGAGAGAGGGTGTACGACCCCGCGGACCTCATCTCCATCCCCAAGCCGAATAGCATCCCCGAAATCATCGGTCACGATTCCCAGATGATCGCGATGATACCGCATGTTGGTCGGGAAGGATGCGTGTCGACCCCAAGCCCGGATGATTTGCTTGCTCCGCCGCGGGGCCTGCCAATACACTTCCACATCGAGTCGATCGGCACGGAGCAGGCGTTGGTCGGCTGTCGAACTCTCACCGACCCGGGCGAAGAACAGCACGGTTCCATGCGCGAGACTCCGGTAGCGCTGGAGCGCGCTGTCCGCCCGCAGGGTTGAACGATTGGCGACGGCGCGATCGATCAGGACACGGGCCGTCGAGGTATTCCAGTCTTGAGCGAAGAGCGGAGACCGACCTGCGAGGAGTATCAAGGGAATGAGGAGACGCATTGTGGGCAAAATACCCGATCGCCGCTGCCGGGTCGCGGCCCTATTGGCTATGGCGGCCTGTGGTGGCACCATCTCGCAATTGCCCTCCGATCCAACCGCCACGCCCAAATCGCCTCCCCTACCACTGGGGCAGGTGTACGTCCTCGAATCCTGGGGCGCGCCTGCCGAAGACACCGTCGTTCGCTTCCGAGTAGACGAACCCCGGATCGTGCTCTTGCGCCGTGGCAGTCCCGACAATGCGGAGTTTGCCAGACTCCTCTTTCCCGCCGGCACCGTGGTGCCTCAGTCGGGAGACTCGTCCACCATCACGGTCCGAACCCGGCCCGGGGTCTACGGCATCGATGTCGAGACTGAAGACGACATTCGACCCGGAGCGGTGGTCACCTTCAGCTATGGGATCCACTTCATCGCTCCCGTGGGAGCACGCTCCGCCTACGGATCCGATATTCGTTTCGAACGATTCCTTGCGGTCGGTCAACTCGTCTCCGATTCGACGGTTGTTTTCCTGGACAGCTGGCGACCCGCCTCCGACTTGTTGACCGCGCCTCTCCCCGGTTCCGGGCAGTATCTCGTCGCGGCACCAAGGACGGCGCCACGTTTCCGGACGCTCATCTGGTGACCCGACTCCAGCTTCGCCAGCTGGATGGGTCCCTCCAGTTCACCGTTTCCGCGGAGCGTCTGTTGTTGGGCCGCTCGGCGGGCTGTGATCTGGTCGTTCCAAGTCCCTCGGTATCCCGTCGACATGCCGAGCTGTGGGTCGAGGGAGAGATCCTCAGGCTTCGTGATCTCGGCAGTGCGAACGGGATCACGGTCAATGGGGAGCCGCTCACACAGGGGAGCGCAACGCTCAACGACCTGGTCGAATTCGGGGCAATCGCCTTTCGCGTGGCCGATGCCTCAAACCGAAGCGAGGGTGACCTGGAGGAGGACATCCCGGATGGTCTTTCTCTGCGATCGCTCCCGATCCTGCTGCCGGCGGAGGACGATAAGAGAAACGCGGAAACCCTGAGACGCCTGCTGGAGGTCGCCGCGGATCTCTCGGGACCGGTGCCTTTGGAACGTGTGTGCGGCGCTGTCGCGGATCTGGTCTTCACCCAAGTTGCCGCCGACCGTGTCGTGGTTCTGCTGCTCGAAACCGATGACGCCCCCCGTCCCGTGGCGTGGAGGAACCGAGTCGGTGAAGGGGCCCCACGGGTTCCCCGAATCATCGCCGACCGCGCCATCGCCGATCGCCAACCGGTGTTGACCGAGAGCGCCCAGGAGGACGACCGCTTCCAAAGCCGATCCGTCAAGGCGGCCGCAGTTCGCAGTGCGCTGTGTGTGCCGCTCCTCGATGGGAGTGAGCGACCCCTCGGCATCCTCTATGCCGATACCATCACGCGCGAACGTCCCTTCGACGAAAAGGATGCAAATGCCCTCCTCGCCTTCGGTGGCCTAGCGGCTGCCGCGATTGGCCGGGCACGATTCGCCGCCGATGTGGAACGAGAGCGTGAACTCCGGGCCGGGTTCGAACGATTCTTTGCACCCAGCGTTGCCGAAATGATCGTGGCCAGTGGGGGGTCCACGGCGCTTACCGGCGCTCAAGTGCCCGTGGCGGTGGTGTTCGGTGATCTACGTGGCTTCACGGCCTTGAGCGAGTCACACTCGCCGGAAGCGACGGCGGCCTTACTCGGCGAGTACTTCGCAATCGTGGGAGAGATCGTTTTCGAGCAGAACGGAACGCTCGACAAGTTCATCGGTGATGGCTTCCTCGCGGTCTGGGGGGCACCGGTCGCCTGTTCCGATGCCGCCGACCGCGCCCTGGCAGCGGCGCGTGCCATCGGGCGGGAGGTGAGCCTGCTGGGTGCTGCCGCAGGAGGTGAACGCATCTCGGCTGGATTTGGGTTGAGCTACGGTGAAGTCTTTGCCGGAAACGTCGGGAGTAGCAGACGGGTCGAGTATACGGTTGTGGGGGATGCCGTGAATGTGGCCTCTCGGCTGTGTGAAGCCGCCGCTCCGCAGGAGATCCTCCTGACGGCAGCATTCGCCAATCAACTCACGACGATGACCGGACTGATCCGGCTCCCCGACCGACCCGTCCGGGGGAGAGTGCAGCCGGTCGCTGTCTTCAGTGCGAGTCCGTTGGCCCCGGCCCAAAGCGAAAGGGATGACCGGCACGAGCCATGAGGTCGAGTAGGGCCCCAATCGGCAACCCCATGACTGTGAAGTAGTCGCCTTCGATCCGCTCGACCAGCGCCGCCCCAACCCCCTGAATCCCGTAGGCGCCGGCCTTGTCCATCGGCTCTCCAGTTGCCACGTAGGCCCGGAGCGTCTCCTCGTCAGCCTCGCGGAACCAGACGCCGGTGGTCACGTCCGCCTCGTGAAGCACCCCCTCGGCCATGAGCGCCACGGCAGTGAGGACATCGTGTCGCTTTCCCTGGAGCCGTCCCAGCATCCTGACGGCGTCTTCGGCATCTCTCGGCTTCTCGAGTACCTCGCCATCGAGTACGACGATCGTGTCGGCACCAAGTACGAAGGCCCCAGGGACCGCTCGCGCCTTGTCACGGGCCAAGCGCCGCGCGTAAGCACTCGGGGCCTCGCCGGGAAGCATGAGTTCCTGAATATCGGCAACGTCCACACGGATCGGGATACCCAACATCTCCAGGAGTTGCCTCCGTCGTGGCGAGCGCGAGGCCAGCACCAAAGGCTGCGGAAAGCTCATGTTGGCTCCCCGGGGACGCGTTCGAGGAGAAGCGTGACCGGGCCGTCATTCTCGATCGTCACCCGCATCATCGCCCCGAATTCGCCTGTCGCCACCGTGAGCCCGCGTTGTCGGAATTCGTGTACGAACCGATCATAGAGCGGAATGGCCACTTCCGGTCTGGCTGCCCGGACAAATGAAGGCCGCCGGCCCTTCGCGGTGTCGCCGTAGAGGGTGAACTGCGAAACCACCAGCACGCCACCACCCACGTCCAGCAGGGCCCGGTTCATCTTCCCCTCCTCGTCTCCAAATACCCGGAGCCCTGCCACCTTGTCAGCCATCCATCGAACCTCCTCGACCGTATCATCCTCAGTGAATCCGACGAGGAGGCAATACCCGTGACCGATCTCCCCGACCAGGCGGTCGTCAACTCGCACGGAGGCACGTGTCACTCGCTGTAGGACGACCCGCATTGATGTCCTTTACATTGTGATGGTCCTGATGCTTGGAGCAATATGTCCTTACGCGCGCTTATTGCAGCAAACTCACTTATCACACACCGTGAGACGCCACAAGGGAGCCAGGGAGTGAATCTGTGTGGACTGAGGCCTTGGAGCACTTGCAGCAATATGTTCTCAGCGGTACGTAATGAGCAGCAACCGAATACTTACGTTATACCGCCCCGAGTGGCCTTCCACTCCGGATCGCCATATAGTTCAAGGCCGGAGACACCATGACCCTGTCGATTCGCCTGCCCGATGACGCGGAGCGCCGCTTGCGAGACGCCGCGCAACGACTTCAGGTCCCAGTAGAGGCCCTCGCGTCAGCCGCGCTCCAGGACTTCGTGACGAGCCCAGCGGCTGACTTTGAGACGGCCGCGCGACAGGTCCTGGACAAGAATCTCGAGCTCTACCGCCGACTGGCGTAGTGCGGCATCTCACGCTCGGGGAGATTCTAACGCTCCACGAGCGGATGCGGCAGCGAACCGGCGGTGCGTCGGGTGTTCGCGATCTCGGGGCGCTGGAATCGGCGGTGGCACAGCCGCGGATGACGTTCGGTGGGGAGGACCTCTATCCGGACCTCGTGACCAAGGCAACGGCTCTCGCCTACTCACTGATCCAGAACCACCCATTCGTGGATGGGAACAAGCGGGTGGGCCACGCGGCACTGGAGACCTTCCTGGTCCTGAATGGCTTCGAGCTGGACGCGTCGCTGGACGACGCCGAGTCCATCGTGCTCGCGGTTGCGGCTGGAGCGGCTTCACGCCAGGAACTGGAGTCCTGGGTTCGCCGGTCGATCCGCTCAATAGGCACGTAATGGGCGGTATAACCAGCATTTGCAACTGACGTGGGCGCTCATGTTGCGGCTCCGCCGCAAGCGCCCTCGCAGTTGAAATGCGATCCGTTATACCGCTCCTCCAGCATCGAGCACTTGCGGATAGCATGACGACCGTGCTATCATGACATCATGATCCGCTCATTCCGAGATGCGGGTACCGAAGACATCTTCAACGGAGCGGATAGCAAGCGGGCGCGGAAGACCTGCCCGATTCACCTTTGGAAGGTGGCCCGGCGAAAGCTCGAGTTATTGGATTCCGCCGGGAAACTGGACGATCTGCGCGTGCCAACCGCCAACCGCTTGGAGGCCCTCAGAGGAGACCGCGCGCGTCAGCACGGTATTCGGGTCAACGATCAGTACCGGGTGTGCTTCGTCTGGACCGATCAGGGACCGACAGGTGTCGCGATCGTTGACTACCACTAGGCTGAAGTCGGGAGTTTGTCATGGTTCGTATTCCAACCCACCGCGCACCGACGCATCCTGGCGAGATGCTGCTGGAGGAGTTCTTGAATCCCATGGGCCTGACCCAGCGCGAGCTGGCCGATGGTATCCGGGTCCCGTATCAGCGGGTCAATGAGCTGGTGAACGGTCGGCGCGGGATTACGCCCGCGACCGCCCTGCGCTTGGCCAAGTTCTTTGGGACCACGCCGGACCTGTGGATGAATCTGCAGCTCCGCTGGGACCTGTTCCACGCGCAGGAGGCCGAGTCGCGCGACTTGGATCGGATCAAGCGGGTACGCGTCGGGTGATGTCTGCGGACGTGAACAGCGAGATCTTCTCCGGCTCCGGATGGTTAGACCTAAGCAGCAGCGGCCGCGGAAGTGCAAAGACCGAGGATCTCCCGCCTGATGAACTGGCGCGCCTAACTGGCAATGCCGCCCTCGGAGGCTACGGCTGGTTTTCAGGAACGCTGTACAATGGTGGTACCTGGACCGTTAACGAAGTTGTTGTCCGGGTCATGGCAAAGGAGAGAGACGGCAGTGTGCGGTGGAGTAGGGTGTTCAGAGGGAACGTTTCCGTTCCCCCACTCAGCACTGGCAAGATCAACATTGAAGTTGGAGCCGATCAAGGGCTTGGCAGCAGCACCTGGGAGATCCTTTCCGCGAAAGGGTACCGACCAGAGTGAGCGAGACCATGAACGGTCCAAGTGATAGGTAACACTTTGTGCTCAGGTGATGGGTAACACCTTGCGCGCCTCCCGGTGATTCCCGCCACGGCGACGGGCCGGGCGGTTCAGTTGGTTGTTGAGCAACCGGGATGATGGGTAACAGAGTTTACCGGGAGGATAGGTAACACTTCGTTTGGGTGGGGGGAGGTCAACAAGGGTCAATCCCGGATGATCATGTCGCGTTCGTCGACCTTGGCGAGACCTCAGACAAGTACGATGACGGGAACACCCCGGACCCGAAGTTTGTCGAGGCGTTTCTCAAGACCATTGACAATAGAACCGCCGAAACCGGTCGGGGTCGGCTATTCGACCGTGACCGACTTGGCGAGGTTGCGCGGCTGGTCCACGTTGCAGTCCCGCTGAACCGCCACATAGTAGGCGAACAGTTGCAGGGGGACGCTGGTCAGCACGGGTGTCAAGGCGTTGTTGGTCATAGGGATGGTAAAGGAGGCGTCGGCCAGCTTCGCGATCTCGTCGTCGCCCTCCGAGATCAGCGCGATGACCCTCCCTCCCCGCGCCTTCACCTCCTCGATATTCGAAACGATCTTGGAGTGTACGGCATCCCTGGGAGCGATGAAGACCACCGGCATATTCTCGTCGATCAGGGCGATCGGTCCGTGCTTCATTTCCGCGGCCGGATACCCTTCCGCGTGAATGTAGGAAATTTCCTTCATCTTGAGCGCCCCCTCGAGGGCCACGGGGAAGTTCACACCCCGACCGAGGTAGAGGGCGTTGGTGGAACCCGTGAAAAAACCCGCCAGAGCTTCGATCTCATCGACCCGATCGAGCACGGACCGAACCAAACCCGGCAGGGTCCGGAGATCCCTGATGAACTGCTGACCTTCCTCCAAAGTCATGCCTCGGAGACGGGCGAGACGAAGTGCCACGAGAGCGAGTGCGGTCACTTGCGAGGTAAACGCCTTGGTGCTGGCAACACCGATCTCGGGACCGGCCCGCAGGTAGAGTCCCCCATCGACTTCCCGTGCGATCGTCGAACCCACCACGTTCACCAGCCCGATGGTTCGGGCACCCCGGCTCTTCGCTTCCTTGATCGCCGCGAGGGTGTCGGCGGTCTCGCCAGACTGCGAGATGGCGATGACCAGCGTCCGATGGTCGATGACAGGATTGCGATACCGGAACTCCGAGGCGTACTCGACCTCGGTGGGCATGCGTGCCAGCTCCTCGAGCAAGTATTCCCCAATCAGACCGGCGTGCCAGGAGGTGCCACAGGCGGTGATCACGATGCGCTCGAACCGGCCGAGTTCTTCGTCACTCAGATTCAGTCCGTGTAGGCGGCTGGACCCTTCCTCATCCAGGAGATGACCACGCATCGTATCGGCGATACTCTCGGGTTGTTCGAAAATCTCCTTGAGCATGAAGTGCTGATACCCGTCCCGCTCAATCGTCGCGAGATCCCAATCGATCTGGTTGACCGGCTTGTCCAGCACGTCCTCGGTCAGATTCCGGATCCGATAGCCATCCCGGGAGAGCACAGCCATCTCCCCATCATCCAGATAGACGACAGACCGGGTGTGTTCGAGAATGGCAGCGGCATCCGAGGCCACGAACCACTCCCCTTCACCGACTCCAACGAGCAGGGGAGAGCCCTTCCGAGCGGCGACCACGACGTCGGGCTCGTCCGCCGACACCACCGCAATCCCGTACGCCCCATCCACATCATGGAGCGCTGAGGCCACGGCCTGCTCCAACGATCCCGTGTAGTACTCACCTACCAGATGGGCCAGAACCTCGGTATCCGTTTCGGACACGAACTCATGTCCTCGCTGGAGGAGGACCTTCTTGAGGGCCCCCGCGTTCTCGATGATTCCGTTGTGGATGAGTGCGATACGCCCGCTCCCGTCGGTGTGAGGATGGGCGTTGGAGGTGTTGGGAGCGCCGTGGGTCGCCCAGCGGGTGTGACCGATCCCGGTCGTCCCCTTGGGCTTGCGTTTGCCGATCAGTTTGGTGAGGGCGGACAGCTTCCCGGCCGCCTTCTGGATCTGGACTCCGGTGCCATTGATGATGGCGAGCCCGGCCGAATCGTAGCCGCGGTACTCCAGACGACGAAGGCCGTCGAGTAGGATGTCCACGGCGGGACGGGGCCCAACATAACCGACAATACCACACATACGCTGGATCCGTTCGTTTAGAGCATGCCGCGGCAAACGGCGATCAGATTCTCAGCCTCCGCCTCGGTGGGCGCCTCGGCGATCATGCGTATCACTGGTTCCGTCCCCGAGGGTCGGACATGCAGCCACCGGTCCGGCCAACCGAGCCACAATCCATCCCGGCGATCGACGACCGCTCCCGCGAAGTGCTCCTCGAGGTCCACGTAGAGCCGATCCAACTCGGGCGCACCCCTGGGGCGGCGGACCTTGGCCTTCACGATCCGGTACTGCGGGGCCCCCTGAATCAAAGCGGAAACCGGGCCTTCCTGGCTGACCAGATACTGCAAGACGAGGGCCACCCCCAGAGGGGCATCCCGGCCCAAATGTAGGCTCGGGAGAATCACCCCGCCGTTGCCCTCACCACCAATGAGGGCCTCTGCATCCCGGATGCCTCGGGCGACATGTGCCTCACCGACGGGGGTCCGGACCAGGGTTCCGCCGTACGCCATGGCGGCATCTTCTACGACCCGGCTGGTGGAGAGGTTCGTCACCACCCGAGGCCGTCGACCGTCGCCCGCGACCGTCTCCTGAAGCACGGCCCGAACGGCGAACGCCAAAGTATAGTCCTCGCCAATCGGCTGCCCAGTTTCATCAACGAGCGCGAGCC
>Ga0214471_10003389_pt1 | contig 12383 bp, 10 predicted proteins | sample RVTome_5_FD_207665 | JGI IMG/M metagenome (GOLD analysis project Ga0214471, IMG submission 207665) | Soil microbial communities from uranium-contaminated site in the Upper Colorado River Basin, Wyoming, United States - RVT142D155 | ecosystem: Environmental > Terrestrial > Soil > Contaminated >...
TGCTTGCGCTCGTGAAGGTAGGGGATCACGACGTCGAAACACGCGCCCATGATGCCCAGGGGCCCGCCGGCGAGCACGGCGCGCTCGTAGTCGAGCCCGCTCATCAGCACGTTGACACCACCACCCTCTTTGCCGAGCACGTTCGCCGCCGGTACCTGGCAGTCGCGGAACACGAGCTCGCAGGTGTTCGAGCCGCGCATGCCGAGCTTGTCGAGCTTCTGCGCGGTGGTGAATCCCTTCATGCCCTTTTCGATCAGGAACGCGGTGATGCCGCGTGGACCGGCATCGGCGTCGGTCTTGGCGTAGACCACCAGCACGTCGGCGTCGGGGCCGTTGGTGATCCACATCTTGTTGCCGTTCAGGACGTAGCGGTCGCCGCGCAGCTCGGCGCGCAGGCGCATGCCGACCACGTCGGAGCCGGCACCGGGCTCGCTCATCGCCAGCGCGCCGACGTGCTCGCCCGAGAGGAGCTTAGGCAGATATTTCTTCTTCTGTGCCTCGCCGCCATTCCTGTGGATCTGGTTCACGCACAGGTTGGAATGCGCCCCGTAGGACAGGCCGACCGAAGCGGAAGCGCGGCTGATCTCTTCCACTGCGATGATGTGCGCGAGGTAACCCATTGCGGTGCCGCCGTAGCCTTCCTCGACGGTGATGCCGAGCAGCCCGAGGGCGCCGAGCTTTTTCCACAGGTCCGGCGGGAACTCGTTCTTTTCGTCGATGCTCGCCGCGCGCGGCGCGATCTCCTTGGCGACGAAACCGCGCACGCTGGCGCGCAGCATGTCGATGGTCTCGCCGTGATCGAAGCGCAGGAAAGGCAGTTCCATGATCGGTCTATACGGGAGGAGTGTCGGGCGTATCGGGCAGCATCATGAGCGTCTGCTGCATCGCGGCGCACAGCTGGCGCTCGGCGCCCGCCTGAGCGTACACCTCGGCGCGCGCGACTGAAAGCGTGCGCCCCAACTTGACGACTTCGCCGCGCGCGAGCAGACGTTGGCCGCGCGCGGGCGCAAGAATGTTGATCTTATACTCGACCGTGACGAGCGAGCTCGTCGCCGGCATCAGGCTGTAGGCCGCGTAGCCGCAGGCGGTGTCGGCGATCATGCCGATAATGCCGCCGTGCACGAAACCCTTCTGCTGCGTCAGGTCGTTGCGGTAGGCAAGCTCGATTTCGCACAGCCCGGGCTCGATTACGACGATGCGCGCGCCGATCAGCGCCATCGCCTTTTGCCGGCCGAAGCTCGCGCGGCAGCGCGTCGCAAAGTCGGGGTCGGCGGGCTGCAAGCGCGTGCGGGAGGCGGGTGCCGGGGCGTTCATGACGGGCGGGCGCTGTGGAACCGGACAGCCTACTTGACGTTTACGTAAACGTCAACTCTGGCCCCGCGCGCGGCCGCGCGCCGGCCGCTCGGCCAGGCGCTTGCGCACGCGCTTCTCGAAGGCGCCGATCTCCGAGAGCTGCGCCTCGATATCGGTGCGCTGCTGCTCGAGGCTCGCCTTGTGGTTTTCGAGCACGGCGAGAAAGCGCTCGAGCTGCGGGCGTTGGTCGCGGCCCGGCTCGTACATGTCGATCAGCTCGCGGATCTCGGAGAGCGTGAGCCCCAGACGCTTGCCGCGCAACGTAAGCTTCAGCCGGGTACGGTCGCGCGTGGTGTAGATGCGCCGCTGGCCGTCGCGCCGCGGGGCGAGCAGGCCCTGATCCTCGTAGAAGCGGATCGCACGCGGAGTGATGTCGAACTCGCGGGCCAACTCGCCGATCGAGATCTCAACGCGCTCTTTCTCGCTCGTCGCTTCGCTGGCGTCGCTGCTCATGGGCTGATCTGGATGGCGGGTTGCCCCGATGTTGCATTGCGGCGATAATCATTCGCCGGTGCAAACGCGCGCCAATCCGCGCGCGTTTGCGCCAATTCTAGCCCAACGTGTCAGAGACCGCCCCGCTCGACTACCCGTTTCGCGATCCACCCGCACCCGGTGCCACGCTCGAGGTCGCGCCCGGCGTGCACTGGCTGCGCATGCCGCTGCCGTTCCAGCTCGAGCACATCAACCTGTGGCTACTCGAAGACGGCGCCGGACCGCAGGCCGGCTGGACAATCGTTGACTGCGGCGTCGCCGATGACTCGACCCGCGCCCTGTGGGAGCGGCACTTCGCCACAACGCTGCGCGCTCGCCCGGTACGGCGCGTCGTCGTGACGCACTTCCATCCCGATCACGCCGGCAACGCCGCGTGGTTGTGCGAGCGCCTTGGCGCCGAACTGTGGATGACGCAGGCCGAGTACCTGACCGCACATGCGGTGCGTAACGGCATTGCCGGCTACACGGCGCAGGCGACGCTCGCGCTGTTCCGCGCCAACGGGCTCGACGATGCGAGACAGAAGGCGATGTCGGCACGCGGCAATGCCTACGTAGGGTACGTGCCCGATTTTCCGCTCAGCTTCCACCGCTACATGGACGGCGAGCGCATCGCGCTCGGGTCGCGCCGCTGGCGCGTGATGGCCGGCTACGGCCACGCGCCCGAGCACGCGTCGCTCTACTGCGAGCAGAGCAAGGTGCTGATCTCCGGCGACATGCTGCTGCCGCGCATCTCGCCCAACGTCAGCGTCTGGGCCGTCGACCCGCTCGGCAATCCGCTCAAGCTGTTTCTCGAGTCAATCGAGCGCTACCGGCTGCTGCCGAGCGACGCGCTGGTGCTGCCCTCGCATGGACTGCCGTTTCGCGGCGCGCACGCGCGCGTCGCCGAGCTCGCGGCGCACCACCGCGCGCGGCTCGCGGAGCTCGAGGCGGCGTGCAGCGACCTACCGCGCTCGGCGAACGACCTTGTGGAAGTCCTGTTCCGGCGCAAGCTCGACGTTCATCAGCTGTTCTTCGCCATGGGCGAGACCATCGCGCACCTGCATTACCTGCACTACAGCGGCCGCCTCGAGCGTGAGATAGGTGCTGATGGCGTGGCGCGCTTTGCGCGGGCTGTCCAGCCGCTACGCGCGATCGCCTGAGTACGGCCCGAGCGCGCGAGCTTCGAGTTCCAGGAGGCCTTGCAATGCAGACCCAACCCGAAGCCGAAAAGCCCGAGCAGCTCGCCAAGGTGTACCACGAGGTAGCCGAGCGCTCGGCCAAGATCCTCGGCGAATTCGCCCGCAAGAACCTGTCGGCCAACCTCTCGGCGGCGGTGACCGACGAGCTCGGCATTGCCAAGGCGTTCATGGACCTGTACTCGCGCATGCTGATGGACCCGAGCGCGGTGGCTTCGATGTCGATGAACGTGTGGCTCGACTACTCGCGGCTCTGGCAGGCGAGCTGGATGAAGATGTTCGGCCTGGGCGGAGCGCCGGTCGCCGAGCCGGCGAAGGGGGACTCTCGCTTCAAGCACGAGGACTGGTCGAGCAACTTCCTCTACGACTACATCAAGCAGTCCTACTTGATCGCGGCGCGCCACATCCAGCACGCGGCCTCCGAATTCGAGGGACTGCCGGATGAATCGCAGAAAAAAGTGGCGTTCTTCACGCGCCAGTACGTCGACGCGCTCGCGCCTTCGAACTTTGTACTGACCAACCCGCAGGTGCTGCGCGAGACGATCGATTCGGGCGGCGAGAACCTGCTCCGGGGGCTCAACAACCTGCTCGCGGACATCGAGAAGGGCGAGGGCCAGCTGCGCATCAGCATGACCGATGAGCAGGCCTTCAAGCTCGGCAAGAACGTCGCCACCACGCCGGGAAAGGTGGTCTACCAGACCGAACTGATGCAGCTGATCCAGTACCAGCCGAGCACGCCGGAGGTGTACCGGCGCCCGCTGGTGATCATCCCGCCGTGGATCAACAAGTACTACATCCTCGACCTGCGCGAGAAGAACTCGTTCATCAAGTGGGCCGTGGACCAGGGACAAACCGTGTTCGTGCTGTCCTGGGTCAATCCGGATAAGCGCCTCGCCGAGAAGGACTTCGAAGACTACATGCTCGAGGGGCCGCTCGCCGCGCTCGAGGCGATCGAGAAGATCACCGGCGAGAAGAAGGTCAATTTCATCGGCTATTGCCTGGGCGGGACGCTGCTCGGCGGCACGCTCGCCTACCTCGCCGCGAAGGGGCAGGAGCGCGTCGGCTGCGCATCGTTCTTTGTCAGTTTGCTCGACTTTTCGCAGCCGGGCGAGCTCGGCGTGTTCATCGACGAGGCCCAGGTGGCAAGTCTGGAAAAGAAGATGAACGAGCGCGGCTACCTCGAGGGCTCGGAGATGGCGTCGACCTTCAATCTGCTGCGGGCCAACGACCTGGTCTGGTCGTTCGTGATCAACAACTACCTGCTCGGCAAGGACCCGTTCCCGTTTGATCTGCTGTACTGGAACTCCGACTCGACGCGGATGCCCGCGCGCATGCACAGCTTCTACCTGCGCAACATGTACATCAAGAACCTGCTCGGCGTGCCTGGCGGGATCGAGCTCGACGGGGTGCCGATCGACCTCGCGAAAGTCAAGCTGCCCGCGTATTTCATATCGACGGCCGAGGACCACATCGCGCCATGGAAATCCACCTACAAGGGCTCGCGCTACCTCGGCGGGCCGGTGCGCTTCGTGCTCGGCGGCTCCGGACACATTGCCGGCATCGTCAATCCGCCGGCGGGCAAAAAGTATCAGTACTGGGTCAACGACGCTCGCCCGGATTCGCCCGACGAATGGTTCGCCGGGGCGACGCCTCATCCGGGCTCGTGGTGGGACGACTGGCAGGCATGGATCGACACGCAAAACGCAGGCGAGGCCAAAGTGCCTGGGCGCATGCCGGGTGAAGGCGCGCTCAAGCCGATCGAGGATGCGCCCGGCAGCTTCGCGATGCAGCGCCTGGTCAGGAAGCCCGCCGCCGCCGCGTAAAGCCCCTGCTCAGAGCTTTACATCGCGCGGCTTGCGCGGCGCGCGTGCAGCGAGGCGATCGTAGAGCCATCCCGGCAGCGCCCGAAGCAGCACCGAGATCAGCGCCATCTGCCACGGAATGACCGCCAGGCGCCGGCGCGCCGCAATGGCGCGCGCGATGCGTTTCGCGGCCTCGTCCGCGGAGAGCAGGAATGGCATGCGGTAGCGATTGACCCGCGTCATCGGCGTGTCGACGTATCCCGGACAGATCGTCACCACGTCGAGACCGCTGCCGCGCAGTTCGCTGCGCAGCGACTCGAGCCAGGCGATCGCCGCCGCCTTGGAGGCGCTGTAAGCGCCGGCGCCAGGCAGGCCGCGAAATCCAGCTACGCTCGCCACGCCGACGAGCGTTCCGCGCCCGGCAGCGCGCATCGCCGGCGCAAATGCGGCGAGCGTTGCCGCGAGCCCCGCTGTGTTCACCTCCAGCAGGCGGCGCAGCTTGGCCGTGTCAGGGAGCTCGTCGCCATGCGTGCCGACCGATACGCCGGCATTCGCGATCACCAGATCCGGAGCGCCGAACCGTCCGACGAAATCCGCCGCGGCACGCCCCAGCGCCGCGTCGTCCGCGACATCAAGCGGATACGTCGCGCAGCGCCCGGGAAGCGTCGCGGTGAGCGCCTCGAGCGCATCCTGCCGGCGCGCGACCAAGCCGAGGGTGGAATCGGCGTGTGCGTAGTGCCGCGCGAGCGCCTCGCCGATGCCCGAGGACGCGCCGGTGATGACCACGCGCACCGACGTGCCGCTGGGATGTCGCTTACTTTACCGCGGCGAGGCTCTTGCGCGATTCGCCGATCAGGTAGTCGGCGATCTCGAGCATGCCCTCGCGGCTTGGCGCCTGTCCGGCGCTTATGGTGAAGCGGCCGTGGACCGCGAGCGCCGGCACGCCGTCGATGCGATAGGCAGCAGTGACGCGTGCGGCGCGCTTGACTTGGCTTTGCACGCCGAAGGATCGTGCCGCGTCGTTGAATTTTTTCGGCTCGACGTTGTTGCGCCGCAGCCATTCCTCGAAGGCCTGCTGGTTGCTGACCTGCAGGCGTTCGCGGTGGACTGCGTCGAAAAACGGCCGGTGCAGCCTCTCGGTCACGCTGAGCGCCTCGAATGCGTAGTACACCTGCGCGTGCGCAAGCCAGGTCTGCGACAGCACCGCCGGCACGCGGCGAAATTCGGCGTCTGCCGGCAGGCGCTTGACCCAGTCCTCGAGCAGCGGCTCGAGCGAGTAACAGTGCGGGCAGCCGTACCAGAAGAACTCGATCACCTCGACTTTGCCTTTAGCCTCGACCGGCTGCGCGGGATTGAGCTCGGTGAAATTTGCCCCGGGCCGCGGCTGCGCAAGCGCGGCGCGCGGCGCGAAGCCGAGCAGGCCAAGCGGTGCGATACCGAGACCGATCACGATGTTGCGGCGGCGAGCGTCCATCTCAGTTTGCCTTTTCTTCGGAGGGATCCTTGAGTTTGACCAGGCTGGCGTCGATTCCGTTCTGCGTAAGCGTCTGGCGCACGCGGTTGATCTCCTCCAGCCCGGTGTACGGGCCGATGCGCACGCGATACCAGGTTCCCTTGTCCGGCAGCGCGGCGGGTTCGACGCTCGACTCGAAGCCGAGGATTGCGAGCCGCGCCTTCTGGTTGTCGGCGTCGGCCGGGTTCTGGAACGACCCCGCCTGGACGAAATAAACGCCCTTGCCGGCCTCCGGTTTACTCTTGGCGATGCGCATTCGCTCCCTGAGCTCCTTCTCGGAGACGGTTTCCTCGCCGCCCGGGAGGATCCTGTAGAAGTCGAATTTCGGCCTCTCGAAGGCGGCGCCTTCGCTTCCCGGCGAGACCGGCATGCCGGCGATCGCGGCCGGCTTCGAGGCCGAGGAGGCGCCGTTCTTGGCCGACGTTGCGGCCTTGCTCGAGAACGGCAGCGGCGTCTTGTTGAGGTAGAACGCCACCCCGAGCGCGATGCCCAGGCCGATCAGCAGTCCGACAAACACGCCCAGCAGGAAGCCGCCGCCCGACTTCCGGCGCGAAGCCCGCTGCAATCCGCCCGCTCTGCCCATCACATATTCTCCGGCGCGCTGACGCCGAGCAACGCGAGCCCGTTGGCGAGCACCTGTCTCACCGCGGCGCACAGCGCGAGTCGCGCCATGCACAGGGCCGCGTCCTCGACGAGGATGCGCTCGACATTATAGTAGCTGTGGAACTCCGCCGCGAGTTCGCGCAGGTAAAACGCGATCGAATGCGGAGCAAGCTCGCGCGCCGCGCCCTGCACCGCGTCGGGGAATTCGGCCAGGCGTTGCATCAGCGCGAGCTCGCGCTCGCGTGCCAGGGGCTCGAGCGACGCGCCGATCGCGAGCGCCGGGTCGCCGCTCCATTGCGCGAACACGCTGCACACGCGCGCGTGCGCGTACTGCACGTAATACACCGGGTTGTCGGTTGACTCGCTCTTCGCCAGATCCAGATCGAAATCGAGGTGCTGATCGGACTTGCGCAGCACGTAGAAGAAGCGCGCGGCATCGGTGCCCACCTCGTCGCGCAGCTGACGCAAGGTCACGAATTCGCCCGATCGTTTGCCCATGGCGAGCTTCTCGCTGCCGCGGTAGAGCACGGCGAATTGCACCAGCGCGATGACGAGGCGCTCGGAGGGCAGCCCGAGCGCCTCGAGCGCGCCCTTGACGCGTGCAATGTAGCCGTGATGATCGGCGCCCCAGACGTTCACCAGCCGATCGAAGCCGCGCTCGAACTTGTCCGCGTGGTAGGCGATGTCGGAGGCGAAGTAGGTGTACTGACCGTTCTCGCGGCGCACCACGCGGTCTTTCTCGTCGCCGTAGTCGCTCGAGCGAAACCACAACGCGCAGTCCTTTTCGTACAGGTGCCCGCGCGCCATGAGCCGCTCGACGGTGCGCGCCACCGCACCCGAGTCGTACAGCGATTGCTCGGAGAACCAGCGATCGAACTCGACCCGGAACTGCGTCAGATCGTCTTTCTGGTCGGCGAGCATCGCTTGCAGCGCGAAGCCGTGCAGCGCACGCCAGTCCTCGCCGAGCGCCGCCTTGGTTGCGGCGATCTGCGCGTCGAGCGCGGCATCCGGATCTTCGCTTGGGGCGCTGGAGGGCAGCGCCGCGCTCGCGCGCGCGAACCGATTGCCATGCGCTGCGGCGAGTCCCGCGGCGATGTCGCGCACGTAATCGCCGCGATAGCCGTCGGCGGGGAACGCCACGGTTTCGCCGCGCGCCTCGAGACAGCGCAGCCAAACGGACAGCGCGAGGATGTCCATCTGCCGGCCGGAATCGTTGATGTAGAACTCGCGCTCGACCGCGTGGCCGGCGAATTCGAGCAGATTGGCGAGGCTCGCCCCGTACGCGGCGCCGCGGCCATGGCCGACGTGCAGCGGGCCGGTGGGATTGGCGGACACGAATTCGACCTGAACGCGCTCGCGCTTTGCCGGGTGCGAGCGTCCGAAGCCGGCGCCCTCGGCCAGCACGCGCCCCACGACCGCGTGCTTCGCCTTGGCGGAAAGTCTCGCGTTGAGGAAGCCCGCGCCGGCGATTTCGAGCGCATCGAACAGCGCGCTGCGAATCATGGCCTGCGCGGTCGCATCGCGGATCTCCTCGGCGATCTCGCGCGGCTTGCGACCGAGCGTGCGAGCGAGCTGCAACGCAACGTTGCACGCGAAATCGCCGTGCGTGGGCTCGCGCGGCCGCTCGATGTGGATATCGACTGGGCCCGCCTCGGGCGCGATCGCTCTCACGCCCTCTTCAAGGATGCCGCGCAGGATGTCCTTGGGATCAGCCATGTGAAAAAGGCGCGGATTATAACCCTCGGTGGCTCAATCGAACTCGATCGGGTCGACGTCGAGGTGCCAGCGCAGCGACTTGGGCGCGGTGGCGAACAGCCGCTCGTTCCACGCGGCGAGGAAACCCTGCAGCGCGGGTCGCGACCGAGCCTGCACCAGCAGTTGCGCGCGCTCGTAATCAGCGCGTCGGTGAATCACGTGCGGTACCGGGTCGAAGATGCGCACCTCGTCGGGCGATGGAACCAGCTGCGCCGCGCGCCGCAGGAATTCGAGCGCCGCTTCGAGCGTTCTTGCTTCCGCGCGCAGCGCCGCCTCGAACACGAATGGCGGAAAGCCTGCCGCCTCGCGCTCTGCGAGCTGCGTTGCGGCGAAAGCGGCGTAGTCGTGGCGTGCCAGCGCGGCGAACAGCGGATGCTCAGGATAGCGCGTTTGCACCAGCACTTCGCCGGGCCGCTTGCGGCGTCCGGCGCGCCCGGCGACCTGTGCAAGCGTGGCGAAGAGCCGCTCGCCGGCGCGGTAGTCGGTCGATACGAGCGCGCTGTCCGCGTCCAGCACGCCGACCAGCGTGAGCCCTGGAAAGTCATGACCCTTGGCGAGCAGCTGGGTGCCGACCAGCAGATCGGCTTCGCCACGCCGGATGCCCTCCAGCGTGCGCGCGAGCTCGCTGCGCCGGCGCGCGCTGTCGCGATCGACGCGCACCAGCCGCGCGCGCGGAAAGCGCGCGGCGAGCGTCTCCTCGACGCGTTGCGTGCCGCGGCCCAGCGGGCGCAGGTCGACGTTGCCGCAGGTCGGGCAGGCTCGCGGCGGCGCGGTCTCAGCGCCGCAATGGTGGCAGCGCAACCGGCGGTCTGCCGCATGGAGCACCATGCGCGCGCTGCAGCGCGCACAGCCGGCGGCCCAGTCGCAGGCCTGGCAGGCGAGCACCGGGGCGTAGCCGCGGCGGTTGATGAAGATCAGGCTCTGTTCGCCACGCTCGAGGCGCTGCTCGATCGCCGTCACCAGACTGGGCGCGAGACCGTGCTCGGCGCTCTCACGGCGTAAATCGACCGTACGCACCTCGGGGAGTCGCGCGCCGGGCGAGGCGCGCTGCGGCAGATCGAGGAGCGTATAGCGCCCCTCACGGCAGTTGAACCAGGTTTCGAGCGAAGGCGTCGCGGTGCCGAGCACCACGGGGCAGCCGGCGAGCTTGGCGCGCACCACGGCTGCATCGCGCCCGGAATAGCGCAGTCCCTCCTGCTGCTTGAACGAGCTATCGTGCTCCTCGTCCACCACCACGAGGGCAAGCCGCGGCATCGGCGTGAGCACCGCGAGGCGCGTGCCGATAACGATTGCGGCCTCGCCGCGCGCGGCAGCGAGCCAGGCTGAGGTGCGCGCAGCGTCCGCCAGGCCGCTGTGCAGTACCGCGATGCGCGTCTCGGGAAAAGCGGCGCGAAAGCGCGCTTCGAGCTGCGGCGTCAGGCTGATTTCGGGAACCAGCACCAGCGCCTGCGCGCTGCGTGCGAGCAATTGCGCGATCAGGCTCAGGTACACCTCGGTCTTGCCGCTGCCGGTCACGCCGTGCAGCAGAAATGCCTGGAAGCGTCCCAGCGCGGCGGCGATGCGAATTCGAGCCTCGTGTTGTGCTGGCGTCAGCTCGTGCTTCGAATCGAAGCGCGACCCGGAGGCGGGCGCCGCGGCGTGAATCCAGTCTTCGCGCAGCAGCGCGCGCAACGCGCTGCGCGCTGCGCTGCGCGCGTCGCCCTGTGAAGCAAGGAGCGTCTCCTCGGAGGCGACCTTGTCGCCGAGCGCTTCCAGCAGGGCGCGTTTGCGCCCGGAGCGCAGCGTGCGCGGTTCGGGTGCCGATGCGGTGCGCTGGAAATAACGCTCGGGCTCGCGCGGCAGGGGTTTGAGCATGCGCAGGCGTGGCGGCAACGAGCCGATCACGGTTTCGCCAAGTGGACGCTGGTAATACCCCGCGAGAAAGCGCATCAGCTCCAGCCAGTCCGCGCGCAGCAGGGGCGCATCGTCGCGCACGGCCGCCACCGCTTTTAGCCTGGCATCGGAGATCGTGCTTTGCGCGGCGGTCTCTACCACGACACCAACGAGCTGTAGCGCGCCAAACGGCACCACGACGCGAGAACCGGCCTGCACGTCGAGCGAATCGGGCAGCAGATAGTCGAACAGCGTCGCGATCGGTACGTCCAGCGCGACGCGCGCCACCCTCATCGTCACTCTGAAGCGCAGAACAAGGTCATGGAAAAACTGCGCGAGCGCAATGGATTACCAACCGAAGCTGAGCTTAAGGTTTCGAACTTCGCCCGTACTACTTGCCCGGAAACGGCAAACTTCTTCACGCGAAATTTCTGTGGATAAGACTGTGAATAACCCGCGAGCGGATTCGCAACTTCCCTACGTGAAACGAGAAATCTCCCTGAGAGGGTTGTATTGACCCGTGTTTTATTTATATCTTTCAACGTTTTGCGAGAGGCTTCCCAGTGCGCGGGGTCTGGCGACCCGTTTCCGGGGCAAGAATGTGCTTTTGTGCATAAGTCAAGCGTCTTGAGCGAATTTGAGACGCCTCTAGCGGCGTTCTTCAAGATGCCCGGCAGGCGGGTCAGTGGGCAAGCTTCCTCTGGGTCCGGCTGTAAGTGTGCACTTCATCCACCAGTTCGGCGACTGAATCCGGCGGCGTGTGCCGGGAAATGCCGTGGCCGAGATTGAACACATGGCCTGGAGCCGCGCCGAACGCGTCCAGGACGCGCCGCACTTCGGCACGCACCTTCACCGCCGGTGCGAACAATGCGGCTGGATCGAGGTTGCCCTGAAGTGCGACGCGCGTGCCGACGCGGCGCCTTGCGTCCTGCGCGTCAGTGGTCCAGTCGAGACCAATAGCGTCGCAGCCGCTTGCGGCCATGGCCTCGAGCCACTGCCCGCCACCCTTGGTGAACAGGATGCTCGGCACTCGCCGGTCGTCGCGCGTCTTGGTGAGGCCGCCAAGCACTTTGCGCGAATAGGCGAGCGAAAACGACTCGTAGGCTGCGGCGCTCAACGCGCCGCCCCAGGTGTCGAACAGCATCACCGCCTGGACGCCCGCCTCGATCTGCGCGTTGAGATAGGCGGTAACGGCGCGCGTGTTCACGTCGAGGATGCGATGCAGCAGCTCCGGTCGCGCATAGAGCATGGCCTTGACCGTGCGCCAGTCGAAACTGCCTGAGCCCTCGATCATGTAGCAGGCAAGCGTATAGGGGCTGCCGGAAAACCCGATCAGCGGCACGCGGCCACCGAGCGCACGCCGGATCTCGCGCACCGCGTCGAGCACGTAGCGGAGTTCGGTGGCGGGGTCGGGCACCGCAAGCGCGCGCACTGCGGCCTCGTCGCGCAGCGGCCGCTCGAAGCGCGGGCCCTCGCCTTCGGCGAAGTACAGACCGAGGCCCATGGCGTCAGGCACGGTCAGAATGTCGGAGAACAGGATCGCGGCGTCCAGTGGATAGCGCTCGAGCGGCTGCAGCGTTACTTCGGTTGCCAAGGCAGGCGACTTGGCGAGCGCGAGAAAGCTGCCGGCGCGCGCGCGCGTCGCCGCGTACTCGGGCAGGTAGCGGCCCGCCTGGCGCATCAGCCATACCGGCGCGTATTGCGTCGGTTCGCGCGAGAGTGCGCGCAGCAGCGTGTCGTTGGCCAGGGCGCTCATGCGCGCAGCAATTTCTGGGTGATGAAACGCCATTCGGTCGCCGTCACGGGAGTGATCGAGAG
>Ga0214471_10003390_pt1 | contig 12379 bp, 11 predicted proteins | sample RVTome_5_FD_207665 | JGI IMG/M metagenome (GOLD analysis project Ga0214471, IMG submission 207665) | Soil microbial communities from uranium-contaminated site in the Upper Colorado River Basin, Wyoming, United States - RVT142D155 | ecosystem: Environmental > Terrestrial > Soil > Contaminated >...
TCCCACGGCTGGATCAGGCCGATCCACCCGATCGACTGGTTGAGGAGCTCGTTGAGGGCGACGGGGTCGATCGAGACAGGCGTCGGCTCGCTCGGCTCCACTCCGATGGGCTCCGGCTCCTCCCCGGTGTCCGGCCACTCGCTTGGATAGACGGGTTGCGGCAGCGCGAGGAGCTGGGCGCCGTTCAACTCGACCACGACCATCCCCTGGGTCACGCCGTCGCGGGCACCGAGGCTACCCGGCGAGACATGCGACACCACGACTCGGTCGCCTTCGGCCGCCAGGTAGATGCCGACGTCGACACGCCCGACGGCGAGAGCGACGAGGCTCGCCGCGATGCATAGGCCCGCGACGAGCAGCGCAAGGCGATCGCGCAGCTCCGTCGTCATCGGGCCGACGGTAGCAGACCGTCCTCGGCCCGGGCTTCCGTGGAATCCCGCAACGCGCCTCCGTCGGTCCAGGGGTGCTCGCGCGACGCGCAGACGGCGACGATGGTCCCGAGACTGACGGAGGGATGGGAATGGACTTCGGGTTCGAGGCGCACCACCTGGGCAAGCGCTACCGGCGTCGCTGGGCGCTCCGCGACGTTGACGTCGCGGTCCCGGAGGGCAGCATCACCGCGCTCGTGGGTCCGAACGGCGCCGGCAAGTCGACGATGATCAAGGCCGGTGTGGGCTTCGAGCGGCCGACGGCGGGGCGGGTCCTCGTCTCCGGGATCGACCCGTGGCGGGAGCGCGGTCGGGCGATCCGGCAGGTCGGCTATGTGCCGCAGTCCCCGTCGCTCTACCGGGAGCTGACGGTCGACGACCACGTCCACCTCGCGGTCACGCTGCGCCCTGGGTTCGATCCGACGCTCGCGCGAGCACGCCTCGATCAGCTCTCGATCCCGCTCGACTCGCGCGCCGACGAGCTGTCCGGTGGGCAGCAGGCGCAGGTGGGGCTGGCGCTCGCGCTGGGGGCGCGGGCGCCGGTCCTCCTCCTCGACGAGCCGCTCGCGTCGCTCGACCCCCTCGCCCGGCGCGAGTTCCTCCATGTCCTCGTCGACGCGGTCCGAGCCGACGGGGCGACCGCGCTCCTGTCGTCACACGTCATCACCGACATCGAGCAGGCGTGCGACCGCCTCCTCGTCCTCGGTGGCGGCCGAAAACTGCTCGACCTGTCGATCGCGGAGTCCCTCGCCGCGCATCGCATGGTTGAGGCGGCGACCCACGCGGACGACGTTGTCGGCACGTTCATGGACACGACCGGCGAGTCCGTGTCCCTCGTCCGGACCGGCTCCGGGGAACCGGCCCGCGGCCGGCCGGCGACGCTCGAGGAGGTCGTGCTGGGGCATCTCGCGGCGGGCCGGGATCAGTCGGTCCTCCAAGCGGTGGCCGCGTGATGACCGCGCTCGCGGCCGGCCGGATCACCGCCCGCCTCCATCGGTTCGAGCTAGCCGTGTTCAGCGTGCTCGCCGTGCTCGGCGTCCTGGCCACGATCCTCATTGCGACGCAGCTCGATGCGGTCGGCTGGACGGCAACGTGCAGCGACGCGATGCGGTCCGGGGCAGCGACGCCCCGGGAGTGTGAATTCAAGATCAACGAGTTCTACGGCATCGTCTCGGGTCGCGGCTGGATCGTGTCCGGACTCACCGGCTTCGTACCCCTCGCCGCCGCCCTCCTCATCGGCGTCTCCGTCGTGGGCCGCGAGCTCGAGCGCGGCACCACCCGCCTGGCCTGGGCGCTGACGCCGTCGCGGATGCGCTGGCTGGCGCACCGCCTCGTGCCGGTCCTCGTCTTCGTGACGGTCGTCGGGCTCGTCCTCGGCGCCGCCGCGGATCGCTGGATCGCGGCGGCGGAGCCAGGGATCGATCCGGCGAACGCATTCGCGGGGTTCGGAACGCGCGGGCCCGTCCTCGCGGCGCGAGCCGTGTTCGTGTTCGCGCTGGCGGTCACCGTGGGCGCGGTGCTCGGCCGCGCCCTGCCGGCGGTCATCCTCGGCGGGATCGTCGCGATCGTCGGGCTCGTCGGCGGCGCGGAGATGCACCAGCGCATCCTTCGGACCGAGGCGATCGTCATCGACGAAGCGGCCGAGGGATCGGGTGACCTGTGGGTCGACCAGCGGTTCCGCCTGGCCGACGGGACGCTCGTCGGCTGGGACGAGATCGAACGCTACGACCCGCCGCCGGCCGAGTTCGACGACACGACGGTCTGGCCCACCCTCCCCGAGGTGATGATCGGCATCCCCGGCAGTCGCTACGGCGAGGTGGCCGTACGCGAGATCGCGGCGCTCGCCGGCGGGACGGTTGTGCTGCTCGGTCTGAGCGCGGTGGTTGTAAAGCGCCGGCGCCCCGGCTGAACCACGGCCCGGCCTGCCTCCCTGTCCTGCCCGATGCTGCTGGCATGATCACGCACGCGCCGAAGGGGCCGGGAGCCGGCACCAACCGACGTGCGAGACGTGCGAGACGCGCGAGACGCGCGATGACGGGCCCGACGCGCGATGATGGGTCCGATCATCGATGTCGAGCTCAACCGCCGCCGCCCTCGAGACCGCTCGCACCGCCTCGCGCCGCTGGGCGGATGGCGCGGCACGGCAGCTGGCCCGGCTGCCGCCGCTCCGAGCCCTCGAGTCGCGCCCGATCGTCGGGCTCGCGGCCGCGCTCGGCGCGTGGGCGGTCATCGTCGCCTTCTCGGAGCCGTGGGGCCGGCTGTGGGGCACCGGCCAGGACGCCCGCTGCTACTGGCAGGCGAGCCTCGCCAACCCGTACCTCCACTCCGAGTGGAACGACCCGATCGCCTACGTCTACTCGCCGGCCTTCCTCCAGCTCGTGAGCCCGCTCACCGCCCTCCCGTGGCAGCTGTTCATGGCCGCCTGGACGGCGATCCTCATCGGCTCGGTGGCGTTCCTGACCGGCCCGCGCCTGCTCGCCGCCGGGCTCCTCTTCCCGTTCACCGCGATGGAGGTTGCCGGAGGCAACGTCTCGCTGCCGATCGCCGTCGCGATCGTCCTCGGGTTCCGCTGGCCGGCGGCGTGGGCGCTCATCCTGCTGACCAAGATCACTCCCGGGATCGCGCTGCTGTGGTTCGCCGTCCGGCGTGAATGGCGAGCGCTCGCCATCGCCTGCGCGGCGACGGCGGCGATCGTCGCCGCGTCGGCGCTCGTGATGCCCGGAGCCTGGCGAGAGTGGATCGACGTGATCATCGGCAACGCCGGCAAGGGCGGCACGTGGGCATCGGTGCCGATCCCGCTCTGGATCCGCCTCCCGGCGGCGGTCGCGGTCGTCGTCTGGGGGGCGCGGACGGACCGCCCGTGGACCGTTCCGGCGAGCGCGATGCTCGCCCTCCCGGCACTGTGGTATGGCGGGATCTCGATGCTCCTCGCCGTCATCCTCCTGCGCGACGACGATCGAGCACGACGATGGCTGCCGCGCCCGCGATGAACACCGCCGCACCCACCACGAACGGCCCGGACACCCCGGCCACGCCGACGACGACTGCCGCCGACGCAGGCCCGACGATGCCCGCCGCGTAGAGGGGCAGGTAGACGAGGTTGAGCGTCGCCGAGCGTCGCTCGGCCGGCACCTCCGTCGCGAGCAGCCCGAACACCATCGCCCCCACGGCGGACGCCGACGCGGCGAAGACGAGCGCGACCACGGCCAGCAGCGCCACCGACGGCGCAACCGGCATGAGGCCCAGTGCGACGCCGCCGACCACGAGCGATCCCACGAGCACCGGCCTGAACCCGATCCGATCGCCGAGCGCGCCGCCGAGCGGCGAGACGAGCGCGCCGACGAGCGCCGCCGTGCCGGCGACGAGGGCGATTCCGCTCGCCAGCCCGGGCCCGATGCCGACCAGTCCCTCGACGAGGACGGGCACGTAGGGCCGGCTCATCTGGTTGGACAGGAAGGCGATCCCGTAGATCGCGAAGATGCGCCGGACCGCCGGGTCGGCGAGCACGCCACGGACCGCGCCGTAGGCGAGCGTCAGCACCCTGCCGGTCGGGACCACCTCCGGCCGAACCTCACGCGAGCCGAAGGTCACGAGGAGGGCGGTCGCGACCGACAGGCCGGCCGACAGCCAGAAGACGGCCGACAGGGACCACCCGGCTCCGTCGATGAGCAGCCCGGCGAGCGCCGGACCGACGGCGAACCCGATCGGGCCCGACGCGCCGAACAGGGCAATCGTCGTGCCGAGCCGAACGCGCGGCGTGACGTCGCGGATGCCGGCCAGCATGACCCCCGTGTTCCCGAGCTGGAACCCGATCAGCAGGATGCTCAAGGCGAGCTGCCACGGCTCACGGCTCAGGGCGACCCCCGCGAACACGACCGCCTCGACGAGCGCGCTGCGGACGATCACGGCCTTGCGGCTGTACTTGTCCGCCCAGACCCCCCAGAGCGGCACGAGGGGCGCCCCGACGACGAACAGGAGCGCCCCGAAGATCCCGACGAACGGCAGCCGATCGACCTCCGGCACGCCCATCTCCCGCAGGTAGGTCGGGAGCAGCGCGAAGATCTGGCTGACGCCGGCGCCCTCGATCATCGAGGTGATCCAGAAGACCGCGACGAGGATCCGCCAGTCCTGTCGGGGGTAGGCCGGGGCGGCCGGCGCGGTCGGGGTCATGCGCCGGCGAGCCTAGCGGAACCGCCGCATCCGCGCGCCGCCGTTGCGACGTGCCCAACCGCAAATACCCGCCACCAACTAGGAGTTCGACGCCCCGATCGCGCTAGACTCGCCTGCGTGTCCGACGGAGGTATGACGTGGCCCGCTGGATCAACCGCCTGATCGACGCCCAGGCTCGCTGGGCCAAGCCGTTCGGTGATTTCAACCATCGCTGGTTGTCGGCCCTCTTCCGGCCGATCCGCCCGGTCAAGGAGCTCCTCCACGGCCGCTGGCTCGGCACGCACCCGCTCCACTCGGCCGCGACGGATCTGCCGATCGGCGCGCTGACCGTCGCCGTCGTCCTCGAGGTCGCCGGGCAGCCCGGTCCCGCCGGCGTCGCCCTCGTCGTCGGCCTGCTCGGCATGGCCGCCTCGACCGTGACCGGGCTGGCGGACTACACGGACACGGACGGATCTGCCCGGACGAAGGCGACCGTCCACGCAACGATCATGATCGTCGGCGTCGTCGTCCTCGTCGGGTCCGCCCTCGCACGCGCGGCCGGGCAGGCCGGCTCGCCGCTCCCCGCCGCCCTCCTCGTCATCGGCTTCCTCGTCATTGTGGTCGGCGCGTACATCGGGGGCGACGTCGTGTTCGCGCTCGGCAACATGGTCGACCGGCACGCCTGGCGGAGCCGCGGGACGAAATGGGCCGCGCTCGACCTCGGCGCGACGACGGAGGTCCCGGAGGGTGTCCCGATCAAGGCAAAGGCCGGACCGAACGCGCTCGTGCTCGTGCGTGTCGGGTCCACCATCCACGCCCTCCACGAGCAGTGCGCCCACGCCGGAGGCCCGCTGTCGGAGGGACGGATCGTCGACGGCTGCATCGAGTGCCCGTGGCATGCGTCGCGCTTCCGCCTCGCGGACGGTGCCGCCGTCGCCGGGCCGACACTCTACGACCAGCCGGTCTACGAGGTCCGCGCCGCGGAGAGCGGCACGGGCTACGAGGTACGCCGAACGCTCCGGCGCTAGGCGGAACGGCCCTGCCGGTGCCACCATCCCGGGATGGAGATCGTCCTCCCCGACCCGTCGGTCGTCGTGCTCGTGGGACCGGCGGGTGCCGGCAAGTCGACGTTCGCGGCACGCCACTTCGGAGCCGATGAGGTCCTTTCGTCCGACGCGTTCCGGGCGATCGTCGCCGGCGACGAGGCAGACCAGTCGGCTACCCGACCGGCCTTTGCCGCGCTCCACCGTGCCCTCGCCCGATGCCTGGCGGCCGGACGGCTGGCCGTGGTCGATGCGACGAACGTCGAGCGCCACGCCCGGCGGGCCATCGTCGCAAAGGCGCGGGCGGCCGGCGTTCCGGCGGTGGCGATCGTGTTCGATCTCGAGCTCGACCTCGTCCTCACGCGCAACGCCGGGCGGCGTGAGCGAGTCGTCGACCCATCCGTGGTCCGGCGCCAGCGCGCCACGCTCGCGCGGCTCTTCGTCGAGGGCGGTGCCGAGGCCCTGATCGCCGAGGGATTCGCGGCCGTCCACCGCCTGACGACGGCCGACGCCGTCGCGGGGGTGCGGCTCAGGCGGCAGAGCCGCCGGCGATGAGGACGATCGCGAGGAGCGCGCACGCGATCCCGACGGCGTGGCTCCGGCCGAGGCGCTCCTTGAGCACGGCGGTGGCGAGGATCACCGTCGTCACCGGGTAGAGCGACGAGAGCACGGCGGCGATCGCGAGCGGGCCGACCTGGGCGGCGGCGAGGAACAGGCCGTTGCCGGCCATATCGAGCAGGCCGACGAGCCCGACCGCGGGAAGGATGCGCGGCCCGAGACGCCATGGACGGCGGGCGACGGCGATCGTGCCGGCGATGAGCAGGATCTGGACCGCGCGGAGGATGACCAGCGGGCCGAAGACGATGCCATCGGAGACCCGTGACAGCGTCACCGCGAGCAGCCCCAGCCCGAGGCCCGCAGCGAGCGCGTACGGCAGCCCGCTGGGACGGTCGTCCGGCCCCGCGTCGGCCGCGCGTGAGACGAGCACCACGGCCACGATGGCCAACCCGATTCCGACGACCTGTCCGGCCGCGGGCACGCCCTCGAGCGCGAGCCCGACGATCACCGGGACGCTCGCGGCGAGCACGCCGGTGACCGGCGCGACGACGCCCATCCGACCCGCCGCGAGCCCGCCGTAGAGCGACACGATCCCGACCGCGCCGAACACGCCGGACACGGCCGACCAGGCCACGTCCTCCGGGCCCGGGACGGGCTCGCCCCGAGCCATCGCGATGAGCAGGGCGGCGAAGAGTCCCACGATCGGCGCGACGAGCGCGACGCCGAAGAGCGGCCAGCGCCGGCTCGTCAGGCCGCCGCCGAAATCGGCAGCACCCCAGGCGAGCGCCGCGCCGAGGCCGAGCGCGATGACCGCTCCGTCCGCTCCCTCAGGCACCGTCGGCGACCGGTGCGGCAGGCGTGCCGTCGTCGATCGCGATCGGTGCGGGCAACTCGACGACCGCGTCCGCGGCCGCGTCGTAGCGCTCCGACGTGGTGAGGTAGATGACCTGGAAGTCGCGCGCGAGATCGCGGAGCAGCTCGATCGCCCGCGCCGCCCGCGCGTCGTCGAAGGTGACGAACGGGTCGTCAAGCAGGAGCGGCGGACGTCGATCGCCGGTCACGAGCCGGACGAGCCCGATCCGGGCGGCGAGGTAAACGAAGTCCACCGTGCCCTGGCTCAGCTGCTCGACTTCGACCCAGTCGCCCTTCTCGGGCGCCAGCACCTCGATCCCGAGCGTCCTGTCATCGACGCGGACGCGCCGATATCGACCGGCCGTGACCCGTTCGAGATCGCCGACCATGCGCTGCTCGAGGTAGCGCGTGGCGGTCTTCATCGTGGCCTGCTCGGCGTGCTCGATCGCCCGCAGGGTCGCCTCGTAGACGCGCGCGCGACGCTGGAGTGCGGCGAGCTGCTCGCGCCAGCCCGCCAGCCGCTCGGCGTGTGCGGCGACCTGCTCCGCATCGACGGCGTTCGCCTCGACCCGCGCCCGGGCGTTCGCCTCGTCGTCGCGCGCCCGCTCGACGGCCCCCTCCGCATCGCGCACCTCGACCTCGAGGCGCTCGCGCGCCCGGGGCTCCTTGGCAATGGGACCGAGCGCCTCGAGCGCGTGGGTCTTCTGTTCCACCTCGAGCGCAGCCGCGTCGCGCAGGGCGGGCAGCGTGTCCGGCGGCTCCTTGCCGACGAGACCGTCGAGCTGGGCTTCGAGCGTCGCGATCCGCTGCACGTGGGCGTTCTCGCGCGCGAGCAGGTCCTCGGCGGCGGCAAGGTCCTCGAGCCCCAGGGACCCCAGCTGCTGCGCGGTGTCCGCCTCCGCGCGGCGCAACTCCTGTTCCATCTCCGATCGGCCGCGCAGTCGACGGTCGATCTCGACCTCCCGGAGCTGCGTCTGCATCCGGTCCGACCGGCGCAGCCAGAACGCGACAAAGGCGAGAATGAGCCCCACGCCGGCCACGGCGCCGCCGGCGTACTGCGCCTCGACGCCGATCGGGATGAGGTCGAGTGCCCGGGCGGCAAACGTCCCGACGGCAACGACGACGCCGACCATGACGAGGATGATCGCCCAGCGCGATAGCGGACGCCACGTGGGCTCCGGCGGTACGTCGAACTGGACCTCCACCTCGCCGGCGAGGGCCGCTCGCAATTCGCGGATCTGGCCGTCGAGCGCGCGCAGGCGTTCGACGACCTGACGGACGACCGGCAGTGGGTTGGGTGACGGGTGCGTTGCGGCGAGCTGCGCGATCTCGTCACGCACCTCGACCGCCTCTCGGAACCGATCGAAGCGGCCCTGGGCGACCTCCCGCTCCGCGACGAGTCGCTCCGCCTGGCGGGCCTTCTCGAGAAGGGAACGCCGCTCCACGAGCGTCGTGTCCGCGTCGGCCCGGCGTTCGCGGGCCTGGGACAGCGAATCGCGGTCGCGCTCGAGCTGCGCAAGCGCCAGCTCGCCCTGCTCGACGGCGGCCGCGTCCTGGGCCACGGCGTCCTCGGCTACCTTGAGGCGGCCCGGGTTCTTCGCTCCTCGCGCGTTCAGGTCCGCGAGCGCGCGTTCGAGCTTCTTGCGCGCCTTCGACGTGCCACGATCGGCGCCGCTGATCGACGCCTGGAGGCGATCTCGCAGGGCCGACTCGTCCCGCGCGAGGTCGTCGACCTCGTGGTGGCGGACCGACGCCGTCGACCGAAAGAACGCCTCGGTCGGCACACCGGTCAGGTCGGCGACGAGCTCGTCCGCCCGCGCCGGATCGGTTACGACCTCGCCATCGAATTCGAGCCGGACGGCGCCCTTCGTGCCGCGGAACGCCTTCGACAGGCTGCCAGTCCGGACGCCATCCTCGTCGTCCTGCTCGAACTCGATCGTGATCTCCGGGCGCGATCCGTCTGCCGCGTCCCACGGTCGGAGGCCGTCGAGATCGGCCGACGCACTCGTGACCTTGCGGGTGAGGACGAGTTCGATCGCGCGCTGCAGCGTGGTCTTGCCAGCCTCGTTCGGGCCGCGCACGATGGTCAGGCCGGGCGCCAGCGCGAGGTCAAGATCGCGATACCGCCGGAAGTCCCGGAGCTGAAGCCGGCGGATCCTCACAGCGCCACCTCGTGGCCGGCGAGCAGGAGTCGGCCCAGGCGAAGCACGTCACGGAGCTCCGCCGCCTCATCCGCGGATCCGCCCGCCTCGAGCTCCGCGATGCGGGCTTCAACGTCGCGGATGAATGCTCCGGCGATCGTGTCGGGGGGCGGCAGCGCCCCCTCCGTCAGCGCCGGCAGCGAGGCGTCGCGGACCCGCACCCGGAGGAACGACCCGCGGAGGGCCGCCTCGACCTCGTCGACGTCGAGGTCCAACTCGTCCGGGCGCACGCCGGTCAGGCGGACGTCGAGCACGAGGTCCGGATCCGCCCGGCCGGCGAGGGTCTCGACGAGCGCGGGCTGGCTGGTGATCGACGCGGCGTCGAGCTCGACACGCTCGAAGCGCGTCCGGCCCACCACCCGCTCCTCGACCGCGACGGTCCTGGCGGCGGCATTCCGGTCCAGGCTGACGAGCAGCACCTTGCCTGCCCGGTCCTGGTCGACGGCAACGGGCTCGGGGGCCCCGGCGTAGGCATACGTGACCGCGCCGGCCGTGCCCTGCTGGGTCGAGTGCCAGTGACCGAGTGCGACGTAATCGAGACCGGACGCGGCAATCTCATCGGTCGTCACGACGACCTCGTCGCGGTCCGTCTTGCCGGGGATCGCGATCGCCGCGTGGATGAGGCCGACCTTCCACGTGGCGCGACCGTTGCTCGCGGCATCGACGCCGAGGAGCGGGCTGTGCGGCGCGCGCTTCGTGGAAAAGACGGTTCCGTACACGACGACGTCGCAGCTCGCGAGATGGACCTCCGGCCGGTCCGGCGTGAGGACCGTCACGAGGTCGTCGTCCGGCGTGCTGCCGGCGAGCGCCTTGAGGTCGTGGGCCCGATAGATCGACGACCGATCGTAGACGTCGTGGGTACCAGGGATGATGACCGTCCGGATCGTCGCCCCGACGAGTCGCTTCAGTTCCGCCGCAACACGCTCGACCGATCGGCGCGGCTGGGTGTTCGAGTCGAACAGGTCTCCGGCGATCAGGACGACGTCGACCTTCTCGGCGATGGCGAGGTCGATCGTGGCGACGAACGCGGCGAACTGCCGCTCGCGCTGCGCGGTCGCCTGTTCGCCGAGGTCCGCGTGGCGAGCCCCGAGGTGAACGTCCGCGGTGTGCAGCAATCGGAGCATCCCGGAGCAGCCTGCCTCCCAATCCGTCGGTTCCGGTCGACGCGATCGGGGCGCCGGGCCGGGCCGGTACGGACCGCCCAGCGGCCCGCCGGCCTGGCGCGAGCGAGGAGCCCCCTGACCCTCGCTCGCCGCCCCGAATCTCGGCGGTCATTGTGACAGGTCGCGTGTCACGACCGCCAGCCGGGCGACGGATTCGCTGGCGAATCGGCCTGCAACGCCTCCTTCCGGGAACCGTTGTATCCTGCCCCGCACTTGACACCGGTGCGCCCCGAGCAGGGACTCCACTGACGGCACCTGGGTCGCGCGGCCCCGGCACTCCCCGCGATCGCTCGTCCCATCCGTCGATCGGCCTGCCCCGGACGTGCCCCGGCGACACCGCGCTCGGGAGGAGCATCGTGACCTACGTCGACCGAACCCTGATCTGTGTCGATTGCGGCGTGGAGTTCATTCACTCCGCTGCCGATCAGGAGTATTACGTGGCGAAGGGCTTCGCCAGTGATCCCAAGCGCTGCGCCAGCTGCCGGGCAAGCCGCCGAGCGGCCCGCGATTCCGGCTACGACGTCCGCGACATCGGCGGGCCGCGCGGCTATGAGCGGAGCGACGAGCGGCCCACCCGCGAGTATTTCGCCGTGATCTGCTCGTCGTGCGGGAACCAGGCCCAGGTGCCGTTCAAGCCCCGGATGGATCGGCCCGTCTACTGCTCTGACTGCTTCCGCCAGGTCAAGCCGGACTGATCGCCGGCCGCGTCACGTTCCGACGCGGAAGACCTCGCCGCGCCGGTACCGCTCGCGGTGGCGGCCGCGCCAGACCGTCACCCGGGCCGCGCCGTGGACCTGCCACGATCCGTCGCGCCCGACGATCGCTGTTCCCTCGTCGATCCCGAGCACGACCGACCCGCGCGGCGCCTGGAGCGCAAGCAGCGCCGACAGCGGCTCCGGCCAGGCGTCGTAGTGGGGGATGACCGCGGCATTCGCGACGACCCCGAGCCCGATCCGCCAGCGCAACGGCCAGGGCAGCAGTCGCCGTCGGAAGTCGAACGTCCGCCCGGCGAGGACCATGGCACCGGCGGAGCACCCGGCTAGCACCGCGCCGCGCAGGTGCGCGTCGCGAATTGCGGCGCCAACCGGGGTTCCTCCGAGGGTCTCGAGCAGGTACGCGGGCTTGCCGCCGGACAGGTAGACGAGGTCGGCCTCACCGACGGCCTGGACCATCGCCGCATCGGCCGCGTCCGTCCGGTCCCGAACGAGGACCGGCTCCACCTCGGCTCCGAGCGCGCGGAAGTGCTGCAGGCCGAGGGTCGCCCAGCGGTCGAAGACGTCCTCTCCGTCGGCGTAGCTCGCCGTCGGCAGGATCACGACACGCGGCCGGGAGCGGCCGGTCGCGTCGAGCAACCCGCGATCGAACTCGGCCATCGCGGGAAGGAACTCACCGGCGCCAACGAGCGCCACGGGACCCGGCACGTGGCGAAGTCTACCCGGAGTCCGGCGGACCACCCGCACGGCCTATCCTGTCGCGGATGACGACCACCCAGCGCTGGACGCTCGCCGTGGCGATCCTCGGCTCGGCGATCGTCTTTCTCGATGGCACGATCGTCAACGTCGCCCTTCAGCGGATCGGCGCGGAGTTGCCGGCAACGATCGTCGGCGTGCTCGAGGGCCAGACGTATGTGACGAGTGGCTACCTCGCGACGCTCGCGGCGCTGCTCATCCTGGCCGGTGCGCTGGCGGACTTCTACGGGCGACGGCGGATCTTCGGAATCGGCCTGGCGGGCTTCGGGATCAGCTCGATCCTGTGCGGATTGGCCCCCAGCCTCGAGCTGCTGGCCCTGTTCCGGGTCCTCCAGGGCGCGACCGGGGCGCTCCTCGTGCCGGGCTCCCTGTCGATCATCACGGCCACCTTCGACGGACCGGCCCGCGCTCGGGCCTTCGGCATCTGGGCGGCGGCGACCTCGGGGACGACGCTGCTCGGTCCGGTCGTGGGCGGCCTGCTCGTGGACGGCGTGTCGTGGCGGGCGGCATTCCTGG